>ERZ1048872.158-NODE-158-length-81097-cov-8.874645_pt1 | contig 81097 bp, 61 predicted proteins | sample MGYA00383100_ERZ1048872 | MGnify/ENA primary metagenome ERZ1048872 (study PRJEB29581, sample SAMEA5548370) | metagenome | biome: marine; feature: coastal; material: water | depth 50 m | study: Short-term variability in the microbial, nano- and picoplankton...
CGACCGCTCATGGAGTAATACCAATGACCGGGTCTGGCTCGGTGGCGACTACTGGGCCAACCCAATGGAAAACTGGAAAATAAAACATGGTTGGGCTCAGTGCATCTCCAATGCTGAAAATCGAAGTATTCATCACCTGACTCATCAGATCACTCATCCTGAAAAGGGCTTTGCCATGGCAGTCCGGCTCGTCGCAGGTGAAGGAAAAGATGGTGGTGGTGGCTTTCGAGTCGGCGTCAAAAGCGATCTCAATGAATACCGCAGCAACTGTTTTGCACGATCAGGAATCAATGCCGGTATCAATAGTGATCAGAACCAGCTGTTTATCGGCAATCAGACAGTGACACTACCGAAGAATCATGCTGGTGGTGAAAATGTTCTTATTCTCTCCGGAAAACCAAATGGAAAGACGATTGAGCTCACATTAACACTGGGCGACGACGGTGCTTCAGTAACCCACAGCGTGCCGGCGAAAAGCCTGCTGGGCAATGTCGCCCTCGTCAGCCAATACACTGGTTCAAAAAAGACCCAAGAAGCAGTCGATGGCTATCGATTTACTGACTGGGAACTCGAAGGTGAAGCGTTCACAATTTCACCCGACCATGCCTTCGGGCCTCTTCTTTGGTCAATGTACACCTTGAGCGACTCACGATCTGATCAAGGATTCATCATGAAAATGAGCGCTCTTACCGGGCCGCTTGGAAAAGAAGATAACCAGTCCGTTGAACTTCAGATCAAACAAGATGGTGCATGGAATTCACTCGGTGAAGCGACTTTGGACCCTGATGCCTGGGTCGCCACATTTACTATTCCAAACTGGTCAGAGAAGCTAGCTTCTCAATACCGTCTGGTCTATCTCGAAACACACAAAGATGGGTCCGTCACCCGGAACGAATGGGGCGGGCTCATCAAGTCAAATCCCTCTGGCCGTCCACTGCGGCTTGGAGCGTTAACTTGTCAGAATGACTACGCATTTCCCTACGAACCAGTTGCTGAAAATCTCATCAAACTCGATCTGGATATGCTGTACTTCTCTGGGGATCAGCTCTACGAAAATCATGGTGGGTTTGGCATCATTCGTGATCCGGCAGACCCGGCGATATTAAATTACTTGAGAAAATTTTATCAGTTCGGCTGGTCATTCCGTGAAGCCATGAAGAACAGCCCGACCGTCTGCCTTCCTGACGACCACGACGTCTTCCAAGGGAATATCTGGGGAGAAGGTGGTGCGGCAATGAAAGATATTGAGGGTGGTGCAAGCTCAAAAGGTGGCTATCGTGAGCCGGCCAAGATGGTCAACGTTGTTCACAAAACCAATACCAGCCACCATCCCGCCCCCTATGATCCCAATCCATCGCTACAAGATATAAGTGTCTACTACACCGATCTTGTCTACGGGGGTGTGAGCTTTGCTATCATCGCCGATCGTCAGTGGAAAAGTGGACCGGAGCGTGTGGAAACCGGTAGTGGCAGGGCTGATCACGTCCTGGACCCTACATTCGACACCACTGTGCTCGATAAAGACGGCCTTGTTTTGCTTGGTAAGCGACAGGAGAAATTTCTCGAACAGTGGGGTGACGATTGGCGCGGCCACACTATGAAAGTGTTATTCAGCCAAACCGTATTCGCCGGTGTCGCCACCCACCACGGTGGTCAACAACAATATTTAAAAGCTGATCTCGACTCAGGTGCCTGGCCGCAGACACCACGAAACAATGCTATTGATATCATTCGAAAATCTATGGCACTTCATATCAACGGAGATCAGCACCTTACTACTCTGTCCCAGTATGGGGTCGGCGAACAGCGAGACAGTAATTGGGCGTTCTGCACGCCTGCTATCGCCGCCGGGTATCCGCGATCCTGGCTTCCTGATGAAGTAGGCATGCCACACAAGAATCGCCCCGAACACGGCCATAACAACACTGGGGAATATCTCGACGGCTGCGGCAATAAAGTCTACGTCTATTCAGTGGGCAACCCTGAATCCAAAGGAACAGAAATAGGACGATATAAAAAGGCCCACTCGAAAGCCAGTGGCTTTGGTGTCGTTACTATCGACTGTGAAGCAAAGACATACCACCTCGACTGCTATCGTTTTGCTGTTGATGCAACCGACGGGAACCCAAACAATCAATTCGCTGGGTGGCCGGTAGTCATCCATCAAGCTGAAAACCGTGGTGAAAATAGAATTTCTTGAGCAGGTCACAAATTGTGAGCATGTCCATAAAGTATCACCAACGTCTTGCGGAACACACCGTTTGATGTGTGTTTGTACCAACTACATTTTATTCAGCCTGTAGATGTCACCTACGCAGCTTCAGCACCTGAATATTTGGCTCCTGCTGCATAGTGTCGATTTATCAGATCATTTTGAACCCATAGCAACTTGCCAAATGCACGAACCATACGTTGTTTTTTTTGATCGCTAATGTCCAAAGAAAAAATGGTTGCGGTTAGTGCATCGGCTACAAATCCCATCAAGGAATTCATCTGTACCAACGGGACATCAAGCTGTTTATTACCCGCAGTCGGAGTATGCATTTTTCCAACAAAATCAAGATAGCTCACCATTTTTAAATCATATGGTCCTGTGACGAGCCGAGAAAGATATCGACCAAGATGTTCTTTACGAAACTGAATTTGTGGGTGGTCGAGTGTTAGTTGTTCAAGGCTGGCTGGAACGTCACCATCGTAGCCGTGCTGTCGCGGAACAAAGTGTCTCCATGTTGCATCATAATTGTGGAGTTTGATGTACACCGCATCGACCAACGCTGGGACGATTGGTGCCAGGTACACTGCTGACTCAAGCACCGCAGCAATATCATCCTCGCCGAGTCCAATAAAATCACTGACATACCCAAAACGATAGCTGAGATCTTCTTCCAGTCGCTGTTCGTCAATGTGTTCCATAGTATATAACCCATAAAACAAGGCTTTTAAAAACAGGACATTTATGTCCGATTAACGCTATCCCAATCGTAACGAGGGGTTAATTGGATGTCAATGTCTTATTTTGTAGAATATCGATATGTTTTCACAAACCGTCGAATATGCACTCCGTGCCGTAGCGTTTCTCGCAAGCCGATCACCGGATGCACAAAATACTGAACAAATTGCCAAGGCAACCAAAGTGCCACCTGCGTACCTATCAAAAGTGCTGCAAAGCCTCGGACGGGCGGGCATTGTGCGCTCCCAGCGCGGTCTGCACGGCGGCTTTTCACTGGCAGTTGACCCCCACGAGCTCACGATCCTCCAGGTCGTTGATGTGGTTGATCCAATCCGCCGAATAAAAAGTTGTCCTCTCGAACTCAAGGGACACGGCGTGAATCTATGTCCACTCCATCGTCGTATGGATGCTGCGTTAGCCTCAGTTCAAAAAGCTTTTGGTGAAAGTACGCTAGCCGAAATACTAGCCGAGCCAACAACCAGCGTGCCGCTTTGTAATTTTCCTACATCCTCCAAGCGTTAAAGGAATGACTTAGCCTGACACACCTTGGTTGTATTATATTTCATTTATGTGGTGTACCAAGAACCCAGCGAGTCTGACACCAATCTTTGTGCGTCGCATACACGACGATACTTCAAGGCCGTACTCAATATGAATAATGCGTTCGAACACGTGATTGAGTCCGTGTTGCAACAGCTTTATTCCTTCTTCTTTCACCATTGATCAGTACACCACATTCAGCGCAAACGGTTTTTGAAAAGTAAGGCTTCCCACTCAGAGCATATGTAGCACGCTGCCTGCTGATGCCGCCAAAGAACTTCAAATCACTGCCATTGTCAAAAAATAAATACTTGCTTTCGTACGATACTTTTGAATCAATGTGCTCCCGGCGACAGAAACTGCCTGTGAATCAGCGTGTATTGCTACCATCCGAGATAGCTTCATTCACCATACTCTCTGTAAGCCAATTTTTCACGTGCGGGGCTCAGTGTTTTTTTATCAGCCACTTTTCCTTGGCACATAATCGAAACACTACGTGGCTTCATCGTTTCAGGAACATTGATATGAAATTTATTCATCACATTCTGGTCAATGCGATGGTTTGCCAAGCGAAAAGATAGCGAGCCTTCACGAGTCTCAACTCGAAGATAGCAATCACCCTCAGTCACTTGGTTCTTATCATCTGCGTAGGTAAAACCATACGCACCGTGCAACGCCGGATAAATATAGCTGACCAATTCATTTTGTGGATCATAGTAACCAACAAGTGTTGTGACTGGTATGCCGAACTCCTGTGGCTTGCGTTTGACCTGATGCTGACCATCCTGCTTTTTATTCCAAAGCTTTCCGTTGGATATGTAACTTGCTTTAAAACCACGTGGCATCTTAAGTCGCTCACCATGAAGCAAAAGAAAGCTATCGTAAGAGGCGTTCTGTTTAATTGTTACAGTACGCCCACGATTAACCATCGAAGCTCGTGGCAACTCAAGATCTTTTATCCATTTCCCATCCTGCATTGACACGACAACCACATCGTACTCAGACAGTAATGAGATCAGTTTTTCTGAAGTGAGGCCACTCACTGAAGCATCGATTTTTTCACGCACTTCAATCGTGTGGTCATACGGGTCCATATGTCCTGTATCAACATTCCACTTCCGAAACCCGGATGGTGACTGTGAATCAAACACGGCTTTACTTTCCAAGAAGCTTTGGATTTTGGATGCCGAATACGGTGTATACAACGTGAAACGATTGAAACTCGAGAGTGGTGCACCACCCGCCATTGCATCGAGCCCAAACGGACGGCCATAGAACGGACTCTGACACTGGTCCTTCAGGCATGTATCTTTTCCGCTACGATACGGGGAAAAATTTGGGAGAAATCGATTTTTATCTGCGTCCCAACCCCATGTTGAATTGATCTTATCAGCGGGGTGGTGTACGGAACCGAGAAAGCCACCCTCGTAATGCCCAAGTCCATAGTTGTGACCAACTTCATGGCTGAATTCATTACCAATCGTTTGATCAAGTGTCACAATACCACCGCCACCCGAGCCGCCATGTGTCACGATGCCGTTTGAATAGTTGCCACAACTGGTATGAGCTGTTAGCTGTGCTGTAACGTACGGGTGACTTCCTTCACCTGTACCGGCTGTGCTATGGATTCCATAGTTGGCATTATTAATACCGTGTGAGATCAATTCTTTGCCGATACGCTGACGCATGGTGCCGGTGTGCCACCCGCCAGTACTCGGATCCTGCTCAATAAGTAACGTGCCGTCAGGTAGCATCACTTGCCGAAGAAACAATGATTCGTATTCACTGACGATCATTCGACTTGTTGGAACCGTCTGGAAATACTCTCGATGAGCTGTCGAATCTATGGCAAACTTGAACTGACCGCGCGGTGGAGCAAGCATACCGAGGTCGATGGTATGCAGGAGCAGTTCAGTCGGCGCCCCGATCTTGAGAGTTTTTAATCGACCGCGTTGACCTTCCTGACGAAACCAAAGATTTAAACCTGGAACAATCCATTCGGCAGGAAGAACACAGGTCCACGTTGCTGCGGCGTATAGAATATTTTGATTCTGAAGTTCATCTTCCCAAAGCCACTGCCCACGAACAGCCTTGAACTGCAATGTCTGGGAACGGCTGACAATGACGGAGCGATCACCATAATGAACCGTTGACTTTAATCCCGCATTCGAATGAATCCGGATCATTTTGCCATCATGATTTTTCTGTTCTGGAAGGTATATATTGGCGGACCATCTCCCATCAGCAGTTTGAATTTCAACCAATTCACTTTTTTGCAACTGCTGGTTTAAAAATGTTGCATCAGGATCACTCAACTTCTTCAGGTCACCACTTTTGTTCAACCGCGTCACGACACCGGGACGCGATTGAAAAGAAACTGGCTCCTTCGGTATCCCGTCGAGGTAGTAGGCTGTCTTGGGGAATTCTTCAGGTTGCACAAGGTCAAGAATTCCGAGAGTTTCCCCGCCTTTATCAACCGCGGCAAGCTGCATTGGGGCCGTGCTGTCAGCTTGAAGCGGTCGCACCATTACCAAACATCTCCGATGACCAACCAAATGCGGCTGATGATCTCCCGTACGAATTTGTGCAGGTACAATCTGACTTTGGGCGAATAAAACCTGTGCTGCGAGTGATCCTTCCAGATCATTGGTTGGTGTAGTTGTATTGAAGACCAGAGTCTTCGCTGCATAAAGTGAATTCGTTAACGTGGCACACAGAGTCACAACTGCCATTACACGGATATAGTTTACGAACAGCATTTGCACTAAACCCTCCGATGAGAAAAGTGAACGAACAGACAATAACACAAGAAAGAATCAGAGTCGATTTTTGTCGGTGTACTTTCAGACTATTTGAAACGATATAGTTCAGCCTACAACGAGTACCTACGTATCCTCCCAAAGAAACGCTTCAGAGCGACACTCGGGCACGGGTTTTTCATAAATTATCTGGATAGTCTGACAACATTCCTTTCGGATACTTACCAACTTGACATGCCTTTTCATAAATGGGCTTTGGGATGCTTCCAGTCAATTCATACGCTGCGGCAATATGCAGTGCTTCCAGCACAACCATTTCATCACGCGTCATACTCAAGACATCCACCAGACCCGTAAGCCCAGCCTGCCTTTCACCCACGGCAACCAGGGCCTCGGCAGCAGCAAGTTGAACTGCCGGCTCTGGATCACGAAGAAGTGATTGCAAAAGCTCACTTGCAGATGCTGCATTGTTGCCACGAATAGTACAGCCAACTGCACCCCAGTAACGCAACACAGGATGGGTACTCTTCATCACTTTTTGAAGTTCCGCAAGTGCCTGAAGATCACCATCACATGCTGTAACGGCCAACTTGAGAACTTTTTCATATGGAAAGTTCTTGTTATGGACGTAGTCGTACACCGTACCTTTTTCAGAAATCCTGTTATACATCGCCTCTGGAACTAGACCTGTGTCACGAATATTCTTCATGGTTTCAAACGTTGCGGCACGCATTGTTTCAAGACGCTTCGCATGGGCAGGATCACCTGCAAGATTTGTGACCTCCCACGGATCATTCCGAGTGTCGTAAAGTTCTTCAACTGGCTGAGGAACTTTCCAGAATGACGATTGAGCAGCATCTGTTTTTCCTGCCTGCTGTAGTGCGTAGAACGACCGCCACCCGGATTGACTGTGTGGATAGCCTGCAAGGATGCCTCGATGTCGATGAGGATTAAAGTTGCGTATATATCGGTACTGGCCATCAGTTACCGCCCTGACAAAACGAAGCATTCGGGCATCAAATCGCTGGCCAAACAAAAAAACGTAAGGAGCCGCTTCCTGTTTCTGTTGACCAAGAAATGCACGTCCCTGCATACCTTGCGGAATATCAACACCCGCAAGGCTGAGTGCTGTGGGAGCAAGGTCCACGAAACTAACAGGGCGACCACTCGTTGATCCTGGCAATCCGGGTGCGTTCTTCATCCATTTTTTTGGAACACGAACAATCATTGGAACGTGTGTTCCAGTATCGTAGATATATCGCTTTGCTCGAGGAAGAACCCCACCGTGATCGGAATAGTAAATCACAATTGTATTTTCACGGAGACCTGCATCGTCTATTTCTGCAAGCCAGTCACCAATCTGTTTGTCCATTGCAGCAACAATATCGAGATACGTTACCCAATCATCTCGAATCTCTGGCGTGTCAGGAAGAAACGGTGGCAGCGCAACCGAGGCCGGGTCCTGACGTGGTGTTTCAGGGATTAGTCCGTTTTTTCGAGCTGATTTCTTTTTGTTTTCAAAAAGGCTGCTCTCATGGCTGATGCCCGAATTGAACACTGCAAAAAAAGGTTTTCCTTCAGGACAATTTTTCCAATGCGCTTTGTTACTTGAATCGTCCCAATGACTTTTATCATCCGTTTTGAAGTTGTAGTCGGTCTTTGATCGATTCACGCAGTAGTACCCAGAATCGCGCAGATACGAGACAAACGTATGAATATCTGATGGGATTGGATAACGACTACGCATGTTCTGCGTGCCAATACTACATGCATAGCGTCCGGTTATTAATGTACTTCGTGCGACAGCACACACCGGCGCATTGGAATATGCAAATTCGTATCGCACACCTTCTGCTGCAAGCTGGTCAATATTCGGTGTGCGTACCTGTTCATTTCCATAACAGCCAAGCCAGTGATGGCTATTGTCTTCACTCACAACCCATAAAATATTTGGGCGATCAGCAGCATGAGCCCGTACAGCAACAAACAGTACGATAATGACCAGAACGGCCAAACGATTTTTCTTCATAAGTCTCAAACAATCAATTAAAAAAAGAAAAATAAACGGAAATAAGAAGCTATTGTCCCCAACCTGCAGCCTTGACGTCACCTCATAATGTACCGGAAATGTCTTTCTTACTAAAGGAACGTCCTGCCGGTAGGTCCATACGTTTTTATCTGCACCTACTCTTGTGATGCCCTTACCTTGGTTCCTGTTTCATACGTACGCCATTTACCCCATGCACAGATGACGAACATTTTCATCTACAGCTGGCTAAAAAATTCCCACACGAGATCCACTGAGTGAACACCTAACTTTCTTGAACCCGGAACCCGGTGCCCCCAACCCTTCACCTCGTACAGCCACACCTCACACCCTTCTACACCATCACCATATCGATATGCTGTTGTATCTGCTGATACTTCAATGACTTCTTCTGTTGTTGTCTGATCGAGGTCCTTCCAAAATTCAATAATTGTCTTTTGATCTGGTGCTCCACCCCACCCACCAAAGGGTCTCATACTGCCATCAACAGGCACAATTTTATCTTCCAGACCGGAGATTTGTAACACTGGCGTTGGCTTTATTGTGTTGCGATGTTCCCAGGTGTAGCCACTCATCGTACCAATGATTGAAGCAACTGCTTGAAACACCTCTGGGCGTTCAGCCACAAGCGTATAACTCATAAAACCACCGTTTGAGACACCGCTGGTAAATGTTCTTTGCGGATCAAGGTCGTAGGTGTGCTGAAGATCTTTTGCAAGTGCCGCAAGAAAACCAACATCATCAACATCACTGATCTGCAACCGAGCATTCCAATGAGGAACATCACGTCTATCTGGTTTGCCTTGTGGGTAGACAACGGCAAATCCATGTGTGTCTGCAACCCGACTCATACCCATCTTGGCATAATCACGAGCGTCACCGTGGTACCCATGAAGGAAGAAAACAAGCGGTGCGTTCTTCGGTAGATCCTCTGGAAGGTGTAATACGTAGCGTCGTTCAACGTCTCCGTATTGAAAAACCTGAAACTCTGTCTCCGTGGCTATCTCTTGGGCAGAGGCAGTACAAAACTCAAGCGAGTTCGTGACCAACACCCAGCACACGAGGAGTAAAAGCCGACGATGACCTGACATAAAAAGAATCATAACCTTCCTTTTTACTCTAGTTTTCTGACCACTAGCTCAACGATGCACACTTACTGCTCGGTGCAGATTATTTTTAAAAAACCACAAAGATGTTCGGCATTTTCTCCTGCATAAAAGACGGAACCACCATGCCCTGCATTCTCAATTCGATAGACTGTCACCGGTAGGTCATGTGTTGTGTACGCTGCTTCAATAGCCTCGGTCTGATCAATAAGCACGGTCCTATCGTCAACTCCATGAAAGACAAGCAGCGGTGGATCATCATCGCTTACGTGGTAGCTTGCCGAAGCTTGTTTCGCTTTATCAACAAGCGTGTCTGCTCCACCACCAAGCAGATTATAAACAACTGATCCTGATGCATTAGCCCTCGATGGTTGTGTTTTACTTCGAAGTACAAAATCAGTGGCACCATAGTAATCCACAATTGCCTGCACTCGCGATGACTGCTCAAGGTGTCCGCCTACGTTGCCCTCAAGTTCTTCACAATCACCCGTAGTCCCAAGAAGTGCTGCGAGATGCCCACCAGCGCTGGCACCTGCAGCAATCACGCAGTCTCGGTTGTATCCATATGTTTTTGCATTGGCACGAAGCCAACGAATGGCACCTTTGCAGTCATGAATCTGAGCTGGCCATGTCGCTGTATCAACAAGTCGGTACTCAATGCTTACAACTGTGTACCCAAAATTCACAAGCCATTTTACAAAACATTTTTCCTTAGTGCCGCTCTTCCAACCACCACCGTGCACCCAGACAACCAAAGATGAACCTGCCACGTTTTCTGGCAAATACAGATCGAGCAAAAGTGGCTTTCCGTCGACTTCTGCATATTGGATATTCTTCACCTGACTTCCTTGAAGCACGACTTCAGGAATTCCGTTCCCTGATGCAGGAATTTTCTGCTGAGTAAATTCATCGATGAGAGGCTCAGCCACGCAAGGAAAACTAAGGAAGAAGAAAATAATGAGTACTCGCATACTAGAAATGACTCTCAAAAACTGTGATGTTTTAAATTTCCGTTGCATTCAATCATTGAACTGGTTCATTCCAGTCAATTTCAGATTCTGAAAAGCAGCCCAGCTAATGGTACTATAGTTTTTTACGTGCTTCGTACTTTTGATGTCACGTGCGCATATCTGCCTGAGAAAGCTGGAGAGACCATGTCAGCAACGATTGATCCACGATACCCTTCGATCGAAGACCTTCGTCAAAAGGCAAAACGTCGGATGCCAAAGTTTGCATTTGAGTATCTCGAGGGTGGCTGTAACAGTGAGATCAACCTCGCTCGCAACACAGCTGAGATTCGTGAAGTCCGATTACAACCAAAATACATTGGCGAATATGATGGGGCCGACCTTTCCGTTGAGTTATTCGGTGCGAAATATGACGCGCCATTCGGCATGGCCCCCATTGGCCTCCAAGGGCTGATGTGGCCAAAGGCGTGTGAACTGCTCGCTGCAGCGGCATATGAACAAAACATTCCATTCTGCCTCTCAACTGTAAGTACATCAAGCATTGAGAACGTTGCCAAAATTACAGACGGCCGTGCCTGGTTCCAACTCTACCACCCAGCCGAAGAAGACCTCCGAGACAAACTCGTCACACGTGCGGCAGAAGCCGGGTTTCCAGTTCTTGTCCTTCTCGCTGATACACCAACATTTGGATATCGACCAAAGGAAATAAAAAATGGACTGTCCATCCCTCCACGGATGACGGCCAGCAATATTGTGCAAATGATGCAAAGGCCGTCGTGGTGCGCACACCAGCTAATAGCCGGCAAACCAGAATTCGCATCACTGAAGCCGTATATACCAAAGGGACTCAACATGAAGCACCTTGGCTTATTCATGAACAAAACCTTTCAAGGCAGACTTACAGAGGACCGAATAAAAAAATTACGTGATCTCTGGAAAGGCAAACTTGTCGTCAAAGGTATTGTGACAGAAGAAGATGCTGAAAAAGTCTTATCGATTGGTGTTGATGGAATTATTTCTTCAAACCACGGGGGACGACAGCTTGACGCTGGTCAGTCCACGATCAGGCCAATGGCAAAACTGGCACAACAGTTTGGGGACAAGATGACTGTCATGCTTGATTCGGGCATTCGAAATGGATCAGATGTTGCATGCGTCCTGGCAAGCGGTGCACAGTTCACCTTCCTTGGTCGTACATTCATGTACGGTGTTGGTGCGATGGGCAAGCAAGGTGGCGTTCAGGCAATTACGATTCTGAAACGACAACTTCAGCAGGTCATGGAACAGGTTGCCTGTAAAACAGTGGCAGATTTTCCGCACCATCTGATCAGAGAATAATTGCAACGTCGAAACACTGGCTCTTGAAGCACAGGCCATGACACGTTGGTGTGCATGGCTGTTACTCACTGCATCAGGGCAGCAAAAGGCTATTCTTTCAGCACCATATCGATGCACATGACGGCAGAAAAAATAATCTGACGAAGCGGATTATCCTTCGGCACTGAATCATCGATCTCCAGCACATAGTTGTCAGCACTCGTAAAGAGTTCCTTCCCGACACCAGACCATTTTTTTGTTACGTGTGCAAACTCTGTCCCATCGTCAGCTACAAACCGAAAGTTCCATCCTGTCCACGATCCCTTTAGTTGACAGAGTTCCTTGCCAGAAGCACCCAATACGGTAAATGCACCACCGATCGACCATATATGCTGTTGAAATGACCCGATCTTCTCTTGCCGTTCATCAAGAATTTCAACCAACCAAGATAAAAACCTTCGATGAACCGAACACACTGGCTCTCCGGAAGGTGTGGTGATCTCTATGTGGAACGGTGTCAATCGTTTGAAATCAGTAAAACGAAATAATTTCGTCAACATACTGAGCTTTGGCTCACGGCAGAACAAAATCACTTCACCTGTCTGGGGATCATAGATATCAAAGTTGTTGGAGGCTTTAAACAACCCAACATGTTCTTTCACAAAATAAATATTGTTATTGAGCGCTGGATTCATAGAATTCGCCTTCTTGATTCCTTAACAGAGTACCATCAGTTCTAACCCAATCGCCTTCATATCGACACGCATGATCTAGTTACTTTTTCGTAACATGAGTCGTATTCGCGGACCAAAACTGCCCGTCATCGTTCTTCAGAAAAAGACGAAGTGCACCATGCTCAGAAAACTTCGCATTCTTCACCACGACAACATTCTTTCCCTCTTTTACATTTGAAATGGGTTCCGAATGTTCCCAACGATCTGCAAATGTAAGACCATCTTGGTTTCCCCAATATGCCTCAAGTTCTGAATTGCTTCCAATGCCTTCAATCTGACACGCTATTTCAAGACCACCAGAAGTCATTTCTACTGACTGAACAGTCACTTCAGAGGGAACGCTTAAAAGTGACTCTTTGTGCTCTGGTGCAAGATACGCGGGAAGGTCCTTCAAATAGTTTTCTTCTGCGAGATCAACGCCACCTGCAGAGAGTGGTTTATGAAAGCTAAGCCCACCCGTTCGTAGAGAAAACCAACCATCTTCAGTCACTCCTCGATGCGTGTATGTCAGCCCTGTCTGCTTATCAACATCTCCACCTGACATATGATCCAGCTGAAGCAGCTGACCATCTTCCTGTACAACCCACCCCCGATACCGCATTTCACGCGGGTATAGCCCTGTCCGCTGAACATGTGGTGGACCGGGTACTTCAACAAAACTACCAACCCAAAGAGACTTGAGCGGCTTGCTTTTGTTGTACTTATTCCCCACTCCAAACAATCTCCACTCATTTGTATCGGCCACATAAAAATAACTGTAGTAGGTGTCATAGGTTTCTGACGGAACCACACGAAGAGCTAATACTTGTCGTTGACCTTGATGGCCAGTGAGTGGATCCCAATCACGAATCTTGACACCCGTCCCCTCATGGCCAAAGCCACCGAAAGTTGCATCACGATTGCCAATCGCAAGGAGATGCGAAAGCTGCTCAATCGGTGGTTCTTTCTGGCCACGCCCGTAGGACCAGAGTGAAAAATTAAACCCCGCATTGACTGTGCCATCGGCCTGCCACGTCGGACCGTAATATCCAAAAGGTGTTGTAATGGGTGCATAAAAACCAAGTTCACCAGGAACGGCATCCATCTCCATCACCCAGAGACGAATTGGCTTTTTCGCTTGAGAACTCGAAAACTTGGTGTGCGCAGCTGATGGTCGCCATCGCTTTCTCAGAACAGCAGCACTTTTTACACAAGAACCACTGAGAGTCATCCAATGAAACTGAGTACCCGCCGCTGCTTTCTCACAGACAAGTTGCAAGCGATGCAGACCAGGTTCAGTCACCCGGAACGGACACGTAAATGCTACAGCAGGTTCTTTCTGTGAATTTACGGCAAAGGAGACAGATTTGTTATCCATCGACATGGAAAACATGCCTCCGTTACTCTTCGCTGACATCCAAAGAGTAATTGTTCCTTCACCGGCTTGTGGCGCAAACCACACCCATTCTGCCACGTCGTCTGCATCCCACTTTTCAATCCAAGAGAAGGACTTGCCACTATTGAGATTTTCAAGGTCAGGAACCTGACCCTGACCGGCTGCAACCAGCCCACGCATCGGAAAAAAAGATTCATTTGGTGTCAGATAGAGCACACCGTCACGTGTCTTCTGAAGCATGCACAGACTGTTGGGATCATCACCACACGCCTGCCATGAAAGAGGAACTCCTAACTGACCGTCACCGACCGATGGTGTTGTCTCAGCACACACATCAGTAACCATGGCCAACATAATGAGACATGCACCATATCGCTTTGTATTCATTTTGCTCCCATGTAGAAGAAGGGGTTACCCAAAAAGAGCCCCCACGGTGTCGATACAACTCTCCCCAGGCACTAGTATCAGACAGGAGTCTAAATTTTTTCAGAACAAAAAGAAACGATACTTCAAAATATCGTAGGCAGTCATGGAGCAGCCCACGTCACCGGGCCTATCCGCTGAATGAACAGGGGCAAAATATAGAGAACGGCAAAGCAAGAGGTTCTAACCAATACCACTGAGTTTTGCCAAATACATAGCAAGAGTTTGCCTAAGAATCCAGAATGGATTACAGCAAGATCAGCATTTACTTGCTTTACCAGAATGAATTACGCGTCTTCCCTGAAGAAGAAGTGCCTCTATTTTTTCTTGCCTACCAACAGGCATGATTGTGTCGCAGTGGTATCGCGTTTTCTGGAACTTAGCAGAAAAGTCACCACCACAGTGTTGGCAGACGACATCGGTGCCAACAAGTTGTGAATCAATTCTCAGTATGCGACCGCAAATTGGACAATGCTGCTGAAAGTATAATGGTGTCATGCTGCGGCTCGTTGTAATTCCAAGCCATCATGACAACTGAAGTGATCAACTGTGGTGGATTTCTCGCAGGAAACTTTATTTTTACGATTCATCGCTGAGTCATTGGGAATACGTGACTTCAAAACTTTTCTGTCTCTCAAACAAACTACTTCGCCATAAAATTCACGGATTACTGTAATGGCTGCGATACCTTCTGCTTGATGTGGATCCACTTTTTGCCTCCCTTTTAAAAATACGAACGCCGTTAAAGAAAGAACCGCAAAAACCCTTTCCGCATAACACATGTTTCAAATTTTTTAAAAACCATGATTTAAAGCTCAAAAAGCGCAAGAACACACTGCAAAATTGCGTCGCTCAGCCCCTGGCCTCTTCCCAGAGTCTCCAAGCAACCTGAAGTAATACGTCGACAACAATGATTTCTAAACGTTCGAAGGTGTTCACATTGTATCAATGAAGTTTCCACACACTTACGTACACAGTATGACTTCAGCCATTCTTTTGTCCCAAAGAACAGACACAGCAAATCTCGACACTTTGAAAATTCTGCCTACGATTATTCTATGGTGTCACAATCGCAATTTCCTGCCCAACAATCTCAGCAAAACTTTGTTCGTGCTGAACGGACTTCGTTGTCACGAAGGATTAACGAAAGCAAATCCGGTCAAAGCAAATCAGGCCAGTTCAAAAAGACATCAGCAACAGTTCTAGTTTTTGAGCCCGACGACACATCTATGAAAAAGCTCTGTGCATTCCTTCGTAAAAACGGATTTCGTGTTCTTTCTACCCAGCGACCAGAGGGCGTAGAATTTCGGTTCAAAACATGGCCAAAACCCGATCTTTTAATAATCAGTGCGCACCACAATGCTGATATCGCGTTAAAAGCATTCAACGCATTTTCGTGGAATCCGTATCTTGCGAAGTGCCCGGTGTTTCTTATTGGAGCCAACCGTCAGAAAGAAATCCTGACAAAATACGCCAAAATTGATCACCTCAGGAAGGTTATTCTTACACCTTTTAAGACGGAACTATTCGTACGTGTTATCAATTCTTTGATTCGCCGCTCACAACGAGCCTGACGCTGGACTGCTTCTTCACAGACAGCCTAATCATGGTAACTCTGCAAGGTTCTCTCCTGTAAAGTTTTAATGATTACAGAGAGATTACTCCCCTGATGTAACCAGTACGTTCCTGTGAGCGTTATTGCCGAAGCAATGTAATAGTGTTAGTGGCTCTACCAAACCCTAAGAAAATTACGAACCTGTTCGTACTGGCTCCAATTCTGTGTCAATCACGTTAGCAACACAATGAACTTCGTCAGAAATATCCTCCTAGCATATGTCATGGCGAGCCTTGCGAGCCCACTACTTCATGCTGCCGACCCAGCGGCCGTGATAGAAGACAACGAGCTTTATGACTCATATGCACAAAATGACGTGCCGGCTCCGGTCACACTGATGCCACGCGCAAGTGTTCCTGATGAAGATGTCTACCAATACCGTGCTGCTGCTCCACAAGAAGCCGTTACTGAAGAAGGGGCTACTCGATATCTCGAAACAGACTTTTTACTGAAGCGTGATATTGAAACATACGGATGGATAGATTTTGGCATTGGGGCAAATAACTGGGGTGCTGATTGGAATGGACCAGTCACATTCAATGATCGTGCCTGGCAAGGGCAGATGAATCAGCTGTATTTAGTCAACGAACGAATTCTTGATGACGATAGTTTCAGCTGGGGTGGCCGTATTGATCTTTTGTATGGCACTGATTTTTTATATACCGTCGCCGCGGGACTTGATGCATATCGCACCTATCCTGACCCTATTGGTCTTTCAGGGCCTCGATGGGCAAGTAGCCGATATTACGGCCTTGCCATGCCACAACTTTATGGAGAGTTTGGAAGCCAGGAACTCAACGTCAAGTTTGGACACTTCTACACCTTAATTGGTTATGAAGTCGTCCCAGCAATCGGTAACTTTTTCTACACGCATGCATACACCATGCAATACGGTGAACCATTTACGCACACTGGCGTCCTCGGAACCTGGGTACCAAATGATCAACTCACAATTATTGGTGGCATCACCAACGGATCAGACAATTGGGATAATGGCCTCGAGACTGGCCGAACCATCGCAAATCAAAACTATGCAAACTACAACAGTAATGCATCATTCTTGGGAGCAATCACGTTCTCTAATTCAGATGGCACACAGGCACTTACACTGGCCAACTCAAGTGGGAATGAGCTTGCGGCAGAAAGTTTTGTGAACCCCAACACCGCCTATGTTGGAAATCGAACCGTCACAAGTCTCGTGTACTCAAATGAATTCACAAACAAACTCACGTACGTCTATCAGAGTGACTTTGGTTACCAGGCATATGCTGGTGGAGATAGTCCGTTTTATTACGAAACACAAGGACAACAGCCGGGGTCAGCCTACTGGTATGGAGTGAACCAATATGTATTTTATAACTTCACTGACTATCTAATTGGTGGCCTTCGACTGGAGTGGTTCCGCGATAACAATGGGACAAAAGTACAATATGGACTTCGTAGCGGCTCACCTGAACTAGGTAACTTTGCTGGAAATTTCTGGGCCATGACATGGGGCCTTAATTACCTTGTTGGCAACAATCTCATCATCCGACCGGAGCTTCGATACGACTGGTTCAGTCAAGACCTGGGAAATGCCGCACAAGGCGTAGGCTTACCGTTCGGCAGACTCGCTGGTGGCCTTGGGACGCAGAGCGATCAGTTCTACGGTGGCTGCGATGTCGTCTGGCAGTTTTAACTGGAAGAAAATGAGCCTGCCGGTGTGATGGACCATCCTTCACCGACATCGTCACATCAAATGCCGGCTGTGCATGATTCAAGATATTTCAGCGTGGTGAACCAGGAAAGAATGCCATCGATATTTGATGACACTGGCCCAAAATAATAATCCGGGCGGACAATCACGATTGTTCCACTGTCAACTGCCAAGGACCGTGCAAACAGTCTCGCTTCTTCAGTAATTCGGCCCTCGGAATCTGCTGCGTCAATGGCTACAGCATCTGGTCCAGCTGCACTGATGACACGACCCCACATTGATTCATCGCGTGCGTTCCTCCCAAGCCGAATAACTATGCAACCAGTCCCTTTAAAAAGATCATAGATTGATACACCGTCATCACCCCAAGGAACATCTGGACACCGACGACCAATCCAACGGTCTCGTTCATTTTGAGCAAGTGGCCCTTTGCAATACTCCACATCAACTTCAGAAAGCCGATTGACAGCCTCTTTTCGAATCGGTGCCAAGCCAACGATATATGGCAAAATCCTGCGCCTAAAAAAGCTAATGAGTGGATTCGGACTCATCATGACACGAAGCATCCTGCCAGAACCTTCAACAACCGCAGCACCAACGGGATGCCGCTCGTCTTGATATGTATTAAGCAATGGAATTGCTGCTTGTTTCTTGATCACCATGGCAAGTTTCCAGGAAAGGTTGACTGCGTCCTGAATACTTGTATTCATACCCTGCCCGCCTGCAGGACTATGAATATGTGCCGCATCACCTGCAAGAATAACTCGGCCGTGACAATAGCGATCGACCTGTCGCTCATTGATTCGAAATTCTGAAAGCCAATGTACTTTTGTTAGCTTCCAATTAAGACCTGATCGCGAGCAAAGCATGTGAAACATCTCTTCGCCTGTCGGATCACGCCGTGGTATTTCAGGATCAATCGGGCCTGCATCGACAATGACACGCCAGACTTTTTTGCCATACGGGAACAGCCCAAGCAATCCTGCTGGTGCAAGAAACATTCGAATGCGATCCTCAGGACCGCTGTCTGCCAACTCAAGATCTGCGAGTAACCATCGCCGATCAATCGCTACCCCCGGGAACGTCACACCAAGACATTTGCGAACCGTCGAGTGTGCACCATCAGCACCAATAAGCCATGAAAATTGTCTCCGCTGGCCATCCGAGAAACACACGTCGACATGTTTTCTAGATACTGAAAAGTCTTCAACCGCCATCCCTCGTTCTACCTGCACACCACAATCAAAAAGTGCCTGAGTGAGAACTGCTTCTGTTCTGTTTTGTGGTATCAAGAGACCGTGCGGAAATTTCCCTCTATTAACACCAAAATTTATTTCTTGGAGGACATGTCCATCTGCCTCAAATTGAATCCCGTGCACCGGTCTTCCGTGGGTAGTAAATCGTTCAACAGGAACAGACGGATGGAGGACTTCGAGCGATCGTCTCCAGAGCACTGCTGCTTTTGATAATTGTGAGGGCTCGGATGCCGCATCAACAATGCGTACATCAACACCACGACGTGCCAATTCTATCGCAGTAACAAGACCAGTAGGCCCAGCACCACACACAAGCACAGACATTGAGGTCTCCATAAATCAATTTCAAACGCGAGCACCCATGACATGCATCAGAGAACTACATGGTGCTGGTCATCTACTTGAAGATATTCTACCTGAAACTACCGCCCTACCCGAAACTGCTGATCTCATTCAGTGGTCGACTGCCTTCATAACCTTTGAAAAATATTCGAGGTTGAAGACGCGCTCGTTGGCGTAAGATATTCTAGGATCAAATGCTAAACTTTTTTCCACGGACTTTGCCACCAGAAAAGCTAGGGTCACACCATGGAAGCAACAAGACGTACATTTCTTCAAGCTGGCGCTGCCTTAGCGGCTGCTGGATTCAGTCAAACTCCTACGAACGCCGCAGAAAAAAAATTCCGATGGCAAAACGGCCAGAGCCCGTGGCCGATGTGCCTTGACACTGCAACACTTTCAAAAGATTTACCACTCGAAAAGAAAGTTGAATTGGTTGCACACTCCGAATTTGATGCAATCGAGCCTTGGGATCACGAATTAGCCGCATATAAAGAAACTGGTCAATCTCTCAAGGAACTCGGAGCGAGCATTCGTGAAAAAGCCCTGTTTGTTCCTAGCGTCATCGGCTTATGGGGAAGCCTAGGAAACACAAAAGAGGACTTCGAATCTCGTCTTGAAGAATATCACACCAGACTCCGCATGATTCGGGACATTGGCGCTGAACATGTACAAATCATTCCCGATCTTAAAAAACGAGAAACGTTTACAAAAGAAGTTGGTGCCTGGTGCTACCGGCGAATCAGTAAAATCGCACTGGATGATTATGGCCTCAAAACGGGCATCATCTTTCTCAATGCCGTGCCGCAGCTCAAAACAATGTCTGATGCAGTTGATGTTGGCATGATGTCAGGATGGCCGGACGCAAAGATCATTCCTGACACGTATCACAATTTTCACGGTGGTACAGAAACAAATGCTTTGCGAATGCTGAATCCTGAGGCTATCGCTATTTTTCAGTTCGCTGACTCACCTCAAGGGCTTGAGCGTCAAGACACTTGGTGCGATGAAAAACGAGTCTTGCCAGGTGATGGGATTCTTCCACTGGTTGAACAACTGAGAATTCTTTACGAGATCGGATACGTTGGATGCGTTTCCCTTGAACTCTATAACCCGATCTACCGCAAACGTGAACCCAACGAATTCCTCAAGGAAGCTCACCAGAAAACTCTAGGCGTTATTAAACAGGCCGTACCCCACGCATGAGAATGACTCATGGTTAGGCATTACAGAAAACACTTTGAACGAGATCACTTTCATAACTAAAGACAGACTACGGTGTTCCATCTATTGAGGAAACTGATGCCTTCCAGCCTTTGCTGCCTCATACACTTCTCGAGTGTCCATTGCTGCTCCCGGGTCTCCCTGAGACTGCATCCACGCCTGTAACGCATCTTGAAGCTGTTTCACTATTTCTCTGTATTCTGGTTGCCTTGCAAGATTCTTCATTTCGTACGGATCGTCAACTGAGTTGTATAGCGCAACAGCAGGACGCGTCGTAAAACGATTGATCAACTGATACGTCCTCTCATCTTGCCAACAATCCCTCATCCATGTTGACCAGTATTTTCTTTCGATTTGATCTCGATCTGTCATTCCCATCAGATGCTTTTCGACATATGCATTCTGATGTCTCAAATTCAGCACCAATCGATATGTACCGTCACTGATTGAACGGATCGGATAGGACGGTCCTTCAGGATAGTTGTTATGCAAACCAAACACATATTTTCGCTTTGATGGCTTGCGGCCTTTGAGACTCGGAAGGAAACTCATGCCATCACACTTTTTCTGAATACTGGATTCACTTTCACCATTCACATCAAGCAGTGTCGGAACAACGTCGGCATACTGCACTAATGCATCGGTTCTACCTGGCTCGATCATGCCGGGCCACGACGCAATCAAAGCTGTGTGGACACCCGTATTCCAATTAGTCCATTTGTTACCCGGAAACTGTGAGCCCTGCTCCGATGTAAAAAGCACTAGCGTCTCATCACGCTTCCCAGTGGCATCGAGCACGCCAAGAATGTCACCCACTTGGCTGTCCATATATGTAATTTCCGCAAGGTAGCGTGAAAAACACGTTCGAGTCTCAGGCGTATCAGCAATATTTTCTGGTAATTCAATGGCTGCTGGTGGATATGCAGACGGATCACCCATGACCCAAGGAACATGCGGATCAACCAGAGCGACAACAAGGCAGAATGGTTCACGAGAGTCGCGACCCATAAACTCTCTGACACCATCAAGGTTGTGAGTCTTGGTTGGGTTTTTGACGCAACTTTTTTCGAAACCGTCAACTATCTCAAAAGGAAAGACAGACTTTGGTTTAACGTGTACCTTGCCGCTTATTCCAACGCGATATCCATATGGCTCTAAATACTGTGGAAGGCTACGGACACCAGCACGACTTGAGGAGTGATTGTATGCACTTCCATTAGCAACTGGATATTTACCTGTAAACAATTCTGAACGACATGGCTGGCACATTGCCTCACAAAGATATGCCTGATCAAACACCAAACCATGTGTTGCCAACTGGTTAATATGTGGCGTCTGAGCTGTTTTTCCTCCGTACAGCGACAGATCGTTATAGGTGCAGTCATCGGCCATGATGATCAATACATTTGGACCTTTCCGATCAGCTGCTAGAACTATAAAACTACTGAAAAAAATGACTGCGACGCTTGATATTTTGCAGATTAATTGCATGTAGGAGCCTCTCAAAACCTTCCATTTTCCGTTCCTTCCATCTTCCGTTCCTTCCATCTTACGCTAGAGTACGTTGGTTACCACAACAGAAATTGTCTGGAAATCCGACACCCCAGCAGGCTCTTCAATTATGCGTCTATGCACTCCATATTTCTTTTGTGGCCTCATCCTTTACACGTATCTTTCTAACCAGTGTGCTGCAGAACAACCCACACCCATGAAACTTGAAAAACTCTACGAGGAGCAGACTGTCTCTGTCGAAGAAGATGGTCACGACATTTCTTTTGGATATCGCCTCTTACGACCTGAGTCAACAGACTCACGAAAGAAGTTTCCTCTTGTTTTATTTTTTCATGGTGCTGGAGAACGTGGATCAGACAATTTAAGTCAACTCAAGTATTTCCCAACATGGATGACAGCCGATCCCCTCCGTGATAAATATCCGTGTTTCATTCTCGCTCCACAATGCCGAGAAGGCTATCGATGGTCAGCCGTCGATATGACAACGGACATGGAAGCCGCTCTAAAAGCGCTCGATTATGTCATCGAAACAGAAGCAATTGATACCGATCAGATTCTTGTCACTGGACTTTCAATGGGTGGTGCTGCGACATGGGAAGTTGCCATGCGAATACCGGACAGAATTGCTGCGGCAGTTCCGGTCTGCGGCAAGAGTGAGGAGCAGTATGCTGAACTAGCAAAAGATGTACCGCTTTGGGTTGTTCATGGCGATGCCGATACAGTCATCCCGGTAGACTGCTCCCGCTCCATGGTCGCCGCTGTGAAGGAAGCCGGTGGTCATCCAAAATACACAGAACTTCCGGACGTCGGCCATGATTCTTGGACCGCTGCATATCATGACAAAGAAATACTTGATTGGTTCTTCAGGCAGCACCGCTGAGGAACATACTGCGGCAAAACACCCTGCCATGTCTTTCACGACCAATTTTGTTCAACACTCTGAATGAGGCCATCGCGAAGGGTGATGACGGTCTTCGCTCTCTCAGCAATATCCGGTTCATGGGTCACCATCACAATGGTTCTACCCGTTTTATTTAGCACATCGAGCAGGTCCATGATCTCATTGGATGTTGCGGTATCTAGATTTCCCGTGGGTTCATCTGCAAGTATCACATGAGGGTTATTGACTAATGCACGAGCAATTGCGACTCGTTGCTGCTGCCCACCAGAGAGTTGGCTTGGTCTATGGTCAAGACGACCAGCAAGCCCGACAAGTGTTGCGAGCTTTGTACTCAACTCACGACCGTCAGGACGAACGGGTATCTGATATGACAACGGTACCATGATGTTTTCGACCACACTGAGCTGCTGAATCAGGTTGTACGACTGAAAAACAAAACCAAGGTAACGACCACGAACTCGTGATAAGTCTTCGTCACTCAGGGTTGCAACATCATGACCACCGAGCAAATACTGACCGGAAGTTGGTCTATCGAGACAGCCGAGCAGGTTTAAAAGTGTACTTTTCCCAGAACCTGATGATCCCATAATCGCAACAAAGTCACCTTGCTTCAATTCAAGGGAGACACCCGCAAGCGCTTTGACATCCTGTCCGCCGAGTCGATAGACCTTGGTTACATCACGTACTGTGGCAACGCAGACAGGTTCTGGTACTTCCTCCTTCGTTTTACTCATGACGAAGTGCCTCGATTGGATCCATGTTGGCCGCCCGCTGCGCTGGGTAGATACCAAATACGATGCCGACACCAACTGAAATACAAAACGCTGCAATAATTGACCAGGGTGCTAGTCTCGGCTCAAGCTGATGAATTGTTGATGGCAAGGTTGACCAGACATCGGGCATAAAATTTTCAATAGCAAGCCGAACACCTTGAACGGTTGGGCCACAAAGAAAGCCGACTGCAACGCCCAACAGCCCACCGGTACCAGAAAGCACAACCGTCTCCCAGAGAAACTGTTGAATAATCTCTCCTTTCGTTGCACCCAAAGCGCGCCTAATGCCAATTTCTCGCGTGCGCTCGGTGACCGTGGCAAGCATAATATTCATAATGCCAATGCCACCAACGACTAACGATATCCCAGCTATCAAAAGCAGCAGGACGTTGAACATCATCCGCATCGTCTCAGCCTGTTCCAATAATTCTTTGGGCACAACAACAGCATAATCAACTGTTTTGTGATACCGCTCAAGCAGTGCACGGATAATATCAGCGGAAGCATCGACTGATGCGACATCATCTACCACAGCCGTGATCTGATTTAATTCAATAGTCTCATTCTGAAATGAGCCACCGCGCACAGTGATCACACGATCACCTATGCGTTTCTGAAATGTCTTCAGCGGAATATATACATCCCGATTGTACTGCCTCGCTGAGAAACTTCCTCCGATAGCAGCAGCTGCTGTCCGGTCTTGCGCAACACCAACAACAACGTAAAACTCAGTACCAATCTGAATGGCTCGACCAAGAGGATCTTGAATCGGAAATAATCTTTCAGCAACGTCATGTGCCAGTACAGTGACATTTTCAAGCCCTCGTAGATCTGATGCAGCAAGCGGTCGACCTCGAGCAACAGGAAGACGGTTGATAGAAAAATATTCAGGAGTGCAGCCGATCACCTGGGCTGGAACAACGTGTTCATCACGACGTACATCTCGACTAATTTCTCGCATTGGTACTGCCGTGGAAATTGTCGGAATATTTGTAATGATACGATCGTAATCCGAGCGTAATAACCCATAGGAAATCCCAGAACGACTGCCGCTGTCACTATTAGCCTCTTCAGATGGCTTGATCGTTCGAATAATGATGCTTGTTGCACCGAGGTCTTTAATTTGTTGCTGCGCCTGGTAACTCACACCTTCGCCCATGGCAACGAGCCAGATCACAGCAGTCACGCCAATAAGAATGCCCAGGACGGCAAGTGCTGAACGAAGCTTATGAAGCATCAGGCTGCGGAAGCCAAGCTTGAGTTGCTGAATGACGTTCATGCGTCGATTTCACTCTCTACAGGGTCGAGCTGTCATAAGGACTGCCTGTCTATCACGTATACGGCATGCACTTCTGAACTATTCTTTTCTTTCAGGCCGACCCGACCACTCCGAACGCTGTGCCTGTTCACGTGAAAGTGATGCTCCAAGCACTGTGTCAGGATTTAAGAACACCTGTTCACCTTCCTCAAGCCCCTGCACAATCTCTACAAATCGATCATCACTTTTCCCAAGCATGACAACTCGTCTTTCAAATCCCTTGCCATCTCGTGCAGCACAAACAAATTCTTCTCCATCTTCGATCACAGCAGCAACCGGCACTGCAATCACATCCTTTAGATCTGAAATAATAATTGTTGCCTCAGCAGTAAACCCAGGCCTGAGGGTTTCAGACTTCTCATTAATTCGTACACCGACAATATATTTTTTTGCTGTTGAGAACCAGTTTGACTCTGGTCGATTTGCGACTGATGTCACCACACCGGGAAATTTCAGATCCTGCACTCGCACAATCGCAGGCATTCCTAGTGTAATTTCATCCACTTTCGACTCATGGACCTCTACATCTGCTCGCATTTTGGTGAGATCAGGGAGCTGCAAGATAATCTGCCGCTCTTTCACAGAGGTGCCTTCTTTTATCTCAGTCTCTCGATCCCTTGATCTGGAGTTTGCATAAATAACCAGACCGTCTTGCGGCGCTTTGATAGTGCACTTAAGAAGTTCGCCCTCGAGCCTGTCGAGCTTGATCTGCTCAAGTTCAAGAGCAGCTTTTTCACTCGCAAGACGGGCTGCTGCTGAATCACGCATGCTTTCAAGCTCAGTGATTATCTTTGGCTTTGTGTACGTCGTAAGGACTTCAAGTGCTATGTTTGCAGTACCAAGATCAAGGTTTGCTCGTGCTACAGCTGATTTCTGTGCTTCGAGTTGCTGTGGTGTGATGTAGCCCTTTCGAAACATTCGTTGCCCATACGCAAGTGTATTTTCTGTTGCCTGAAGTCGTTCCGTTGCAGCAGTGACATTGGACTCCGCGGTACGAAGATCTTTCCTGAAGAGGCCCTCCCGATATTCTTCAACTGCGATTTTTGCTGCAGCGTGATCTTTATCTGCCTGAATCATCAGGGCTCTCGCTTTTTCATACGCAATTTTTTGAGCCGTCGCGTTTTCAGATAAGACTGAAGCATCAAGCTTGACAATGTCCATACCCTTGGTCACTCGATCACCATCGTCAACAAGCCAGATAATCGTAGCGCCACCAGCTACATCACATGTAATGTCAACATTTTCATCACTTACTAAACTCCCTTCTTCAGTGACCGTGATTTCAAGGTCTTTTTTCTGAACGGTATATACAGGCAAACCTGTAAGGTCGGCCGATTGATTCACATCTGGCAAAAACTCAAGGAGGCGTGGAGCAAGAAACAAGGCTCCGAGAAGAAGTGGGACAAACAAGAGGAACCATACCCACCCTCGCCGAGGACTTTTCCCTACAGGCTCCTGCTGACCTGTAGGGTTTCCCAATAGGTCTGCGATAGCGGCCGCATTCGTAGTGGCCGCTGGTTGTTCGAGTGCCGATTCTGATGATGCTGAACTATCCACAAATGAGCCAATTCATTTCAGAGAAAATAGGGTGTTCTTCTATTCAACGATGTCACTTATCACTGATCTCTCACAAACATTTTTCATTTTATTAGAGATATCGAAAGCCACTGCTGATTCAACCATGAATAACCATCACTTTAAAAATGATGGTATCAAATCTGCCCACGACTGATCCTCCTTAGTCTCTGCAGACGCCGGAAGCACTTTCTTGGTCTTTGTTTGATCCTCGCTCTCAGATTCTGACTCTTCTGTATCTGATGGTAAGGCTCGTGCAATGATGCTGGGCAGAATGCCTGGCGTATCCTGAACCTCAATCTCTGCATCACCAGGCAGAGGTGGTGGTGAATCGATTTCTTCTAGATGATCCAGCCATTCTTGAGGCACTTGTGGTGGAAGAGGCATCTCTTCAGCACTTACACGGGCACAGTCGGTAAAAGGTTTGTCAATCCACACCCCGTGTTCATCAAGATCCATGACACCGAGTTGATAGGCAAGTGATGCCCGTGTTGCGTAGTAATTAACCCATATGCTTGTAAGAGCATCCTGCGAACTACGAAGGTCATTAAAGGCATAGATAAGATTCAGGGTTGCTGTCGGTGCAAGCTGGCCTGCTGCTCCATCAACGATCGGAATTGATCCATCAGCACTCGGCGGTGGAGGTGGGGGCGCTGGTTGACTCAGGCTTAAGCGAGTCTGGTCTACTCTTCGAATCGCAATAATCACAGCTCGACGCTGCGTTTCAAGGTTTCGTTCATCAAGTTCAAGCTGTCGCAATAACTGGCGAATAGAGAGTTTGATGCGATCTTCATATCGAATCTGCTGACGTCGGACCTGCTGATAGTCGAGGATTGATTGTCTAAAATTATTACGTTCTCTCAATCGTGTAAGTGGTGCATCAAAGCTCAGTCGGCCACCCATCACTCCTGTTGGAGAACGGAACCGAGCTGGATTTGTTCCTGTCGTAGATAGGTTTCCATCTATTTCCAGATCGAGGCCCGCCAGTAATGACATGGCATTAAATTGAATCAGTCGCCACTGATCAACTAATGCGGCACGATTGTTCATCCAGTCCAGCCGATTTGCACGTGATATTTCAAATGCGATATCCGGGTCAATTCGTTCCGGCTTGATTGTAATTGCCTCAACCCGCGCACGCGCCTGGATAAGTGACATCTCATCAACAGCTGAAGCAATTTCTGAAACCAATCCAACGACTGCATCCGCAGTCTCCCGAAGATTCTCTGGTACAAGCGCCTCACCAAGAGCTTCAATTTCTTTTTCATTTGTCTCGATTTGCTTAAGAAGGCGTTCGAGATCATCATTAAGGAGCCGCATTTCACGGGTGAATGTTTCTTTTTCTGTTGGACGCATACGCTTGATTCGGTACGTCGCTTCTGCATCAACACGCTCAAGATCTGACAAAACATCAACTGCTTGCAGCTCAACTTGGTCTCGTAAGAGATCAAGCTTTTCAAGTGATGCTTCAATAAACGATTGATCCGCCTCGGCCAGCAACCTTTCAGTTGCTTCGAGTTCGTCTTTTGAATCAGCCGGAGGCTGTAACACTGACTTTTCTTTTTTTATTGAAACTTCTTTTTCCGTGTCCTCAGCAATATCGTCTTGACCTTCCTGATTTATTGGAGCTGGCAAAAGGAGTGTCTCTGCGGGCTGTTTCTCCACCGCTGGAGGCACCAACTCAAGTGCTGCAGGGTCATCGTTGATAGAGTCCTGCCGGGGATCATCGACTTCTTTCAGCGGCTCCTCGGCACCAAAAGAATATGTTGCCAGAAAATCACCTATACCATTCTGCAAAGCCTGCATCTCTGGACTGATAAATTGGAATGGTTTGATAAATGTTTCATCAAGGGCCATTGCTGTATCTGATGGAATATTCAAAGTATTCACTTTAAATGTTTCGATCTGGTTCGCGAGTCCAGTCTTCGCCTGAAGAAGAGTGGCACGGCTTGTCTCCACGCTCTGCCGCAATTGATCAACCTGCTCAACACCCACAAGGCCAGCCTCAAGATTGGCATCAAGCTGAGCAAGGGCTCTCAGCTGTGCAGCAAGGTTCTGCTCCTGATTTCGTATCTGTTGACGGGACTGTAAAATCCCAATGAATCCGCCGAGTTTTCCAGCACCACCGCCAGCAAAACCAGCTCCTCCAGTTCCACCACCAGCGGTTTGCAAGCCGTTTCCCTGCCCCCCGAAGAAAGCGCCCCCAATATTTCCAAAACCACCGACCCCTGTTCCTGAGAATCCTGCAAACCCAGTACCACCAAAAAAGCCACCTCGTCGCTGCAAACGCGGTGGCTGATTACCACCAAAAACAACCTGGAGATAAAAACCCTGTCGGTAGAATTGAAGTTGGCGTAAATTTGCCAAAAGTGTTCGTTCAACAATAGTCAGTGGTTCAAGTGCAACGGAACGACCAGAGTTCTGGAGCAAAGGTTGCAGAAAATTAAAATCAACAAATGAAAAGTTTGTGTACTGATTTGGCCCTGCGAACTGCCAGACAACTGAATTTACGAGTCCTACAGCAAGTTCGCCCGCCGTCGCAAGATTCCGTTTTGCAAGCAAACTGGTTTCAGTACCCCACCGAGTTACCTGGCTACCTGTAACTCGATTCGCCGGACCACGGCTTAAATAGTCCGTGGTATTACCACCAAAAAATTGGACATCAAAACGAAAACGTTCCGTACTGACATCAAGGGCTGAAAGATACAGTGTCTGGAGCTGGTCCCACCAGCTAATCGAATTGAGATACGCCAGTTTCATTGCCGACTCAGAATTTAATTCAATCGCTCCAGCACCTGTCAACTCAACAACCTCACAAAGCCGTGAACGCCATGCTGGATTATCGAGGGTCGTACGATCACCATTGATATGCCATCGAAAAAAACCATGTTTGCCATCGACACAATGCATATAGCGATGCGACGTTGGATCGTCCGGTGGCATCGGTGGAAAGATTTGATTGTACGGATCAAAAAAACGACTTCGTTTATCTGATCGTACGTTGTAATCAAATGGTATTGCCCACCTCGGATCACATGACTTCTCCTTCAGCAATGCATTGACTTCACGATCAGCCTGAAGGTAATAACGACCGCGCGAACATCCCGTGAGAACTGCAGTAAGTGCTACTGCAACACATATGAGTCTGAACCACATCTCTGTGCGCGACGATTTCATTGAAGACGCCTCGCGGGGGAAACGGGCGCTCTCGTTGACTGGTGACTACGCTTCCCGTGCACAGGGAATCAACGAGCCTCCTTTAATCACACAGATCGACTGAAACAGGACGCAAACTTTAACGAAAAACTGGAATAGGTAGTTTGCGATACTTGTGGCACCTGGGTGGAACAAAGCCATTCAGGCCGCAAGGTCTATTTGACCGATACATCTTATCTATGCGAGTGCGCTTTCTAATAAAATTTAAGATGTTTCAAAACCGTATGAACCATCCACATATCATGGTCGCTGTTCTCTGCTGCGCGGTTGTATTGCTGAGCGCACAGAATCTTTCTGCTGAAATTGGTTTGACGAGCCAACCTGAACCACTTGGTTATCCTTCTTCGACCGACGACCCGGCTGATGCTCTTGCAGAAGAAGAAGCGGGTACTATTTGGGCACCCACAAAACGAGCTGATGATCTCCAAGTACCCGCTGGGCTTGATCCTGTGCGCAGCACAGGTTTCTCAGAAAACCCGAAGGACCTTCTATCGTGGTCTCAAGAACCAGCACCAGCATCGTGCTGTGATCGTCATATTGTCGATCGGCATTGGATGGGACCCGGCGAACTGGCGTATCACATGGCGCCGAACCACAAGCCATGCACAAGAGATCATACGAGGGTCTTTCGCACAGAATTTCCTGGACGTCTCTGGTTTTCGACAGAGTATCTGATCTGGGCTACCACTGGACAGGCTGTACCTCCACTCGTCACCAGCAGCCCCACCGGCACTCCAGAAAATCAGATTGGTGTTCTCGGACTCCCGGCAACAAGCGTTCTTTTTGGAGATACCAGTTTTGATGGACCAATGCGTTCGGGTGCTCGACTCACAACTGGGTTCTGGTTCACACCCCGCCAAGATCGTGGTATCGAAGCATCATGGTTTGGACTTGCTATTACTGAAAAGGCTTTTGGTTTATCGACGAATGGTGGAACTTCGTACCTCGCACGACCTTATATCGATGTCGTGCCAACTCCAGAGCAAAAAGCTGTTGTGATCATTCCTTCAGCAACGTCACCTACATTTCCGACACTTGACCCAACACTTCTTGATCAGTCCGTTGATGCATCACTCAAAAGCCAATTCGGCAGTGTTGGTGTTCTTTATAAGTCCAACAGGTTGCAGGGTAGTGACTTTCACAGACGGTATTGGGCTGGTGGATTTCGATACCTCATGCTTGAAGATCAACTTGCAATAAATATGACCTCAACTGTGTCGACTGGAACATCGGGTACTTTACCGACCACGAGTGCAACTGTATCTGACTCCTTCCGAACCCTGAACCAATTCTACGGTGGTGAATTCGGCATGATTGAAAAGTGGTGGCGAGACCGGTGGTCACTGCAGGTCCTCGGCAAAGTTGCACTCGGAGCGACAACGGTAACGACTCGTATTAATGGGTCGACAACAACAGCCGACACTACAACTACTGGTACGACTACCACAGTTTCGTACCCGGGAGGTGTCCTCGCACAGGCAACAAATCCTGGGAATGAGCAGTCACTGTTTGCTGCTGCAGGTGAGTTCGGTGTGACTGCTGACTACGCCATCTGGTCACAGTTTCGCCTCTCCGTTGGCTACTCATTAATTTACTGGTCAACCGTAGGTCGAGTCACAGATCAGATCAACCCATCCGTCAATTCAACACAGTTTGGTGGTGAACCACTTGTTGGCCCGTCTGAACCAACATTTAATCTATCGACAACTGGCTTCTGGGCTCAGGGTATCAATGCCGGACTTGAATACCAGTTTTAATTTATATATCTGGTCACTACTGATCACCTTGATATCGTGCCCACATTGACTTTTCATCAAAGTCACTCTGCGTGCGTAGTTTCCCAACAACATCACGTCCAAGAATGCCACGAATCTTAAAGGCCAGCGTGGCCTTCTTATTAAGTAGTTCATTCAGTCGTTCCTGAGACCAGACCAACACCCGACTCGGCTCCGAGGCACGGACATCTGCTGTTGCGTTATCCCCTGTCAGAAAACTCATTTCACCAATAAATTGTCCTGGCTCGAGTCGGGCAATTACACGGTCTTCAACAAACACATCCATTGCCCCCTGCTTCAAGACCATCATGTCACTCACCACAGTATCTTTCTGCACAAGAAGCGTCCCCGCCTCTACGTCTCTCCAATCACCATGACGCAGTAATCTTCGAAATTCACCAGGAGCAAGATCAGCGAACACCTTGTCGTAGAGTTCTTGCTCTGATCCACCGAGTGGCTTCGGACGACGTTCACGCAACAAAATCGCAATTTGTACAGAATTAACTGCCATGAATAAGAGATTCCAGGCAATCGGTGCCCAAAGAATATGGTCGCTGCAGTTGCAATAAAACGGAAGCAGGGAAAGGCCTGCAAAAATCGTGAGAAGCCGGAGCCAGAGAATGTCACGAACAAGGTACGAACTCAGATAAAAAACATTAGCAACATGCACCATGTCTTCAACACATGGACAGTACATCATGACCATAAACAACATGGCTGAATCCATCACCCCCCCCTTCAAGCAATACTCAAAACACAGACACTACCGCATCATCTCAACTGCAACGCTTTCTGTTGACCGCATCGGTCTCATTCGACTCATTGATTTCTTCCTCGTCAGTTGCAATTTTAAATTTCCAGCCATCAATTACCGTACCCTCGGTCTTAAGATGTGACATCAAAAAGAACAGTCGACGTCGGGCATCGCCCTCAGGACCCTCGGGAATATCGGTAAAGCGATCTCGAAGATAATACGGCGCCCATGCCTGCGAATAGAGAGTTGCCTTCAGTCGTAACTTTTTGCAATCAAAGCATTCTGGAACCGTCACCCGATAACTCACAATATCTGTACCTTGTCCGTCAGCATATTGCGGATCGTCTCCCACGCCATGTGGATGTGTCGCCTCAACAAAAGCTGCGGGCATTTGATCACTTGGCCCTTTTGCGGACCACCCACGAGGTAGCAGCCTGTTGTCTTTTACATCTTGCGCTCGATGGAGAAAACTTGTTGTGAACTCACCTGATGCATCATGGGTCAATTCTTCATAGATCTGCACTTGATTCGGACTATCGATAACACGGTGGTGTGGCTGATAAGCCTGTTGTTGATTTTGGCCATCGACATCATCAAAGAATTCTGACGGTAATACCCGACCGTTCTCACCAACAATGACACCCGCCCCATTAGTCAGGCCCGATGACCAGATAATTCGGTCGCGTCCATATGTACTATCGACCAACATAAACTCAAGCCATACACGACGAAACCCAACACCACTTGGCAATCGATGACCTGTTTTGTTCGTGACCTTCACATCAGCTGCGATGGTCTGGCCAGCAGTTTCTACATTGAGGATTTCAACTGTGGCTGTGTTCTTCTGAGCATTTTGCACGTAGTTGTCAATTGCAAAGTGAATACCCTCCACACCCGTTTCATAATCGGGGAGCCGGACTCCAAGTACGTCATTAAACTGACGAAAGATTTCCAGCAGAAAAACATTCATGCCTTGGAACGTATGTCGCCGAAAACCCTCCTCACGAAATCGCACATGATGATCCTCTCGCGAAATTGCATGATCGGATTCTGGATATTCCTGGTCCTGGAGCACTGCAATTTTTGTTGCGATCTGATCGATTGAGATATCACCATCAGGGCTTTCATACCCCTTCGGCATATGACATTCCTGGCAACTCTGTGACTCCGAAGTTCGTCCAAATTCATCCTGAAAACTGCTGTTCAGCCACTCGAGATACGTTGCCTGTTCAATCCTGTGTGTAAAACCTTGGAATTGTGGCGTCTTCTCAGATGCAAGCAGCTGTTCAACCTGCTCTTGTGGCGGTTGCTCAACACCAGCCGGCGGATGTCCCAACGGCCAATCCATAACTGGCAGATTGATGACATGGCACGTCGCGCACATTCGGGATGATTGTATAAACGGACTATGTTTTGGAGCTGCTCCCAAGACTTTTAGCATTGGCTGAGTCACAACATCCTTGAAGGGGCCGTAAATCTCGTTTGCAGGACCTGTCTTGAATTGACCCGTAATTGAATTCGCCAAGAACCCCTGCAGGTCTGCGTACTCTTCAACCATTCCATGACACACCGTACAGCTGATGCCATCACGAGCGAGACCACCGTACTTATGGTGTGGATGCTCTGGGTCTGCAATGTGAAACCAATCGAGGCTCTCCTTGCCCTTTGTTTCCCATGGCTTGACTCCAAAATCTTGTTCATGCTGGCGTTTTCCAAGTGCACCATGGCAACGAAGGCAGGTGTTGACTACCTGATCTCCATACACATCAGCCTGCTCAATTGGTAGCTCCCGTGAAATTTGTGACAGCTCACTTTCAAGCTGTGCATGAAAAACAGGATCTCTACCAGCAAGACCCATTGGTGACCATCTCCACTCACCATACGGTGAAACGTTGAGGCCGCCACGTTTGGTTTCCAGAAACATCACAGGACTTCCGCTATGACGACCAGTTGCTGCACTGTGACACATCAGACACTGGTCTGATGTCAGAAATCGCTCGGGAATAGAAGCGTGTGGCGTGATGTGGTCATTCGATTCAGCCGGAAATTTCTTTACCTCTGGATAGGTAACGTGTCGTGCTGACGCGTAGGTATTCAAGAATTCAAAACTTGGTTGCGCTGGACCCGGACTCTGCGGAGCGCGAAATTCAGGCGGGTCGGGATCATGACGAAAATCATACGGCTGCAGCGCTGTTGGGATTTTCCTCCAGGTGTTATCAACAAAATACTGTATTGGCTCCCCTGGAAAACCTGTGATGTTACGGAGTGATGAAAAAGTTCCTCCCTCCTCGGCAACAGAGTGGCACCGAACACAGGCAAGAACAAATCCTGCCTGCGGATAATCAAATGAGTCGGTGGTATCCAACTCCTGCCCTTCATACACACTTGCCCAAAACCAACCATCGGGCGAGCCAGAACTATCTTTAATCATCACATCACAACCAGCTGAGGTCGGCAGACGCAACACTGCAAGAATTTCTTCCTCAGTCATTCCTTCATACCGTGCTGCTGGTGGAGGAAGCATCTCTTTAATGATCATTCCACCGTCAGGGATGACACCTTCACGCGGCCCCTTGTGCGGTGCAACTCCTGCATCTCGACCCTCCGGCCAGAAATCAGGTTCTCCCGTTAACCAGTACATCACCTTTGGAGAATAAAAGCACCGCACCGCAGGATGCGTCCCATAGTATTTTCCCTTTACATACGCGCCAGTATCACGCACGTACTTATCATGTCCCCATCCAAGTTGTGTTGCATATGCTCGGCTTTTTATAAATGGGAAGAGTGTTTTTTCATAATCGATATGACTCATTGTTGTCGGCAATGGAAGTGGGTGCTCCTGAGCATTCAGCCCCGGCACCTGTTTTGAAACTGCCACGCGATATGCGTATTCTGCTGGCTGAGGTGATTCAGCGGCTTGAGACAGATTACTCTGCAACAGAACACCAAGCACGAACACAACAATGATTGATCTCATATTCTCACTTCTATAAAAACTCATTCAGACAGATTCTCGTTAAGAAATATCGTCATTTCTGCAAATGCATCTTGCGACTCGTCTGCAAACGGATTGATGAAATACTGATAATGTGAAGCTCCCTCGATAAGGTGCAGCGACGCCAGCACCCCGGCACGGCGAAGTTTGCGGTGTGTGAGGACAGTGAGGCTTAAAAAAAGGTCTCTTGTGCCTGAGAGTAACATCGTCGGTGGAAATAATCGCAGATCGCCTCGAAGTGGTGAAAGATACGGATCAGCACAATCATGACCGTTCGCATAGAGCTTGGCTAGTCGCACTGGCATGGCAGAGTAGCTCACTACAACATTGTCAAGCCATTCGTTGGTTTGGAAACTATCACCAACTTGCGTCAAATCAGCCCATGGAGTCTGAATCAGAAGAGCTGCAGGACATTGTATTCCTTCTTGTTGTGCACGAAGTATGGTTGCCATGGCGAGCCCACCACCAGCTGACGCACCCGAGATGGCGACTGTGTCGTGGGGATACCTTTTGACAATTGAAGACCACACAGCAAACGCATCATCAAGCGCCGCAGGGAACGGATGATCTGGTGGCATTCGGTAATCAACAACAAGTACTCGAATGCCACAACTTATAGCGAGCACAACGCCCTCTAGAAGTCCCGCTCGGCCAGGATTAAATACATACCCGCCACCATGCAGGTTCAAAACCAAACGTGATCTATTCTCTTCGGGAATTCGTGATGGCATGACGTCAAAGACTGGCACGTTCTCAATGGTACTCTGCGTGACTGTAATTCCGTGCCGATCGCACATCTGCTCAATGATCGGTACTATAATTTTTGCCTGACGGGCGACAGCTTCACGCCAACCCGCTGCATCAGGTGGATCAAGATTCCATTCAGCATCCCGATAAGGCAGCCCCATGGTCCGCCGAAATGATTCGCTGACTGATTCTGGTAGCGGAATACTTCGTGATGGAACAAACCGTTCGCCGCAGGTAGCATTACGTCGGCCTATCAACTCTTGGAGGGCAGAGAGCCCCATAGGCGTAAAGTTCGGGTCAGGCTCTTGTTTCATAAATCCAACATTCTCACCCGCAGTGTGTGTTCAATGAATGCAACCTTATACACCAACTCATCGAGAATGAATCTCAGTATCACTATTTTCGATTGTTCAATTCTTTAAGAGTTGGAGGATTCCTCTGCCCTCAACAGCATTACCCGCTACACTACTATTTGAATGGTATGTTTCTATCCACCACACTGTTTTTGAACGCCGGAGAATCTGATGAGTTTTCGACTAACACTGAATGAAGAAGTTGCCGCCGCCCTGAACGAACAAATATGCATCGAGTCCTCTGCAGCGTTCCTTTATTTTTCGATGGCTTCGTGGGCCAGCGTTCGTGGACTCACAGGAATGGCAAAATGGTTTCGTACCGAAGCAGCAGGTGAAATCACCCACATGGGACTTTTTGTTGACTACCTGAATGACCGGGACTGCCAAGCAAAATTTGCAACAATCGAAGCACCTACCTGTGACTGGGACAATCCCGTTGTGGCTTTTGATCAAGTTCGAACACAAGAGCATAAATTGATGCAGCGGATGAATGACTTAATCGACTTGGCAGACAAACATAACGATCATCTCACACACAGTTTCATAACACAATTTGTTCCACAACAAATTGCTGATACTGCTGAAGCTGATGATGTCCACGATCGACTCTCACTGGTTGGTGGAGACGGTCACGGGCTGATTCTGATTGACCAGGAACTCGGTAGAGATGCGGACAGTCACGGTTAAGCACACTGTAACGTGAAGCCGTGGAGAGTCGCTGTGTTTTCGATCTTCACCGCATGGGTAAAAACCATTCGGTTCGTGCCGCCATTTGACTGCGATTGTATGCATGGTGTTGGTTGTCCTGTCCGGCTTTCCAGTGCCAGCAAGCGTGCCTGAATACGAATGTGTTGTCTGCCCCCCGAGTAGAAACTATAGTTATGTGTGTCAGGAGAGAGTCGAAAGACCGCCGAAGGCCGAACGCTCAGGCAAAAGAACTGACATATTGTGATTCTGCTGGAGAGTGATGTCGCATCATGCGGCTTCCACCGAAGGGGCAAACCCTGAGCCGATGCTCACGGGTGAATCTCTCAGGTCCAAGGACAGTAGGGTTCCCAGCATGGCTTCGGCCATACTGTTTCATCTGGCGATTACGACGAACGTCAGTATCCAAACGTACGCTAGCAATATGCGTTGGCCAGTTAGGAAAGGAACCTTGACATGTCTTCCGGCACAGTCACTCCACACGAAGTTGTCTCCAAGACTCATTCACGCTCGTGTGACACGTCAAACAAATCTATTGATGATGGCTCTTTTGCAGTCCGCCACATTGGTCTTTCATCGTCTGACGAACAGTTCATGCTTGAAGCTATTGGGACTACAAGCAGAACAGCACTCATTGAAGAAATTGTGCCTGAGAGCATCCTGAGGCGGACAGCGATGGAGTTACCATCAGCTATCTCGGAACGCAATGCACTTGCTGAATTAAAAACAATTGCTCAAAAAAACAAAGTCCTTCAGAGCTTTCTTGGCCAGGGGTACTACGGCACCAATACTCCGGCGGTTATCCAGAGAAATGTCTTGGAAAATCCTGCGTGGTACACCGCCTACACACCGTACCAAGCAGAAATTTCTCAAGGTCGTATGGAAGCAGTGCTCGCATTCCAGACGATGATTTGTGATTTGTCTGGCATGCCTATTGCCAATGCGTCTCTCCTTGATGAGGCAACCGCTGCAGCAGAAGCAATGACACTCGCACATAGAATGCACAAAGGTTCGGAATCTACTTTTCTTGCCGACGGGAAATGTCATCCGCAGACACTAGAAGTTCTAGCCACTCGAGCAGAACCACTGGGTATCGACCTCATTATTGGCGATGTTGCGGAGATGGCTGACAAACAAAAATACTTTGGTGTACTCGTACAGTATCCAAACACAGAAGGTGCTGTCCCAGACTGGCATGGCCTTGCAGAACGGGTCCATGAAAACAAGGCTTTACTTTGTGTTGCCGCAGACCCTCTCGCGCTTACACTCCTGACACCACCTGGTGAATGGGGTGCTGACATTGTTGTTGGATCGACGCAGCGCTTCGGCATGCCCATGGGCTGTGGGGGTCCACATGCGGCATATTTTGCGTGCCGCGATACCTTTAAACGTTCACTTCCTGGACGGCTTGTTGGTGTCAGCGTTGATGCTACTGGAAGACCAGCATATCGCTTGGCGTTACAAACTCGGGAACAGCACATCCGTCGTGAAAAGGCAACGTCAAACATTTGTACTGCACAAGTTCTTCCTGCCGTTGTTGCTGCCATGTATGCCATCTATCACGGACCCGCAGGATTGAAAAAAATTGCTCTGGATATCGCAAGAAAAACATCTGTTCTTGCGCGTTGTCTACAGGAAATGGGCATAGAAATTACAAATCCGCATGCCTTTGACACGCTTTGCCTGAGAACCGATAAAGCAACCGATACCTACATTGAACGTGCATGCGATGCTGGAATGAATCTTCGAAAGATTGACTCAAATCACATCGGAATAAGTATTGATGAAACAACACAAAGCAATGATATTCGCAATCTAGTAAACGTTTTTTCACAATCTGAAAATTCTCTTCCTGATATCGACTCCGTGGAAACATCAGAAGAAACGCTTCTTCCGCACAACTGTATCCGCACCAGTGATTTTCTGAATCATTCGGTTTTTCATGCCCATCACAGTGAAACGCAACTCTTACGATACCTCCGTGAATTAGCTGATCGTGACTTGGCACTCGATCGAACGATGATTCCATTGGGGAGTTGCACAATGAAACTCAACGCGACTAGTGAAATGATTCCCATCAGTTGGCCTGAGTTTGCTGGCATCCATCCTTTTGCACCGGCTCAACAGCAATTGGGGTATCAGATCCTTCAAGAACAACTTTGTGCATGGCTCGGTGAGGCTACTGGATATGCCGGTATCAGCCTTCAGCCAAACGCTGGAAGCCAAGGGGAGTATGCTGGACTTCTTGTTATTCGAGCCTGGCAGCGCTCTCGAGGAGAAGGCCACCGAAACATCTGCCTCATTCCAGCTTCCGCTCATGGAACGAATCCTGCAAGTGCCCAGATGGCTGGAATGAAAGTTGTTGTGACTGGATGTGATGACCAGGGCAACGTTGATCTCATTGAACTTCAACAGAAGTGCGAACAATACACAGATCAGCTAGCTGCTGTGATGATCACATATCCAAGTACTCATGGTGTTTTTGAATCTGATATTAAGAATCTTTGCAGCATCGTTCATGACCATGGTGGGCGGGTATATGTCGACGGTGCAAATATGAACGCTTTAGTTGGGACTGCAGAACCAGGACATTTTGGCGGCGATGTGAGCCATCTGAATCTTCACAAAACGTTTTGTATCCCACATGGTGGTGGTGGCCCAGGTGTTGGTCCAGTCTGTGTTGTCGAAGATCTCGTGCCTTTCCTTCCAGGCCATGAAACAACTGGTCTTCAAACAAGCGGTGGTGTTGGTGCTGTTTCAGGTGCACCACTGGGAAATGCAGGAGTTCTACCAATTAGTTGGATGTACTGTCGGATGATGGGGAGCTCCGGTTTGCGGCATGCAACGGAAGCTGCCATTCTTTCAGCAAACTACGTGAGTGTCAGACTTCGAGAACATTACCCAACGCTCTATACAGGTGCGCATGGACGCATTGCTCACGAATGCATTCTTGACCTTCGACCACTTCAAGAGACAAGCGGTGTCACGGCAGAAGATGTTGCTAAAAGGCTCATTGACTACGGCTTCCATGCACCAACACTCAGTTTTCCAGTACCCGGCACCTTAATGGTTGAACCAACAGAAAGCGAAGATCTCCCAGAGCTTGATCGCTTTATTGAAGCAATGATAGCGATTCGTGAAGAAATCCGCCGCATAGAAAAAGGTACGTGGCCGCAAGACGATAACCCTGTCATCAATGCACCGCATACCGCTAGCTGCATTGCGGCTCAGGAATGGACAAAACCCTATACTCGAGAAGAAGCAGTATTCCCTGTCGCTGATCTAAAACGCAGGAAATATTGGCCTCCTGTTGGTCGTGTCGATAATGTTCATGGTGACCGTAATCTATTTTGTAGTTGCGTTCCTGTCTCCGCGTGGCAGGAGTCTGATTCATAGGGTCCGTTCTAAACCATGTTGAATTCAAGTTTTTTTGTTGGCTGGGGCACCCTTTCATTGATTAATGCGGGCCTTGCACAAGGGAAAGGACGGAGTGGACTGGCCTGGTGTCTCATCTCATTGCTTCTAGGACCAATCGCTACGTTTTTGATTGTTCTACTGAATCGTGTTGAGAATGATTGAATGCTGAAATGCCTGATGACCTTGCCCACGGCCAAAGCGATACTGCAACGACAATAATGGCCACAACACCACCAAGCTGCCAGGGATCATGCCAGCCATAGAGCCCCGCAAAGAGAAGTGTTGCAACGCAATAAACAGTTGCAGCTACCAACACCAGTGCTGATGGAGTTGATGAATCATTCGCCGATGCATCGCTCGACTGTTTCCCTGAGCACAGCTGTCTCCCAGGCCAAAAAAGAGTTGCCACGGTCATAGCCGAGCACAGCGACAGCGTTACACCGAGCGTGCCCAAGAGATTCTGTAAGGTTGTTCCATACACAAGAATGATCGCCAGAACCGTCTGAACCAAGACAGCCCAACTTCGACCAGACTGTCCTTTCAACCATGCTGGCAGGAGGCCATCCTCTGCCATTGCTGTTGCAACTCGTGAACCAGCCATTGTCATACCGGCTGCTGCAGACAACGTCGAAAGCACAATGACAATAGACATCCCCCACTGTGCCGTTCTGCCACCAAGGGCCGTGGCTGCAATTGCCGCAACCTGTGACTGACCTGCTAATTCGGCAAGCGGTGCTGCGCGTAAAAAAATATCATTGATCACAAGATAAAGAAGCGTCGTGAGAAATGTGCCTAAAACAAGAGCACGCGGTACAGTTTGTCGCCCTGCCCGAGCTTCCGATGCAACATAAATTGCCTCATTAAAACCTGTGTAACTAAACATGACCCAGACGACTGCCATTGCGAATCCACCAACGGTTGCGCCCGTTGATGCACCTTGAGTTGATTGTTCTGCAACTGCTGATGGCCAACCGACAACTGAATATCCAAAGATAATGAGACATATCAGAGTCAGGATCTTCAGTAGAACAATGCTGGTATTAAGACGTGCTGCCACCCTCCCTGCCTCAATATGGATCAGGCAACAGATGATAATGACAGCCGTTGCCAATGTCTGACTTGGCATCCATACAGGTAACAAAAGAATGCTTTTGGCATACTCCTGACATGTCATTGCTGCAAAGGCTATGCCTCCACTAAATCCTGCTGTGAGTGAAACAATACCAGCAAGAAATCCACAAAACGGATGGAGCGAACGTGAAAGGTAAAGATATTCTCCACCAGACTTCGGCAGCCGACGTGCAAGGCCTCCGTAGGCTACAGCACCACACAGGGCAACCAATCCACCGACAAGCCAAGCAGCCATAACCAGAGTGCGTGAGCCAAGTGATTCAATCGCAAAGCCTGATGTGACAAAAATACCTGAGCCAATCATGCCTGTCATGACCAAGGCTGTTAATGTCATCAGACCAAAACCATTTGGAGGCAGGCTTTTATTTGGTGAGCAACACAGGCTACTTTGAGACGACAGGGAACTCTTCATCACGTTTTTCAATTGGTGTACGCTAAGTGTTCTACCGAGAGAAAGTATCAAAAAATCCCCTGACAGGTGACCGAATTGTGGAGGATTTTCAACATTTCCTTAGGCTCCAGAGGTCTTCGTGCTAAACTTCTTGCATGTACCGCATATCTTTTTTAGGTTTTTTATTAGTGCTATGGGGATGCTCTGAACAAATCAGTTCTCACGAGAACAAGATAATGAGTGATCAAAAGCATTCTCATTATCATGTTCATAGCTCAGAGGTCGAACATGGGCATCAACACAACAACTTTCAGTTGGGAGGACATAAACATGGACACCACGGGCATGAATAACACGTCTCGCCTGAGACAAGGTTTTACGCTTATCGAACTTCTAGTCGTAATTGCAATCATTGGCGTTCTCGTTGGCCTTTTGTTGCCAGCTGTCCAACAAGCTCGTGAATCGGCAAGACTGCTTCATTGTAAAAACAGTCTCAAACAATTCGGTGTCGCCATGCACAACTACGAAACGGCACGAAAACACCTCCCAACGGGCTATGAATATAAATATTCAACAAATGGCAATACTCGTGGGTACTCGTGGGGAACACTGCTGCTTCCTCTCCTTGAAGAAACAGCAACGTTTGATCGCATTGACTTTTCGAAACCACTTCATGATATGGCAAACGCATTACCTCGTGAAAAACATCTTTCTGTTTTTCTTTGCCCAACCGATACGGTGTCCGCTGATGGATATGTTGAAATGGGTTCAGAGCGCTATGCAATGGCAAGCTACGCTGGCAACTTTGGTCCTCCCGATCTAGATGCTGTCCAGGAGCAAAGAAAAGGCGTCTTCAGTCGTAACAGTGCGACAAAGCTCGCTGAAATTACTGATGGACTTTCAACAACGCTCATGCTTGGTGAGAGACAGAACGGCCCTTTCCGAGTGGCTGCCAGTAATGGCAACCATTTTGAATACGAAACTGCCTGGAGTGGTGCTATACGTGATCAGGGTGATCCGAGTGACGACCACGGTCATATGGTGCTGTTTCAGACTGGTCATACACCAAATCACCCAGCGAGTGACGACCGCGACATTTCGGCATCTCATTCTGGGCTTGCAGTATTTCTAATGTGTGACGGGTCAGTCACAGCGCTCGCAGATTCAATTGATGAAGCGGTTTATGGGGCGTACGGGACGCGTGCAGGTGGAGAAGTCATAGGCTATTGAGAAATACCGCATCAAATTTTCAGTACTGATCGGAGAAATCAACGGTGGCAAATGACTCATCATGGAGACACCTCTTTTTTTTCAAGTTCCTGATTGCAACCATGACAATAGCATGTGTAACCCAAGCAGCAGATGACGGTCTACCAACCGTCGGAAGTGTTGAGCGATTACATTCAGATATTGATGCACTTATTGCACCCGGTGCAGAAATTGAAGTACTTGCTACGGGTTTTGCGTGGTCGGAAGGCCCTGTTTGGATCCCACATGGTGAAGGAGGACTTCCTCCTCAATCTTTATTATTTAGTGACATTCCAAACAATCGTATTCATTGCTGGAATCAAAAAACTGGACTTTCCATCTTTCTGGAACCCGCTGGTTTTACCGGCCCAGCGAGTTATGGAAGAGAACGAGGAAGCAATGGCCTCGCACTCGATGCAGCAGGGAGACTGCTCTGCTGCGAGCATGGCGACAGAAGAATCAGTGTGCTTGAAAAAAATGGTGGGAAACGAACACGTGCTGACGCATGGGATGGAAAACGTTTCAACAGCCCGAATGACTTGGCTGTTCATACATCCGGAACCATTTATTTTACCGACCCACCATATGGACTTCCTGATGGATTTGATGATGCACGACGGGAAATCGATTGCTGTGGAGTCTTTCGACTGCAACCAGACGGGACTGTTGATCTTGTCTGTAACACCATGACGCGCCCAAACGGTATTGCATTCTCACCTGATCAAAAAAAACTCTATGTCGCACAGTCCGATCCGAATGAACCCATACTCAAGGTATTCAATATTCTTGAAGATGGGCGATTGGATGCTGGCATGATATTTTTCGATGCCACGACTCTTGCTCAGCGTCGCAAAGGCAACCCTGATGGATTAGCGGTCGACGTTCAAGGCAACTTATTTGCAACGGGGCCAGGGGGTGTTCTGGTCATATCCCCAGATGGCACACATCTTGGAACGATTTTGACCGGACAAAAAACAGCCAATTGCTGCTTCGGCGAAGATGGTCGGTCTCTGTTTATCACAGCTGACATGTATCTCTGCCGGATACGTCTCGCAACTCGTGGTTGGTAGATCATTTTTTATAAATGGTCAGCTCGAAATGTATTACGAGGCTGTTGGCCAGGCGAAAAGACGCAGCCTGTTTCCATCCGGATCATCAGTGACCAGTTCTCGAAATCCCTCAGGATGAGTCTTGGGTTCAAGCACGTCGGCATCTGCAGCTCGAAGACGGGCATGCGTTGCCTCGAGGTCAATGACCTCGAAACCAAGACTCCACCGTCCACTCGCCTCACCAGCATTTTCACGACTGAGAATTGCAACCCGGGTATCACCTGCCTCAAAAAGTGCATATCCATCGTCGACCACACGGACGAGAACGCGAAGGCCGAGAACGTTTCGGTACCACTGAACCATGTGTTCCCACTGCGCTGTCCGTAATTCGACACTAAATAAAGTCGGCCGGTGGTGCGTTCGAATATGCATTATTTACGTTTACTTTGAGGTCTCAATACTGTTATTGGGCACAGTTTATTCTACCTCTAGGTTGTGCCCTGAATATCCCGTATTCGACCGGAGACTGCCTCCTCCTTCTCTGTTACCCGGCTGCCCTTTCGAAATTTGTGAGAAAAGCAGACAATGAGTTGTTCCACTAACTCAAGACTTTTGTATCCTCAGGAAAACTAGAGCCGACTGATGTCTTCTTCGTCACCAACTGCTACTGACCAACCCTCATCCACCGTTGCTGCCCTCCTTCAGGCCCGTCGAGATAAACTGGCCAAGCTTCAGGAACTTGGCATAGATCCGTGGGGAAGTCGTTTCGATGATGCCCACGCTGTTGAAAAAGTCCGAAAACAGGGCGATGCTATTGCCCAGGATGCTGACGACGGACCAAGCGTACGAGTTGCTGGTCGTATCATGCTTCTCCGTAATGCGGGCCGACTGGTATTTCTTGACCTTGTTGATCGTACCGGCCGCATCCAGGTCATGATTGGCAAAAAGCAGGTTGGTGCAGATATCTGGCCAGTCGTTGGCTGCCTTGATCTTGGTGACATCATCGGTGTCGAAGGTAGACTTGGATATTCGAACTCTGGTGAAATGACGATCTTTGCCAGTAGTCTGACGTTTCTCACAAAGTCATTAGAAACACCCCCGGATAAATATCATGGTCTTGTTGATCCTGAACTCCGTCAACGGATGCGGTATCTCGATCTCATTCATGGTGAGGGTGTACGCGATCGATTTGTTGCTCGCAGTAAGATTATTGCGGCAATACGTCGAGTACTCACTGATCGTGGGTATCTCGAGGTAGAGGGGCCTACTCTTCAAGAAACCGCAGGTGGGGCCGCTGCACGTCCATTTACAACTCATCACAACGCACTTGATATGCCCCTTGTGATGCGAATTGCTTTAGAACTCCACCTTAAGAGATTACTCGTTGGTGGCATGGAACGAGTTTTTGAACTAGGTCGGGTCTATCGTAATGAAGGCATTAGCCCACGCCATAATCCTGAGTTTACCATGATGGAAGCCTATGAAGCGTACGGTGATTACGCATCAATGATGGACCTGACAGAGGCTGTTCTTGTTGCAGCGGCTGAAGCCGCGGGGGCACCAGAGACATTTACATGGATGGGGCACGATGTCAGCCTTAAGCCACCCTTTCCTCGAAAACGATACGACGACCTGCTTGCCGAAGTCACCGGCTGTGATCCGCTCGACCCAGCAAGCGTGGCAGCTGAAGCCACAAAACACGATATTGAAACCGCTGGTCGTCACCCGGATGTCATCAAAAGCGAGCTCTTCGAAGAAACCGTTGAAAAAACACTCTCGGGCCCGATTTTTGTCATTGATTACCCAGCTGCAGTCTGCCCACTGACAAAAAGAAAAACGGGTTCACCAGACATTGCCGAACGATTTGAGCTGTATGTGGCCGGCATGGAATTAGCCAACGCCTATACCGAACTCAACGATCCTGATCTTCAGGAAGAACTTTTCAAAACACAATTAGCTGGGCTTTCTGACGACGAATCCATGGCCCGAATGGATCATGACTTTATTAAATCACTTCGGCACGGTATGCCACCAGCCGGTGGTCTAGGTATTGGGATTGATCGCCTGGTGATGTTTTTGACACAAGCCAGTTCGATCCGTGACATCATTCTATTTCCAATCCACCGTCCCCACAGCGGTGGCTGATAACGCGATTGGCGATATGTACAAACTCCTTCTTTGTTGGCGATATCTTCGTACGCGATGGATTGCACTGGCTAGTGTCATTAGCGTGACACTCGGTGTGGCAACAATGATTGTCGTAAACTCCGTGATGGCTGGATTCTCACATGAGATGCAAACCCGTATCCATGGAATTCTGTCTGATATTGTTTTCGAAAGTCACTCTTTGTCGGGATTTCAAGATCCACAATGGCATATCGAAGAAATTGAGCGAGCCGCTGGTGATCAGATAGCCGGCATGACTCCAACTGTTGCGGTGCCAGCTATGCTCAGTTTTCAGGTTCGTGGACAGTGGGTGACCCGACAGGTCATGTTCATTGGTATCGATCCAAGAACTCATGCACAGGTCAGTGACTTCGGGCAATATCTCCAACACCCTACAAATAGAGAGCAGCTTTCTTTCAGCCTACGAGAGGGTGGCTACGACACGACCGATAGTCAGAATCCAACGAAGACCCCGACTCGGCCTGCTTTGGAGCATGCCGGATGGCCACACCGTCGAATGCGTGTAGAACGAGAGCGTCTTTGGAAAGAGCGTCTCGAGACAAAAAAATCTGCTGAGAACAAGGCCACACGCTCAGTCGACCAGCAGGTGCAAGATGTGCTTGCTGCGACTAGCCCGAAAGATGATTCTCCTGAGACCTCTTCTGATGTCACCGAAGATGGTGAAAGCCGGAAGAACCCTTTTCAAACAGCTCGACCGGCCCAGGGACGTGCCATGGACCCAGCCAAAGAGCAGTTCACGGGTATTGTTCCCGGTATTGGGTTGGCAAGTTTTCGAAACCGTCAGGGAGTCGATCAATTTCTCACACTGCCTGGTGATGATGTCAAAATAACATTTCCTACTGCCGGCACGCCACCAAAAGCTGTGAGTGACAACTTTACAATTGTTGATTTCTACGAAAGCAAAATGAGTGAATATGACTCAAACTTTGTTTTTGTCCCTATCGATGCGCTGCAACGAATGAGGGGAATGATTGATCCGCAGACTGGGATTCCAAGTGTGAATTCAATACAAATTCGTCTCAAGCCAGATGCAAAACTGAATGAGGTACGAGACCGTTTACGAGAAGTCTTTCCTTCAGACCTTTACGCGATTGCAACCTGGCGAGATAAACAGGGCCCCCTCCTGTCAGCAGTTGATATGGAAATGGCGGTTCTCAATATCCTGCTCTTCCTTATTATCGCAGTTGCAGGATTCGGCATCCTTGCAATCTTTTTTATGATTGTTGTTGAAAAGACACGTGATATTGGAATTCTCAAGGCTCTTGGGGCAACGTCCTCTGGTATTGCAGGTATTTTTCTTGGATACGGGCTCTTTCTTGGCCTTCTTGGTGCCGGTGCTGGTCTCGTTCTCGGCTTAAGCATCACCTACAACATCAATCAGATACGACTCGCAGTCGAATGGTGTACAGGATCGAGAGTATTCGATCCGTCTATTTACTACTTTTTTCAGATTCCAACGATCATTGACCCTGTCACAATTGGCTGGATTATTATTGGTGCGATAGTCATTGCAACTGGTTCGAGTGTCTTACCTGCGGTACGAGCAGCCCGCCTCCATGCAGTAGAGGCTTTACGACATGAGTGACTTAGAAATACCATCAAAAACACCACTTATGCTGGAAACCCGACAGGTGTGTAAGCAGTATCAATCCGGGACGACTACTCTTGAGGTTCTTCGAGGTGTCGATTTTACACTTGAGAAAGAGGGCTTTCTTGCTGTTGTTGGCCAGAGTGGCTCTGGAAAAAGCACCTTGCTTCATGTGATGGGACTTCTCGATGCACCTGATAGTGGTGAAGTCTGGATCAATGGACGACGAATCGACAACCTCCCAGTTCGCGAAAAAGATCGACTTCGAAACAGTTCGATAGGCATGGTCTTTCAGGCATATCATTTACTCCCTGAACTCACTGCTTTGGAAAATGTACTTGCTCCGCTGCTCATTCGGTACGGTATTTTTGACTGGTTTACTCAGCGTCGAGCAGCTCAAGAAAAGGCAGAGGAACTCCTTGATCGATTTGGCCTCAGCGACAGGCTTCATCATCGACCAAGACAATTGTCAGGTGGTGAAATGCAGCGTGTCGCTATTGCCCGGGCTTTAATTACTGATCCTCAGGTTTTGCTAGCCGACGAACCAACAGGCAACCTCGATGAAGAAAGTGGCGCTGGTATTATTGAGGCGCTCGCTGAGTTGAACCAAGACAAAGGTCTATCTATAGTACTCGTCACACATGATGCTGATATTGCCAGCCAAGCACGTGGCATTGTTCGGCTTGCCGCCGGTATCGTAGATATAATGAATTCAGGGGCAGCCGATTCAGCGGCATAATTCACCTTCAAATAGTTCTGCCAAAAGGATAATGAAATAATGCCTCGCACCATCTTCATGAATGATCGCCTTGTCCCTGAAGAGGAAGCTCGTGTCAGCGTGTTCGACCATGGCCTCCTCTACGGCGATGGTGTTTTCGAGGGGCTTCGAAGTTATTCAGGTCGAGTGTTTCGACTCAGTGATCATCTTGACAGGCTGTGGGCGAGTGCCCGAGCTATATGCCTTGAGATTCCAATGAGTCGAGAACGAATGTCGCAGGCTGTTCTTGATACGCTCGCTGCGAACAAACTTGAGGATGGTTATATTCGGTTAATTGTAACGCGTGGTGCAGGAACACTCGGACTCGATCCAAACCGCTGTCATGACCCACAGATTATTATTATCGCAGATACAATAAGCCTGTATCCAAAAGAATTTTATGAACAAGGCCTCCGTATCGTCACGGCTGCAACACAACGAATTCAGACCGCGGCGCTCTCTCCTCGAATCAAATCCTTGAATTATTTAAACAATATCATGGCAAAACTCGAAGGGCTTCAGGCTGGCTGTGTTGAAGCATTAATGCTCAACCATAAGGGAGAAGTCGCCGAATGCACCGGAGACAATATCTTTGTTGTTCGCGGTAAACGGATGCTAACACCACCTCCTGATGCCGGCATTCTCGAGGGTATCACACGCTCAGCGGTGATGGAATTAGCTACAAAGGAAGGCATTGACTGTCGAGAAGCAACACTGACTCGACATGATCTCTACACAGCTGACGAATGCTTTTTAACAGGAACCGCGGCAGAAGTCATTCCTGTGGTGGAGATTGATGGCCGCCCAATAGGCGAAGGCATTCCTGGCCCGATCACGAAGAAACTAAAAGATTGTTTTCACTCTCTTGTGAGACAAAATAGTTGACGCAAACACAGCTTTGAACTGCTCCTGCCAGTAGACATTGAGTTGTGGGCCCAGCACCTTCCAGCCGCCTCTCAACACGTCGAATGCTACTCCTGCTACTCCAAGGAATCATTGTCCATCTGCCGAGCCGCACATCGTGTCGGACAAACATAGGGCCAACCTGCTGATTCTAGACGTGCTGCCAACTGGCTGGCTTCTTTGGCTGTGCGACAGATACTAAAACAGGCACTCCCGCTACCCGTGAGGACGGGGTGCAATGCGTCGTACTTTGCCATATCGGAAAGTAATGCATCGACTGATGGTGCAAGGGTTCGGGCTGGTTGCTGAAGTGAATTATGCATCAGCGGCAGGGCTTGGCGAATTGAGCTTTCTCGAAGGTACGTAGCAAGTGATGCTGCTTCACCACGTCGCTGAACATCTGGTTCACACGCTGCGTACACCTTTGCTGTTGAGAGCCCATCTGATGGACAGGCAATGACCACGTCGAGCGCAGGAATACCATCAATTGGTGTAACGTACTCACCTCGCCCATGAACAAGACCCGCACTTCCTGCAAAAAACCAAGGGATATCACTACCTAGTTCTGCAGATAATTCAGCGAGCTGGTCTTTTGTCCAATCAAGATTCCAGATTTTAGAAGCAGCAAACAAAGCAGATGCGGCGTCACTCGATCCACCACCAAGACCAGCACCTGATGGAATATGCTTTTCAAGTCGAATACGAAGACCGGCTTCAACATTCGCTCGTTCAGCTAAAAGCCGTGCTGCCCGCAACACCAGATTTCTATCGTCGTCAGGAACATCGCGAGCAAGCGAGTGGCTCTGTTCACTTGCAAGCCGTCCAGCAAAAATAACTTCAAGAGAGAATTCACCAGCCGGCAATCGCTGCATATGGAGCTGATCATACAACGACACTGGAACCATAAGACTCTCAATCTCATGGAAACCATCATGGCGACGGTCGAGAACTGCGAGCGAGAAATTCAACTTGGCAGGTGCATCAATGATTATTTGATCTATCACGCCTGCCTGTAGTGATCTCTGATGCATCATATTTTCACTCTCTGCGACCAGACGACATGTTCATCACTACTCTTTTTTTGGCTTGAGTTATCCACGCGATTTTGTGCGAGCATTTTCACTGCTCTGCTACCTTGTAACACCACGCACCCTTGGTACAGATACCGCATGGTAAGCTAGTGAGCGGTTCCCGCGTACCACGGCTGATACAACAAGTATTTCCAGCCAACTCTCGACTACAACTATTGCCAGTTGGTCACAAAGTTAATCGTAAGACCCGCCAGAATGAGACCAATTGCAACCAAAGAGGCCAATAATATTGAGATACTACGACCAGCCCATAAATCTTCTCGGATCATTTCGGTACGGTCGTCTTTATCAAAAGACTCGTTCCAGACTGGAAAAGTCTGTTCGTCATAAACCCACTTTGTTCGTTCTTCAAATTGCTGCTGGCTCATTGTTGACGATTGGTATTCTCAGAGGGAAATAAAAGGACGGAGAACGTTCTCCCTAACGTAGCACTTTACATGGTTCTTCGACCTCATGCCAGTCGGTCTTTAACCGGAAATGATTCATGCCGCCTAATACAACGCCATTAACGATGGGAATAACCCCGCCCAACCATTTGCCGCATATACTCGATCCAGAGTTTGATTTCGGAGCATGGCTTTCCCAAGCGGGGCAGCCCGCGTGGAGGGCCAAAGCAGTGTATCGCTGGCTTCATGCACGACGAGCAAATTCTTTTTCTGACATGACTGATCTGCCACACGATCTTCGGCAGCAGTTAGATGCCGAACTAAGAATCTGGACAACTCACATTGCTCGCCATCAGGTTGCTGAAGACGGGACAGAAAAACTACTTCTCCAACTTCATGATGGACAACAGATCGAGTGTGTTTTATTACGTGACGGCATTCGGCGCACCGTTTGTATTTCTTCACAAGTCGGTTGCGCCATGGGATGTGTTTTTTGTGCTAGTGGTCTCGATGGAGTTATTCGAAATTTGACAACTGGTGAGATCGTCGAACAATTATTACAACTCACTCGTTTACTCCCACCAGACGAACGCCTCAGTCATATTGTCGTTATGGGTATGGGTGAACCACTTGCAAATCTCGATCGATTATTACCTGCTCTTGCAGTCGCACAAAGCCCCGATGGGCTTGGTATATCTCAACGGCGAATCACTATTTCAACTGTCGGTTTGCCGTCAGCAATTGACAGGCTCTGTCATGAAAACCCTGGATATCATCTTGCCGTATCGCTCCATGCTGCTGACGATCTGCTCCGAACGAAACTCGTTCCAGTAAATAAGTCGATCGGAATTCATGCCATTCTATCTGCAGCTGACAGGTACTGGGAAACATCCGGTCGTCGACTTACTTTCGAATATGTCTTACTTGGAAATCTTAATGATTCTCCAGATCACGCTCGTTCCTTAGCTCGTTTTATTGGCAAACGCGCAGCGCTTGTAAACATTATTCCATACAACACAGTCGATGGCCTACCGTGGGAAGAACCTACCGATGCGTCTCGTGAGCGATTTCTTGATGTCCTTCGAAATGCTGGCGTGAATGTCCAGACTCGGAGAAGAAAGGGCTCTAGAATTGATGCTGCCTGCGGGCAACTACGTCGCCTCGCCAGAGAACAACATCCTCTACCGAACGAATCTGAAATATGACATTACGCTAATCGACTCAGAATAAAGACGGCCAGCAAAACTGTGCCAAGGATACCGACCAGCCAAATCATCCATTCAACAGTTCCTCTCCATATTGCTGGTGGTGATTCATGATGCGTTGCCGAAAAAACGACGCTGGCTGCCGCAATTAAGGGAAGACTGAAAAAGAGCATCGGTACATTCTCGAGAAAAAGTGCAAAGACTATCATGATGCTGGAATCCATTCTAAGTCTCCATAAAAAAACATCATCGTGACACTGAACCTGTATCAGTTGTGCCATCACTCTGAGTGTCATCGTCCTGATTATTTTCTTCGTCAGAACTCGTAGACGATTTTTCTTGCTTTACGAGTGGATGCATTGGGCCTGCCCACGCATCGTAGATGACCAGCATATTGAGCATGCCTGCAAGCACTGTATAGAGCGTACCGAGCTCGAAAAATCGCCCGAGTTTATGGTGCCACATTGAAACCTGATCGGCTCGGAATTGCTTATATGGCGGTCGATCCCAGAAATCCAACTCAAATATATAAGGATCCTTATTCACAAGTCGTTCCGCAAATTCACGCGACACAAGTTGCCCTTCAAGAAGTGGAGGTGTCATCCATCCAGCAATCCAAAATGGTTCGTGATTCGTGCCCGTCATAGAGACTGACTGCACAACTGCTGGCACTGCAGCAACTCCAATACCTGCATGGCAAACAAACCACCATCGAGTATCGGTCGGTCGCCATGATGCATAGACAACCCGCCCATCACCGAGCCACAGGCCAGCCACGAACAGTGTCAGAATAACCGACATGTACATTGCACCTTTTTTCGTGCGACCCTGATACAAATGCCCAAGCCCAGGTATCAACCAGGCAAGGAATGCAGCGAGTTCAGGCTGTTTCAGGTTGATTGCTGAACCATCATCTGGAGATACCGCAACGATTCGACGGTGAGATGATGCCTGCGAGGCGGGAGTCATACGTTTTGCCACAGAAAAATTCCGATACAAACAAGATACAAATGGCGACTACGCTTCATCTTAACCAAATGAGAAGCGAATGTAGTAGATGCAGTGAATATTCCCGTTTATTCAAATAATTTTCGAACAGCCCGAACGCGTCCCACCGGCCGCTCAAGTCGGCCGCCATGACCAGTATCAGCTCTGGTGAGTGGATCGCTGTATTCATCCACTAGGTACAATTCTCTCCACACTCGTTCAACTGTTGAGGAGTCGAGGTGACAGAGCCCATCACCGGCTGCAGCAGCTAAGGAGAGATGAGTGAGGCGGCTTACGAGACGAGGAAGCCCACCGGCAAAACGAGTGATCGTATCTGCTGTGGCGGATGGAATAATTATTGGGTCACCACCGACTCTTTGTATTGCGGTCGATAAAAACGTACGAACATCACTACCCTCCCATGGCTCAAGAAGAATTTTCAGAGCAGACTGTTTTCGGAGTGATTCAGGAATATTTGAAAGTGAAGAGGTGGTTGCAGTCCCAACAACCGTTGTCCAGCTAAATCGCGGTTCAGCACTATGTACGATACGTTCGATTCCCGAGATAGCATCAGCAGGAGCTTGATCAATGTCATCTACAAGGATGACCGTAGGCCGTTCCATTAATCGATTTTCACGAAGCCTGTTTTCTAATTTCTGCCAATTCGTTATTTTTTCACAATGACTTGCATGATCTAGCGGAAGCCTTTCGATAAGAAATTGTAGCCATTCCCCCGAGGGCATGCCGCGTAGTGACAGCAACACCGCCTCGGCGCCAAGTCCACCAAAACGACGGAGGGCCATTGTGGAAAGATGACTCTTCCCTACTCCCTCGGCACCGGCCACTATTGCAAATCGCTGACGCTCTTCACAGATCCACTCTAGGCGAGCAAGCGCCTCCTCCTGAGGCTTTCCACAATAGAAAGACCCAGGCGTAAGGGTTCCCTCGAAAGGATTCGCTGTAAAGTTCCAGTTGTTGCGTACCATATGAGAAGGTTGTACGAATTTAATACACCCACGTCATGATGAATCATCACCTATTTTTTCAATGTATTCACCGGGACCCTATTTTTATGAGCCAGCGATTCTTTCTTTCCCAAACTCCCACGGACGATACCGCCACGCTTGCAGGCGATGAGGCTCGACATCTCTCTCGTGTGATGAGGGTCAAAGCCGGTGATCCAGTCGAATTGTTTGACGGGCAAGGAACATCATGGTCTGCGACTGTAACCTGTATCGAACGTAATGAGGTCACACTGCGTATTGACGCGAAATACACTGACAAGATTTCTCAACAACCAGTCACCACCCTCGCCGTCGCGCTACCGAAAGGTGAACGCCAAAAATGGCTGATTGAAAAAATCACTGAACTTGGGACAGATTACCTCATCCCTCTGACAACATCACGGTCTGTTGCACAACCAACGTCTGCTGCGATTAGCCGACTGAAACGCGGTGTCGTTGAGGCCTGCAAACAATCAAAGCGGAATCGACTTCTCGAAATTACCCCATCGCAATCACTCGATACACTCCTATCAACAGCATCTACAAGAATGCGCATTCTTGCCTGTCCCATGAGCAGTGATTCGATGCAGTCAGTGCTTTCAACACCAATTGATGAAATACTGATTGTCATCGGACCAGAAGGTGGATTCACAGAAGAAGAACTCGCTCTCTCACGTGCGCATGATTTCCAACATATGTCACTTGGACAAAACATTCTTCGCATTGAAACCGCTGCCATTGCAGCAGCCGTACTTGCCGGGCAATGCCAGCGGTCTCTTCGCTAAAGAACTTCCTATCTAATATAATTTCGTGTTTGCTGCAGCACGTTAAAGACTTGCGACCTCTCCACCTGCTCTCGTTCCAAGTGCTTTAAACAACGGGTATTCGATGTCATCAAGCACAAAGTGCGTCGACCCGTCACAAAGAAGGAATACAACACCACCATTATGGCTGCTACTGAAGTGCACAATATGATTTGTATGATTCGGAGTTTTTCCTACCATCATACCGCTTTGCCCAACGTGACCGAGTACAAGGGAACCTGGTCCTTCCTTCATCATGGGCATCATCGCCATGCCAGCATCTCTACGAACGCCTGGAACAGCCGCGTACCATGTACTATTAGCAGCGTATGGCCCTTGATCAAAAAAATCATGGATGTGTTTTCGTTCGCCCACACAAATTGTTGTTGAAAGTCCGTCAGAAATATCTTTGAATTCAATCTCACTGTTACGGAAGAATACGCCATTCCCCTGCCCGGCTTGAGTCGTCACGTTGTTCCAACCAAGAATGGCAACGTAGTTTGATGTAGGAAGTGTGACCGTTCCACTTCCGTTATCAACAGGAAAAGATTCTGGTGCCGTGTCCGTCGGGCAGAGCGAACCACCGAGATTCGCTTCTGCTGCTCTGGTTTCATTTATCGTGCCTACAGGCTCAAGTGCCTGGTCGATCGAGTCAAAAAGAGCTACCTGTTCCTGATATGGCAATAGAAAGAAACCCCATGCATACCCTTTGCTTGTCTCGCTCGTAGATGAATCTGTTGCCGATACCCCCGGAGAAATATAGCCCGAAGGCAGATGCCGATTTGCATCGTAAAAAGTATGCATAGCAAGACCGGTCTGCTTGAGATTATTGGTGCATGTCAACCTGCGAGCAGCTTCACGAGCCTGCTGAACCGCCGGTAGAAGAAGTCCGACCAAGACGCCTATGATTGCGATGACAACAAGCAGTTCAATAAGCGTAAATCCTCTGTAATAATTTCGAATCGACATAGTGTTCCTCAGTGCGTATGGAATGAAAAGCAGCATGCGATAGCACACAACTGCTCAAACGAATGAAAGAGATGCAATCAGCTTTCAGCCCATGCAGGGAGGCGGTGTAAGCGGAGCGGGACGCTCACCGTGAAATACATTATGAGATTGGTTTGGTAACTCCAGATACAGCTGGCCGCAACACACAGCGACGACCGGCACAAGGGGTATCGCCACACCCGATGCGAGCCACTCACTGAGGATACCGCCGCAGGTAAGCAGTGATTGCAGAATCACCGTGTGCTCAGACATTACTTCGAGCCTTGTGATACAGCGATTGCCACTCGGCTGATCATGTTGTGGTTGATTCTCCTCGCAACATTTCTCCTCTCCGGCCGCCGACAGATACTCATACTCAAAGCAAACCTCTTCATCAAACATGTTAAGCGCGGAAGTTTCTTGTGATGCTGTCAGGCCTACTGCACTTGGTTCCGAAGTCTCCACTTTGCAGCATGTTTGTTGCACATGCTGCTGAAAATCACTCCCAGGTGATGTATCGTGTTCTGTCACTCGACGCTGTAAAGCATGAAGAACATCTTCAGAAACACCATGCCGCTGCGCCCATGCCAGTGTCTCATCCGGCGTATGACAACAACACTTCTGAAAGCACTGTTTTGCCGACATACAGCCGCACGGTTTATTCATACACGGAAACGGCGTTGTGCAATCTTTAGATGCCAGTTTTTTCGAAGCAGTACCAGAAGAAAGTCTCAACTGAGACGTCATTGCGTCGACTGGAAGTGGGAGACCTGAGATCACAAGTGCATGCCAAGAAACGATGCACCACACCGTTATTCGCCACATGATATTTCGTGTCCGAAACATATTCCCTGTCCGATGCATTATCCCGAAGCATTATCACTGTCCGAAACATATCTTCAGTGTACTCGTGACCATCGGAAGCTCTACACCCTTGGCTCACGATTTAGTTCACGAGCTGATTGACAGCTGCCAGGAGCTCCCTAGTAGCCTCTGCCCGTTGTGTCGAAACTGCCTCAACGCCAACCCAGCCTCGATATCCTCGTTCTTCAAGTGTTGCCAGCACTGGCGGGACATCAACTTGACCAGTACCCAATGGAACTGCACGTCCGTGTCCGGCATATGATCCGGAGACAGCGTCCGTGGCATGGACATAGCCAATATCAGCGGCCAAGGTCATAGCAGCCTCCGCTGGGTCATATCCATGCACCAGAAGCGCCCCGGTGACCAGATGCACCTGAAGACTTCCCTCTGGTACCGCTTCAATGACCCGGCGTAGATCCTCTGGACCCGACTGACCAGCTTCAGCACAGAAAAATGCACCAGCTTGCTGGCCGGTGCGCCCAAGATCAGTTAGCACATCAATGAGCACCTGCCATTTTCCATTTTCTTCTTTTGCAGGAATTTCACCAAGACGGCCGAGAATGACTGTTGCACCAAGCCGCTGTGCCTGAAGCATCACCTGCTTGGTCGCACCAACCCGAGCTTCGAGCTGGTCTTGATCTGAGTACCCCCGTCTCGTTGGAAATGATACAGCCGCTACTCGCAGACCTGCATCATCGAGCCACTTACGAATTTGACGGACACCTGTTTCAGAAAGTGTCAAAAGATCGATACCATGCCGACCATCGATTTCAATGCCACCGACACCAAGTTCTCGAGCGACTGAGAGTGCCTGCCGGAAGTCAGTATCAAGCGGTACAATGGGAACCGCAACACGTGAGGAATTCATAGGAGTGTCTGTGAGTTTCGAATATTCATAAGGCCTGATGTTTGTTCGGTACGAGTCAAATTGTTTCAGTGACCCGTCGTGGACGCCTTCATGTATCGTACCCTGTCGTCCAATGGTTCACGAGCAAGAGAAGGGATCCTCGTATCTGATCCTGTTTCTCACACACAGTCTGTGTATCATAGAATGTATGGCGACACCCCATGATGTCATTACCGCGCTGGAACACCTTGCCCCACTCAGACTTGCAGCTGAATGGGACAATGTAGGCCTTCTTGTAGGAACAAAGCGTCGGAGTGTCCAGCGCGTCATGACCTGCTTGACACTTACGATGGATGTCGCTCAAGAGGCTGTATCCCAAAAAGCCGATTTCATTGTGACGCATCATCCACTCCCTTTTCGTCCGCTTCATCGTATTACTGAAGCGACGGCACCAGGTGGAATCCTCCTTGAGTTATTGACAGCAGGCATTGGGGTATGGAGTGGTCATACTGCATGGGACTCCGCTGCTCGGGGAATAAACGCGATGCTTGCTGACATGCTCTCTCTGCAAAACACAGCACCTCTTGAGCCGGACGAGGCCGATCCCAGTGTGGGGTTCGGGCGCGTTGGCACTATCTCCTCACAAAATACAGTGGGCATGATTGCGCAACAGCTCGCATCTGCCTTAGGCTGCCCCGGGTGTCACGTTGCTGGCAATACGGGGCTTTTGGCAAAACGAATCGGCATTGTCTGCGGCAGCGGTGGCGAATCCGTACCTGTTGCTGCTGCTGCTGGGTGTCAAACGCTTGTAACTGGTGAAATCAAGTTGCACGATGCCCTAACGGCCCAGAATCACAATATGGCAGTTGTCTCTGTTGGTCATCATCAAAGTGAACGATTTGCCATGGAACGCATGAGCCAGGAATTACACAAGGCTCTTCCTGATCTTCATTGCTGGGCGAGTCTCAAAGAAGCAGACCCTCTCCAGTGGATCCCGGCGACATAGTCCTTTCTATTTTCTGACAGGTATGTTTCCGAACAAAGAAAAATCATGACTCAAGTTCTCACAGCCCTCCCAGTTTTTAACGAAGAGAAGTACGTTCAAGAAGTTCTCGATCAGGTGCTTCAATATACTGACCACGTACTGGTTGTAGATGATGGCTCAACAGACAACACGGCGTCTATCTTGAAAGAAAGGGTGAAGAAACACGGCGATGTCACCGTCATGCACCACGAGACGAACCGTGGTTATGGGGCTGCTCTCGCCACGGCTTTTGCATATGCACGTCACCCTCGAGAAGATGGATCGTGTTGGAAAGGCCTGATAACCATTGATTGTGATGGTCAGCATCAGCCGCAGCTTATTCCTTCATTCATTGCTGCACTTGAGAAACCTGAAAACAATCCTCCTGATATTGTCAGTGGAAGTCGCTATCTCGAATGTCTTCCAGGCAATGACGCAGCGCCAGAAGGCCGCAGACGTATCAATATGGAAATTACACATGAAATCAACCAGCGGCTCGGATTGTCACTGACGGATACTTTTTGTGGATTTAAAGCCTACTCCCGAAAAGCACTGGAATCGCTCTTCGTAACGGAGACAGGCTACGCAATGCCCCTGGAAGTCTGGGTACTGGCAGCTGCAGCAAAACTCAACATTGTCGAAGTACCGGTTCCGCTGGTCTATCTGGATCTCACGAGAAGTTTTGGTGGTGCGCTCGATGACGGAACGACTCGGATTGCTCATTATCGTGAGATTCTTGAACGAGCAATCCGTTCGATACACGCTAGGAGTGGCGTTGATCGCGGTGTCGGGTATGGTGTGGGTTCCCTTACCACGAGAGTCGACGTTTGAGTAACCAGCCTCGCTTTGATCGCCGCAGACACCAACCACCACCGGATTCCGGTGGACGGCTATTTGACCCTCCAATTACACCGGATCCGACCGATCCAGCAATTGCAATTGACCATCTTGTTGATAACAACAAACTCCTGAGAACAGCCTTTGATACTCAGGTGGGGGACCTCAAACTCTGGGAACTCGTTGCGGCAACGCGACGGGAAATATTGACGGTCGCCACCGAATACACGTCAAGTTACCGAGACGTCAGTCGGCCTTCAAATACAGCAGAATGGATAGCAGCCCCAATTATCATGGGAGGCCATCAGCCAGATCTTTTTCATCCCGGGGTCTGGCTCAAGAACTTCGCGATTGATGCCTACGCTCGACGCCTTGGAGGCACAGCAATCAATCTTATTGTTGATACTGACTATTGTCGTACAACAGGTGTTGGAGTTCCTGTTGGAACACCTGACTCCGCACAATTGGAATACGTTCCTTTTGATCAATCGAGTCAACCAATTGCATGGGAAGAACGTGGTGTCGAGGATCTGGAATGTTTTCGTTCCTTTGGTCGCCGGGCCTCTGATCTCCTCACACCACTTGTACCTGACGCTATCCTTCGACGATGGTGGCCACTTGCTGTTGAAAGACTCAATGAAAGTCACCGTATTGGTCTTGCGATTGCACAAGCAAGACACCAACTCGAAGAGCGATATGGACTCGAGACAATTGAAATACCTGTTAGTGAGTTGATGCGGCTGCCAACCGTCATGGTGTTCATGGCCTGGCTCCTTGCGAGAAGTCGGGAACTGCACAGTGCCTACAATGCGGCTTTAGGTCGTTACCGCCGTCGACATCGACAGCGAGGACGAACTCGTCCAATGCCAGATCTGGTTGAAAAAATTGATGACACCGCAGAGGGTCCATGGTTTGAAGTACCTTGGTGGATCTGGTCAGAGGATGACCTCCAGCGACGGCGTGTCTTCGCAAATACCAGTACACCAGGTGTCCTCATATTGTCGGACATGGAAACATTACGAGTAGAACTCCCCATTTCCCTCGATACGCCACCCTCTAAATGGGTCGATGCCCTCTCGCGAATGGAAGAACACGCCTTACGGCTGCGACCACGGGCCATCATGACAACACTGATCGCCCGCCTGCTTGTCGCAGATGTCTTTGTTCATGGAATTGGCGGTTCAGCGTACGATGAAATTACTGACGATATTGTTCACACACTCACTGGTTGCCAACCGCCACGGCATGCCGTGGTTTCAGGGACACTTCGCCTGCCACTAGAAACTCAATTCCCAGAACTCTCGAAACGTCGCCCGGTTGCAGAACTTGCTGAAGTGCACCGAACACTCCGAGACCTTGAGTTTCATCCAGAATGCCACCTCGAGCCGCTCTCGGGCCAACCAGAAGCCGTCCGAGATCTCATTACAGAGAAACGACGGTGGATTGATACGAGTCCTACAGCGACTCTGGCCCGCCGACGCTGTCATGAAATTCGAGCAACAAATACCCGACTTGCCTATTACACGCAATCTGTACGACAGCAATTATTAGACCGTGTCGGGCCACTCGCAGCATCAATTCGAGCAGAAAAAATTCTGCAAACTCGCGACTTCCCATGGTGTTTTTTCCCCGAAAATCAACTTCGAGAGTTCCTCCTACTGGAAATGGATTGAGTTTCGACATATCGTGTCGTGTAACGGAATGAATTTTTACCTCCTAGGGACAGGAGACAACATGCTGTCGGAACGATCTTCCCGTACATCTTCGCCATCGCGGTCGGGTTCTTTACGTAAGCGATCTCATCGCAGCCAGCCAACACGAAGTAGTCGGTCTGCCACCGTCAAAAAAACTTCTCGCGTTCGAAAACGTTCGACAAATCAGTCAGACTGTGCTGTTCGGACAACCGCTGTTGTGGCTCCCCAGAAAAAAACAAAGACTGTCTCCTCTCGTCATCGTAGTCACTCTACTACAGTGAGTTCTGTCGAAATCAGACCATCAGGCACGGTCTTTAGTCGCCGCTCGAATGCAAAGCGTGAGGCTATTCATCATCTTCCAGAGCATCCACCCGTTGATCTGACTCCTCCAGCGTGGATGCAAGAGGAGTGTCAGGTAGGCCCCGCGCAAGCGGGTGATCAGACTGAGATTCTTCAACTTCTTTCTGGGTTACCATCACCACCGAGCCGAGCAGAATTTCATGCAGCCGTTGATCATCCAGAACATGATTCGGCAAACAGACTGGTTGCTCGACTCGCTGGACGAATTGTTGGTCACATCGAAATTGCACCTCGTACAATCATGATCGGGTCTGCTCCTGTGAAGGCAGCTGTTCTTGATCGGGTGGCTATCCTTCCTGAGTGTCGTGGTGCTGGACATGGGCAGCGACTTGTACAAGCAGCCGAACAGAGAATGCGTGAACTTGGTGTCGTAGCTGCGTTTTCAAGAACACGAATTGCGACATCGTTTCATGAGTTGGGCTGGAGTGTTTTGGGTCGTGACTGTGCATCACCAGGTCGTCCAGCTGATATTCTTGCTCGTCTGCTAGCGAAGCAGGAACGCGAAGGTCCTGAAGTGACCATGCGTCAGTGGAGGCATGTTGAGCTTCCAGCGATCTTGAGGATTTATAATCAGAACGCAGATCGATTCGTTGGCACAACAGCTCGCAGCGAAGCGTATGCTCGATGGCTGGTGAGCCGCAGAGCCTTTGATTCGATTATTGTTGCACTCCAGGGTAATGATCGTTACGACTTACACGAAACAACCGCCAAGATTGTTGGATACTGCATCCAGACAGGTGGCCGTGTTCTTGAAGTCATGGCAGACCCTGAATACCGCGGGCTCGAGCGGGAAATTCTTGCACGCGTATGTGCTGAAGCAATTGAAAATGATCGGCAAGAACTCATCTACGAATCAAGCCCAACGGACCCACTCCATGAAGAAGTTCGTGGACCAGCATGTGAGGACCAGGAGGCTGCTGTTACCTCACGTATTGCTCCTCAGGACCGAATGATTGTGGCTCGTATCTTTGACCCAGAAGGTCTCCTCAGGACAATGGCTCCAACGCTTGCTAGCCGAGTTGTCAAAGCTGGCATGCGAGATACCGTTGAACTCGGTTTTGACAGTGATACTTTCCGAGGATCAGTGACGATTCCGAGTGCTACGGGTGAAGAACCCCGCGAAGCTTCTGTACAGCCGGGTCGGGTCGGTCGAAGCTATTTGAAACTAGCTGATGACGAATTCACTCGACTCGTCTTGGGGCAGTGCGATCCACTCGAGGCAACCACCGCCGGACGTCTTGAGCCATCAACACAATTGTCGCAGAAACTTGCTGAACAACTCTTTCCAAGATTACCGCTATGGTGCCCAATGTGGGATGACGTGGCATCATAGTAAGGGTTACGGATCAGGACAGTAATTACGAACTCTCGGCAGCGGTCCCGTTAACAAGCCATTGATCAGCCCATGTGCGGACATCATCAAGGCCTTTTCGGTCACAGAAGTCGCCGAGCGTCTCGTCCTGCTGTCGTTCAGTCTTGTAGCACGCTAACACTGCTGTAATTTCTCGAGAAAGATCATCAAAGGGAACCACGTCCTTATATTTTTCATTCAGACGATCACCGAGCAATCTGCCACCGAGGAAAATCGTGTACTTCCCAAGCGTTCGGCCAACGATACCAATATCTGCGTTATAAGGTCGTGCACACGCGTTTGGACAGCCCGTCATTCGTAATGTGAACGCATCGTTATCTAAACCAAGTTTTGCAACTTCCGGCTCGAGTATATCGATCAACCCTGGCAACACTCGTTCACTTTCTGCAACAGCAAGTCCGCATGTTGGTAAAGCCACGCATGCCATGCTCCATCGTCTGAGCGTTGAAATCTCTTCCGATGTTTTCACTCCATGATCATGGAGTATTGTTGCAATACGTTCTCGGGCACTTTCTTCAAGATCTGTAAATAAAATACTCTGATGAGCCGTGATCCGCACTCCTGGTTCCATCTCAGTAAGAATTTTCCGTAATGCGGTTTTTAACTGGAATCCCTCGCGGTCAATGATTCGGCCATTTTCAATATTTAATCCATAGAAGAACTTGCCGTCACCCTGCTCATACCAACCGATATGATCATCGAACCCGTATACATCGACGTCATGGCAGGCAGTGAGTGGCTTCCCAAAATACTCTTCAACCTTTGCTCTAAAGGTTTCAAATCCCATGTTATGAATTGTATATTTTAAGCGAGCTACCTTGCGATCTGAACGATTCCCATAGTCTCGCTGTACTTTTACAATGGCGACAGCGATATCAATAACATCTTCGGGGGGAACAAAACAAAGGCGCTTGGCTAATGCAGGAAAAGTCTTTGCCGCACTTGGCGTGACTCCCATACCACCGCCAGCAAGGACGTTATAGCCAACAATTTTTCCATCTTCATGAATCGTCAGAAAACCCAAGTCATTCGCGTAGACATCCACACAATTATCTTCCGGAAGTGCAAATGCTGTTTTAAACTTTCGTGGTAAATATGTCGGGCCATAGAGCGGTTCAACTTCGTGCCCATTCACTCCGCCTGATGCGAGTGTTTTTTCTCCGGTTTCATCATCTGTGAGCCAAATCTCATGGTAAGCCGTCGTTCGAGGTGCAAGCGCCTCTGCGATTTGCTCAGCCTTTACCATCATTTCATCACGAACTGCATTGTTACGAATAGGAGCGGGGCAGCACATAACATTCCGTTCAACATCACCGCAGGCAGCCAACGTTGTTAGCTGAATGTCATTGATTTTTTGAATATATGCCTTGAGATCTCCCTTAATAACACCGTGATGTTGAATTCCTTGACGCGTCGTTAGTCGCACGCTGCCATTAGCAAGATCATCTCCGAGGTCAATTTGTGCCAACATCTGTAAAGCGGTAAGCTTCCCACCAGGGATTCTGGTACGAATCATGAAGGATATTTTTTTTACCCGCTTTTCACCAGGCTCTAACTTTTTCTTATCACGATCTGCCTGCTGGTATGTCCCATGATTCTTCAGTAGTTGAATGCTCCCTTTTCCGAAGCCGGCTTCTCCATCATTGAGTTCTTCTGGAATATCACCCTTCAGGTAATCGCTGTCGGTTTTAAAGACCTCAACGGCACTCGGCTTCACAGGTGCGGATTCGTCTGGCATCGCTTCTTTTCCATCCTTCTCAGTGATAACTCGTACCTTGCTGTGGCACGACAAAACGGCGAATGCTCTAATAATAGGCGATTTTGTGTGGAGTGGCGATAACAGTTCACTGAAATAGACAAAAACACGGGCTTCAAAACCCCTTGTTTACAGGACTAAGAAGTTTCGAGGGTTTTCGTGCAGCCAACACTTATTACACAACTAGTTGCCGGTGACCACGAGGCCTTTGCAGCACTGTACGATCGGCTTGGACAGAAACTGTATGCAACTGCAGTTCAATTGAACTGTACTCACCAAGAAGCAGAAGACATTACCCATGATCTTTTTGTAGAACTTGCTCGCCACAGACAACAACTCAGTGACGTAAAAAATCTTGATGCCTATATTTTTTCTATGCTACGAAATGCTGTCAGCCGCCTGCAGCGACGAAAAAAGATTGGCCTCAAAGCGTTCCTGCAATGGGCTTCTGATCAAGTTGCACGCAATCGAACGCACGACGTTCCAGCAACTCTTCCAGACGACAACCTCTCCAAAGCACTCATTCTCTTACCAGAGCAACAACGCACTGTCCTTATTTTAAAAGTCATATCCGGACTGAGCTTTAAGCAGATTTCTTCTGTTGTTGGAATCAAGATGAATACTGCGGCGAGTCGATACCGCTACGCAATCCAAAAACTCAGAAGCACGCTTGAGCCAGAGAATAAATAGAAATGAAAAATCAAAACCCATTACACAATGAAGAAGTATTCAACAATGAAGAAGAACTTGGTTTTCTGAAAGAACTTTGCACAACAAAATGTGCACCACCGCACACACTGCGAACCCATATTTTGGCAGACGTCAACAAAGTCTTGACACACTCCCTAAAAGATCGGCTCGATTCATTTACACACTACCTTCTAATCATCAGTTTCATTGGCCTGATTTTATTTTTTAACGCTATAAGCTACTCCCCCGTACAGCCGCGATATCTAATCCATCACCAACAAGGTCAAAATGGTTTACCTCAAGCTTTTTCATTACCAAGAAGAACAGCTGATCTCGAAAAACTATAGTTGAAATCTTTTCACTCGAATCAAATGAGCAACTCCATCATGTCTATCTTTTCATTTTTTCTTATTGTGCTGCTAACCTGCCTGCTGTGGACAGCTGCCTGCACCGCAGCTGCTGTTCGATTAAAGAAGCCTTTGCTGCGGCGACTGCTGCTCACTTTGGGTTTCCTTGCACCGCTGTTATCCCTCTTGCCGTTTGTTGCATTCACAACCATTCTCGCATTTGTTGCTCACCTTCAGGTCAACTGGTTTCCATTTGCCATTTCTATTTTCATTTCAACCCTCATCGGAAGTGGCCTGATTCTCCTCCGAGGAACCCAGCCGAACGGCGGTGGATGGAAGACAGTCGCCGCTGCGAACTGGTCGCCACTCGCCTTGTTCACTCTCTTTTTGCTGACAAAGAGTGTCACAGCAGGAACGATTCTTTACCTGAATCAAACCGTTGCAGCACAAGCTCGGGCACTCCAGAACGAAGCTGCTATTTTGATGACCACGCATCTTCCCCCGAATCTTCCTGATCAAGAAAATGCAGCAGGGCTTTATCGGGGAGCTTCCGTAATTTTTGAAAATGATGATGCGTTTCAAAAAATTGTGCAAAAAGCCTCTACAACGCGTATCGATTCCGTCGATCCTGAGGCAATCGCTTTTCTTACAAGACACACAGACACACTCAATCTTCTCCGTCAAGCGGCAGCACGACCGACCTGTCGATTTATTCGCGACTATTCTCGTCCGTCAGTCGACATGCTCCTTCCTGAGATCCAATTTTTTCGGGATGCTGCCAGAATTCTTTCTGTATCAGCACGCCATCAAGCATCGATTGGTGAAATACCGGCGGCTCTCCGTGATGTGAGCTCAATTATGAGAATGAGCCTGCATGCATCGTCTGAGCCTATTCTCATTTCAGGGCTCGTAGGCCTGTCCATTGATGGCATTGCCATCGATGTCCTCATTGACATTCTTCCGTTCATCGATGCTGATGATCTTGTTCTCTTCAAGCGCAATGACATCCATAACTTTCTTTCCACTCCACCATCTCTAACAAAAAGTATTTATGGAGAAGAGGCTTTTGGCTTAACTATATTTTCAATATTTGGAACAGGTGAATTTGAACAATGGCAGCTTGCTTCATTGCTCATGGATGATTTACATGTGCCTGACTCGTTCTATCAGCAAAATAGTTTTCTTAATCCAACTCTGGCTGCGTATCGTATTTTCCTCTTTCCTCAGGATCTTGCTGTCTATCAACAAACAATGCACACCTACCAAGGAGTAGCCGAGAGTTCCGATTCATACGCTGTAAAACAGACTACTCTCAAACGTATCGAAGATGATTTATCGTCGGGCAGGCCAAAGGGATTTATAACGGCATACCTGATACCAGCAATCAGCAAAGCAATTGAGAATGTTGAAAAGGCAAGAATGCGACATACAACCGCTCTGGTCGCTATTGCTGCCACAGAGTTTCGGATAGCACATGGAAGCCTTCCAGAGAACGCGGATGCTCTGTTTCCTGATTTTTTTCCAGTCCTTCCAAAAGATGCATTCCTCGAGAAATCACGTATACGTTATTTGAACAAGAACGATGGTGTAGCCATCTACTCAGTTGGGCCGAATGGTAAAGATGATGGCGGACCAGGTCCTGAAATGGATGAAGAACAACCAAAGACCGATGATATCGGTATTATCCTTCGACAAGCACCTCCCTTATAAACTGCCCAAAAAGAAGGAGCCTCTGCGATGCGCATTTTCTCAGTCAATTATTACCGAGTTCTTTAAGCTTTGTGTGTACTCGCCATAGCTGGCAACGTCTCGACATCAGCAAAAACCGTCACTGATAGACCAACACACCTGCTTGGTGATTGGGACATCGTTACGGCGAATTGGTGGGGCAAAGAGGAGCGAGGGATGATCGCCCTTCGAAAAGTCCCGGTTCACGCCTGGGTTCAAATAACTCATGAGAAGATTCGACTACTTGGTCGTGAGCCAAACTCAGAAACTGACTTCGTTGATTCCGAATATGCAGTTACTTTTTCTGGAAGCGGCACGCCTTACAAAATCAATCTGCTAAACTTAAAATACTATTTTAAAGTGAAGGGCATTTTTCAATCTGATTATGAGTCGGCAACAGTGACATTCGCTCGGGCCGGGCAGCCACGTCCCGAGGGTTTTATTGATCCTACACCTGAGAATAAATATTATTCTTTCAAACTTCGTCGCCGGCAAAAGAGCGAATAGGTAATACTCTCGTTGATTCAACGTGCGAATTACTCTGTGTCAACAACTGCAACAGGCAGGGCGTTGCCAAAAAGATCAAAGTCCCGGTAGGTCCAAACAACTTCCTTGTCGGGTGTCACCTCAATAATTTGAGGATTCTTTGGCCCAGCATGACAGTTCACAAACAACGTATTTCCATTCCCTAATCGCCGGACCTGTGTGACCCAAGCCAGCGTAATGCCCGGGAGATCATGCTGATCAAGTTTCCAGATTATTTCCTTGTCTGGCGTCACCTCCAGCACGCTGTGGCCGTTGCCGGTTCCGATAAGCGTATTCCCACTCTCAAGTCGTACGGCAGAATAGACCTGATCACCAAACGCTTCAGGGCCATGTCCTGATTTCGGTGGCTTACCAAAAAGCGGGACATCAAATTCCCAGATAACTTTTCCAGCTGAATCGTATTCGCGGACCACACCATCTTTTTCATGGGCAACAAGATAGGTTCCTGCTGCTGTTTTTCTCACATTACGTGTATCTGAATGGTGCGACGGCGTGTCTATAACAAGAGTGATCTCTTTTTTGACTACCCCCTGTCTATCGACTTCAAGGATGCGAGCTGACCCCGATTCAACAATCATTGTGTCACCGTTAGCAAGCCGCTGAAACGCATGGACTTCAACTTTTTTATTTAAATTTCCATTGCTCGTGGCATCGTACTCCCATACTTTTTGTCGACTCTGATCAAGCTCAACAATATGAGTCCACCCATCTTGGTAGAGAAGATGACCGTTCGGTAAAAGTTGAAGATCGTGTATCGCTCCACACGGGACCTTCCATGCGACGCTTCCATCAGAGTTGACTTCTGCCAGCGTTTTCTTGGATCCATCGGCAGCTATTAGTGAATATCCCGTGACGTTTGCAGGGCCCACTCGTGCCTTCTGCATTTCTTGCACGCCAAGGGATTGACCATTATCTAATGGAAGGTCTTCGTGCCAGCTCACAAGCTGCCTACAAAGACGATCCCGAACCCCTTCAAAATCTGCTGCAATATTGTTTTTTTCACCCGGATCTTTCTGTAGATCGAAGAGCTGTATATTTTGTCCATCATAATCACACAGAAGCTTCCAATTGCCATCTCGAACCGCTAGATCCGGAAGCACTGTATCACCGAGTGCCTTATACATCTTTCTATCGGGTGGCCGCCGCCAATATATTGGACCATGGTTCACTGATTGCTCACCGCGAAGTGCAGGTGAGACATCCATCCCATCAAAGGGAATTTCTTCACTATGCTGGATTCCCGCAATCTCAAGAAGTGACGGTACAAGATCAAAGGCTGCAAAACATGACTCTGTATCAGTACTGCCACTCGCTGCTTGAGCAACTATTCCTGGACCCCAGACAATCAGTGGTGACCGAATTCCACCTTCATAGAGCGTTGCCTTGGCTCCCCGAAACGGTCCTGCAGAACCAGCTCCTGGTTCTGGTCCATTATCAGAACAGATAAGAATGAGCGTGTTTTGCGCGAGCTCTTTATTGTTTTGAATATGCTCAAAGAGCACGGCAAGCTGCGTATCCATTGCCTCAAGAACAGCCCGATATTGTTCCTGCTTCCCTTCCTGCCACTGATCAACAGGCGGCCAGAACGGGCTGTGCACGTCGTCAGGCCAAAGATTGAGATAGAACGGCTTCTTGGCTGCGTCTGCCTCTTTGATGAAATCAAGAGCGGCAGCCGTGAATCCGCCTGTGATCGCTGACCGCTGCATCCAGGTTACCGGAGTTCCTAACCGCTCTGCATCCTGCCAGATGCGTCCTTCCTTCCCGTCTGGTGTCATGGTCAGTGGCAGTAGCTTTGCACCCATACCCTCGAAATTTGTGAGCGATCGATCGAATCCATAGTCAGAAATTGGTGGCGCATCATCAACATCACGCTGCCCACCCATGTGCCACTTTCCAAAATGCCCCGTCGCGTAGCCTGCATCATGAAGCATTCTCGCAAGGGTCGGTGCTGCCGGATCAAGCCATTCTGCAATACCACGGTTTTGATTCGCAGATCGACTTGCAAGATATGAACCAATTCGCCACCGCTGAGGATATTGTCCTGTTGTAAGTGCAACCCGTGATGGTGAACAGATAGGTGAGTTCACATAGAACTGAGTAAATCGCACACCCTGAGCAGCCAGCTCATCAATAGCTGGTGTCGAGGCAGTGGTATCACCGAAACATGAAAAATCGCCCCACCCCATATCATCAATGAAAACCATAATAATATTTGGAGGTCTTTCCTCCGCGTGGGTTTTGGTTGCTGAAAGAACCAAAATACCGACGATCACCAAAAGGTTGTAATAAATCTTTTTACTCACTCCAACGCGCATATCAGCTCCTTCTCGTGTGGCTTGTGTTGTGCCTCGTATTGTCACTTCTGTGAAGCGGGTTCTGTCCAATGCACACCCACTTGCGAAGCCCACTCGTCCCATTCAGAGACCATGCTTTGTGCGCGGGGGCGTTGCTGTGCAGCAAGGTTGGTCATTTCACACCGATCGGTCGGGGGAGAATGCAAGACAACAAAGTTTCATCATGATTTGAATTTTTATCATCCCAACAATTCTTTGATTGGTTGTACGTGTTCGACACCAACCAATTTCTGGTCGAGACCGCCGAAGAAATAACTCAGTCGATTTGGATCGAGACCCAGCAAGTGAAGAACTGTGGCATGGAGACTCTTCACGTGATACCCAGCTTTTTCTCCATTGCCATGTCCCGGTCCAGGTGCAATAGCTGCTGCACCGAGTTCATCAGTCTCACCAACACTGATCCCACCCTTCACACCGCCACCGGCCATCCACATTGTGAATCCGAAGGAATTGTGATCTCGCCCTGTTCCTTTTGCATATTCAGCCGTTGGCTGCCGACCGAACTCACCTCCCCAGATAACAAGCGTTTCATCAAGAAGGCCCGACCGCTTCAAGTCGGCAAGAAGACCGGCAATTGGCCGGTCCGTATTGCCTGCGTGAAATGCATGGTTTTTTTCAAGATCACCGTGAGCATCCCAGTTGTCATCATTATGGGCACCACCAGAATAAACCTGTACAAAGCGAACCCCACGTTCAACCATTCGACGGGCCAAAAGACATTGTCGACCAAAGTGGGATGTCCGATCCTGATCCAGACCATAGAGCTTTTTCGTCTCCACAGTTTCTTGAGAAAGATCAACTGCCTCGGGAGCATGCTCCTGCATGCGCCATGCTAATTCATAGGAGGCAATTCGAGCTGCCAGTTCCGAGTTATCTCCCCGCGAGAGAAAGTGTTCTGAATTTGATTGTTGCAATGAGTTCAGCAAGGCACGCTGAGCAGCCAAAGGCATATCGTCTGGTGGAGCCAAATTCAGAATTGGATCTCCCTGACTACGAAGAAGCGTTGCCTGGTAGGTCGCTGGCATATAGCCACTTGCCCAGTTCTTTGCTCCTGAGATGGGGCCACCCTTTTTATCCAGCATGACAACAAATCCTGGAAGGTTTTCATTCACACTTCCAAGGCCATAATTTACCCACGACCCAAGGCACGGTGCACCCGACTGAATTTTCCCTGAATTCATTTGAAGCATTGCTGACCCATGAATTGGAGAGTCTGCCGTCATTGAATGAATAAATGCAATGTCATCAACATGCTGACCAATATGAGGAAAGAGATCGCTCACCCACTTTCCACATTCGCCGTATTGTTTGAACTTCCACTTGGGACCAACAGCGCGGCTTTCACTTCGCTCACCGCCACGACCTTTTGTCTTTACCTTGATGATTTTTCCATCAAGTGGATACAGAGCAGGCTTGTAGTCAAACGTGTCCACGTGACTTGGCCCACCGTACATAAATAGAAAGATGACGCTCTTTGCTTTCGGAGCAAACATTGGCAGTTTCGCTGCCAGTGGATTTTGATATCCAGTAACTCCATCAGCTGCATGCGTTTGATTTGCAAAGAAGTTTCCATCTAGCAGGCCCGAAAGTGCGAGGCCGGTAAACGAACCACCAGCCTCCCAGAAAAACTCTCGGCGGGTATTGCCACAGAATGAACCACGGGGCTTGGGATCACTTGTATTCATCATGTATTCCAACTTTTCTTGTATGAATAAATCTATTCTTGTTCATGTCAGTCGAGATAAGCAAACTCGTTGAGATTCAAAAGAAACAGGCAATACAACTCGAGTGATCGCCCTGGGCTGATACCCTCTGTCGTTTCCAATTCATTGATTAACGCAAGACCATGCTGTACCTCGTCGTCTGTTGGCTCACGGACAAGCGCTACTTCAATCGCACGACGCACACAGGATTTTGTGTCAGCCATATCTGGGCCGCCAGCCTCAGCTGCAATGCGTTCCGCAAATACCTTTGATTGGTGTTGCATGAATTCACTATTCATCATGCCAAGAGCCTGTGTTGGCTGCGTTGTGACAAACCGAACGGGACAAGTTGTATCGGTATCAGCCAGATCAAAATCAGCAAGAATCGGCGTGATCAATGAACGCTTTACATGAACATAAACACTCCGGCGAGCCTGTTCCTCCGGTGATGAATTTCCCCACCCCTTACCTGGTTTCGACTGCGTTGCCAGCACTTCCTTCGGAATCACAGGGTAAATACCGGGACCAAACATCTTTGGATTGAAAGCACCACTGACTACATGAACCGTATCTCGTATCTCTTCAGCCGAAAGGCGTCGCATGTCAAATCGCCAAAATGATTCGTTCCTTGAATCCTGTGCATATGCTTCTTCATTTGGTGTCGAGGCGGCCTGATACGCCGCTGACATCAGAATTGTTTTCTGCAGACTCTTGAGCTGCCAGTCTTGCCGAAGGAGTTCTGTCGCCATCCAGTCAAGTAATTGTGGATGTGTGGGAGGGTCACCAGCGAACCCAAAGTTACTAGGGCTTCGGACAATCCCACGACCAAAGTGATACTGCCATATACGATTCGCAAGCACCCGTGCGGTCAGAGGGTTCTCTGCTGACACAATCCACTTCGCAAGTGCAAGCCGCCTGCCAGTTGAACGACCGTTTTCTGGTGGCTCAATCGTGGGAGCAGCAGCCTTCAGAACGGACGGGAAGGCCGGCTCAACAAGGAGTTCAGGAGACGTCTCAGCGTGTGGATTCCCGCGATAGAGGACGAACGTATCTGGTGATTTATTTCCATATTCCGTAACAACAAGAGCGGCTGGCATTTTTGCTAGTTCGGCTTTTTCTTGCTCCAACTGCCGTATCTTTTCATGCCATGCTTTTAAATCTTTCTTCGTCAGTTCATCTCGTGCCTGTTCGCCAAACTCTTTGATTCGCCGCTGAATAGCTCTCACCTCTCCACGGGCTTCCTGCAGCCGGCGATTTCTATCAACTGCAATATCTTTGGCTTCTGCAGGTGTCATCTCTCCTTTGGGGAGAGGCTGCTCGATGAAGTCTGGATTCATCTGCCGGTCACCCATCGGCGTGATGTTCTGAAAGAAGGCAAGAAGTGAGTAGTAATCTTTCTGAAGAATTGGATCTATTTTATGATCGTGACACCGCGCACAATCAACGGTCATTGCAAGAAATGTTTTTGCTGTAGTTGCCACGACATCGTCAAGTTGATCATAACGATGCTGAAGTTTGTCGGCCGGCTCATCATCCCAAATACCAAGGCGATAGTATCCCGTTGCAATCAAACTCTCTGCGGTTGGCTCTGGAATTTCATCACCCGCAAGTTGTTCAATGACAAAGTCATCAAATGGCTTATCGTCATTAAACGATCTGATGACGTAATCACGATACCGCCATGAATGTGGCTTGTTTCCATCCCGCTCGTAGCTATTGGTATCTGCGTACCGAACAAGATCAAGCCAATGACGAGCCCACTGCTCACCGTAATGCGGTGACGCCAACAGCCGGTCCACAACTCGCTCCCACGCATGTGGTGAAGTATCAGCCACAAAGTCTTGAACGTCCTGTTCCGAGGGTGGCAGACCGGTTACGTTGTAGGTCGCCCGCCGTAATAACGTTCGACGGTCTGCTTTTGGTGGGACAGGCAACGAGCGCTCTGCCAAGCCTGCCTGAATAAAAACATCGATGGGATTTATTTCAATAGCACTGCTTCCGACAGAAGGCTCAGGAACATCGGGCCTTACGAGCGAACGAAATGCCCAGTGCTCTTTCCACTGTGCCCCTTCATCGATCCAACTACGTAGTGCTGACACTTCCTCAGCGGTTAGTCTCGCACCTTCTGGTGGCATTTGTAGATCAGGGTCTGAGGATGTCACACGCGATAGAATCGTACTCGAATCGACATCACCTGGCACAACAGCCTGATACCCGCTATCGAGTTCAGCAGTTGCGGATGCTGCAGTATCGAACCGCAAACCCGCTTCCTGTGTGTCCGGGCCATGGCACGCAAAACATCGCTTGGCCAGCAGTGGCTGGATATCTCTGGAAAAATCGGCTGCTGCTACCTGAAGCGAACAAGAGAGACTGAAAAAAACAGTGAGTGCTGCTCCGAATGCTGCCGTGGGGGAGATACGTTGTGTCATAACAAGTGAGTTCCTCTGAAAGACTATCTCTTATTGTAAGCACGTCTTACCGGAAACAAAAAAATACATCAGAATCGTTCGATTTATTGTGTTGCCTTTGTCGCTCTAGAACCATTGGAGACGCATATTCTGGATACGAAACCCCGTGATACAGTGTTATCGTGTGACGTGTGACGGATCATATGATATCGCGCATTCTCGCTACGCTATTTTACTGATACGTTTTGGCTGGGCTTTTTTACGTATAATCAGAAACGCATCGTCAAGAGGCAGAAAATCACAGTGGTTCTGAAACGTGTCCGTTTACTACGAGGTTTCTAACCACCACAAATACTTTTTATCCACAAGCCTTTTATTCAAAAATCATGTCACCATTCACACTTGAAAACAGAGTTGCTCTTGTCACCGGTTCATCGACAGGGCTCGGAAAAGAAACTGCTGCCTGCCTAGGTCGAGCCGGTGCAAAAATTGCTCTCAACTATGCCAATAATAAAAAGCGAGCGGAATCCACTCTCGCTGAATTTCATTCCCTAGGAATCACAGCCGAAGTCTTTCAAGCAAACGTCACGAGTGCCAAAGAAATTGACTCGATGGCAACGGCAATCGAGCAGTCTCTTGGCCCGATTGATATCGCTGTTATGAATGCCACACCTGCTCAACCACTCAAACCTATTGAAGAATACGACTGGGACTTCTATCAACAGATGCTGGATTTTTTTATTAAGAGTCCGTATTTACTTGCCCGCCGACTTCTGCCCGGAATGAAAGAACGCAAACGCGGAAGGCTTATCAATATTACCAGTGAAACTTTTTTACTAGGTGTGGCGCCATTTTCAGCATATGTTGCAGCCAAAGGTGGCCAGACAGGTTGGTCACGCAGCATGGCAAACGAACTCGCCCCCTATGGCATCACAGTCAATATGGTTGCTCCCGGATGGATACCAACAGAGCGGCATAAAGATGACCCGGAGGAAGATAAGGAAGCATACGCTCAAACAGTTCCCATGGGCCGATGGGGTAAACCCGACGATGTTGGCTATGCTGTCACCTACTTTGCCAGCAATGAAGCTTCGTTTGTGACCGGCCAAACCATTGCGGTAAATGGTGGAAAAACCGTCTGGTAATAATTCATACCGCTTGAGAACCGACCGATTTAGAACCGACCAAGCGTCGACTGAATTTGATTGTTTACCTGACTCATTCCCACACGGATGCTATCAAGCACCTTCTGTGGATCTGTCTCAACAAGATTAAAATACCCTCCTGCTGAATTTTTTAATTCGGCGGGATATAGAGCAAGGCTTGGAAGCTGAAGGCCGCATTGCTTACAGACTGCTCGCTGTTCACAACTACACCAGTTCTGATGTCGATGGTTGTGTGATGCCGTTTGAGACTGGGTAATAGAGGGCGGCTGTGCCGCCGCAGCCTCCATGACAACTTCATTCGAAACAACCAATGATGGACGCTCCGCTGGCGTGCCAGATGTTCCGTAGACGTCATCCATCCAGTCAAATGGTTCATCAATTGCAGTGGTTTCAGTGGTCACCTGATTTGTATTCCCCGGAACGAGCAGAAGAGTCTCTTCGTCTGGCTTGCACCTGTTCTTTTTTTCACATAATGGCTGTGATTTTGGCCGCCAACCATCACATGTTTCATTTGCAGGCACTCGACTTGCACTTGCGACAACACATGTCACACCTACGGCATACAGAATTTTCCAACACGGTTTCAGCATCACAATTTCCCCCTGCAATGATTCAGGTCATCATTCTGACTCTGAGTGCAAATCGTTCTCAACGAAGAGAAGAATCGGTACAGGCAGTATGACCAGAACGGTATTCTCAGAAAGGAAGGCAGCCGTTTCCTAGTTTACCCGGCTTGCCACCATTCAAAGACTCACGTCATGAGTGTCCATCTACGCATCAAAGTAGAGACAAAATTCCCAGGGATGAGGACGAGATCGAAGCGGTGTGATCTCATTGTCTCGCTTGTGAGAAATCCAGGTACGAATGACGTCTTCGGTGAAGACGTCTCCTCGCAAGAGAAATTCATGATCTTGTTCAAGTGCGTCAATCGACTCACCAAGCGCAGCTGGTGTTTTCAGAACATTAGCCAACTCCTCAGGTGGCATGTCATAAATATCTCGATCAAGCGGCTCACCAGGATCAGTACGGTTTTGAATCCCATCGATAGCTGCCATAAGAATTGCCGAAAAGGCAAGGTAGGGATTACACGTTGGATCTGGACACCGAAATTCAATCCGTTTTGTTTTTGGATTCGTTGAATACATCGGAATTCGACAGGCTGCCGATCGATTCCGTTGAGAATAAGCCAGGTTGATGGGTGCCTCATACCCGGGCACAAGTCGTTTGTAGCTGTTGGTTGTTGGATTCGTCAGGGCAAGAAGGGCTCGTGCATGTTTCAGAATTCCACCAAGAGCATGGAGTGCCATATCCGAAAGACCGGCGTACCCAGAGCCACCAAAAAGCGGATTTCCATCTTTCCACAACGATAGATTCACATGCATTCCAGAGCCGCTATCACCATAAATTGGTTTCGGCATAAAGGTCGCTGTCCGGTCGTGTTGCCGGGCAACATTTCGAACGATGTACTTGTAAAGACACAATTGATCAGCCATCCGTACAAGGCTTTGGTATCGCATATCGATTTCACACTGACCAGCTGAGGCAACCTCATGATGTTGCGCTTCAACATCAATACCGCACTGAATCATGGTGAGCATCATTTCCGTACGGATATCCATCATCTGATCGGTTGGTGGGACCGGACTGTAACCCTGACGGTGGCGGACCTGATATCCATGATTACCACTTCCGCGATTCCATTCAGCTTCGACTGAATCGATTGAATAAAATCCCTGATGAGCATTCTGATCAAAGTGGGCAGCATCAAAAACAAAGAACTCCGCTTCTGCTCCAATAAAACATGTATCAGCAATACCAGTGCCTTCTAAGTAAATTGCCGCCTTGCGAGCAATGAAGCGAGGATCACGGGAATAGTCTTCACGAGTGATCGGATCTTGCACCATGCATATGACAGCAAGTGTTGGCACTGTGGTAAATGGATCGACAAATGCTGTATCAGGAACTGGGACAAGCAGCATGTCGCTTTCATTGATTGCCTGCCATCCACGAATACTCGAACCATCAAACCCAATTCCATCTTCAAAGACTTCTTCTTCAAGCTTCGCGACAGGAATGGTGAAATGCTGCCAAGTACCAAGAAAGTCAACGAATCGGAGATCGACTGCTTTTACTTCTTTCTCGCGACACATCGCGATCACTTCACGGGGCTTCATAATGCTCTCAACGGCTTTTGACAATGAACTAGAGACATTAAGAATTTACACCGAATGGGCCTGAATTGGCAGCAGTATGGTTCTCCCCCGGACTTCTACTTGCTGGTCCCGGCAAGAAAGCGGCGTCTTGTCGCCAGTTGAGAGACCAGTGGAGAGAATATATCAACTGCCAAAAGCATGAGTATTCTACGTGTTCCTGAATAACTCTCACACTTTTCCAAAGGAATTCAGTCACCTCATGGATGGTGAACCAAGAATTCCATCACCATCAATATCCACCTGAAACAAATTTTCTTTTTGGACCACGGTCGAGTCAGCTGGTCCTTCTTCGTCTTGGAATAGACCATTCTCATCAAGTATCCAGGCAAATGCACCCCATTCGCTCACATCAAGAACCCGCAGTTGACCAAGATCATCACGAGCAGCTGCAACAAGTGTGGCCGTCCCACGGACAAGCGGTATAGCACCGTTGAAATAATCATCTGCCCGACGAACCAGAATGGGTTCGTCAGATGCTTCCTGCACAAAAGCCAAACCAGTTGTTGGGTCAACAAGTAAACGAACAGGTGTTGCTGCTGAAACCAGGCTCAGGGATAAAGCTAATGGAGGGGTTGGCTGTGCTGTCTGTCCATCTGTCTGTCCATCTGGCTGTCCATCTGGCTGTCCATCTGGCTGTCCATCTGGCTGTCCATCTGGCTGTCCATCTGCCGGTCTATCCATCTGATTGGGTAATGTTTCATTTGGTATTGGCTGAATGAGCTGATCAGATGCCGTAATTCGTTGCCATGTGACTGTTGTTCCTGCGGGCACCTGAAACGACGTATTATCATTGAACCGAATAGTCAGTTCTTCCTCTCCAGCGTTATGTGCAACATACGTTGTTACTCCTTCTTTCTGGAAGACTGCTGAAAGTGGATGATCACCCCGCAGTACCGATGTTGGTGTTCCAATATTTGAAAGAACACTTGTCCAGAAATAGGTCTGTGCCATTGACTGGCCTTCTTCGGTTCCTATTCCTCCGGAGGCAAGTCGATTCGCTGCGGACTCTGGGTTGACGAGTGCTTCATACTGCAAAATAATGCCCGGCCAATCATCAATGACACCGCCACCGAGCTGCTCGATTTCGGCAAGCAACGCTGTTGGATCACGAGCCATTTCCGACAGATAAAAGGAGCCACCATGAAATGGCAAGAAATTGATTCCCTTAATCATCTCTGGCTCTGCAGAAAACCAAGTGGCGTGACTTCCTCCGTCACCCCATACCATTCCGAGTGATTCATGCTGAAAATCCTCTGGAAAGACTGTGCCGTACCGATTGAACCAGTACTCTGAAATAGCCTCCGCCTCAACGCTATAGAGCATCTGCCCTAGACCTGTCATGCCTGCGTCACCTGTCATCTCACCCCAGAGCATGACAGCTGTCGCAAAATTCATTGCTTCTGAACTTGATTCATGATTGTTCCCGCTCGCAAAAGCACCGTGTCCTGATGCCCATGAGTGTCCGGCCATTGGGCTAAAATTTCGCAGTCGAGGCAATGCACTGCCAGCAACATCGGTCCCGGCAACGTCAGCTACAAGCAGGTCAACGATCTGCTTTTGATTCATTGCCCATGCACTATCAAAACTTCCTACAAGAGCAGCGGCATGTATAAAGTAGCCGTAATGAAAATGATGATCATTCAGATCACCAGCCGAACCAAAACTGTCTGGATACCCCTGAAGTGTGTCCCACTCGGCGTTATAGGCAAAGTGTTTGTCGCCTGCCTCACCTGTTGCCGTGAACCAGTCATTCAATTCATTTTTGAGTGCTGTAAGAATTCGATCACGAATGTCTGCCTGCCCAGTGATCTCGGCAAGCTGAACCAGCTGTGACAGTTTGAGCATGGCTTTTCCTGCCCAATAGGTATCACCATAGCGATTTAATGTGGCCGCAGGATTCACTGCAGCAGGATCATTACGCACCATCTCCTGCAGCGTATTACGTTGCACTTCTGTGAGCACTGACGGGAGTGTTGGCAGAACACCTCGAGCTGGAACTGTCACATCAAAACCAGTTGTTGAAACCAGATTAAGTTCACCGCGTGGACTGATATACCCTGAAGACGCCACCGACTGCCCCAATGATTCAGGTGCTGATGCCAATCGAGTCACGTGTGGATAGGCAGCGAAAAGAATCTCTGTAGCATTATCTGACACGAATTCGTATCGCAATTGAATATCAAATGGATCTGAGACTGTGTCCCATGAAAACTGTGTTGTCTCCGGACGATTGTTCGCCGTTTCCAGAAATCGTGAGCGTATCTCCTGATTGCTTTCTGGAAGAAGTCCGACAGCAAGTGTGCCACGTTCAACGCCACGTACAACAAGACCCTCCGGCTGAACCTCGAACTGTGATCCTTCCGGGCCAAGAATAAGTGATGTCCGGCCAGCTACGGTAACAAACGCATAATTATTCTGTGTTTCAATACCCGCGTTGATATCTGTTGGCTTGACTACCAGTTGGTCAAATTCAACATCGTCCAGCCACACTACGGGTGAGCCTTGTGCAAGCGTGGCGGCTGGCTGGCTATCACCCCCAATCCAACGGCCAGTAAACGACCAGTCACCATATGCTTCGACTGCAAACCGGTCGGCAGTACCTTGTTGAAAAAGTTCGAGTTGTAGGTCAAACCGGTGCGGTGTTTTATACTCGGATGTTGTAGCGCCTGTCACAGCAACAGTCGTCTCAGTGGGTGCACCAAAAAGAAGCCCCGTTGCGGCAGCTTGCACTGTCAGTGGATGAGCATGAAGTGGTGCAGAAAAATCATCCCCGAATACTGGCATGACCACAGATGACCACCAGTCGGAAGACGGTACTGCCTGATCAAAGTCTGGCGACGTCAGTGGCTGTAGTGGAGTACCATCAAAACGACGAGGAAGTGCGTCACCGACTGCAGGGGAACCAAGAATACGACCATCTGCTATCGCATTGGCAAGTGCTGGAGTGACTTGGGTTCTTGGGAGCAGCTGATCAAGATTGACTGGTGGTGTAGGCTCTCGTGGGAGTGGCGGCTCAGGACGTAATTCCGGTGGTTCGACGGGCACTGGTTCTTGAGGAAGTTCTGACTCTGGAACTGGCTC
>ERZ1048872.159-NODE-159-length-81034-cov-7.004767_pt1 | contig 81034 bp, 85 predicted proteins | sample MGYA00383100_ERZ1048872 | MGnify/ENA primary metagenome ERZ1048872 (study PRJEB29581, sample SAMEA5548370) | metagenome | biome: marine; feature: coastal; material: water | depth 50 m | study: Short-term variability in the microbial, nano- and picoplankton...
TTTGATAAAGCTGGTTTTGCAACAGTAGCACTAGACACTGGACTGTATGTAGTGTCATTTTATAAACTAAATATTCCTGCGCCAGTTGTTGAGGATAAAGCTGAACCAGACAAAACACAGGATGTATCTAATGACCAAGAAGATGCTATGGACGAAGACGCGTACAAAGCGGCATGTGAACTTAACTGGAAGCGGATGACGGCAACTCCATTAAAGATTATCGGAGGCAAGTCTGCCTACAAAGTGATTATGAACAAGGAGTGTAACCCTTGTGAAGAACCAAGACCATAATCAAGGCGGCGGAGGCAAGCACGGATTACATCCAAAGTACAAGTTTGCAATTAGGGTGGTATCTCCTAAAACATCGAACATCGACAAAATTCTTTGATTAAATGCCATGAGACATCTTTGGTCCTCATCTTGAATGGCTTCAAGGTCTTCAAGCTTTGACACCAATCGTATCGTATAATGTCCGGTATTAAGCCTGTTTTCATAATTTGTATCAGTAGCCGATATGCTATCTAAACAAATTAGACCATCACCATATACGTACACTTTTGCTCCAGTATAAGGTTTAGGCGTAGCCAAATCCTTGATTAATTCTGGTGGAGGCATTGCTCCTCCACAGTAAGCTTCAGTATGTGTTAGTGTTAAAGCAACCAAATGCTGTGGTGGCTGGTTACATTTTTCAGCAGACAACCCAAAGAACAAAAGAATGGCAATGACCGTATTGCGCATCTTATAAGTTTCCTCTACGTTCTTGTTCTCTTTCTATGGATTCAAACAAGGCTTTGAAGTTTCCTTTGCCAAACGATTGAGCTCCTCGGCGTTGAATGATTTCGAAAAACAACGTTGGACGGTCCTCAACTGGCTTGGTAAAAATCTGTAACAGGTAGCCTTCGTCGTCACGATCCACCAAGATGTTATGTTTCTTCAAGTCTGCAACATCTTCTTGAATATCTCCAACACGTTCTAGTAAGTCCTCATAATAGGTATCAGGGACATATAAAAACTCAATCCCTCGGTTTCTCAGTTCACTGATGGTATGTAATATGTCGTCTGTGGCTACAGCGATGTGTTGCACTCCAGCTCCACCATAAAAATCTAGGTACTCTTCTATTTGTGACTTGCGCTTACCATCAGCAGGTTCGTTAATCGGAAATTTCACATAACCATTTCCATTGCTTACAACCTTCGACATTAATGCAGAGTACTCTGTAGATATGTCATCATCATCAAACGTCAACAGTAATCTAAATCCTAAAACATCTTCATAAAACTTCACCCACTCGTCCATCATACCCAACTCAACATTACCAACGCAGTGGTCGATGTGTTTTAGGCCGACAGGCGTAGAATTAATTTTATGTGTAGGTTTCTCGTATCCCGGTAAGAATACACCGTTATAGTTTGAACGCTCAACAAACTTGTGAATGGTTTCACCATAGGTATGAATTCCAGAGATAACAACGTAACCATGTTCATCTTCAAAGCGCGTTGGCTCCATGTAAGACTTGGCACCTCTTTTAATTGTCTCTTCGTATGATTTTGTTGCATCATCCACCCATAACGACAAGTATTTCACACCGTCTCCATGTGTATTTACATGGTTTGATATTTCTGTATTTGCGTTTAATGCTGTAGAAAGGATTAGTACAATTTTACCTTGTTTTAAAACATATGACGCTTTTTCGCGCACCCCTGTTTCTGGTCCTGCATAGGCTATTAATTCGTATCCCCAGGCCATTTGGTAATAGTATGCCGATTGCTTTGCATTACCAACATAGAACTCAATATGATCTGTGCCATTAAGCGGAAGAAAATCCACCTCAGGCTTTATGCTTTCTAAAGTTTCTCGCTGCATTTCGTTTGTTTTTTACAGTTGCAAATATCTACAAACTTCGGGTATTTAGAAGTTATGAGACACAAAAAAAGGGCATCTACGATGCCCTTTCTATATCTTTTATAGTAAGTCCTATTCTTTCGAATCACCTTCCGCTTCTGTTGAAGCTTCTGGTGTTGTTTCTGGTGCTTCTTCAACCACTTCAGCAACTGGCTCAGCAGCAACTGTTTCAGCTTTTTTACCACCACGACGTGTACGTTTTGATTTGGATGCGCCAGATTTCATAGAAACCTTTTGCTCTAACATAGCCTCGTTAAAGTCTACTAACTCCATCATACACATTTCGGCGTTATCACCTTGTCTGTTATGTGTTTTAAGGATTCTAGTATAACCACCTGGTCTATCAGCTACTTTCTCAGCTACAGTACTAAACAATTCCTTTACAGAATCTTTGTTTTGTAAGTAGCTAAATACAACACGTCTTGAGTGTGTTGAGTCCTCCTTTGATTTTGTAATCAATGGCTCAACAAATACACGCAACGCTTTTGCTTTCGCTGTTGTTGTAAATATACGTTTGTGAATTATCAACGAAGATGCCATATTAGACAACATCGCTTCTCTATGGCCCTTCTTGCGACCTAGATGATTAAATTTCTTTCCGTGTCTCATTTCCTTCTTAAGTCAAATATTATTCGTCGTCTAAGTTGTATTTAGCGACATCCATTCCAAAATTCAATCCTTTTTCTCTTACAAACTCTTCAAGCTCGGTCAATGACTTTTTACCGAAGTTTCTGAATTTCAATAAGTCTTCAATATGGTAGCTTACTAGCTCCCCTAAAGTTCTAATTTCTGCAGCTTTCAAACAGTTGTATGCACGTACAGAAAGATCAAGATCAGCAAGAGAAGTTTTCAATATCTTTCTCATGTGAAGTGTGTTCTCGTCAACTTCTGCAGTTTTTGTTTTTACTTGGCTATCTAACAAGATGCTTTCATCTGAGAACAACACTAAGTGCTGAATCATAATTTTAGCAGCTTCTTTCAAGGCATCTTCTGGGTGTATAGAACCGTCAGTAGAAACTTCAAAGATCAATTTTTCGTAATCCGTTCTTTGCTCTACTCTAAAATCTTCAACTCTAAATTTTACATTTTTGATTGGTGTAAAGATAGAATCGATAGGTACTAAACCAATTGGAGCGTCAGCAGGAAGGTTCTCTTCAGATGGAACATAACCTCTACCCTTATCAACAGTTAATTCTATTTCCAAATTAACGAAAGGCTCCATATCACAGATAACTAAATCTGGATTAAGGATCTCAAATGAATTTGTATATCTAGAGATATCACCAGCAGTAAAAACATCTTTTCCTTTTAAAGAAACATATATTTTTTCTACTTCGTGTCCTTCAGTTACTTTCTTAAATCTTACTTGTTTTAAGTTTAAGATTATCTCAGTGATGTCTTGAGACACCCCTTTTATCGTTGAGAATTCGTGATCTACACCAGGAACTTTGATTGAAGTAATCGCATAACCTTCCAAGGAAGACAACAAGATTCTTCTCATAGCATTACCAACAGTAACACCATATCCTTTTTCTAAAGGAGAAAATTCAAACAGACCATAATTGTCTGTTTCCTTATGCATGATAACCTTATCCGGTTTTTGAAAATCTAAAATTGCCATTTCTTCTTTTAATTATGATTACTTAGAATATAATTCAACGATCAACTGCTCCTTGATATTTTCAGGGATATCAACACGCTCTGGGTGGTTTAGGTAAGTTCCAGACAATGCACTATCGTCCCATTGCAACCAAGAAAACTCTCCTCTGCTTGCAAGTGAATCCGTGATAAACTCGATTGATTTTGACTTCTCACGAATAGAAACCACATCACCAGGACGTAATTGGTAAGATGGGATGTTTGTAACAACACCATTCACCATCATGTGCTTGTGAGAAACCAACTGACGTGCGCCACTTCTAGTTTTAGCAATACCTAAACGGTACACTGTATTGTCTAAACGCGACTCCAAGAACTTTAATAAGTTCTCACCAGTAATTCCTTTTTTACGCGCTGCTTTGTCAAACAGATTTGCGAATTGCTTCTCCAATACACCGTAAGTGTATTTTGCTTTCTGCTTTTCAGCTAGCTGAACCGCGTATTCAGATTTTTTTCCTCTTCTTCTCGCATTACCGTGTTGTCCTGGAGGGTAATTCTTTTTCTCCAGTGCTTTATCAGGGCCGAAAATTGGTTCTTTAAATTTTCGAGCGATTTTAGACTTAGGACCTGTATATCTTGCCATTTATCTTTACTTCTAAATGTATTAAACTCTTCTTCTTTTTGGTGGACGACATCCGTTGTGCGGCAATGGAGTAACATCTGTAATAGATGTAACTTCTATACCCACTGTTTGTAATGATCTGATAGCAGACTCTCTACCTGCACCTGGACCTTTAACAAACACGTCAACCTTTCTTAAACCAGCGTCAGCTGCAACCTTAGCACAATCCAAACAAGCTGTTTGACCTGCGTAAGGTGTATTTTTCTTGGATCCTCTGAATCCCATTTTTCCAGCACTTGACCAAGAAATAACTTGTCCTTGGTTGTTTGTGATAGATATTAACAAGTTGTTAAAACTTGCCTTAATGTGTACTTGTCCAGTGGACTCAACATTAACTTTTCTTTTCTTCGTTACCTTTTTACCAGTTGCCATAACTCAATATTTATTACTTAACGGCTTTTTTCTTACCTGCAACAGTCTTACGCTTACCTTTACGTGTACGACTATTGTTTTTAGTTCTTTGCCCTCTCAATGGCAATCCTTTTCTATGTCTTAAACCTCTGTAACAACCTATGTCCATCATACGTTTGATGTTCATTTGTGTTTGAGATCTCAACTCTCCTTCGACAGTCATTTGAGAAATCGCCTCACGAATAGATGCGATATCATCGTCATTCCATTCATTTACTTTCTTATCCCAAGAAATTTTCCCTGCTGTAAGAATATTTTGAGCTGTAGTTAGCCCGATACCGTAAATGTACGTTAACCCTATAACGCCTCTTTTATTTTTAGGTAAATCAACACCTGAAATCCTTGCCATTTCTTAAATATTAACCTTGTCTTTGTTTAAATCTTGGGTTCTTCTTGTTAATCACGTAAACCTTACCGTTTCGTTTAACAATCTTGCAATCAACACTTCGCTTTTTTACAGCTGCTGTAACTTTCATAATTTTTATTTATATCGGTAAGTAATACGTCCGCGTGTTAAGTCGTATGGAGTCATCTCCACTTGAACTTTATCTCCTGGCAGAATTCGGATGTAATGCATCCTCATCTTCCCAGATATCGTGGCCAGTATTACGTGTCCATTTTCTAATTCTACTCTAAAACGGGCATTTGATAACGCTTCTGTTATCACTCCGTCTTGCTTTATCGGTTCTTGTTTTGCCATCTACTATTTAAGGGCTGCAAAAGTAGCAAATAATAAATTCATTTTCAACCCTAACCTGCTATTGCTCCTCCAGTAGAAGAACGTCCTTTAATTCTACCTGTTTTCATCAAGCCATCATAGTGTCTCATTAACAAGTGAGACTCTACTTGCTGCAATGTATCTAGTACAACACCCACCATAATGAGTAGGGATGTTCCACCATAAAACTGTGCAAACTGATTGTTTACGCCAAAGATGATTGCAAAGGCTGGGAAGATCGAAACAAAACCAAGGAAGATTGCTCCTGGTAATGTTATTCTCGACATTACAGCATCTACAAAATTTGCCGTTGCTCTACCAGGTTTAACACCTGGAATAAAGCCACCATTTCTTTTTAAATCATCTGCAATCTGATTTGGATTAACAGTAATCGCTGTATAGAAATAGGTAAATAAAACAATCATAAAGAAGAAAACAATGTTGTATGTAAACGATGTAAAGTCTACAAAACCTGAGAAAAAGTTTCTCAAACCATCACTGTCTTGAAAGAAACCAGCAACACTACTTGGAATAAACATCAATGCCTGAGCAAAGATAATTGGCATTACACCTGCAGCATTCACTTTTAGAGGTAGGTACTGACGCACACCACCAAACTGACGATTTCCTACAATTCGTTTTGCATATTGTACTGGGATTCTTCTTGTACCTTGAACAAGTAATATAACTGACAGTATTACCAGCAGCCAGAAAACAATTTCTAAGATAAAGATGATTGGACCACCATTGTTACTCATTTTGTTAGCAAACTCTGCCAATAACGAGTGTGGTAATTTAGATATGATACCGACCATGATGATTAAAGAAATACCATTTCCTAATCCTCTGTCTGTAATACGTTCTCCAATCCACATAGTAAACATGGTACCAGCAACAAGAACAACTACAGAAGTAACCATAAACATAAATGAGTTACTCATTAATATAGTTGTGCTCTTATTTGGATCTGATTGGAAGCTAATAATGAAACTAATTGCTTGAACAGCGGTAATCGCAATCGTTAACCAACGTGTGATTTGATTCATACGTTGACGACCATCTTCCCCTTCTTTCGACATTTTTTGGAAGGAAGGAACTGCAACGGTCAATAATTGAATTACAATCGAAGCAGAGATATAAGGCATAATACCTAACGCAAAGACAGAAGCACGTTCAAATGCCCCACCAGCGAAAGTATCAATTAACCCCATTAACCCTTTAGCAGGGTTCCCTTTGTTGATTTCATCAAGTAATACTTTGTCTATACCCGGAATACGGATAAAAGTACCAACTCTAAATACAGCCAACAAAATAAGCGTATTAAAAATACGCGATCTCAGCTCTTCAATGCTGAAAATATTCTTAATCGTTTCTATTAACTTCTTCATTGATTCTAAACGGTTTCAACGTTACCACCTGCTTTTTCGATCGCTTCTTTAGCCTTATCTGAAAATGCGTGTGCTTTAACTGTTAATCCCGATTTGATTTCTCCACGGGCCAATACTTTAATTCTTTCAGTCTTGCCTACAAGGTTTGCAGCTTGAAGCACCTCTGGAGTAATTTCTTTGAAATTGTATTTTGCAACCAATTCCTCAATTTTACTCAAGTTCAATGCCGTATATGCTACCCTGTTGCGGTTTTTAAATCCACGTTTAGGCAAACGTCTTTGAATTGGCATCTGACCTCCTTCGAAACCAGCTTTTCTGCTGTATCCTGTTCTTGATTGTGCTCCTTTATGTCCTTTTGTAGAAGTTCCACCTCTGCCAGAACCCTGACCACGACCAATACGTTTTCTCTTTTTTACCGACCCTTCAGCCGGTTTTAAGCTACTTAAATCCATCTTATTCTTCTACTTTTATCAAGTGACTTACTTTTCTAATCATACCACGGATTTGAGGAGAGTCATTCAATTCGTTTGATTGATTCATTTTTCTCAAACCAAGTGCCTCCATTGTGCGCTTTTGGTCCGCAGGTCTTTTAATCGTACTTCTAACTTTCGTTACCTTTATCTTTCCCATTGTACTGATATTAACCGTTAAATACTTTTTTCAACGAAACACCTCGTTGCTCAGCAACTGTATAAGGGTCTCTTAGTTTAGACAAAGCATCGATAGTTGCTTTTACCACGTTATGCGGGTTAGAAGATCCTTTCGATTTTGCTAATACATCATGTACACCAGCAGATTCAAGTACCGCACGCATCGCACCACCAGCAATTACACCAGTACCATGCGAAGCAGGCTTAATAAATACTTTACCGCCACTATATTTTCCATATTGCTCGTGAGGAACAGTTCCGTTAATTACAGGAACTTTAATCAAGTTCTTTTTAGCATCCTCAATACCTTTTTGGATTGCATCAATAACTTCACTAGCTTTTCCAAGACCATGACCTACGATACCATTTCCATCACCTACTACAACAATAGCAGTGAAGCTAAAAGTACGACCACCTTTAGTTACTTTAGCAACTCTCTGAATACCAACAACGGTATCTTTAAGCTCTAAATCAGTGGTTTTGATTCTTTTTAATGTTTGCGTTGCCATAATCTCTTAAAATTTTAATCCCCCTTCACGTGCTCCATCGCCAAAACTTTTAACTCTACCGTGGTAGACATAACCGTTTCGATCAAATACAACTTCCTCAACACCGTTACTTACTGCTTGAGCGCCCAACTGCTTTCCTACTTCGTAAGCTTGAGTCACTTTGTTTCCAGCAATATCACCTGCTTTAGCAGATGAGAACGCCAATATCGTACGTTGATTTTCGTCATCAATTAGCTGACCATAGATCTGCTTATTGCTTCGAAAAACAGACAATCTAGGTTTAGAAGCAGTCCCGAAAACGTTTTTACGGATTCTTCTTTTTACCTTTAATCTCTTTTTAAACTTTACCGTTGACATAATAAATACGTTTACTTAGCAGCTGATTTACCAGCTTTTCTTCTAATGTGTTCTCCAACAAATCGAACCCCTTTACCTTTAAACGGCTCAGGTTTTCTTAATGAACGAATTTTCGCAGCCACTTGACCAATCAATTGCTTGTCGTGACTTTCCATTGTAACGGTTGGGTTTTTACCCTTAACCGTTTCTGCAGTTATTTTAATCTCTTCAGGAATCTGAACATAAATATTGTGAGAAAAACCAAGATTCATCTCCAAAATTTGACCCTTAACTTCAGCTTTATAACCAACACCAACCAACTCTTGTTGCGTTTTGTATCCTTCTGTTACACCAGTAATCATGTTACTAATTAACGCACGATACAAACCGTGATTTGCTTTGTGTTGTTTTTGCTCAGTTGAACGGGTTACTTTAAGTGTATCGCCATCAATATCAACTCCAATACTTGAGTCAATTTTTTGATTCAACTCACCTTTAGGTCCCTTTACAGAAACTACGTCGCTTTCAAACTTAATTTCTACTCCACTAGGGATCGAAATTGGGTTATTTCCTATTCTAGACATCGTTTTGTTTCTTTATGATACGTAGCAAAGTACTTCGCCACCTACGTTTTCTTTTCTTGCTTCTTTATCTGTCATTACGCCTTTTGACGTAGACATAATCGCAATACCTAATCCATTGATTACGCGAGGTAAATTCTTTGAATCTCGGTATTGACGTAAACCAGGCTTGCTAATTCTTTTCAGCTCTCTAATTGCTGGTATCTTCGTTAAAGGATGGTATTTCAAAGCAACTTTAATTACGCCTTGAGGACCATTATCTTCAAACTTGAAGTTCAAGATATACCCCTTGTCAAAAAGTACTTTAGTAATATCCTTTTTAAGGTTAGACGCTGGGATTTCCACGATTCTGTGGTTTGCCTTAATTGCGTTACGTAACCTTGTTAAATAATCTGCTATTGGATCAGTGTTCATAATCTTCTCTTTAAAACTACCAGCTTGCTTTTGTTACACCAGGAATTTTCCCATCACTAGCCATTTGACGGAACATGTTTCTGCAAAGACCGAAGTCTCTGATGTATCCTCTTGGCTTACCAGTAATGCTACATCTGTTTCTTAATCTTACAGGAGATGCATTTCTTGGTATTCTTTGCAAGGCGTCGTAATCACCAGCAGCCTTTAACTTTTCTCTTTTAGCGGCATAACGTGCAACCATTTTTTCACGCTTGCGCTGTCTCGCTTTCATTGATTCTTTAGCCATACTATTTGTTCTGGTTTTTAAATGGAATTCCTAATTCTTTTAACAGCTCCAAGCACTCAACATCGTTTTTAGCAGTAGTCACAAATGTGATGTCCATACCATTAATGGTGTTTACTTTATCGATGTCAATCTCTGGAAAGATGATTTGCTCGGTTACACCCATTGTGTAATTTCCTCTACCATCAAATCCTTTATCGCTAACCCCTTGGAAGTCTCGTACACGAGGCAATGAAATAGCTACAAGTCTTTCTAAAAACTCATACATATTGTCACCACGTAAAGTTACTTTACAACCAATGGCCATGTCTTCTCTTAACTTAAAGTTAGAGATCGCTTTTCGCGAAATTGTTGGTATTGCTTGTTGACCAGCTATAAGTGTCATTTCTTGCACCGCTGTGTCTACAAGTTTTTTGTCTGCTACTCCACGACCTACACCTTGGTTAAGGCAAATCTTTTGAAGCTTCGGTACTTGCATAACGTTTGTCCATCCGAATTTTTCTTTCAGTGTTGGGACAACGTCGTTTCTGTACTTGTTTTTTAAACTAGGGCTATACATTATATAAACTCTCCTGTTTTCTTTGAATATCGCTGAAGTTTACCCGCGTCGTTTCTTCTTCGTCCGATGCGCGTAGCCTCACCATTAACTACAATCATTAATTTATCAATACGGATTGGTGATTCTAATTTTACGATAGAACCATTTGGATTATCCGCATCTGGTTTACGGTGTTTTGTTACCATATTAACACCCTTTACGATAGCTGTTCTATCCTTTGGGTAAACGGCAACAATCTCTCCCGTTTTTGCTCTGTCTTTTCCAGAAAGAACCTTAACGGTATCTCCCTTTTTGACGTGCAATTTTGGTGTATTTGCTTTTCTTTCCATTCTTATAAAACTTCAGGTGCCAACGACACGATTTTCATAAACTGATTATCTCTCAATTCTCTAGCAACAGGGCCAAAAATACGCGTTGCACGTGGTTCGTTTTGCGGATTCAACAACACACATGAGTTGTCGTCGAATTTGATATACGATCCATCTGCTCGTCTAATTTCTTTCTTAGTTCGAACAACTACTGCACGTGATACAGCACCTTTCTTAATATTACCAGAAGGGATAGCAGATTTTACGGTTACAACGATTTTGTCTCCAACTCGTGCATAACGTTTGCCTGTTCCTCCTAACACACGGATACAAAGTACTTCTTTAGCACCACTGTTATCCGCAACTTTTAATCTCGACTCTTGTTGTATCATCTTACTTCGCCTTTTCTACAATTTCCACTAATCGCCATCTCTTGTTTTTGCTCAACGGACGAGTTTCCATGATTTTAACGATGTCATTTACGTTACATTCATTTTTCTCGTCGTGTGCAGCAAACTTAGATGTTGCCTTTACGAACTTTCCGTATTTAGGGTGCTTCACTTTACGTTCAACCGAAACAGTAATACTCTTGTCCATTCGGTTGCTAACAACAGTCCCTGTGATTTCTTTTCTCGAGTTTCTTTCCATTTTTGAAACTATTATTCAGCTTTTGCAGCAGCGCTACTTCGCGCGTTAATTTCCGTTAATAAGCGAGCAACTGTCTTTCTACTAATTGTAATTTTAGTAGGATTTTCAATCGGCGAAACCGCATGGTTAAACTTCATCTTTTGAAGTTGTTTTCGCTCCTCACGCAACGTTGCGTGAAGCTCTTTGTTATTCATTTGTTTAATATCCTCGTTAGTCATCTTATGCGCTATAATCAGGTTTAACAACAAATTTTGTATTGATTGGCAGTTTCTGTGCTGCTAATCGCATGCCTTCTTGAGCCACTTCTTGAGAAACGCCTTCTACTTCAAATAAGATTGTTCCAGGCTTAACAACAGCTACCCAATATTCTGGAGAACCTTTACCTTTTCCCATCCGAACTTCAGCTGGTTTTTTCGTTACTGGCTTATCAGGAAATACACGAATCCAAACTTTACCTTCCCTTTTCATGTATCTGTTTAAAGCGATACGGGCAGCTTCAATTTGGCGTGATGTAATCCAATGAGCTTCTAATCCTTTCAAACCGAAATCACCGAATTCAATTCTATGTCCTCTCGTAGCCAGACCTTTTACACGGCCTTTCTGCTTTTTTCTAAATTTTGTACGCTTAGGTAATAACATCTTTAAATCCTCCTATTATCGCTTGTTGTTTCTTCTTCTTGGGCCACTAGATCCACCTTTCTTACGATCAGTTTTCTTGTTCTCACCCATTCCCATGTTGATCGATAAGTCGCGTTTTGCGTACACTTCTTCTTTGAAGATCCACACTTTGATTCCTATCTTACCATATACAGTTTGTGCTTCAGACAAAGCATAATCAACATCAGCTCTGAATGTATGCAAAGGAATACGGCCTTGCTTGTATTGCTCTGAACGTGCCATCTCTGCTCCGTTTAATCGACCAGAAATAACCACTTTAATCCCTTGAGCACCCATTCTCATTGTGCTAGCAATGGACATCTTTATTGCTCTTTTGTAAGAAATTCTTCCTTCTACTTGTTGAGCGACTGACAAACCAACTAATCTAGCGTCAAGTTCAGGACGTTTGATTTCGAAGATGTTAATCTGCACATCTTTCTTTGTTAGTTTTTTGATCTCTTCTTTAATTTTATCAACCTCAGAACCACCTTTACCAATTACGATACCTGGACGAGCCGTGTGCACAGTAATGATTATTCTTTTAAGTGTTCTTTCGATTAGCACTTTAGAAATGCCACCTCGAGGAATACGAACGGCGATGTATCTTCTAATTTTATCGTCTTCCGCTAATTTTTCAGCGAATGTATCGCCACCGTACCAGTTAGATTCCCAACCCCGTACAATGCCTAATCGAAGACTTATTGGATTTACTTTTTGTCCCATTGTTTATGCTTCCGTTTCGTTTTCTTCAACTACTGCTTCAATGTTATCACTCACAACAACCGTAATGTGATTAGATCTCTTACGGATTCTGTGTGCTCTACCTTGAGGAGCTGGCTTGATTCTTTTTAATGATCGTCCTTGATTTACAAAAACTTCTTTAACTACACATTCTTCTTCAGATCCATTACCATCGTTGGCATTTCTCCAATTAGACATAGCAGAAAGTAAAAGTTTTTCCATGCGTTCTGCGTAAACAGGTCGTTGGTTAAACTTAAGGATGTTTAAAGCATCTTCCACTTTCTTCCCTCTAATTTGGTCAGCGACCAAACGCATCTTTCTAGGAGATACAGGGCAGTTATTTAATTTTGCTAAAGCTTCCATTGTTATCTACTTGTGTGTCCTTTAAACGTTCTGGTAGGAGCAAATTCCCCTAGCTTATGACCAACCATGTTTTCAGTTACATACACAGGAATAAACTTGTTACCATTGTGCACTGCGATAGTGTGTCCAACAAAATCAGGAGTAATCATTGATCTTCTTGACCAAGTTTTAACAACTGACTTTTTCGAACCATCGTTTTGAGCATCAATCTTGCGCTCAAGTTTGTAATCTACAAATGGTCCTTTTTTAAGTGATCTTGCCATTTACCTATTTTTTCTTTTTACGTTCGATAATTAATCGACTCGAATGCTTGTTAATATCTCTAGTTTTCAAACCTTTAGAATACACACCGTTTCTAGATCGAGCTTGTCCACCTTTGTTTCTACCTTCACCACCACCTTGTGGGTGATCAACTGGGTTCATAGCTGCTGGTCTAACACGAGGTCTTCTTCCCAGCCATCTGTTTCTACCAGCCTTACCTAATCTTACAAGACTATGATCTGGATTTGAGACTGTACCGATTGTGGCGATACATGTCACCAAAATCATTCTTGTTTCACCAGAAGGCATTTTAATAATTGCATATTTACCATCACGTGCTAAAAGCTGTGCGCTTGTTCCAGCACTTCTGCAAATTTCAGCACCTTTACCTGGTTGCATTTCAATGTTGTGAATAATTGAACCCAAAGGCATTTCAGCTAGTGGCATACAGTTACCTATTTCCGGATTAACACCAGAACCAGATTCAACGATTTGTCCAACTTCAATTCCTACAGGGGCAACAATGTATCTCTTTTCTCCGTCTTCATATTTCAACAAAGAAATAAACGCTGATCTGTTTGGATCATACTCAACAGACATAACTTCTGCTTTACCAGCTTTGTTACGTTTAAAATCGATAACTCTGTATCTTCTTTTATGACCACCACCAATGTTACGCGTTGTCATTCTACCCTGATTGTTACGTCCACCAGACCTTTTCATAGGTGCCAATAAACTTTTCTCAGGAGTAGATGTCGTTAACTCGTCAAACGTGTTAGCAACTCTGAAACGCTGTCCTGGTGTGATCGGATTTAATCTCTTTATTCCCATATCTATACACTTTCGAAGAAGTCAATCTCTTGATCTTCTTTGATACTAATTACCGCCTTTTTGAAATTCGATTTTTTACCATTCTGAGCACCAGACTTGGTAAATCTGAATTTTCTTTTTCCTCTATAAACCATGGTGCTAATGCCAGTAACTTCAACACCGTACATTTCTTCAACGTCCTTGATGATTTCAGGCTTAGTCGCGTTTAAGTCAACAATAAACGCATACTGATTTAGCTTTTCAGCCAACATGTTTGACTTCTCTGTAATCAAAGGTTTTACTACAACTCCCATTCTAATTCGCTTTAAAATTTTGAGTTAATTTAGTCACTGCATCAGCAGTGATGATAATATTCTTCGCCTTAAGAATGCTGTAAGTGTTTAATGTATCACATGTAACCACTTCTGCATTTGGCAGGTTTCTAGCCGATAAAGTCACATTGCTTTCTGCTTCAGCAGTAATAAGCAAAGATCTGTTATCTGCTAAGTTCAAACCATTTAAAAGTGCAGCGTAATTCTTTGTGCTTGCTTTGTCCATGGCTATTGCATCTAAAACAGTAATTTGTTTGTCTGCAGCTTTATAAGACAATGCAGAGCGACGCGCTACATCTTTCAATTTTCTATTCAATTTAAAACTATAGTCTCTTGGTCTTGGTCCGTGGAATCTACCACCACCAATCATGATACCTGACTTTGCTGAACCGGCACGGGCAGTACCTGTACCTTTTTGCTTCTTCAATTTTCTTGTAGAAGCTTTAATTTCAGACTTGTCTTTAGTCTTATGTGTTCCTTGACGTTGATTCGCTAAGTACTGTTTCACGTCTAGATAGATCGCATGGTCGTTTGGTTCAACACCAAACACTGCTTTATCTAGAGTTACTTCTTTGCCTGTAGCGGCGCCTTGATTATTTACTACCTTCAGTTTCATTATCTCTCAACAATTACAAAACAACCTTTATGACCTGGAACCGCACCTTTCACTACCAATACATTATCTTCAGGCATTACCTTAACGATTTGTAAGTTTGTGATTTTAGTTCGGTTACCTCCCATTCTACCTGCCATTCGCATTCCTTTGAATACACGTGCAGGGTATGATGCAGCACCAATAGAACCTGGAGCTCTTAATCTGTTATGCTGACCGTGAGTAGCACCACCAACACCGGCAAAACCATGGCGTTTTACAACACCTTGAAAACCTTTACCCTTGCTCGTTGCGATCACATCAACAAATTGACCTTCTTCGAAGATTTCAACATTTACTTCGTCACCCAAATTCAATTCTTCGCCTGTATCGGCTCTGAAATTTTTGAATTCAGCCACATATGCCTTAGGCGTTGTTTTTGCTTTCGCAAAATGACCTTTCAATGCAGCAGACGTATTTTTCTCCTTGCGCTCACCAGCAGCCAATTGTACTGCACGGTAACCGTCAGTATCAATTGTTCTAAGCTGAGTAACCACATTAGGTTCAGCTTGAATAAGCGTACATGGAATGCTTTTCCCCTCTTCAGAAAAAACACTAGTCATACCGACTTTTTTACCAATAATCCCTAACATTTCTATACTTTTATTTCTACGTCAACACCACTTGGAAGCTCTAACTTCATCAACGCGTCAACGGTTTTTGAAGTTGAACTATAAATATCCAATAATCTCTTGTATGAACACAATTGAAACTGCTCACGTGCTTTCTTGTTCACGTGTGGCGACTTCAATACTGTGTAGATTTTTTTCTCAGTTGGCAATGGAATTGGTCCATTTACAACAGCTCCTGTTACCTTAACAGAGCGAACAATCTTTTCAGCTGATTTGTCAATCAAATTGTGATCGTACGACTTAAGCTTTATTCTAATCTTCTGACTTACCATTGCTTATGATTTTGAAGTACCTTTAAGTTTAGTTAATATTTCTTCTGAAATTCCTCTTGGAACTTCTTCAAAGTGATCGAACTCCATAGTTGAAGTTGCACGACCAGATGACATTGTTCTTAATTGTGTTACGTAACCAAACATGTTTGCTAGAGGTACAGTACACTTAATTACTTGTGAACCTGCTTTTTCTCCAACACCAGCCATTTGACCACGACGTCTGTTCAAATCACCCATGATGTCTCCCATGTAATCTTCTGGTGTTACCACTTCCATTTTCATGATTGGTTCCAAAAGAACAGGATTTGCTTTCTTACAAGCTTCTCTAAAGGCAGACTTAGCAGCAACCTCAAACGAAAGTTGGTCAGAATCCACCGCGTGGAAAGATCCGTCAAACAACGTAACTTTTAAGTCTTCTACTTCGTAACCCGCAAGAACACCATTCTTCATAGCTTCTTTGAAGCCTTTTTCTACCGATGGTATAAATTCACGAGGAATTGCACCACCACTAATTTTATTGATAAACTGCAAACCGTTTTCGCCTTCATCAACAGGACCCATTTCAAATTGGATATCTGCGAACTTACCACGACCACCTGTTTGCTTTTTGTATGTTTCGCGGTGCGTAACAGTACCAGTAATTGTTTCTTTATAAGATACTTGTGGTGCTCCTTGATTTGCTTCAACCTTGAACTCACGTTTCAAACGGTCGATGATAATCTCAAGGTGTAACTCACCCATTCCACTAATAACAGTTTGACCTGTTTCGTCATCGGTCTTTACTTGGAAAGTTGGATCTTCTTCAGCAAGTTTTGCTAAAGCCATACCTAACTTATCAACGTCAGCTTGCGTCTTAGGCTCAATCGCAACTCCAATTACTGGATCTGGAAAGTCCATAGATTCAAGAACGATAGGTGCGTTTTCAGCACATAGCGTATCTCCTGTACGAATATCTTTAAACCCAACAAGGGCAGCGATATCACCAGCATGCAATTTGTCAATTTGATTTTGCTTGTTGGCGTGCATCTGGAAGATTCTAGAAATACGCTCTTTCTTGTTCGTCCGTGTATTTAACACATATGAACCTGAATCAAGCATTCCAGAATATGATCTAGCGAAACACAAACGACCTACGTAAGGATCAGTTGCAATTTTAAATGCTAATGATGCGAATGGCTCATCTGAACTAGGCTTACGGCTTGTAGGCTCGTCCGTTTTAGGATTTACTCCTTCAATTGCTTCAACATCCATTGGAGATGGTAAAATTTCCATCACCATGTCAAGCATCGCCTGAACCCCTTTATTTTTAAATGCAGAACCACACATCATTGGAACGATCTTCATTCCGATAGTTGCTTCTCTCAATGCATCAAGAATTTCTCTTTCCGAAATAGATTCTGGATCTTCAAAGAATTTTTCCATCAAAGTATCGTCAAACTCAGCAATTGCTTCCAACAGATTTTCTCTGTACTCAGCAACCTCATCTAACATATCTTCAGGAATAGGTACCTCTTCGAAAGTCATACCCATATCGCTTTCGTTCCAAACGATTCCTCTGTTGTTAATCAAATCAACAACACCTTTAAAATGGTCTTCATTACCAATTGGCAATTGTAAAGGAACAGCAGTACTACCTAACATTTCCTTCACCTGCTTACACACGTTTAAGAAATCGGCACCTTGACGATCCATTTTATTTACAAAACCAATACGAGCAACATTATAGTTGTTCGCTAGTCTCCAGTTCGTTTCTGATTGCGGCTCAACACCATCAACAGCACTAAATAAGAATACCAACCCATCAAGTACACGTAAAGATCTATTTACCTCAACAGTAAAATCAACGTGACCAGGTGTGTCAATAATGTTTACGTGATACTCATCACCTCTATACGGCCAGAATACAGTTGTAGCAGCAGAAGTAATTGTAATACCTCTTTCTTGCTCTTGCTCCATCCAGTCCATTGTAGCAGCACCATCATGTACTTCTCCAATTTTATGCGAAACACCCGCGTAATAAAGTACACGCTCAGTTGTAGTTGTCTTACCCGCATCAATGTGGGCAGCAATACCAATGTTCCTTGTAAATCTAAGATCTCTAGCCATTACTATCTTGCTCTAAAATGTGAGAATGCCTTGTTAGCTTCCGCCATTTTGTGCATGTCTTCTTTTTTCTTAACTGACGAACCTTCACTTTTAGAAGCAGCTAATACTTCTCCAGCTAATTTTTCCGCCATTGATTTTTCGTTTCTTGATCTAGCATATTTGATCATCCACTTCATTCCTAATGCAATTTTACGTTCTGGGTGAACTTCAATTGGAATTTGGAAAGTTGAACCACCAACTCTTCTTGCTTTTACCTCAACAGCTGGCATCACATTATTCAATGCTTTTCTAAATACTTCGATTCCTTCTTCTTCTTCGGACTTAGAATCTACAATCGCAATAGCTTCGTAAAATATTTTTCTTGCCAACTCTTTTTTACCTCCCCACATCATGTTGTTGATAAAACGTGTTACTGTTTTATCATTAAACTTAGGATCCGGCAATAACGGTCTTTTTTTAGCGCTCGACTTTCTCATTATTTCTTAGGTCTTTTAGCTCCGTACTTACTTCTTCTTTGTGTTCTTCCATCCACACCGGCGGTATCTAATGCACCACGTACAATGTGATAACGAACACCAGGTAAATCTTTTACTCTTCCTCCACGTACCAAAACAATACTATGCTCCTGCAAGTTGTGACCTTCACCAGGGATGTAAGCATTCACTTCTTTTCCGTTTGTTAGACGCACTCTGGCAACTTTTCTCATTGCCGAGTTTGGCTTCTTAGGTGTTGTTGTGTACACACGTGTACAAACACCCCGTCTTTGAGGGCACGAATTCAATGCAGGCGACTTACTTTTTGTCGTGCTTGAAACGCGTCCTTTCCTTACTAATTGCTGAATTGTAGGCATATTATTCTCTGTCCGTATTTTTAAAAGGAGTGCAAAGGTAGTTTTTTGACACAATTAATCAAACGATGTTGAATAAATTTTTAACAGGATTTTACACCTATTTCAATAGGCCGAGTTTTTTGGAAAAAACAGGATGGATTTTAAAAAAAATAAACCGCTTTTATCAGAAGTCTGGGCATTTATCTTTTGCCCTTAAACCAGAGAAAAATTGGCCAATAACGGAAGCGTTTGCCTCTATTTTCCCAATCGACCGACTAAAGGTAAATTGAATAAACGCGTAATTGTCGTTGTTATTGGGGTTTCCTCGACCTGAGTTGGGACTAGCAGGTCCATTTAATTGTCGATCACTTAAGGCGGCGGCCACAGGCCCTCGACTCCCGTTAAGCAAAGCCACGTCGTAATAGGTACCACTCACGTCGTCTATATAGTCTGTATATGATTTACGCATAGACAACTCGACACCGATGTAACTTTTTTCTCCAACATTATGCCGATAGCCCATACCAAAAGGAACGATGGTCGCCTGCAATGAATAGGGCTCTTTACCAGGAGCTAATCCTTGACCTTCGGTGCCTAAAGGTTGTAACTCGTGCCAGACTCCATTTAACTCAGCCCTTGGATTGTATCGCATAAAGCCGAAACCACCAAAAGCATAGAATTCGGATGTCGCCAATTTATTACGACCTAAAGAAGACAAATTGACCAAAACTATTTCGGGAGCCACCGTAAGTTCATAAATATTGGACTTAAAGCTTAAGTTTCTATTTCGCCTGCTAGCATCTTCACTGAATTTATCGCTGCCAAACACCTGAGCAAAATTCAGGTCACTTCTTAACCCTATCCGATTCGAAAAGTTAAACTTTAAGCCAACCGAGGCATTACCTCGAATAGATTGGATATCAAAATCAAAGAAACCATCTTTCCCTCCCCCTTGGCTTCCACCAAGATCTCCCAGAAAAAAGGACATACCGACGGCGCCTTTTAATTCTAGTGCATTTCTACTGTAACTTAATACTTGCGCATACCCCTGATTTCCACTAAAAAAACAAACAGACAGCATCAATAATCGGAACACTCTCCGTTTATGCAATTTGTATACTAGTAATTGAAGTGAAAACATCGCGCTAGCCAAAGATAATGCAGATTAACGACTATTTAATAGTCTATGCGGTGTATCCGCACCTAAAAGTGTCTTAAAATAATGGCTTGGTATTTAAACCGAAACAAGAACTTTTCATGACGATATCTGCCACTTACCTGAAGGCTGGGCATTTATCTCTAGTTTTAAACTTGGCAAAAAACTTACCCATCTTTGAGGAATTGGCATCTTGTTTACCTATGCTTCTGCTAAACGTTACTTGAACAAAACTGTAGTTGTCGTTATTGCTGGAGTTCCCACGATTTGCACCCGTATTTGCGGATTCACCTATCGTCCTGTCGCTTAATAGAGCTGAGGCCTCACCACGTTCTTCCAGAAGCGCATCTGGGCTATAGTATGACGTACTAACATCGTCGATGTAATCCGTGAATGACTTACGCATACTTAATTCGATTCCAACATACGTTTTACGTCCGATGTTCTTTCTATACCCAACACCAAAGGGAACTACCCAAGACTGTAAGTTGTATAATTTCGTACCAGATTTTAAGCCTTGCCCTTCGGTTCCAAGTGGTTGAAGATCGTACCAAACGCCATTAATCTCAGCTTGCGGATTAAATCTTAGCATACCAAATCCAGCAAAACCATACAACTCTGAAGTCGCCGTTTTCTTTCGGCCTAGCTTCGACAAGTTGTAAATAACAAATTCGGGAGTTAGCGACAATTCGAAAATATCAGACCTAAAACTTAAGTTCCGTTTGAACCTACCTGGGTCTCCACTAAAAGCATCGCCCCCAACAACCTGAGCATAACATATATCCGATCGTAAAGAAATACGATTCGTAAAATTGAACTTTAAACCAAAGGAAGTATTACCACGCATCGATTCTACATCATAATCAAAGAAACCGTCTTTTCGACCTCCTTGACTTCCACCTAAATCACCAAAAAAGAGCGTACCACCAACACCTACTTTTAATTCAAGTGCGTTTCTTTTATAAGAAATTATTTGAGCAGATACTTGCGTCAGAGAACCCAACGCAAAACATAGGCCAACAGCCATTATTTTAGCAATAATCTTCATCTTAATACGTAGTAGTAGTCAATCTTCTTGCGAAGAATGAAGTCAAAGATAAGAAAACTTATGATATTGTCAAGGATAAATCCCTAACAACTAACACATTAGAATATGTGATTAGATTTAAGCGTAAGACACTTGCTTTACTGCTTCAACAATACGATGCACATTTGGCAAGTATGCCTCAACCAATGTTGGTGCGTATGGTAATGGTACGTCTCTGCTTGTTACACGTGCTATAGGTGCGTCTAAATAGTCAAACGCATTCTTTTGAACACCATAGGTTATCTCCGAAGAAATACTCGCTAAAGGCCACGCTTCTTCAACAATTACCAGTCTATTGGTTTTTTGAACGCTCTTTACGATAGTCTCAATATCCAATGGTCTTACCGATCTCAGATCAATTATCTCAGCAGATATGCCGTCTTGCTTCAACGCTTTATCAGCGTCTTCTAATACACGCATCATTTTACCAAACGAGACAATAGTAACATCTGTGCCTTCCTGCACCACGTGTGCCTGTCCGATTGGAAGTAAATATTCTTCCTCAGGCACTTCCCATTTCAAACCATACATCTGCTCACTTTCCATAAAGATAACAGGGTCGTTATCTCTAATAGCTGATTTTAACAACCCTTTAGCATCGTAAGGATTTGATGGAACAACTACCTTTAAACCAGGTGTATTTGCATACCAATTTTCGAAGTTTTGAGAGTGTTGTGCACCTAATTGACCTGCACTACCCGTAGGGCCTCTAAATACCATAGGGCAAGTGAATTGACCTCCACTCATAGAATTCATTTTGGCCGCTGAATTGATTACCTGGTCTATCGCGACCAAGGAAAAATTGAACGTCATGAACTCGACTATGGGTCTCAACCCATTCATTGCTGCACCCACGGCAATTCCTGCAAAACCAAGTTCTGCAATAGGCGTATCGATCACACGCTTTTCACCAAACTCTTCTAACATTCCTTGACTCACTTTGTAAGCCCCGTTGTATTCAGCCACTTCCTCTCCCATCAAAAAGACTTTTTCGTCTCTTCGCATCTCCTCTGACAATGCTTCTCTAAGTGCTTCTCTAAACTGTATGGTTCTCATATCTCTGAAATGTGCGGCAAAAATAACAAATGCCTGTTTAGTAAAACAGTAAAAGATAAAGACTGTTTGTCTGTCGATATAAACGTGCACCTAACAATCTTTTTAAGACATATTTGCATCCATAAATTAAATCATGCGGTACACTATATCTTTAATATTCATTTACATGGTAGCATCGAACTTAAATGCCTCGGTTAAATACGAGGTGTCATTCCCAAAAGCAAATCAACACTATACACAAATAACTATCGAAGTTGATAAGGCAAAATCAAACGTTGTTCGCTTCAGCATGCCTGTATGGACACCAGGGTCATATAAGGTTCGGGAGTTTTCTCAACATGTAGACAAGGTGTGGTATGAGGCTGGTGATGGCTCATCAAACCCAGTTCGTTTAGATAAAAACACATGGGAATGTGCCGCTAAAAAAGGCGACAAATTGCGTTTCACCTACGAATTGTACGCCTTTGAACTTGGCGTAAGGACAAGTTATGTAGACCAACACATGGCTTTTTTACATGGCCCAAGCGCTTTTATATATGCCGAGGGTTATGAAAATGAACAAATCGAGATTATGTTCAAACCGCTTGAGCAATGGAAGAATATTGAAATGCCCTTGCCAAGAAGTAAGAAGGCGAACCATACTTTCGAATGTGCCAATTACGACTTATTGGCCGACAGCCCAGTCGCGTTAGGAAACTTTGAGATAAACACCTACCACACAGCCGGCGTGCCACATACGATTGTAATGATAGGAACTGGCAACTACGACATGGACAAGGTGACCTCGGATTTCAAGAAAATAACGGATGAGGAAGCGAAGATGTTTGATAACAAGCATCCGAGCGATCAGTACATTCACTTCATCCAAAACGTTGACAAAGGTGGTGGCGGACTCGAACACCTCAATTGTCAAACAAGTCAGGTCAATAGATGGGTGTACGACAAAGAGGAGCCTTATCTTAAGTTTTTAGGACTTATTTCTCACGAATATTTCCATTTATGGAATGTAAAAAGGATACGGCCAATTGAATTAGGCCCATTCGATTACAACAAAGAGAACTATACGGATCTACTATGGGTAGCAGAAGGCATCACGTCTTACTTTGACGACTTGTTTTTAAAAAGAGCTGGCTTCCACACTGAGGAAAGCTACCTCAAAGCGGTGGCCTACAACATTAACCGGTTAGAAAATCAGCCAGGCAGGAACGTTATGTCCTTAGACCAATCGAGTAAATTGGCTTGGGTGAAAGCGTATCTCTCAAACGAGAACAGCAACAACGTCACGATTTCCTATTACAATAAAGGCATGCTCGTTGCGTGGATGTTGGATGTAGAAATCTTCAGTTCTACCAATGGAGACAAACGACTGGATGACGTCATGCTTACCTTATTTAACAGGTATTACAAAGACCTCAATCGCGGTTTCAGTTACTCCGAATTTGTTGAAACTTGCGCTGATGTTTGCGGCAAACCGATGAATGACTTCTTTGATCGCTACACCAAGACTACTGAAGCATTGCCTTATAACGACTACCTAAAAACAACTGGCTACGCCTTGATCAACAAAGCAGAAGAAAAGCCTTCTTTAGGTATAACAACAAAATCAGAAAACGGAAAATGCGTTATATCATTTATCCGCTCAGGCAGTAGTGCAGCGGAAGCTGGGTTAAGCGTTAACGACGAACTCATATCCATAAATGGTTGGCGTATAGTTGACAAAATCAACACAAGCGTTCCTGGTTATAATACAGACACTGAGGTTGACCTAGTTTACGCACGTGACGGGAGAATGTATGGTGCGAAAGCAGCACTTAAGAAAAGTGAAACCGTTAAATATGAGATTACTGCTGAAGAAGTTTTAACCGAAGAGCAAAAGAAATTTCAAAAAGTCTGGTTGAATTAACAACCTACAATTCCACGAAAAACGGGGTAACGTAAATGTTCTTTCTCGTATCTTTTGCTATGGGTGTATATCCAGTATAACTGTGCTTGAGGATTTTTCGAGAACCCATCTAAGTCTGTTTTCCTTTGATCAAACTCTGCCTTTAACTCGGCATCGGCATGTAGTAAATCTACAGCTTCATCTTCAAACACGTACGCCGAGTACCATTCCTTTTGTTGCAGGATTGCATCAAAGAAATTCCAATTAAAATAAGAATCAGGACCCTCTGGCTCTAGCACTTCAATCAAAAATCTACGGTGAATATTGTCCAACGGAATTAGCCAATCTCCTTTACGAATTTGTACTTCAGAAATACCGGCTTTTACACGGGTGTTAAAATGGTAGTAGTGGCTTTCGTATGGTTGTTTTGCCGAAGAGAAAGTATCAATGTGGTAAACCTCTAAAGTGATTACAGTATCTTTATCAAATGGCTTTAACACAACACCGTTTGCCCTTAACCTTTCTTCTACTGCTGTATACCCTTTCTTAAGAATGTAATAATCTGGTGCTGTTACACGCTTAGTTGGTTTTAATGCAGGATAGTACGGAATATTCGCTGAATAAGGTTGAGTACGATCATAAAACAAACGCGGCTCTCCTGTTACCTCGCTTTTTTTATACCCTGACTTATATCCATCAAATGCAATCTCTGTTGCCTTGGTCGAATCTATCGCCCAATCAAGAGGAAAATCAACCGTAGATTGAACAGCCTTTCTAGATTTATCAACTACTGAACGGATACTCTGCGCGCTCAACAACTCTACACAGGCATGGATAAACTCAAAGGTCGACTCAACTCTTTTTTGATAAGGCTTAAGCATATGTGTTTCTGTGATATAGCCAGGCGTTTGCCGCAAGGTTAAGAAGCCTGTTGAATATCTTGGTGAATCATAAAAAGCACCAAACCCCTGATCAGGTGTTGTTCCATGAACATTTAAATATGGAAATATTTTAAACCCTGCAGCCGAAACCTTTTTGGTTATAAATGGAGTCCATTCGGTTCGCATATGGCTCCCAACACTCAAGCCTATTTTATCTTCTTGTGCTGGCAAATAGGTAATCGTATATGGATAATCGGCGCCATTACTTACATGTGTTTCGACATAAAAGTCTGGATCCAACTCGTTGATTAAGGTTGCAAAACTCAGTGCATTTTTAGAATCACATTTCACAAAATCACGATTCAAGTCAAGGTTTTGCGCATTCCCTCTAAAACCGTACGCCTCTGGCCCGTTTTGGTTTGCTCTAGAATGGCTGTTTCTATTTATGACACCACCAATATTATAAAATGGTATAATCACCACTGAGGTATTTTCCAGAAGTTTTTTAGACCTTGGCTTGGTCATTAAATCATGAGCCAACAACATGGACGCATCTACTCCATCCGGTTCTCCGGCATGAATTGCGTTTGAGATTAACAAGGTTTGCTTCATACTTGTTTTATATGCACCAATAGGCAATGGTCGCTCACCATCTATTACCACTACATGTAATGGATAACCCGCATCAGTCATTCCGTACTTATATATTTCAATTTCCTTGTAATGGTCAGCCATTTGCTCCCAATATGCGATTCCGTCTTCGTAAGTTGGTGTTTCGTTTTTTGTTTCCGATAACAAAAATGGTGGCTGTGGTGCCTCCATTTTTTCCACTTCTGAGCAAGATGCCACAGCTAAGCAGCCAAAAACCAATAATGATAACCTGTTCAACATGCGGCAAAATTAAGCCAAGAGTTGAGACTAATGCGGTGTTCGAATAAGTAAAAGTTTATTCCAGAATAAGTCAACTTGGCTAACTTCGCCTGATGCAATACACCGGAAATATCAGGAAGATGGCTACGGCACTACAAGACACTGTTCAATATGGGTTGCGACTGTATGACAACTTGGAAAGAACTGACCCTATTGGCCTAAATCAAGCTGTTGGAAAAGACATTCAGATTTCCTTTCTGCATGAGATTAACTGCGTGGTAACCGGTAAGAAGATAAAAAAAGCTTTTGGTGAAGGCATGAGTTACGATGCATTTATGAACTCTCCCCATGCTTCCCCAAGTATTATTCGCCCCGAATTAAGTCGCATACATGAAGGGATTGCGCTACGGGATTTCGAATGGGAAATGAAAAATCACATGACGCCACATACGGTTTACTTAGCGCAAACTGCTGGTGTTAAAGTTGGCGTAACCAGAAACACACAAATACCTACACGTTGGATGGACCAAGGTGCTGTAAAGGCAATAAGGTTAGCTCAAACACCTTACCGACAAGCCGCTGGACTGATTGAAGTGGCATTAAAAGACTTTATTTCAGATAAAACCAGTTGGCAAAAAATGCTTAAAGGTGAAATTGAAGAACGTGACATGCTTGAACTAAAAGCTGAAATGGAAGCCCATGTGCCAAACCAATTCAAACAGTATATCTCTTCAAATGACGAATTAATCACCATTAATTATCCGGTTATAGCTTACCCACCAAAAGTTAAAAGCTTGAAGTTAGATAAGATTCCTTTAATCGAGAAAAAACTGATGGGCATCAAAGGGCAATACTTAATCTTTGATGACGGAACCGTTTTAAACATGCGCAGCCATAGCGGGTATAAGGTGACGATCACTTTGTAAAAGTAACTCTGCCACATTTACCTTTTAGGATATCGTGTTATCAACTAGAGTTGAATGATACATTTACCCGTTAGTCAAGACAAACAAGCCAAGCGTTAAAAATATTTTATATCGCCATACAACGTTTTTATCTTAGACAGACCCTTTAGAGTACATGATGGCAAATACTGCAACAGCTTCTTTAACTGTTTCTGAACCGACCATTACCGAAAAGACATTGCTGCAGCGATGCTTAGAAGGTGAACGGAAAGCTCAAAAAGAGTTGTACCAAACGTATTGCAATGCGATGTACACGCTTGCGTACAGAATTACCTCTGACGCCGATTTGGCGAATGATGTTTTACAAGATGCGTTTATTGATGTTTTCAGAGATTTAAAGTCTTTTAAGTCTAGTGGAACCATTGGGTCTTGGATCAAAACAATCGTGATTAGAAAAGCGACAAAACAAGTTCGTTTTGAAAATCGATTCGAACGTTTTGAAGAAAAACACGACGTCGGTATCTCTTATCAAACATTTTCATCTAGGCTTTTGGAACGTGAAATTTCAGCACTACCAGAAGGGTATAGAACAGTGTTTACGTTGTCGGAGATAGAAGGATACAAACACGCAGAAATTGCATCTATGTTAAACATTTCAGTTAGTACGAGTCGAACACAGCTCTTTCACGCAAAAAGAACATTGCGAGAGCGACTCAAAAACGAGCGCGACAATTACTAACCAATTAAACTAGAAGAAAATGAATAACAAAGGGCAAAATAAAAAAGGGTTAAACAACCTAAAAACATACGAACCTAAACCTGAGATTTGGGACAACATTGAATCCGCGTTAAACAATGATGACAAACCAAACATTGTTTACTGGCGATGGGTAACGGGTATAGCGGCGACCTTGGCTATCATCTTTGCAGTGAATGGCGTTTTTAAGGACGAAATAAGGCCGGCGATTGTTGAAGTAAACATGGGAACCGACAAGCCAGTTATTCCGACTGATACCAATCAACACGAAACAGTTAATATCGAAAAAATACCAGCACCTAAAACGCCTAAACTCGAAACACCAACCACTGGTCCTTGGGACGGCAAAGCTGGCGATGCATTGCGAGATCCAAACACAACTGTTCATCAACCCAATGACAATCCGGTATTGGTTAGTGCAGATTCGATACTGACATCGGGAAATGACGTTACTTTTTCAAATACTAATACTGTTAATACTGGAGCAGTGACCTATTCATGGGACTTTGGTTCTGGTCAAACAGATAAGACCAGCCAAACACAGGTAAATCAGGCCTTTTCACCCACCACACCAATTACATTCAACGTCGACAACATTCAGTCAACTGACCAATTGACTTTAAGTTATACTGCACCGGATGTAAGTGCTGCGTACACGGGAAGCGGAACTTATACGCTAGTCACAGGAGACCTGGATAATAAGACGACATATAAAGCGCCTGACAATGTTGGGTTTGTCGACAATTCAGCTGTAGACGCTGATGGAGTAGGCAATTATGTTGACACTGATGCATTAACTAAAGACGTAAATCAAACAACCTTAAGCTCTAAAGATATTAGCACTCTGCCGGCTAGAAGAGGTGGAGCGATTGCCACACACCAAACCGGCACGTTAGCTGCAACAAAGATTACACGACACAGAAATAAGGGTAAATTGAAAATTAATGCCAATAGTGAGATTCAGATTCCTGCCAAACGTGTATTAGAAAATGAGAAATACCAATGTATAGTTGCCGATTCAGTTGGAGGTTTATCAGCTGGCCGCCAACTGGGCTACTACGAACCAAATAACACTGAGTCCTATTTACCCTTAATCGAAAACGAATATAAACGTCCAACTCAAGACCCTCTTTCAACGTTTGGAATAGACGTAGACAACGCGAGTTACGCCGTTATGCGTGCCAAGATAAATGGCAATACGATTGTCCCTAAAGATGCTGTTCGTGTTGAAGAATTTATTAACTACTTCGACTACAACTACCCAGAACCAGATGCAGGAATGCCGTTTTCGATTAATCTCGAAAATGCAACTTGTCCTTGGAATGATAGTCACAACTTGGTACGAATTGGATTAAAAGGAAAAGACATCAATTATGCCGAAAAGCAAAACAGCAATTTGGTTTTCCTAATTGATGTGAGTGGCTCAATGGATTCTGAAAACAAACTTCCATTGGTTAAAAAATCAATGAAGTTGTTGGTTGACCAAATGGGCGCTAACGATAGAATCGCAATTGTTACTTATGCTGGTGCTGCTGGACTCGCATTGGAATCAACTGCATGTAACGAAAAAGAATACATAAAAAGAAAGATTAATAAATTGGATGCTGGTGGTTCAACAGCTGGAGGAGAAGGAATTAAGCTTGCTTACAACGTAGCGGTCGAAAACTTGATTTCAAAGGGCAACAATCGTGTAATCATGTGCACCGATGGTGATTTCAATGTTGGTCAAAGTGCGGATAGTGAAATGAAAAAACTAATTGTCAATAACCGCAACAAAGGGGTGTTCATCACAGTTTGTGGTTTTGGAATGGGAAATTACCAAGATTCAAAAATGGAAACTATAGCCGACAATGGAAACGGCAACTACTTTTATATCGATACATACAGGGAATCAGAAAAAGTGTTTAACCGAGAAATTAGAGCAACGCTTTTTACTATTGCTAAAGATGTCAAGATTCAAGTAGAGTTCAACCCAAAGCATGTAAAAGCGTATCGGTTGATAGGCTATGAAAACCGCAAAATGCCTCCACAGGACTTTAACGATGACACAAAAGATGGCGGAGAGTTAGGTGCCGGACATACAGTGACAGCACTCTACGAAGTAATTCCTGCTAATAGCGATGAGGCTATTCCAGGTGAGATTAATCTAAAATATCAAAAACCGAATGATATGTCACTCACAGATTTTGGTGATGAGATGTTGACGGTTAAGTTGCGATACAAACAACCGAAAGGCACGGCTAGTCAACTTCTTGTAAAGACCATGACCAACAGTGTTACATCGTTTAGTACTGCCAGTCAAGATTTTCAATTCGCAACAGGTGTAGCGCTATATGCACAGCAACTACGTCAAAGCAAATTTATCGACCAAAAGGATTTTACGCTTGCTGAAAGCATACTTCAAGACGCTAAGGGTGCAGATTTTAATGGGGACCGAGAAGAATTATTGACTTTAATGAAAAAGGCCAAACGCTTGTATCAAGTGTATACGAAGGAATAAGGTACTTCATATCCTAATTGTCTGCATAGACAATTTAATCCCGGGGTCATGCTTCGGGATTTTTTTTATTTCAAATTGTTCTATAAGGGCTTAGCAGCCCTTTAACCCGCTTTCACTTTTTGGGACCAAAAAGTAAACAACCTGTGTCCGCCTGCCGGCGGAAAGTCTTTTATCTGATAGACTTTTAGGGCTATCGCCCTATAACCGATCCCACTTTTTGAACGCAAAAAGTAGGCAAAAACGTTCGACAGAAATATGCTTCCTTCTCGTTCTTGCAGATGCCAAAAAAATCTGACAAAAGTTGCCAGTACTTTTGCCGATTTTCTAAACCATCTTCAATTCTCCCTACCGCCGGCCCGCATTTCTGTCAGGCCAACGCTCTTGTTCGTCGTCAGGTAAATATTGCAATGATACGAAGTGTGCCCGGCCAAAAATAATCGGCGGTGTGCGGTAAGGGTTTTGGTGGCATAGATGAGGTGGAGGGTTGTGTGTGCCAAAACGAAGGGCTTATTATTTTTAAGGCTTTTCTTGTTTCGTTCTTTTTGCCTAAAAAGAATGAAATCCAGTTATAGGGCGGAAGCCCTAAGCAACGAAAAGGCTCTCATAGAGTTCAAAAAAAATGAAAACCGGGTTCTAGGGGTGGTAACCCCTTATACTTACCTTTGTCAAAACGCTTATCATTAAAAAAATAACCATCATAGGAGCCGGCGCAGCCGGGTATTTTGCCGCAATTCATGCCGCCGAAAAAAATACTGATGCAGAAGTGGTTATCTTGGAAGGCAGCAACAAGGCGCTTTCGAAAGTGTTGATTTCTGGTGGTGGTCGATGTAACGTTACCAATGCCATATGGGAACCAGAAAAGCTAGTAAAACATTACCCTCGCGGTAAGCATCAATTATTAGAACCATTCAAATCTTTTAACTGTCGCGACACACAAAATTGGTTTGAGAAGGAAGGTGTTCGTCTAAAAACGGAATCAGACGGGCGGGTATTTCCAATTAGTGACGATTCGAGATCTATTGCCAATGCCTTAGTATTTAAGGCCGACAAGCTTAACATCGAAGTTAAGTTCGGTTACAGAGCTACAAGCTTTATCCAGAAAGGCTCCCTTTGGACAATACAGACGTCTTCAGGCGATATGGCAACAGACGCTTTGATTATTGCTTCAGGTGGCAGTCCAGCTATTTGGAAATCACTAGCATCAATAGGATTAACCATTGTTCCACCTGTGCCTAGTTTGTTTACCTTTCATTGCAAGCATGAATTGCTCTCTGATTTGCCTGGCATTAGTTTCCCTAATGCAACGGTAAAGGTTGGAGGTAAGCCAATTCAACAATCTGGTCCAATCCTAATTACACATGAAGGCTTATCTGGACCAGCTATATTAAAATTATCCGCTTGGGGAGCAAGAGAGTTACATGGCTTGAATTACAATTTCCCAATAACGATAAATTGGCTGGGGATATCTGAGAAAGAACTTATTACGGCCATCAAACTAGAGCAGGAAACAAATCCTAAGAAACACGTCATTAACAAACCCATATTAGATATTCCGAAGCGGTTTTGGCAACGTTGTTGCGAACTCAGTGGGATAACCAGCAACCGTAACTATGCTGAAATTGGAAAGAAACAGATTCGTAAGTTCACAGACCTATTGTTAAAACTCAATGTTCAAGCAACAGGGAAAAGCACCAATAAAGACGAATTCGTTACTTCTGGCGGAGTGGATTTATCAGAAATCGACTTTACAGATTTTAGTGCTAAACGATTTCCAAATTTGTATTTAGCTGGCGAAGTATTGGACATTGATGCCGTTACTGGAGGGTTTAACTTCCAAGCTGCTTGGACTGGTGGCTTCATGATCGGGACCAACATCAAAATCTAAATCCTTACCGATTTTTGTATTTTCGGCACATGACCAAAATACACAGACGCGTCCCAATAGTATTTTCTGTTGTTTTTTTCTGTTGCATATCCTTTGACACATATGCCAAAGAAAAATCTTTTGAAAAGCGACTTTATTCTGCCATCAAGTCCAGTGACTTCGAAGGCACAACAGTTATTTTGGAGTCGTACTTCTTAAGTCAAGACTTGTCGGTAAGTCCAGATTTATATTGGTATAAAGACTCTCCATTTGCTCTATACAATTATTATAATAATGTCTATCACAGACCAATCATTACCGTTAGCGCGTTCCCAGCAGACAGTCAAACAAAACAGTATTGGAATACATGGAGCAAGCACCTCACCCAATCCAAATGGAAGCCAGATGATTTTTTCTCTAACGAAAAGGAAGCCAAAGCACTTGCTCAGTACAACGTATTAATGCTTATGTCGCATGAGTTAGGACATCATCTTGCACAAAGGCATAGTGTCAAATATGAGAACTTAAACTGCAATGAATACATTGCCGACATGGCGAGTATGTGTTTGATAGCATCATTCTCTCCGAAATCAAAACTAGCGCGATTACAGAACCGATATTTAGCGTTATTAAAATCAATAAACAACGCTGTGGAAGATTCAGAACAGTTCACAATTGTGAATCGCGACATCCATCAAAATTGTGACTGCATTAGCGTTCAATACCCAAAAGACAGCAGCCAGATGGCACAGTATGCCTCAGCCTATTTTGTTAGAAGAGCGATGTTAGGCGCCAACACAAATTTCCAATCAGTTTCAGCAATTCGTGATTCTATTTTCAAAATCAATCAGCACCATTGGGAGCAGAAATATCCAAGAATGCTATCGACATTAACAGCAGTAAAAGAGACGAAAAACCCAGTGCGTATGGGGGAGTTAGGCAAAACAGAATACTTATTAAATGCGATGGATCGGTGGCACGACGACGTTGACAATGTACACAATATAGGAAAAGTTGGGTTTTCAGATTCCGGCGATATATACTACGTACGATTTGACTGGCCCGAACGCATGATTAAGGGTGGATTGCAAAATGTGCACCTATTTGACGAAAACGGCAACTACTATTTTACTTGGCACTACTACCCCGAGTCTACTGAAATCATTCCGAGATTGAAATTCATGGGCTTTGTTGGTTCAGATTTACGGAAAGACTTTGCTTTTTTAACCTTTGAAGAGGACACTTCCGATGTTGGCAGATACTGTTTGTATACGCAACATGACGGCTTTTTTTTACAAAAACAAATACTAGGAATTAAAGAGAATCTGCATGGTACTGGAGATTGCCGATTAACAACAAGCAGCAATGGGGTTACCATTAACAGCAATGGCTACAACCAATTTACACAAACGGTTTACTCCGTTGAGACCGGCTTATATAACATCGACACTTTGTTTCAACTTGGCTTAACATATAGTGGTACAAGTAAATATGAAGACAGATTATGCGCCAGTAGCAGTGGGGATTACACGGCATTTTATTCGGATAACTACATTATGATATGGGACGGCAAAAAACTACAAACGCTTGCTGGAACTGGTGTAGAAGGAACAAATGTATTTGGGGAGGCTAACAATGAACTACAGCAAGTACAAGCCATTGATTTAAGGAATGGTCAACTGACCGTATACGACGAAAATTTCTCTTCAAAATTTGAAAGAAACCCTGTGCGCGTACTAAAGTACAAGGTTGAACTATCGACCAACGATTAATTTCTATTAAACGGAAATTTCAAACCTACACGCCATATAAAATGAGATACAAAATGAGTCAGAATCGCACAACTTAGGAAGAAGTAGCATCTGTTGGTGCTTCATCAAGAGATGACTTGGGTGTATTTGTTTTTCGAGAATAAATAAACAATGCGATTGCACCAATCATCATCCCGACAGAAATTAATTCAGCCTGCGTGATTTCCATACCACCGATTTTATATACTGCATTCACGCGAATTTTTTCAATCCAAAACCGCTCGAAACCCGCAAGAAAAAGGTAAACACTAAACATTACCCCAGGAATTGAGATTTTTTTGCGTAGATACCACAGCACAAAAAACAAACCAATACACATCATGGCTTCGTACAATGGTGTTGGCCATACAGGCAATACCAACTCTGGAATCTGTCCTGGAGGACATGCGGTATGCGCTTCTGCATCACAGATACCTGCAACATTATTGGGATACGTATATGCCCACATCCAATCTGGCAAGAAACCAGGCTTGGTTAAGTTATTTACCTGACCCCAATCACCGTCTCCAGACATGTGGCAACCAATTCTACCTACGCCATACGACAACATCATAGCCGGACCACCAACATCCAACATATGTTTCCATCCAATGCTGTATTTCTTCGCATACCACAGCACCGCCGCTCCACCACAAATCAATCCGCCGTAAAAAGTCAACCCACTAAAAGGATCCAAAAAGGCATTTAAGGGATTCTCAATAAACTCATCCCAATGCTCCATGTGGTCAAATATCTTAGCACCAAGCAACCCAGCAATTGCAGCGACCAACGTAATGGCTCCCATGCGCTGGTAGGTATGAATGGTCGTATCTTTTAAAACGGGTTTTGGATATTCTTTCGCTACTTTTCTCGCATCGTAGTATTTAAATCCGACAGCAACAGCCGCAGCAAGTAAACCAAGACCTATCGACCCTTCAGAACTTAAAATGTGACTTTGTGGGTCATCAAATAATTTACTGGCGTTTGTAAAAAGGTATAAGAACTTCCATCCAAATATAAATCCCATGGCCGCATTGGATATGTAATCCATAGCCGTAGGAAGTTTACCAAACCATTGTTTTGCAGGAGTCCCTTGCAGTAAACCATCTTCTTCTTTGCGCTTTAACTCAATTCGCATGGTATAGTTGGCAAGCAAAAATGCGATTGCCACAAAAAATCCGAATGTATTCACAAATACCAAAGCTGGTATTTCTAGGCCCAGCAGGTCTTTGAATACATAATAAAAATTTGGAAACATAGATTTCTAATTCGTGCGAAATACTTTAAAAAATATGGATATTGCTAATTCAATTTAGCCCGGCTACTCCAATTTATAGCCGAACGTCACACAATGCTGTTGGCTTCAACGCGTTCTATAGTTACCACACCATCCGCGTTAAGATCAAGCAACTTTACGTCAACCAACTGATTGACCAGCGATTTATCGAAAGGCAAGCCAACTTTGATGTAGTTATCCGTAAACCCATACATCAATCCATCTTTATTCTCTCCTTCAAAAAGCACTGTCCTTGTTTCTCCTAAATGTTTTCTGTAAAACGCCATGCGCTTCTTATGCGACAAAATGCGCAGCATATCAGCACGTTCTGTCTTTTCAACCTTCGACACCTTTCCGGCAAGCTTCTTAGCTGTAGTATTTGCACGCTCAGAATATGGAAACACATGGAGATAACTTATATCTAATTCGTTCAAGAAATTATAGGTTTCTAGGAAATGTGCTTTAGTCTCTCCGGGAAATCCGACAATAACATCTACGCCAATACAGGCATGTGGCATAGCAGTTTTGATATTTGCTACACGGTCTACATATAAATCTGACAAATACTTACGCCGCATTTTTTGCAAAATCTCGTCATTCCCACTCTGCAAAGGCACATGAAAGTGAGGAACAAACCGTTTCGAGTTAGCCACAAACTCGATGATACGATCTTCAAGCAAATTTGGTTCTATACTGCTAATTCGAAACCTATCGACTCCCTTAACCTGATCTAGGGCCTCCACCAAGTCATAAAACGACTCATCCGTATCGACACCAAAATCACCAATATTTACGCCGGTTAACACCACTTCTTTCACCTCTGTTTGTGCCACTTCGTTGGCCACTTTAAGGGTTTCCGCTATCGTATTGCTTCTACTTTTGCCTCGTGCCAATGGAATTGTACAAAAAGAACAAAAATAATCGCAGCCATCCTGCACCTTCATAAAACTTCTTGTTCTATCCCCCACCGAAAATCCAGGAATAAACACATTGGTTTCTTTGATATTCGCATTAAATATCTGCTTAGGAGTCACCTTTATGCTTTGAAGGTGTTCCATCAAGTTGAACTTCTCGGCTGCGCCAAGTACCATATCAACTCCATCAATATTTATAATTTCTTTGGGTTTTAGTTGTGCATAACACCCTATAACGACCACAGAAGATTCTGGATTATTTTTTTTCGACTCTTTGACAACGCGTCTGCATTTTTTATCAGCGTTTTCAGTAACTGAACATGTATTGATTACATATATATCAGCAGGTTCTGTAAAATCTACGACTTCAAATCCTTCCTTTTTGGCTTGGCGGCCAATGGTGGAAGTTTCAGAGAAATTGAGCTTACAGCCAAGGGTATAAAATGCAATGCTAGGCATGGCGCAAATTTAGGTGTTTACGACAGGTTACAACACCTGGTTAAAATAATTCTGCTAAGACTTCGCCACGCAATGTATCAAGCTCATCCGCATTCTTTTTCCAAGCTTTACGGGCTGCAAAATGTGCCATAATTTCTCGACAGTGTTGGTATGGAATTGACAACCATCTAAAAATAAACCACCCTACTATTCCCCACCAACCGAAAAACAAAGCACATAACGGGTAACCCACAAGCATCAAGATCCAGTTGTAAGCCAATCCAACACCAAAGTAGATACTTTCATACAGTTCATCTTTTTTCACTTTGGCATCAACCAAGCGCTTCCCAAAAAACAAGCCCCATCTTGTAATCAACCATGAAAGACTAGAAGGAATGATAAAAATTAGCCAAAAAGTATATTCCCATAATTTGACCGATCGAGACCCCACCTCTGATGTATTTGACCCATCCAACGCATTTTGATATCTTGTAAGAACTGTTCTTAAGTTACTGTCTGGGTTACTAAATTTTATTTTATTAGCAGTATCGATTTCGGCCTGCAACCTTGCCTTTGAGCCAACCCAAAACTTCATAATTGGCACACGTCGTTCGGAACGTACAATCCTTAAGGCCGTTTCAGTTACTTCGTCGTCGCCAATATTGACGTCAACCATTTCCTTTTTAATCCGCTCACCTACGTCAGTCGTGAGCGCATTATAAGCCTCCCTTTCACTTCCATCTTCTTTCAGGTAGTCTTTCAAATAAACAGGTTTCGAAAAACTGATCATGAGCTCATTTCGATGACGTTTATAGTGCGTGTAGTTTAACCCGAAGGGCACAACGGCAACTTCCATGTCTTTGTCACCGCGACTCTGCATATCGATTATCATTCTCGCCATCCCTTTTTTTAACGGCCTCAACCGTTTTTCAATTTGGGCATCAGCTTCAGGAAATATTAATACGATTCTGTTTTTCTTGAATTCTGCGTACAGTTGGTCAAAACTTTTATTGTTTCCGTCTCGATTGGTACGGGCATCGCCATCTCTTGCCCGATAAATTGGAATCAATTTTAGGCTCCGCAGTATAAAATTAGCCCAACCCTTTCCGAAAACATCTCCACGTACAAAGATTCTGGTTGATTTTGGAAAAATTAGCGCACTTACCATAGTTCCGTCTATAAACCCATTACTGTGGTTAGACGCTAAAAAGACAGGCTGGTCTTTTGGTATATGTTCTGTCCCAGATATGAATACTCTTTTGAAGTATATCCTTGAATACAGCAGTATGGTGAATTTTATCAAATAGTATAACATGTATAAGGCTATGTTTTGCTGTGTGTTAGACCGAACATCGGTTTCTCAAAAAAAAATGGTTGATTTGCACGAGTACAAAAAAAGAGATTTCAAAATATTATGACAAACAAGATTGTATTATTTATTGCTTTAGCAGTTGGATTAGCCTCTTGCAAAAGCGATACGACCAATACAGAAGTAGCTGAATCAACCAGTGATTCAACGGCTTTCGAAGTAAAAGTAGACCGTTTTGCTGACCTTCAGGTTTTAAGATATCAAGTACCTGGATTTGACAAATTATCTGTCAAGCAGAAGGAATTGGTGTATTACCTTTCTCAGGCTGCATTGAGTGGTAGAGACATCATTTATGCTTCAAATTTCAAACACAACATTCAAATTAGACGAACTTTAGAAGAGGTTTATCAAAATTACAATGGGGACAAAACCACCGAAGATTGGAAAAACTTTGAAATATATTTAAAGAGAATTTGGTTTAGCAATGGTATACACCACCACTATTCTGAGAAAAAGATTATTCCAGCATTTTCTGATTCATATTTCGACGAATTGGTAGCCAACTCTCCAGATGCGAGCTGGCCAACCATTGAAGGAGAAGATGGTGAAGCAATGATCGCAAAATTGAAACCATTCATGTTCGACGACACGATGGCACCAAAGAAAGTTGTTAAAGACAAAGGATTTGACAAGATTCAAGCTTCTGCAAACAATTATTACGGTGACGGCATCACTGAAGATGAAGCCATTGCACATTACAAAAGCCAAATGATTGAGGGCAACAAACAACCAATCGAAAATGGACTAAACTCTAGGTTGGTTAAAGTTGATGGTGTACTAACAGACCTTACCTATAAGGTTGGTGGTTTATATTCTGGTGCATTAGAAAAGATGGTGTATTGGCTTGAAAAAGCACACACTGTAGCAGAAAACGACGAACAAGCTGCGCACCTAAAGCTACTAATCGAATACTTCCAAACTGGTGACTTGAACACATGGGACAGAACAAACCTAGCTTGGATTAACTCAACCGAAGGAGATATTGATTTCATTCTTGGTTTCATTGAAGTATATGGCGATGCTATTGGCTACAAAGGCGCATTCGAAGGAGTGATTGAAATAAAAGACTTTCAAGCCTCAGAACAAATGCAAATAATGAGTCAAAACGCACAATGGTTTGAAGACAACTCACCTATTATGGATGAGCACAAAAAAGCCAATGTTGTAGGTGTAAGTTATAAGGTTGTAAATGCCGTAATGGAAAGCGGAGACGCTGCTCCTGCAACACCAATCGGTGTTAACTTACCAAACAGTAACTGGATACGAGCAAACCATGGATCAAAGTCTGTAAGTTTAGGAAACATTGTTCAGGCATACAGCGATGCATCTGGAAGTGGTTCGACAGAAGAATTTTACCTATCAAAAGAATCTCAAGACCGCGTAAAAAAACATGGCAAATTAGCTGGAAAGTTACATACAGCTATGCACGAAGTTATAGGTCATGCCTCTGGTCAGATAAACGAAGGCATAGGAACTCCAAAAGAGACTTTGAAAAATTACAGCAATACACTTGAAGAAGCGCGTGCTGACTTAGTCGCTTTGTATTACATATACGATCAAAAATTAGTTGATCTAGGATTGATGGAATCCCTAGATGTTGGAAAATCTGAGTACGACAGTTATATCATGAATGGCATGATGCTACAATTACGTAGGTTAGAACCAGGCGACAACGTGGAAGAAGACCATATGCGAAATCGTCAACTTATCGCTTCGTGGTGTTACGAAAAGGGCGCTGACGACAACGTAATCGAGAAAGTTGTTGAAGGCGGTAAGACTTATTTTGTTGTTAACGATTACGAAAAACTACGCACCTTATTTGGTGACCTTCTTCGCGAAATCCAACGATTAAAATCTGAAGGTGACTTTGCAGCAGCCGAGAAATTGGTTGAAGGCTATGGTATAGTTGCTGACCAAGACATAATGAAAGAAGTTAAAGCCCGATACGAGCAATTTAACTTAGCCCCATATAGTGGTTTTGTACAACCAACTTTAACCCCAGTTATGAACGGTGAAACTTTTGAAGATTTAAAGGTTACCCATACGGAGGGCTATGTTGAGCAAATGCTTAACCTAAGTAAGAACTACAGTTTCTTAGGAAACGACGGCAATTAGAAAAGAATAACATTTCGAAGCCCAACAAGTGTAAATTTGTTGGGCTTTTTTATGCGTATGAAATCTTCTCAAATTAAAAAATTGATTGCATTGGTTGTGTTTGTTATAGTGTTAGCTGGGTCGGCCTACTACATGTACAACACCCTCGTTAAGCCAAGTCCTTATTACCCAAAGGATGATATTGAACAAAATGCCAAATAGAATACAGCTTGACCAATCATGGTTGGATTTGCTTCAAGGTGAATTTGATAAAAACTATTTCGCAGAATTAAAAGACTTCTTAGCACAAGAGAAAGTATCGGGTAAAATAATTTACCCACCTGAAAAAGACATTTTTGCTGCTTTACAGGCCTGTCAATTAGACGACATCAAAGTGGTTATTATTGGTCAAGACCCTTATCATGGACAAGGCCAAGCTAACGGACTTTGTTTTTCTGTAAGAAAAGGAATTAAGCTCCCACCGTCTTTGTCCAATATCTACAAAGAGCTTGAAACAGATTTATCCCTTCAACCTGCCCCGCATGGAGATTTGTCACGCTGGGCAAAACAAGGCGTGTTGCTATTAAACGCCACCCTAACGGTTGAGGCTACAAAAGCAGGATCTCATCAAAATAAAGGTTGGGAGCCATTTACTAATGCCATTATTGAAGGTATTAGTAGAAGCAATGACCATTTGGTTTTTATGCTATGGGGAGGTTATGCCAAACGAAAAGGGAAAAAGATCAACAGGAATAAGCATTTGATTTTAGAGAGCGGCCACCCGAGTCCTTTGAGTGCCAATAGAGGGTATTGGTTTGGCAACCGACACTTTTCAAAATGTAACGCATACTTGATTAAAAATGGCAAGCAACCTATACACTGGTCTGTAGATTAAACAGTAGGTTACGAGTGTACTATCGTACTAAAACGCGTTTTGGTTGATAGGGCTTGTTATCCATCACTACGCCAATATAGTATATGCCTTTCGCCCAATTAGTTACGTTTATCTGTTTCCGATATTCATTTGACGTTGGGGCAAACTCAGCAACCAATCTACCGTTGCCATCTGTAATTTCAACCAAACTTCCTTTGGCGTCTATTATCTGCATGGTTAACGTATCGGTGGTTGGGTTTGGATACACAGACACGTATTTGGTTGATTCCGTAGGAGTTGTTTTCACACTTAATCGATCGCCTTCGTTTACCGCAAATGCGTATTGGCCTTTCTGCACATTGTGAATGGTAAATGAACCACGCTTGTCGTATTTGGAGCCCATTTTCCAAGTATAATCCGCACAAACTTCCCAATTTGCACTTGGGCTAGGGCGATACATGAGCACCATAGATTCCTCCGTATTTCTAATCAAATCGACGTCCAAATATCCTAACAAATAATTATTACCCGTTTCTCTACCGAAGTATTCGATCGTCGCATCTGCCTCGAAATTAGAATCCCAAACACCGTCGATGTTCCAATACCGTTCGCGAGAAATAAAAGGCAAATCTTTACTAAAATAGCTATCAGCACCCACCCAATTATGCTCAACGCGCACTAACGAAGAATCACTGCTTGACTTTACCTGAACCGTCATCATTGCATCTCCAAACTCGTACGAACCCGTATCTTTTATCCATTTGTAATCATCCGTTATCGCGTCACTAATTTTTTTGTGCATGTCTAAAGCTACATAAACGGGTACAAAATCTGTTTCCAGCATCATCTGTTGCCTTTCTTTACCAAGCCTTATGGTATACGTTTGGGTTGAAAAGTCTTTGGCGTAAAACGTTATATCCATTGGTACGTTATCGAAAAAATCGGGGGCGAAACGTTTTCGTTGTCCAACGACTAAAGAAGTAAGGTATTTGTCTCCTTTAGGTTTAGCATCAAATCCGAGGACAGAAAAATGTGGGAATCCAGGATTATACACCCATTGCTCAAAAAATGCCTTCAAATTTTGCTGCGTATAGTTTTGAAAATGTGACTCCAAGTCTGTACTTGAAACATCCTGAAACTTAAACTTGACTAAAAAGGTTTGAACCGCCTCAAAAAAAGAAGAATCTCCCATATACCCCCGCAGTGTATGTACGACGTCAGCACCCTTATCATATACATGACTACCATAGGTATGGTTGTGTCCTATGCCCGAAATAGGTAAGGTGTCGCCATCTCGTAGATGCGCATAATGCAAAACGGCCCTGTGATTTGAGGATATATCTTCATCATATCTGTCCTTACCATATATCCATTCAAGGAATACCCGCTCTGAATATGAAGCCCAGCCTTCGTTGATCCACATATCCTCCGCCGTCTTACACGTAACGGTATTGCCCCACCAATGGTGGCCAAGTTCGTGAGCGAATAATGTTTCATACGTCAGGTCACCATCAATACCGAAGTTTGGATAAGCGATGTTTGTTGCATGCTCCATAGCTCCACCATTAAATGGCACTGCATTAAAACCAATACGATCAAATGTGTGCGCTCCGTAACGCGCCACATAGGCGTCAATACACCCATTAAGGTTTCGGAACGATTTTGCCATATCCAACGAATCTGTAGCGATACTGCTCAAAACTACTGGAATACCATTATGGGTATATTCATTCAGCGTGTAAGGCGCGATTGCTACACTCGACAAATAAGTAGGTATAGGTTGCTTCAATTCCCAGTGATGCGTCGAAGTACCATTTCCATTGTTAGTCACTCCGGTAGATAACCCATTACACATGGCTTTTTTGTCATCCGTACAGGTAATGTTATAGCTGTAAGTAGCACGATCAGTGAAATTATCTAAACAAGGATACCACACCCGACCATAATTATGTGGGTTTGATGTAAAGGCTACACCCAGATTAAACGCATAATCACCAGAATAATAAAATCCACCCCAACTCGCATCTCTCTTTGGTTTACCTGAATAATACACTTTAATATCAATCGTATCCGCTGCCGAGATCGCTTTGTCTAAAACAATGTCAAGGTTTATTCCGTCCCTTGAAAACCCCAATGATTGGTGATTTTTGATTACACTATCAACTTTCAATCCTTCGAGTTGGAGTTGAATCTTTGTTGTGCTTTCCATTGGCACAATAGTTAGTTCTGTATATCCACTGAGGGTCTGATTATCGAAGTCGGTAAAATCCAAGTTGATCGAATAGTGTAAGACATCAATATGCGAAGACTTTTTTTGAATTGATTCTATAGATAGGTGGTTATGGCCACAAGAATAGTTACCTACAGGTTTTTGACCGAAACAAGAGACCGTAATAATGTGTAAACCCAGTAAAATGCCATATTTCCTTAACTTTCTCATTCTCTAAAATAGTATCGTTAAATTCGTGAATTATCCAATTAAAACAAGAACACAATGTTACGCATTTCAATTCTTTTATGTTGTATGGCCGCAGTCAATGTATTTGGTCAAATCACAATAAATAAAAATCACATGCCAAGCTCTGGCGACGAAATCGAATACTCAAATGCATTGGCCTTTGGTGTGGATGTGAGTAAAACGGGTGAGAATGTGTCTTGGGATTACACGAAACTCACAAACACAGGTGACGACAAAGACAAATATGTGAGCAGCCTTAGGACTCCATATCTGTTAAACTTTGGCTTCACCACGTTTGGCAAAAAAGTAACGGATACCTTAGGTTTTGGCAATTTTCAATTTAAAAATATCTATAATTTTTTCCAGACTTCCGACGCAAGTTTTCGCGATGTAGGTATGGGATTTCAGTTTGCTGCCATTCCACTGCCACAAACAGGGAAACACACCGATGCTGATGAAATATTTGTGTTTCCGCTTAAATACGGAGACAAAGACTCAACAACATTCGACGTTGAAGTTCCAATATCAGCGGGCATAAAATTGGGCGCATTTATTAGAAAAGGAAACCGCGTAACAACAGTCGACGGATGGGGGAAAATATCAACGCCATATGCGAAAGATGTCGCATGCATACGCGTAAAAAGTGTGATTAACGAATTGGACTCCATAAGTGTTTCGACTCCATCCATTAAGTTTGGACAAAATGTTACACGCATCGAATACAAATGGTTAAGTACAACAGAAAAAATTCCAATGCTAACGATTACGGGCAATGAAGTTTTAGGAAGATTTACACCAACCGTAGTTCAATATAGAAATGAGTGGTCGAAGGTATCACCTATAGTTGTTGACTTCGAAAGTGACAAGGTTTCACCTAAGCAAGGTATTGTGGTTAGCTTAACCAATAAGTCTAAGGGGGATAACCTTTCTTATGTTTGGTCGATGAGCCCTAACACTGGTTTTGTTTTTGTTAATGGTACGTCAGAAAATGAGGAGCACCCAAAAGTAGTATTCCAAGATACCGGATGGTATTCAGTAACATTAAAAGCGACAGACAAGAATGGTTCTGCTACTGAAACCAAAGAGGATTTTATTCATGTTAGAGACAGAAACTCTTCGGTGACTGATTTAAAGATTACGCAGTTTGACGTATACCCTAACCCTACGGTTTCCATGGTTACGGTATCACCTAAATCGAAGACTGATTTTTATAACGTGGAGATATTTACATATGCCGGTGAAAAAGTTAGCAGTACAACACTCAAAAACGACAATCAAATAACCTTACCTTCAGAAGCAGGCATTTACTTCATGCACATTCATTCTGATGGGCACCACGTTACGAAACGAATTGTTCGCCTTTAGCCTAGTTCTTTAAACCATTCTCCACCCAACAATTAATTTGTTGAATTTCTTCGGAAGACAATTGACCTCCTGAAGGAGGCATCTTATTACAGTTATCGCTCCAGGTGATGACACACTTCAACCGGTGTACAACCACTTTTGAAGCAGTTTCATAAGACGTTAAATCAATGGCATTTGCCGGTTTTGGGCCAGAATGACAGCCCGTGCAACGCGCGTCAAAAATGCCTTTTATGGTGCTTGAATACGTTATTTGGTCATCACACGCAATGGTAGTTTCAGCTTCTACTTCAACGGCCTTCTTTGTCAGATTACAGGATGAACCGACAACTAAAAGTACAAACACTAGTGCGCCAGAGATTTTAAATGAGTTTTTCATATTAGAATCAAATATGAGAATTATTGTGCAACAATCATTGTAATTTAATGTAACCAATTACGCGAAAACCTATTAAACTAGACGGTTGAGTGGCAGTCTTCTCGCTTTCAACACGAATATCAAAACCTGGATCTAACCAACTGCCGCCCATGGCTACAGAATCATCAAGTATCATCTCGGCTACATTGCCACACATATTAAAGGTGCCCCATTTATTGGGCCAATAGGATTTCACTTGAGCGGCTATCAAACCACCATCGTCGCTAAAGCCAGCATAAGACATGACGTTTCTTGGCACTAGCTTATACTCTTTAGTCCCCTCATCTAAGTAGATATTTTCACCTCCTACCACTCTGTGGTTATACATAAATATACCCTTAGAATTTCTCAATCCTGCGTACGACATGGCGTAACTCTGGTATTTTTCACTGCCTCGAGCAGCACGAATCCACTGTTTTCTTATTGGCAGTGTAATTTCTATGCCCACTTTAGGATTCTCCGCATTTAAAGAGTCACTCAACCATTTACAATAGTTCAATGCCTGCGTTTTTGACACGCCAACTAAAGGGTAGTCTGTATACGCCGGATGCTGAAAGTAGTACATTACATAAGGTTCTTGATAAGTTAGTTTTTGCCGCCATACGGTTGTATCCGGAAGCGCTTGATTATAGGCTTGAACCAAACCGTTTTGTTTCAGGCTGCTGAGATATAGCTTATAATCACCATTTGAAATTTCCGATTCAGATATATAAAATGTCTCACAAGAATCAATACGTTTCTCCCAGCTTTGAGATTTCAGTGGCCTATCATTTCGAACAGGCAACCAGACCTTACCTGACTGAACCTCCACAAAGGATTTTGGCAAGTGTTTGTTTCGCACCGGTTTATCCTTATTAGAAAAACTAGAAAACACAACTACCAATAGTAGCACGGTACAAAGCGATCGAAAATTCATTCTTTAATTTTTAGTTACTCACTAAACGAGAACAACTGCAAATAATTGTATAACAGAAAGTTGATTAAAGCAGTAGACGGTTTTATGTGAGGTGCCAATAATATTGCAAACACCAGAAACGGCCCTCTCTTCAGTTTTATTATCTTCGTTTTATTCAAGAGAGATCCAATGAAACATACTACTAAACTCAGTTTAACTTTATTCGGCATTTTATATTCGACCCTTTCTTTTGCACAAGGATCAGACAAGTACAGTGTTACCACAGAAGCAATTGCCAATAGCGAGGCAACGGCAATAACACTCAATTTTATCCCTGCAAGTAATGCAACTGGCTATGAAATTTTTAGGAAGGATTTAGGCACGGCTGCTTGGGGTTCGGCTTATGCTACTTTAGGCGCTAACGATTCAAGTTTTATTGATCGAGCCATAGAAAAAGGGAAAATGTATGATTACCAAATAAAGAAAACCGGCGCTGCTGGGCTTGTTGGTTATGGTTATGTAACGGCCGGTGCTGAAGTTGATGCTATTCATGACCGTGGAGTTGTATTGCTCATCATAGATTCAACCTTGGCAGAAGGACTTAACGAATCTTTAGGCATAATGCGAAAGGATTTAGTGGCCGATGGAAATCAAATCGTCGAATATGTTGTTTCACAAAACACCGATCACATTACGATTAAAGCTAAAATTGACGAATACAAAAAGCTTTACGAGAATTTAAATCACGTGTATATCCTCGGACATGTGGCAGTGCCTTATTCAGGCATCTACTGTGAAGACTCTTATTGGGTGGTTCCGCCTGATGGACATAAGGAAGGCAGTGGAAATCATTGCGGCGCATGGTCAGCAGACGCATACTATGGCGTCTTATCAGGCACTTGGAGTGATATTTATGCTGTCACTTCTGGCGTTAGGGCACATACTAAAAATGAACCTAACGATGGTAAGTTTGATCAGATAATATTACCAGGTAAGGTAGAATATGGTATTGGTCGTGTAGACTTATCTCGGATGCCAAAATTCACTAAATCAGAATTGGAATTAACCAAGCAATACATTACAAAGAATCACAATTATCGGTATGCTATATCCACACCAGTAAAGAAAGCCTTAATCGATGAAAATTTTGGAGCGAATGCCAACGAACAATTTGGAGCAAGTGGATACCGAAGCTTCGGAGCTATGGTGGGCATCGAAAATGTAAATAAGAATGACTACATGTCGACGTTAAAAGACGAACAATATATCGTAGCCTATGGAACGGGGCCTGGCTCGTATACCTCTGCGGGAGGGATCGGCACTACAGACAACTTTGTTACCAATCAAGGAGCAGCATACTTCAATATGTTATTTGGTAGTTTCTTTGGCAATTGGGACATTTCTAATAACTTTTTACGTGCCCCTTTAGCGGTTGAAAAAGGTGGGTTAACAAATGCTTGGGCTGGACGGCCTAACTGGCACTTTTACCCTATGGCTTTAAACCAAACTGCTGGCTACTGTGCCAAACTTACTCAAAACAACAAAACAATGTACAATGCAGGTTTTTTCACCAATCAAATACATGTTGCGTTAATGGGTGATCCAACGTTAAGAATGCACATGTATGCGCCTCCAACAAACTTTAAGGTGACCACTTCCGACGCAAATCAAACCGTTAATTTAAGTTGGACCGCGTCGGGTGATGCTACGGATGGGTATTATGTATATTACAGCAAAGACTCTTTAGGCCCATACACAAAATGGAACCCAGACCCAATAAATGGCAATACATATTCAAATGATGCGCCACACCAGGGCACCGTATATTTCATGGTGCGTGGGGTAAGGTTAGAAGAAACCAAATCTGGAAGTTTTTACAATCTAAGCCAAGGTCGTTTCACTCAAACCGACAATTTAATAAACACGTCGATCGACCCAATTTTAACTAAGGTAAATGACCTAGGAGTTTATCCTAATCCATCATCCGGATTAATAACGCTTAGATATACGGCTCATAATGGCGATCAAGTGACCGCTTCTGTTCTTGACTTAAAAGGTCAAGAAGTTCACACTTCTGCACTTTCAGGCTTTGGAACTCAATCACATAAGCTTGACTTAACAAACTTACCAGCAGGACTTTATTTAATTAAAGTAAATAACGCTACGCAGCGTATTGTTATTAAATAAAAACGCTCCCAGGTGTGTAGCCTAGGAGCGCGAGTAGTTCCTATTTCTAGGTTTAACTTAACTTGTAGAAGTAGTGCGCATCACTGCGTGACATATATAAACTCTTGTCTTAGATTTTCTTGGTGTATTTGCTTCTATATCGGACTATCAAACTACTTCTACATTGTAGATTAATAGTCGGTACAAAGCAACGATTTAAATTCGCTTTTACTGGTATTAACGGACCATATGGTGTATTACACTACCAACTGATATTACTTCAACGTCCATATGCCATATTATCTGTTTTCAATTATTAGAGTAGTTAAATATTCTAAAATCAAACTATACGCTATACACTATATCTTAGTTTTTAGTGACACTAAATGAACAGAAATTCGACTTTAGCAACGCAAAGACACATCTCAAATGAAGTAAAACATAACACGCTGACACGACCTGTGTATGCGGAGCACAGTTAATCAATGGCAACACTTCTGAAATGTAGAGGGTTACAATTGCTAACTTTTAGCTATTAAGAATTGAGCTTTTATGTGAAAAATAATTACACTTCAAACTTTAGGTACTTGATTTTCTTACCTTCCTCTAGCCACATCTTTTCGTAGAACGTTTTAATGTTCAATTCTTCTGGGCGTTCATCCCAATTGTAAACATCATCGATATCTACTAGGGTAGTAAAACCGTTCTCAGCTATTACTTCCTTTGTGAATTCATATAAAAGCGTGGAATCGCACTTAAGGTTTATGACCAACGGCGATTTAGATATTTGCTTGTATTGTTTGATAAAGTTCAGATGAGTAAGTCGTTTCTTGGCTTTACCGTCTCTTGGTTGTGGGTCGGCAAAAGTGATCCATATCTCAGAAACTTCTTCTGGGTCAAAATGATCTGTTATCCGATTGATTTGACAACGCAAAAATCCAGCGTTGGTTAAACCAAGTTCTAAACCCTGCTTTGCCCCTTTCCAAATCCGATTACCCTTTATGTCAAGGCCTAAGAAGTTTTTATCCGGAAACATTTGAGCCAACCCCAATGTATATTCACCTTTACCACAGGCCAATTCGAGGACTAGTGGTTGCGGCTTTTCGAAAGCCTTATCCCATTTACCTTTTGGCGCTTCAGTATGCTCAAAGACATTGTCGAATTCTTTGATTTCTGCAAATTTCGCAAGTTTGTTTTTCTTCCCCATTTATCTGGGTGCAAGTTTAGGAAAAACAAAAGAATGTAAGACGCTTAATCTAGGTTCTTTAGTTCGTTGACAAGCTCTCCAAGTACCTTTTTAGCATCACCAAATAACATACTCGTCTTGTCTCTAAAGAATAGTTCATTTTGAATTCCAGCATAACCGGCATTCATACTTCTTTTATTTACCACTACAGATTTCGCATTCTCAACCTCTAAGATAGGCATCCCAAATATTGGACTTGTTGGATCTGTTTTAGCCGCAGGATTAACCACGTCATTAGCGCCAACAACAAGTACTACGTCAGTTTGAGCAAATTCTGGATTCACATCTTCCATTTCCTTCAACTTATCGTAGTCTACATTACTCTCGGCCAATAATACGTTCATATGGCCAGGCATACGACCGGCAACTGGGTGAATGGCATAAGCGACTTCAACGCCCCTTTCTTCTAATAAAGTTTCTAATTCTTTAACTACGTGCTGTGCTTGCGCAACAGCGAGTCCGTAACCAGGAACAATAAGCACTTTTGAACTATAGTTCATCTGAACGGCCAAATCACTCGAAGATACTTCACGTACGCTTCCTTGAGATTCACCTCCGCCTGCAGCTGCAGCTGTTTCTCCAAATGCGCCAAATACTACACTGTATAATGGTCGATTCATTGCCTTACACATTACCAAGGTTAGTAACGTTCCAGCCGATCCTACTAGAATACCACCGGTCAACATTACCTGGTTGTCGTATAAGAAACCACCAAATGCAGCGGCTAATCCTGTAAATGAATTTAATAAAGAGATTACCACCGGCATATCCGCCCCACCAATAGGAATAACAAATAGAACCCCATATACAATGGCTATAGTGAACAACATGTATAAATGCATTGGGTCGTACGCACCAGCAACAACAATAAACACAGCATAAGCCACCAATCCGATTAATACCAGTGTATTAACAATGTTATATTTTGGAAGTCTAATGGCATTTCGTAACGTTCCATTAAGTTTTGCCCATGCAATCATACTGCCACTAAAGGAAACAGACCCGATAATCATCCCAGCCAACACAATTCCTAATTTTTCAGGATGATGTGCAGCGACTTTGGGAAATTCTATTAAACCGATTAGTCCGGCACATGCGCCACCCATTCCGTTGAATAACGAAACAAGTTCCGGCATTTTGGTCATCTGTACGCGTTTAGCCGTTAACCACCCAACAACGGTTCCGACCAAAATGGCACCAAAAATCAGATAATATATAATTGGACTAACCTCATTCTCTTTAAGAAAAATGGTACCAACAATGGCAGCCGTCATACCGGCAGCAGCCAACAAGTTTCCATTTCTTGCTGTTTTTGGATTGCTCAGCATCTTTAATCCGAGGATAAAAGTTACAGATCCAAACAGGTAAATTATATGTATTAAGTCAATATTCATTTCAATTCTCGTTACTTCTCCCCTACTACTTTTTCTTTTTAAACATATCCAACATTCGGTCTGTTACCACAAAACCACCGACAACGTTTAGCGTACCTAAAAACACGGCCAAAGTGCCAAGCGATAAGGCTAAATAATTGTCTGGTGAAGAATCTAACATCACCAAAATAGCACCGATAATTACAACACCATGAATGGCGTTGGCTCCCGACATTAGTGGCGTATGAAGTACCGCGGGCACATTCCCAATTACCTCAACTCCAACAAAAACCATCAATATGACAATAAATATGATTTCCTTATTATTTGTAAAATATGCGATTAAATCTTCCATAATTCTTTCTTTCTAAGCTGTCGCTGATTGATTATTTACGATTAAGGTTCCTGAAGTAATTTCATCCTCCATGTCCCATTTGAATGCACCATCTTCGACTAAATGTCCTAAGAAGGTGTCAATATTTCTGCTCAGCAATTCACTACTGTTGGTTGGTATTTGCGCAGGAAAATTACTTACACCAACGATTTTAACACCGTTATGGTGAACCGTTTGATCTGACTTACTCAATGCTGTGTTTCCACCTTTAGCTACAGCCATATCAACGATTACCGATCCATTTTTCATCAACCCAATCTGTTCTTCAGAAATTAAAACAGGTGCCTTAGCACCTTGCACCAATGCCGTGGTAATTACCAAATCAGCTTGTGCCAACGACTTATTTACCGCTTCTTTCTGCTTTGCGAGGTATTCATCCGTCACCTCTTTGGCATATCCGCCTTCCGTTTTAACACCATCGTCTTCAACAGATATAAACTTTGCGCCAAGTGATTCTGTCTGTTCTTTACACTCTGGCCTAACATCAGTGGCTTCAACAATGGCACCTAACCTTTTGGCTGTGGCTATGGCTTGTAAACCTGCCACTCCAACACCAAATATGAGCACTTTCGCCGGCGTTACCGTTCCGGCAGCCGTCATAAGCATTGGAAATATCTTACCTAAGTTGTCGGCTCCAGTAATAACCGATTTATATCCTGAAAGGTTACTTTGAGAACTTAAAACATCCATACTTTGCGCTCGAGATATTCGCGGCATCGCATCTAAACTAAATGCAGAAACACCCTTATCCTGAAGTGCTTTCACTAATGGTTCATTCAATCGATGAAATAATTGAGACATCCAAATTTGTCCTTTTTGTAAGGCCCCTACTTCTTGATCTGATGGTGGATTTACCTTAACAATTAGATCAGCACCCTGCATAGCTGCAAGATTATCGGTGGCAATTGTTGCTCCAGCATTTGTATAATCATCATCAGTAAATGCTGCTGCATTGCCTGCTGATGCCTGAACCACGACGTCAAATCCGAGATCTTTAAGTTTCTTGATTGATTTAGGAACAACGGCAACACGTGTTTCTCCGCTGTCTGTTTCTTTTAATACGGCTAACTTCAATTCTCCTATTATTTTGGGGGTAAAGTTAGGAGAATTTAAAAATTCTGCAATTATGATTTCAACTTGTTTTACGTATCCGTAATGGTATACAATACGGTCACCGTATTTGAATCGTCAAAATCCAGCTTATTGTACTTATTGTTTCTAAACTCCAGTGAGTATATCAATCGATGACCATTACCCTTTCCATCGCCAGTATAACACGTTTTTATGTTTCTAATTATTTTGCGATCAGTTGCCACCAACACACGTCCATTGGTTCCGTTGGATGGCAAACCCAAATCGCCGTCTCCGGTTCCGGTGTAAGGCTGTGGTTTAACTCGAAGTTTAAGTCCCGACGGAACAGACCCACCAATTACTTTGGCATAAATAGCCCTGCTTGATTCCACCGCTTGACTTCTCACAGAAGAGTAATTTAACCACAAAGAGCTATCAACAGCAGCGGTCAAATCAATCATATTTCCAGCTTCGGATGGGGCTTCCACAATCAAGGAAATACTCTGACCTCCTTCGGACTCAATATCCATTATGGCCACTTCAGGAATGTCAATCGATAACGTATTATTAGCATCTTCAGCATCTTGTGCGTTGACATAACTAAACAGCGTTAAAAAGACCAATACGGCGGTAAATCTTGTAAGCATTATGAGTTAGTAATCATTACATGTGATTTTTTACATCACATTATGAACTTGCAATATTAACAAGTAGGTAGGATATTGATTTCCGCCACATCGTTATATCTAGTGATAAACGAATGTTGATTACTTTACAATTGTCTAGTTAGTAGACACTTACGATTGAATAACTCTATAAGCTTAGCGTCCGCATTTACTCTGATATCGTGTACAGCACCGATAATTGTTGGGACTCTTCATAGTTGAGGAGGTGGTAGGTATTTGGCAGTAAGCTAAGCTGATACACCAATTGATGTCCGTTACCTGGGCCAACACCTGTAAAACACGAAGAAATGTTCTCTACCACTCTGGCCTCATTATAATTAAGGAGAACCTTGCCTGTTGGCGAACCAAATGTTCCAAGACCAGAACCTTGATAAGGTTTAGCACACACACTTAAACGCGTACCCAAGGGCACAGAACCATTTATAATTTTGGCATAAACATGATTGTACGGTCTAGTGCCGCTACCTTTTATAAAACTATAGTTAAGCCAAAAACTAGAATCTGATATAGTATTTGACAAGCCAGTACCTGCTTCAGTAGGATTATTAAACGTAAGGTTTACATCTTGCGTTCCTATCACGTTTACTAAGCTAACTGCTGGGATTTCTACGGCAACTATGTGCGTGGCGATATTATGTACAGGAGGACTCGTTTGGCTAAAAGCAGAAAATGCCCCCATTAGGCCAAAAAACAGGCCAGATATACTAATAAACTTTGACAACGATCGCGACGTTTGTCACGGATATAAGTCATTTGAAATTTTTACTCGGCAATAGTGTAGGTAATCGTTAAAACGACAGGCGCTGTATAATTCACTATGTTATAACTAGATAAGTCAAGATCGTAGACCAAATTGTGGCCCTTGTTTGCTCCCTTTCCTGTATTGGCCGACTTAATGTTTTCGATTATCGCTTGATCAGTAGACGTCAGTGTAATTTCACCGGTACTGGTTCCTTTATTCCCTTTACCATGACTTGTAGGCGATTTAGCCTCAACATTTAATGTCATTCCACTTGGAACCGACCCTGAACTAATTTTGGCATAAACCTTTGCTTTGGGGCGCGTATTTTTACCCTTAACAAATGTGTAGTTTACCCAAATGGAACTATCCTTTGTATTAGTAGCCCCTAGTCCTGCTTCTGCTGGACCATCTAAACCTAAAGATATACTTGTGCTTGAGTTGCTTCTAAGAGCGATTATAGAAATCTGGGGAATATTGACACCTAAACCAAATGCGTATCCATTGCCGTTACCATTTCCGTTACCGTTGCTATTGCCCTGAGCGTGGGCTTCAGTTGTACAAAGGAAAAGTACAACCAAGTAGGTCAATATTTTTAGCAATTTAGTCATTAATAGTAGTTCTTCGATACCGAAGTATCTGGGTGCAAATATAAAACAATAATTTTAATTCAACCCATAATGGGAAAATATTATCCCATTATGAAAATTATGACAAATAAAAACGAAGCAACATGTGCTGCTTATTCCATTACATTTGCCCAATGTCTGAGACCGTCATTTCTTTAACAAACGCTTTCATTTTTCAGACCAATAACACCTTGGTACTTCACGATGTGAACGTCGACATCCACCAATCAGAGTTTGCCTATTTAATAGGGAAAACAGGCAGTGGAAAATCAAGTTTATTAAAAACATTATACGGAGAACTACCGCTTAAAGAAGGCTCCGGCACTGTTGCAGGCGTCAACTTAAAGACGTTACACAGAAAGTCAATCCCGCAATTACGAAGAAAGATCGGCATCGTCTTTCAGGACTTCCAACTGCTTTCGGATAGATCGGTTATGGACAACCTGCTTTTTGTAATGAAAGCCACCGATTGGAAAGATAATTCAGCCATGCTTAAACGCGCCCAAGACGTGCTAACTATGGTTGGATTGCCAACCAAAGACTACAAAATGCCTCACGAATTGTCTGGTGGAGAGCAACAACGAATTGTTGTGGCTCGAGCATTGCTAAACAACCCTTCTGTTATTCTAGCAGATGAGCCAACCGGGAACTTAGATCCGGACGTTTCTGACGACATAATGAAACTCCTTCACGACATAGCCGACAGCGGAACGTCTATTCTAATGGCTACACACGACTACCGTTTGATAAACAAATACCCTGGTACTATTTTCAATTGCGCAGACAATACGATATCAAAAAAAGACTCAATCATTTAAACCGAGAATCGGATTTCTATATTGGTGACAGATTGTATACTTTTGGCTCAATGAAAAACGGAATAAAAAAAATAACCATACTACTCCTGTTTGCTGTAGCTATAGTATTACATAGCTGCGACGACAATGAACCTACACCTTCAACAAACAATCAGCCACAAGCACTTTGCGATAGCTTAGCCATTACCTATACTGGTCACATAAAATTGATTGTAGACGCTTCATGTAATACTACATATTGTCATGGTACAGGTATTGGTGGATTTAACCTTGGGACGTTTGCTGAGGTAAAAACAGCAGCCAAAAAAACAAACTGGCTTGGCGCTATCAAACACGAAAGTGGTTTTGAAGCAATGCCAAAAGGTGGGTCCAAACTTAGCGATACTCAAATCCAACAATTGGAGTGTTGGGAAAAAACTGGGTTTAAAGAGAATTAGGAGGTTGCTGTCTTTACTACACTAACATAAAACTTTCATTCTGGAATTGCGCCTTCAATACCGAGTTTATCCGTTATTGTTCTTCGAACTTCCATTATTTTCAAGACCCTTGCTTGAGCAATTTGAGCATCCTCGTCTGTTGACGCTTCTTCAAGCAATTTCATCGCTTTAGTATATACATAATTTAGCTTGTACAGCTTGAGGTAGTTCAAATTGTCGATAACCACTTGCACATAGTTTTCAGAATCGGGCTTGACATATATTTCATGTGTTTCTAGCCAAACAGGGCTTAACGCATATTTAACCGACAACACATTTGCTGCCAGTTTACCCAACACCCTATGTTTGGTAAAGAATGATTCATCAAGCTTGTCGTTAAAGGTATAGTAAGTCTTGGCTTGGTCAACACATTCTGCAAATTCTGGATTCTCAAACGTATAACCATCGGCTTCCAATTCGCTAAAGATAAATCCAGCCACGTCTACTTCCTCGTCATATGGTTTTTCGCTATACAGCATGAGCGACTCAAGTATTGCCTGCTCTTTGCTTATAGATTCGTCAGATATTTCGGGTGTAACCGTGGGAAGTGGTTCGAGAAAACTATTTTGTTTCCGGGTTTGAGCCTGGCGATTGAATGCTGTAGTTGCCGCATGTTTAATTCTTTTGGCTTCGGCCACCAGCAGCGCTTCGTCAAACTTCAACAGTGTGGCAGTTTCCTTAATAAAAGCATTCCGCTTGAGTGGATCTGGAATTTTCACAATGCTCTCAATCACCTCGCGCGCCGTCTCGCTTAAGCCAACAGAGCCTTCTCCTTTTTCCTCAAGTAATACTTCCGCTTTAAAATGAACAAAGTCCTTCTGTTCCTTCTCTATAAATTCTTTAAGACCATTACCTCCCAGCTTTCGACAATAAGAATCTGGATCTTCGCCTTCAGGAAATACGACAATCTTAACATTTAACCCACCTTCTAAGAGTAAATCCACCCCCCTTATTGCTGCCTTAATACCTGCAGGATCGCCGTCAAAAAGCATCGTAACATTCTCCGAAAAACGTTTAACAAGCTTTACTTGATCTGTTGTAAGCGCAGTTCCACTGGTAGCCACAACGTTTTCTATCCCACTTTGAGCAAGCATTAAAACGTCCAAATAGCCTTCCACCAAAAAGACATTTTCTTCAGTCCGAATTGCTTTTTTAGCTTGATACAAACCATACAAAACGCTCGACTTGTGATAAACGTCGTTCTCTGGTGAGTTTATGTATTTGGGGCTCTTCTTATCACTTTTTAATTGCCGTCCACCAAAACCAACAACCTTCCCACCTATATTATGAATGGGGAACATTACCCGCTCTCGATAGACGTCATAAAAGCCTTTAGACTTCCCTTCTTCCCTATTGCGCTCTTTTATTAATCCCGCTTTTACTAGAATATCTTCGGCGTAACCTGCTGCTGTGGCGATATTGTAAAAAGCGTCCCAACTATTTTTACCGTATCCCAATCCGAAGCTTTCAATGGTTTGGTCTGTCAAACCCCGTTCTTTGAAATACGCATGCCCGACAATTCGACCTTCGTCATCGTCATGTATGTTGGCATGAAATTGTTTTTTGGCAAATTCTAATGCGGCATAAAGTCCTTCTCGTAGCTTAACTTGCTCCGAGAGTTCTTCCCTGTTCCCTTCGGCCTCTTCTATTTCAATGTGATATTTAGAAGCCAAATGACGCAAAGACTCCGGATACGTCATCTTTTCAATTTCCATCACGAAATCGATGACGTTTCCACCCCGTCCGCATCCAAAACATTTGTAAATCCCTAAGTTGGGGCTCACCTTAAACGATGGTGATTTTTCGTTATGAAAAGGACACAGCCCACCCAAACCGCTACCTGAGCGCTTAAGTTTCACATAATCACCCACCACTTCTTCCACAGCTGCCGCCGAGAAAATTTGATCGATAGTGCTTTGCCTAATCATTAAGGCAAATTAAGGAAAGTTTTAAGAATGAAACGCCTTGTAACGACGATAATATCTCGTTACCATCTAATTTCATTCTTTACATTTGCGCTATGCTTATTACGCAGATTAAATCACTCGCTAAAGAGAATTTTGAGGAAATCAGAAATTTCCGGAGGGTAATGCATCAGAATCCTGAACTATCTTTTAAGGAGTTTGAAACCCAAAAACGAATACAAACGTATCTTGAAGGTATAGGGATAACCAACATTGAAACTTGTGCCACTACTGGCCTTGTTGCGCTAATAGAAGGAAAAAATCCTAAAAAGAAAACAGTAGCGTTACGTGCCGACATTGACGCTTTACCTATTCGTGAAGAAAATAACACTTCGTATACCTCTCAGAATGATGGCGTTATGCACGCTTGCGGACACGACGTGCACACCAGCTGTTTGTTAGGCGCTGCTAAGATTTTATATCAACTGCGTTCTGAATTTGAAGGAACGATAAAATTAGTCATTCAACCGGGGGAAGAAAAATTACCCGGAGGTGCGTCCATAATGATTAAGGAAGGAGTACTTAAGAATCCGGAGGTTGATGCGATGATTGGCCAACACGTCATGCCACTTATAGATGCTGGCAAGGTGGGATTCAGAAAAGGTTTATACATGGCGAGTGCGGATGAAATATATATCACCATTCATGGCAAAGGAGGTCATGGCGCCCATCCACATTTAAACATTGACCCAGTTGCTATCGCGGCTCAAGTGATAACAGGTTTACAACAAATTGTAAGTCGTTCGGCAAAACCGGCCATGCCAAGTGTTTTAAGCATTGGCAAAATTGTTGGACTTGGTGCTACCAATATTATCCCCGACAAAGTAGAAATGGAAGGCACATTTAGAACCTTTAACGAAGAATGGCGTATGGAAGCCCATTCAAAAATTGAGGCAGCTGTTAAGCACATAACCACAGCATTAGGTGGCACTTGTGATGTGGAGGTACGCAAGGGTTATCCGTTTTTATACAACGATAACGAGAAGACAGAAAACGCAAAGCAAGCGGCTATTGATTATTTAGGTGCTGAGAACGTTGAAGAATTAGACATTTGGCCAGCTGGTGAAGATTTCGCGTATTTCTCTCAACAAGTACCGAGTTGTTTTTATCGATTAGGAATTCGAAACGAATCAGAAGGTATAACATCTATGTTGCACACCCCTACGTTTGATATCGACGAAAAAGCATTAGAAGTTGGTGTCGGTTTGATGGCATACACAGCTATATGTGAACTCGGAGCAAAATAGCAATCGATAGGAGGGTTTATGTTTTGTATCCCACATCGCACCGATATCATCGCGTGTGAAAACGTCAAAACAAATTATTGGTAGTAAAGGAGAAGATGCTGCTGTTAAATACTTGCGTCAAAAAGATTACGTCATACATCACCGCAACTACAGAATTGGTCGTGCGGAGGTAGATATTGTCGCCGAAATTGATAGAATTTATGTCTTCGTAGAAGTAAAAACTCGATCTACAAAATCTTTTGGTTTTCCAGAATCATTTGTGACCGACAGGCAAAAAAACATCCTAATAGCCGCCGCATCTACATATACATCTGAATATCAATACATTAAATCAATTCGTTTTGACATTATTTCTGTCCTTTTGGAGCCCTCAAAATGCACGATTTCACATTTCGAGGATGCCTTTTGGCCAATAGCATAATTGTTTGATTCTTACCACATAAAAAGGTATTTTTGCCGACTTTTAATTTTTTAAATAATAAAATGGAAAAGAAACAGTACGAGTCTGTGATTATTTTAACACCCGTGCTGTCTGAAAAACAAATGGGTGATGCCATTGCAAGCTTCAGACAGTTGATCACAGAAAATGACGGTGAGATCATCCATGAAGAAAACTGGGGTCTTACCAAGCTTGCTTACCCAATCCAGAAAAAAGTTACTGGATTTTACCACATTTTTGAGTTTAGCGCGCCAAATGACTTGGTTGCGAAACTTGAATTGGCTTACCGTAGAGACGAGCAAATTCTGCGTTACTTCACATTGGCGTTAAACAAACATGCCGCGAAGTACAATGAACGTCGTCGCAATGGAGAGTTTAACAAGAAAAAGGAAACTGAAAAAGAAGCGGTATGAGTAAAAGAAAATCATCAACGAATTACGTATTCAGAAATCGCCCGATTGATCGTGGCGACAAGTACTGCCGATTTAAGAAAAGTGGCATAAAGTACATTGACTACAAAAACCCTGATTTCTTATTGAAATTCGTAAACGAACAAGGTAAAATTTTACCTCGTCGTATTACTGGAACTTCATTGAAGTATCAGAGAAAAGTTGCACAAGCAGTAAAGAGAGCAAGACACATTGCTGTTCTTCCTTTCGTAACCGATCAGTTGAAATAGGTCTAACTTTATAATCTTAAAACAATGAAAGTAATTTTAAAAGAAGACGTACAAAAACTAGGTTATAAGAACGAGGTTGTTGAAGTTAAAAACGGTTATGGCCGCAACTTCCTTATTCCACAAGGTTTAGCTTCAATTGCAACGGAGTCAAGCTTAAAGGTGTTGGAAGAAAACATCAAGCAAACTCAACGTAAACAAGCACAAGTACTTGCTGAAGCAGAAGCTTTGGTAGCAACTCTAGAAGGTGTAAAATTGACTATTGGAACTAAAGCCGGTAGCAATGGTAAGATATTTGGATCTGTAACTACAATTCAAATTGCACAAGCATTAAAAGACGCAGGTCACGAAGTTGACCGTCGTAAAATCTCCATAGCGAGCGATATAAAAGAATTAGGTGATTACTCAGCAAAAATCAGTTTGCATAGAGGTATTGAGGCTAATATTGATATCGCCGTTATCGCAGAGTAATAAACGAATAACATTTCAAAATCCCATCAGCGTAAGTTGATGGGATTTTTTTATTGAATTGATTAACTAGAACGTTAACCAGCCAAAAAGATAGGCAATCACAAAAACAATAAAAATGGAAACGGCCACCGACACAAGTGTTCGAACCACTCTATCTCTTTTTTCAAATTCCGTTTCATCAACAGAAAAATTCCAACCACATACCTCACAAACTTTGTATTCAATAAAGGTTAATGGTTTTCCCGAATCCAACCCAAAAGCTTTGTTGTTTCCATGGAACTCCTCTTTCATTGTCAAAATTCTTTGAGAGGTACACCTTGGACATGTTGTTCGATTATGGTCTTGAACCTCTACAGACAACTTTTCATTTATAAGCTGTTGAACCTTATGGTCACCTAAGTTTCGAGATTTGATTTCTGCGGCTATAGCCTCAGACCTAACATCTTCTGCCTTATACACAGCGAAAAACGCCAACTCAAAATCTTGAAAGTCGGTAAAAGACGCTTTTAGTTCAGGCATAGCAGGTGTATCAAACATATGTTTTTAGACTCAACTAATTCGTAAGCTAAGTTGAAAAGCTTTCACCGCACCCACATGTATCTGTAGCGTTAGGATTATTAAAAGTGAAGCCACGTGAATTCAGACCATGTTCAAAATCAACCTCCATCCCTAATACATACATAACATGAGCTTGATTCATGATAACGGGTATATCTTGAATAAGAAATTCCTTGTCATTTTTTTCCTTTTGATCAAACGCCAACAAGTATGACAGTCCGGAGCAGCCTCCTCCTTTAACACCAATTCTCAGAAACGGTGCAATATCTTCCGATTGCTCAGTTTTAATTTCACTCAGCTTCTCAATTGCTCCTTCTGTAAAACGAATCGGCGCCTCAACGGCTATTTCTTCTTTCTCCATTCCATACAAATTTATTAATTTTTAGAGATTAAAATGGGCAACCCATACGTTAAACAATTAGTTTTACACCTTATTTACCAATTATATATATGACAATATTGGCGATGGATACATGGCAGTTTTTTATTGAGATTATGCAATTCCTGTTACCAGCAGCTATTGTATTTTTAGTGACATACTTCATATTAAAAAAGATGCTCGATGAAGATTATAAGCGGAAAGAGCTTAAAGCCAAATCGAAGCGATCAAGTGAACTCAGTGCTATTAAACTTCAAGCCTATGAACGTTTCACTATTTTACTTGAACGTATACGCTTAGACAATCTAGTTATGCGTATGGCAGATCCAGCAAAAAGCGCTTCAGAATTTAGATTTATGCTGTCACAGTCTATACACGACGAATTCAATCACAACATATCGCAGCAGCTCTATGTGAGTGAGCAGGCCTGGCAGATGATAAAATTAAGCAAAGAAGAAGCCTTGCAAATAATCGCGCATAGCTTCTCAGATATGACTGAGACCTCAGTAGCGACTGATTTAGGCAAAGCCATTTTAACTAAGTTAGAAAACAGCCAGAGCAATATGGCTGAGGCTACTATTGGCTTTTTAAAAAAAGAACTTGAAATTGTTTTCTAAACACTTCTACATATGCCTCATTTTGGCTGCTTTGGGTTGTAACAGATTACCTTACACAGCTAAAGTAGGTGGACAATTAAACACGTTAGACTCATCATGGAAGGAGAGCAGCAAGCGTATAGACAATTTAATTCAACCGTATAAAGCACAAATCGACAGCCAAATGAACATTGTTGTTGGTTATTCTGCTGAAGAACTGATCAAAAGCCGTCCAGAATCTGCTTTAGGAAATGGTATAACGGATTTACTTATATCTTATGGAACTAGTCATATCAACAACGACATAGATCTATGTGTGTTGAATTACGGTGGTTTACGTGCTCCATTACCCAAAGGACCTATTGTAGTAGGAAGGATTTATGAAATCATGCCCTTCGACAACACTTTAGTCGTTATTACATTAAGTACAGAGGAGTTGAAATCTCTGGCGCGTCATATCCTAACAAAAAGTGGTGAACCCATCGGAGCTAAGCGTCACGTCAAAATAATGAACTACAAAAGTGGGGCGATATTTCAGTTTGAGGAAGACAGTCTTAACGCAAAAAAATCATATAATATTCTTACGTCGAACTATTTGGCAGACGGTGGAGATGGTTACACAATTTTCCAATCCAAACCACGGTTCAACAGCAATATTTTGATTAGAACTGCATTAATTGCTGAATTTTCCAAAACCACACAGAAAGAACCGTTCAAAGCAGTCATTGACGGACGAATCGTTTGGGATCCAAATAATGAATAGACGCGACTTTATATTGTCTGGCTCGAAGGCGGCCATGGGATTAGCACTTGCTTCAAGTCCGCTTATAGCGGTTGGTAAAAACCGCTCAAGCTTATCTATTCTTTTCACCAATGATTGGCATAGTCGAATAGAACCGTTTCCGATGGACGGAGGCAGATACCAAGGATTGGGAGGAGCAAGCAAACGAGCGGCGCTTATTGAGCGGATAAGGCAGGAAAACAAACACGTACTATTATTAGACTCAGGTGATATTTTTCAAGGCACCCCCTATTTCAATTTTTTTGGAGGCAAACTGGAATTTGAATTAATGAGTCAGATGAAATATGATGCAGCCACATTAGGCAATCATGATTTCGACAACGGAATAGATGGACTTGTTAGACAAATGCCATTTGCGTCATTCCCATTCCTTAATTGTAATTATGGATTTGAAGGGACCAAATTGGATGGAAAAGTATTACCGTACAAAGTTTTCAAAAAAGGAGGAACGCGTATTGGTGTTTTGGGAGTTGGTATCGAATTGACCGGTTTGGTATCAAAAAAGTTATTTGGAAACGTTCAATATAAAGACCCAATTCAACATGCCAATGACGTCGCAGACCATTTGAAAAATAAATTAAAATGCGACTTAGTCATCTGTTTATCTCACTTAGGCTTTGAGTATAAGACAGATAAGGTTTCAGACATCACTTTTGCTAAGCAATCAGCCAACATAGATTTGATATTAGGAGGGCATACACATACCTTTATCGAACGGCCAATCGAGGTTATCAACAAACGAAGCAAAGTTGTTAACATCTTACAAACAGGATGGGCAGGGATTAATCTTGGGAAAATTGATTATGAAGCAGATAGCTATTTTGAAGACCAAAAAGCTCAAAACTGTATGGTAAAAATTAGTTAAAAGACAAGCGACTTTGGTTTTTTTTCTAATTTTTTTTTAGACAATTTTACCCACGATTTGAGGCTGACGGTATCGCATTACTTGCCACAAAACGCTAAATGACTAATAACTAAAAACTTAAATGACTGCAGAACACGAAAAGGTATGGAAGAATTGTCTGTCCTTAATTAAGGACAACGTAAATCCCCAAAGTTTTAAAACCTGGTTCGACCCAATTAAGCCACTTAAGGTGGAGGATAAAAACTTAACGATTCAAGTACCTAGTCAGTTTTTTTATGAATGGTTAGAAGAACATTATGTAACACTCTTACGTAAGGCTCTCGATCGCGAATTAGGCGCTGGATCAAAATTAGAGTACAGCATCATTGTGGATAACAGCAGCGCAAGCTCCAGAAATCCACATGCTTACACCATTAACATGCCTACCCGAAATGCGGGGTACAATAACAAGAACGAAGTGGGTATTCCACTAAACGTTAATGCGAACATTCACAACCCGTTTATCATACCTGGGTTAAAGAAAATTAACATTGAAAGTCAGTTAAACCCCAACTACACTTTCGACAATTTTATTGAAGGAGATTGTAATAGGTTAGCTCGATCTGCAGGATTTGCTGTTGCAAACAAACCTGGAGGAACTGCTTTCAATCCTTTAATGATTTTTAGTTCTGTAGGACTGGGTAAAACGCATTTGGTTCATGCTATCGGTAATCGTATTAAAGAAGTATCTCCAAACAAATCTGTTTTGTTTGTTTCTTCAGAGAAGTTTGTAAATCAATACGTTGATTCTTGTAAAAACGGAAACAACAACGACTTCTTGAATTTTTACCAATTGCTTGACGTACTAATTGTTGACGACGTACAATTCTTTGCTAAGAAGGAAAAAACACAAGAAATATTCTTCCAAATATTTAACCACTTACATCAAAACGGTAAGCAGATAATCTTAACATCTGACAGAGCTCCTAGAGACTTAAAAGATGTTGACGAAAGGTTATTGTCTAGATTCAAGTGGGGTCTGTCAGCAGATCTTCAGGTTCCTGATTTAGAGACCCGAATTTCTATTCTTGAACACAAGATGTATGAAGATGGCATCAAGCTTAACGCTGAAGTTGTTGAGTACGTAGCACACAACATCGATTCTAATATCCGTGAACTGGAAGGCGCATTAATTTCATTACTAGCACAGGCATCTTTAAATCGTAAAGACATCGATTTAGACCTAGCCAAAAAGATGGTGAAGAATTTTGTAAAGAATGCTTCACGAGAAATATCTATCGAATACATACAGAAACTGGTTTCAGATTTCTATTCACTATCTATCGAGCAGCTTAAATCTAAAACGCGTAAGCGTGAGATTGTACAAGCACGTCAGATATCCATGTATTTCGCTAAGCAATTAACAAAAGCACCATTAAAGAAAATTGGCATGCACTTCGGTGGCCGTGACCACTCAACTGTGATACACGCTTGCCAAACGGTAAGTGACTTAATGGATACAGATCGCAAGTTTAAAAGCGATGTAGAAGAAATTTCAAAACGCATAAAGATCAATACATTTTAATCAAGTCGCATTTGATTTAATGTAAAAAAGCTCCGTTTATCGGAGCTTTTTTTATTTTTCAAGGTCTTACCATTCCGCCAATAGTCGGATACGCTACTTTATTTTTTAGGGCTTAACAGCTCTATAACCTGCACCAACTTTTTGAGCGCAAAAAGTAGGCAAAAACGCTCTCCAGAAATATGCTTCCACCCACTCTTTCGGATACCAAGAAACTCTAAAAAGAGACTTCAGTCATAAGACTGAAAATGCAAGCACTTTTATTGATTTTCTAAGGCATCCTCAATTCACGCCATCTCCGGCCCGCATTTCTGGCAGGCTAACACACATCATTTGCAGGATGATTTAGGACGACCTTTGAATCATTCTGTAGAAATCGAGAAAGACAAGTGTGCGAAGGGCTTGCGCTAAGCAGACAGGAAAGCGCAGCGACTTTGGCTGAGGGAAAGAATTGTCTTTCGTAGAGTTCAAAGAATAATTCAGAAGTCTTGATTTTTTTGTTTCGTTTTTTCATCAAGGAAAAAATGAAAATCGGTTATAGGCTGATAAGCCTAATCAAGGAACAAAAGAAAAAAATTATTAAATAAAAAAGGGTTCGCCTACTGGCGAACCCTTTACTATAAATAGACAAAAAGCCTATTGTTCTTTCTTTTTCATAAAGTCCACAACAATTGGTGTTGCGATACAGATAGAAGAATACGTTCCTACAGCCACACCAATAAGCAATGCGAATGTGAATCCTTTCAATCCTTCTCCTCCAAATAAGAATAAGATAATAACAACAAGTAATGTAGTCAATGATGTTACCAATGTTCTACTCAAAGTTTGGTTAATCGCATCGTTAATAATGCCAGATGTGTTCTTCTCGTATTTGTGTAACCCAAGGAATTCACGTACCCTGTCAAATACAACCACTGTATCATTTATCGAATAACCTACAACCGTCAAAATCGCAGCAATAAATGCTTGATCCACATCCATTGAGAAATTAACAATCATTGGTAAAATAGAGTACAATGAGAATACAATTAAAACGTCATGGAACAATGCAACAGTAGCACCAAGTCCGTAACCCCATTTTCTAAATCGTCCTACGATGTATATAAACATCCCGATTAAAGACAATATAATCGCTAACGTTGAGTCACGTTTAATGTCCTCTGCTATAGTTGGTCCAACTTTAGATTCTGACATTACAGAATTGTCAGTCACACCATACTTAGATAATCCTTTAATGATTGCAGCTTTAACTTCTTGCCCAACCAAAGAATCTTTATCGGCAATACGGTAAGACGTTGTTACTTTATAGTAACCTTCTGTACCATATGTTTTCACTTCAACATCTGTATTTTCAATCTCTGGCTTGATCGCACTTTGGATGTCTTCAGTGTTTTCAGCACCATTGATATCCATTACATATGACCATCCCCCTTTGAAATCAACACCAGTGTTAACACCTCTTGATACCATTGAACCAATTCCGGCCAAGATAATTAGTCCTGAAACGAGGTAGAATTTTTTACGGTTACCGATAAAGTTAAAGTTGAATTTACGTAGCATGTTTTTGCTACCAGATGTATTAAATGCGATTTCATTTCCTTTAGCAATGTCGCGCTCAACAAATAATCGAGTTAACAATATACTAGTGAATAATGAAGATAAAATACCAATCAATAAGATGATACCGAAACCAGCAACAGGTCCTTTACCTAAGGTCATTAAGATAATCGCTGCAATAAGCGTTGTAACGTTTGCATCAATAATTGATGTCAATGCAGCTTTATAACCATGTCTCACGGCGGCCTTAAAGCCTTTACCGGAACCAAGTTCTTCTTTAATCCGCTCAAATATCAGCACGTTGGCATCAACGGCCATACCTATCGTCAGTACAAGACCAGCCATACCCGGTAAGGTAAGTGCTGCACCGTATCCTGAAAGTACACCAAGTATAAAGAACAAGTTAGCCAATAGGGCAATCACTGCATAAATCCCAGCCTTACCATAATAGAAAATCATGAATAAGATAACGGCTAAAAATCCAATGGCTAATGAAACCAAACCTGCATTAATCGCTTTTGCTCCAAGCGTTGGCCCAACAACAGTTTGTTCAACAACGCGTGTTGGCACTGATAATCGTCCTGCTTTTAATATGTTACTTAAATCTTCAGCGTCTTCCATCTCAAAGTTTCCTGAGATACTTGAACTACCGTTAGGGATTTTCCCTTGTACCGTAGGTGCACTGTATACCTTATTGTCAAGAACAATGGCAATCGCTTCTTTATTTGCTTTGCTCGACGCTTGCTCAGTAATGATTGACCATTCTTTTGCCGCTGTATTGTTCATTAACATGGTAACTTCATACGCACCATTTGGATTAATAGTAGGTCGCGCATTATCAATAACGTCGCCGTCTAATACTGGGCTTTTACCGTTAACACCTCTTAAAGCGTATAATGTTACAAATCCATCTTCTGTTTCGTCAAAACTCCACTTAAATACTAAATCATCTGGGAATTGAGCGCGAACGTCAGGATCTTTAAATTGCTCTTCGAAAAATGGTACCTCAGTACTCTTAACAAATCCGATAAAGCTTCGAATCATTACGTTACCAGACTCATCTTGAGGTAATGCCATTCTCGACATTAACGGATACTCAATTAGTTGCTCTTCTCTAGATAATTCTTTTTGTGCAACAGAGTCAGTAGATAATGTATCGGTGCTGTCTTTAGATTCTTTTAATCCAGCAAACTCATCGATAACGGTATCACCTTCTACTTTTAAACCTTCTGTGTTGGCAAACTCATCAGCTTCTACAACTTCTTCAACCTTAGTTGAATCCTTTTCTTGCTGTGCTTTAAGCTTGTCAGAAATGATGCTTCTTGCATCTTCGAAATACTTATATACTTCGTCGTTGTTATATACTTCCCAAAATTCAAGTTGTGCTGAACTTTGCAGTAACTGAATTACACGGTCAGCATCGTCAACACCAGGAAGTTCAACCAAAATACGTCCATTATCCAAACGCTGAACGTTTGGTTGGGTAACATTGAATTGGTCAATACGTGTACGGATTACTTCGTAAGTCTCTCCTACTTTCGCTTTTTCCTCCGTCTTTAACCAATCGTAAATTTCTTCGTTTGAAGAGTTGTATTGGTTTGGCAGCTCAGCTTTTCTGTTCTTTCGATAGAAAATACGTGCAAGTCCTTTTTCTGGATTAATCGCTTCATATTCTTTGGCGAAGTAGTCAACAAAACTTCCTTGCCCTTTATATGCTGCTTCAGCACGCTCTAGTGCTTGATTAAATTGTGCATCTTCATCTTCTCCTCCAAGACCTTTAACCATACTCTGTGTAGAGATTTCAAGGGTTACGTTCATTCCACCTTGAAGGTCAAGACCTAAATTGATTTCTCGTTGTTTGCAGTCTTGGTAAGTGTAACCAAACAGTGGATAAACCTTTTCATTTTGAATTGAATCAATATGCTGTTTGTAAACACGGGCATATGCCGGAACCGTATCTGACCCAACTATTGCGATTACATCTTCTTTTACTCCTTTTTCTACATTTCGAGTAACCAGTGTAAACGACAATTGGTAAAGGCAAACTATGGCCAACAGAATCACCAAAAACTGTACAAATCCTTTGTTCTTCATTCGTCTATATCAATATATTTTATGTATGTCTTCCCGTTTTTCGGAAGTCCGCAAAAGTAACGGTTTTTTTTAATCTCTAAAAGGGTTATGAGACAAAGAATTCGATACGATTTTTATGCCTTTAAAAGCCGATCTAAATGGTTGCTTAACACTTGGAAACTGCGATCAAAATGTGTGTTGTTCACGATAATCAAATCCACGTTATCGCGATATGGCAATAAGTACTGGTTGTAAGCAGGCATAACATGCTCATTCCATTGGTATTCAATTTGCTTTTGCGTCATACCACGTTCCTTTGCATCTCGAGTGAGTCTACGCTTTAGCATAACATCTAAACTCGCCTCAACATAAAGCTTCAGATCAAACAATGCATCAAGCTTACTGTCTGTATAGATAAACAAGCCCTCAATCACCAGTATTGGAGAAGCCTTGAAAGTAATCTCTTTAGGAAAAACATTTGGGTTGTTAAACGTGTATTCCACGATGCTTACATCCTGCCCTTTTTTAAGCTTACGAATATCTTTAACTAGACGTCCAAAGTCAATACCAGCAGGTAAGTCGAAGTTTATTTCCCCATTTTCATCAATAACCTGTTCAGAAAGCGGCTTATAATAATGATCCTGTGAAATCACACAGATTTCACCTGGTTTATACATCTTATTCAATCGCTTTATTAAAGTCGTTTTACCAGATGCGCTTCCGCCTGCTATACCAATTATGTATGGTTTTATTGTAGCCATGTTTGCGGGTGCAAATTAAGTTGAAAATTTCGTCGGTTGTCCAGTAGATTAACAATTCATACTTTTGGCCAATCATGGACCGTGATATTATATTAAAAGCATATGCATCTTTGTTAGACAAGTTTCCAGATGTAGAACGCAAAGGAAAAAAAACACCTTACACATCCGCCAATACTTATATGACTTCATTTATTGGTAACGACGGAAATTTGGCTTTTCGGCTATCTCAAGAAGACATTACAACACTTACCGAAAGTCATGGAGCTCAATTAATGCAGCAACATGGTAAGATGCTAAAAGATTTCATCTGTGTTCCAGAAAATTTACTCAACGATCAAGACCTACTCGCAACATTTTTTCAAAAGGGTTTGGACCATACGAACGGTTTAAAACCAAAGAAAAAATAGACCCATTAAGGTGCCGACAAACAACAATTGTTAATCGATAAAAAACTTTGGAAACTTTTAACACATTAAAAGTTTCCGTATTACTTTTGCGCCCAGTTAATGGATGTAAAAGAACAGATATTAGAAAAATCGCTTGAGATGTTTATGCGTTATGGCATCAAAAGTGTTAGCATGGACGACATCGCCAGAAAAGTTGGCGTAAGCAAAAAAACAGTATACCAGCATGTTCCTGACAAACGCGATCTTGTAAAGCAGACGTTTGAGCGTCATCTATGCGCCGACGAATTTTTCTGTACGCAAATGATGGATGAGACGAACAATCCCATTCAGCAGTTGCTAAATCTTGCAAAACACGTTGTTGGAAATTTCTCGCAAATGAATCCGAGTACCATGTTTGACGTACAGAAGTATTATCCGTCAAGCTGGACATTATTTGATGAGCATAAAAACACATACATCAAAAACCAAGTGATCCAAAACCTTGAATTAGGCATAAAATCAGGACTATACAGACCTGACTTAAATATTGAAATTATTTCAAAACTGTATATCTGCCTAATAGATGCTTCTGTAAACCCAGACACCTTCCCTTCAAAGGATTTTGACCGTGTTGCCATTTTCGTCCAACTATTCGACTATCACCTTCATGCCATCATGACGCCAGAAGGAAACGCATATTTTAACTCACATAAAGAATCATTTTTCGATTAATCAAATGAAACAACTTACCACATTATTGTTTTGCCTAATCACGTTAAGTGTATTTGGGCAAACCCAATCCTTAACCCTTGAGCAGGCCATTGACCACGCCATGAAGCACAATGCCGATGTCAAAAATGCCAGCCTTTCGGTTGAAGACAGCAAACAAGAAGTTAAAAGCATTATTGCTACAGGGCTGCCGCAAGTTAGCGTTAATGGCAACTTCACGCACAACATTCAAATTGCTGCGCAACAGTTGCCTGATTTTATCTCACCAGCTGTTTACGGTGTTCTGATTTCAGAAGACTTGCTTCCAGCGGATCGTTTTAAAGCAGGAGAACCTCAAACATTGGCATTTGGCGCACCAAGTTCTTTAACCGCAATGGCCAATTTGAACCAACTTTTATTTGATGGCACTTATTTCCTTGGACTGAAGGCGGCAAAACATTATGTTAAAATGTCGGAGTTACTGCAAGAAAATACTGAAATTACTGCAATCGACAATGTTAAAAAATCTTACTATGCTGCCCTAATCACTGGTCAAAATTCTGATTTGCTTCAACAAAGTCTAAGCAATTTGAATAACACACTTCGCGAAACGAAAGGTTTGTATGAGGCGGGGTATGCAGAAAAACTGGACGTCGATAGACTTGAATTTGCAAAGTCAAACCTGGAAACTGAGATAAACAACATAGCGTTACAGAAGCAGATTCTAATGAATATGCTAAAGGTAAATATTGGCATGGACGTAAATCAAAGTATTGAACTTACCGAAGACTTGTTAGAACAAACAAATATCAACGCGGATAATTTTAGCATTGATAGCCGTATTGAAACTAAAATAATGCAACAAACTTTACTACTTGATAGCTTAAACATCAAACGTTACCAGGTAGGTTATTATCCTACGATTAGATTAAATGCTACGTACCAACAAAACAGCTTTGCTGAGGCCGCAGAGTTTCAAGGTTTAGGCAAAACGTGGAACCCTGGCACCATGTATGGAGTCAACATAAGCATCCCCATTTTTGACGGGTTTTACAAAAAATCTAAAATATCTCAGGCACGTGTGGCGTACGAAAAAGACAAGCACACCTATAACCATACACGCAATCAGTTAATGTTTCAGGTAGAGCAAGCCAAAATGAATCTAACTATGAAACAGCAAAACTTGGAGAATCAGAAAAACAACAAGGCTTTAGCTCAATCGATTTACGAAACTTCAAAAATTAAATTTGATGAAGGTATTGGTTCATCTTTCGAACTTATTCAAGCCCAAACCGACCAAACCCAGGCTGAAATAGCTTACAGCAATGCTTTATACGAAGTGATCGTTGCACAAATAGAATTACAAACGGCTTTAGGAACTAGCCAACCAAATACTAAATAAAGACATAATGAAATTCATGAAATATTTAAATTTATTCGCCATTGCAACCTTGATCATAATGGGTTGTTCTTCAAAACCTGAAAGTGATTTAGACAAAAAAAGAACAGAATTAGCAGATGCTGAAAAAGCATTAGATTCTATTCAAAATGTAATCGCAGGAATAAAAGAAGAAATTACTGAGCTTGACACCACTGCTAGAACCAAAACTTTCCCTGTAAAAGTTAAAGAAATAGCAAAAGGAGCATTTCAAAATCCTTTTCAAATTCAAGGTTTAGTAGAGTCTGACCAAAACGTATTGATTTCACCTGAGGTACCAGGAAATGTTGTTTCTGTATTGGTTAAAGAAGGTCAACGGGTTTCAAAAGGCCAGGTTATTGCGACGCTTGATGGATCAATTGCCGGTTCTCAAATTAGCGAATTGGAAAATGCGCTAAGCTTAGCCAAAATTAATTTCGAAAAACAAGAGCGTTTATGGAACAAAAAGATTGGAAGCGAAATGCAGTATTTGCAAGCTAAGAATCAATATGAGAACTTGGAGAAAAGCTTAAGTACGGCACGTGCTCAACTTGGCAAATACACATTGCGTTCACCAATCTATGGAACGGTGGATGAAATAATGGCCAACCCAGGAGAATTAGTGGGTGGTATGACGAGTGGCCCAGTAGCCAGAATTGTCAATCTTAAAGACATCAAGATTAAAGCGAATGTATCTGAACGTTATATCGGTCAAATCAAAAAAGGACAATCTGTACAATTGAATTTCCCATCATTAGGATTGGAAATGACAGAAACGGTTTCAGCAGTGAGTAATGTAATTGATGTAAACAACAGAACTTTTGTTGTTTACGTAAAACCATCAAAAAACTTAGACAAACTGAAGCCAAACTTATTGACGCTTATTACTGCATATGATTATGTAGATAAGGAGGCCATTAGCATTCCGACGAAATTGGTGAGAACAGATGGTGAGAGAGCCTTTGTTTTTGTGGTCAAAACGCAAGGACAGAAAAAAATCGTTGAAAAACGTTTTATCGAAATCCATAAACAGTTTCCAAGTCAAACGTTGATCAAGTCTGGTCTTTCGGAAGGAGACTTATTAATCACAGAAGGTGTTGCAAGTGTGATTGTTGGTGATGAGTTAAAAATCATCGAACCTACAACTGAAGATTAAGCGCAGCGAGCGCAACTTTAAAACAAAGTGAAATGAAAGAAATAATAAAAGAGTTTAAACTCTCGAGCTGGGCGGTAAACAACAAAATCAGTGTATATGTGATGATGGCAATCATCCTAATCATTGGTTTGGGGAGTTACAACTCTATGCCAAAAGAGAGTTTTCCGGAAGTAAAGCAGCCAATCGTTTATGTAAACACGGCTTACCCAGGTAATTCTCCTATCGACATGGAGAACTTGGTGACTCGACCCATTGAAAAAGAACTTAACTCCATCACGGGTCTAAAAAAGTTGACTTCCACTAGCATTCAAGACTTCTCTGTTATCATAGCAGAATTTGAATTGAGTGTCAAAGGTGAAAAAGCGTTGCAGGAAGTAAAGGACGGAATTGATCGTGCTTCAATGGACTTACCAAACGACTTACCTGCTGATCCCTCAGTAATGGAAATGAATTTCTCTGAATTCCCGGTGATGAACGTCAACGTCTCTGGTGATTACCCACAAGAGAAACTTAAAGAATACGCAGAATATCTTCAAGATAAAATGGAGGCTCTATCAGAAGTGTCTTCCGTTGACCTTTCTGGCCTTAACGAAGAAGAAGTTGAGATTGCCATTGATCGAGTTAAAATGGAGGCGTTAGAGCTATCACTTAACGATGTTGAGCAAGCCATTGCTGGTGAAAACATTACCATGAGTGGTGGCGACATTAAAAGTATCGAAGGAACCGACATTACAAGACGAAACATACGTATTGATGGAGAATTTGATGACTGGAGAGATATCGAAAATGTCATTATTAAAAATGAATTCCAGAACATCGTCTATCTACGTGATATTGGTGACGTTACATTCGGCCCAAAAGAGGCAACCAGTTTTGCCCGATTAAATGGCAACCCTGTTGTAACGCTTGACATCATAAAGAAAAGTGGTGGCAACTTGATAAACGCTGCGGAAAAAATTCAGCAGATCGTTGCTGATGCGAAAGCCGACATTTTCCCTAAAGATTTAGAAGTTGTTATAACGAATGATCAAAGTAAGATGACCAAAAACATGGTCAACAACTTGGAGAATAGCATCATCATGGGTGTGCTCCTGGTTGTTGGTGTATTGGTATTTTTCTTAGGTGTACGTAACTCCATGTTTGTTGGTATGGCAATTCCGATGTCGATGTTAATGGGTATCGCTATTCTAAACTTCACAGGCACTACATTAAACATGATGGTTCTGTTCTCGTTAATCTTGGCATTAGGTATGCTGGTGGACAACGGGATTGTAATTGTCGAAAATATCTATAGACAATTTTCAGAAAAAGGAAAAGAAAAAGATCGAGCGTCTAAAGAAGGTGTTGGAGAGGTGGCAACAGCGATTATCGCATCTACCGTAACAACAGTAGCCGCTTTTATACCGCTATTGTTCTGGGAAGATCTAATGGGAGAGTTCTTTAAATACCTCCCTATTACGTTAATAATTGTTCTATCGTCTTCGCTTTTTGTTGCGTTGGTGATCAATCCAGTGTTGACCTCTGATTATGTCAAAATTGGAAATAAAGAGAAATCGAAGTCATCTAGTTTTTGGGTCAAAAATGGTATTACAGTTATAGTCTCTGTGATGTTGTTCATGATTGGTTGGAGGCTTCTTGGTGGTATTTTCATTGCAGGAGTTATCATATCCATAATCAATAGATTTTACTTAACACCTGTGGGAAACTGGTTTATGAACAACGTGATGCCCAAAATAGAAATTGCTTACGCAAACTTTCTAACCAAGGCACTAAGTGGGATGCGACCAGTTATATATTTGGTTGGAATGGTTATTTTATTCATCGTAACGTTGGGTGTGTTTGCTGTTCATCCACCACCAATTGTATTCTTCCCAGATAGCCAACCTAACTACGTAAACGTATATGTGGAAACACCTTTAGGCACCGACATTGAGCGAACAAATGAAATATCTAAAAAATTAGAGAAACGAATCGCGGCTGCAGTACAACCAGACAGCGCTATTTTAGAAGCCATTTTAACACAAGTTGGAGAAAAAACGGCTGATCCAAACGAAGGTCCTCAAAGTGGATCATCTCCTCATAAAGCTAGAATTACTATATCTTTTCTTGAATTTGAAAAACGCGTAAACTTGATGGAAGGCGATCGCACAACAAGTGACGTGATGCAAGTCATTAAAGACGCATGTGGTGATTTCCCAGAAGCGAAACTCACGTTTGCCAAAGACAATATGGGACCTCCTGTAGGAAAGCCCATTAATGTTGAAGTAAAAGGTGAAGACTATTTAACGCTTATTGGAGAGGTTGAAAAAGTCAAGAAGAAGATGGAAGATCTCAACCTTAAAGGAGTCGACCAACTTAAAACAGATCTTGAATTAGGTAAACCCGTATTGGAGATATCGATTAACCAAGAATCTGCTAGACGATTTGGTTTAAGCACCATGCAAATTGCAGGTACCATTCGTACAGCCTTGCTAGGAAAGGAAATTTCAAAATATAAGGAGGGCGAAGACGATTATGAAATACAACTTCGATTGAAAGAAGAATATCGGTACAACCTCAATAATTTGATGAACACACGAATCACCTTTCGAAACATGGCTACAGGAAAAATTAGTCAGGTACCCATATCTGCCGTTGCAGATGTTAAATACAATTCGACTTATGGTTCTGTAAAACGGAAAGACTTAGACCGTGTAATTAGCATCTTTTCTGAAGTTGAAGAAGGCGCAAATGCAAATGCACTGGTAGCTGAATACAAAAAGTTATTGGAAAACCATCAGATGAAAGATGGTTATGAGTTTAAGTTTTCTGGAGAGCAAGAAGAACAAGGGGAGTCTATGGCCTTTTTACTTGGCGCCATGCAACTCGCTATATTCTTAATATTCTTAGTCATCGTAACACAATTCAACTCGGTTGCAGGACCATTTATTATTTTGTTATCTGTGCTATTTAGTACAATTGGCGTTTTCTTAGGCTTTTCATTAACACAAACCACTTTCTCGATTATGATGACCGGCATTGGTATCATATCGCTGGCGGGTATTGTTGTGAATAATGCCATTGTACTGGTTGACTATACCAACTTGTTACGACAACGTAAACGGGCACAGAATGGGTTAGACCCAATGAAAGGGAAACTTGAGCCTAATGAAATTGTTGAAACCATTGTTGAGTCGGGTAAAACAAGACTTCGTCCTGTATTGCTTACCGCTATTACCACTGTACTTGGTCTTTTACCATTGGCTGTAGGGTTCAACGTTAACTTCGTTGGCTTATTGACCAGTTTTGAGCCAGATATTTATATGGGAGGACAGAATGCAGAGTTCTGGGGTCCTATGGCTTGGGCTGTAATCTATGGATTGATATTCGCAACCTTCCTTACCTTGGTTATTGTACCGGTGATGTACTATATCTCAGACAAAGGCACATTAAAAATTAAAAACCTAGTTGCGAAGTTGACTAAAGCTTAAATAAACTTATTGATTAAGAGCCGGACACTTTGTTCGGCTCTTTTTTTATGCTTTAATTTGGCTAATAATGGAACACAATCAATCGGAAATAGACATAAGTTTTATGCGTCGATGCATCGAACTGGCCAAAGAAAGCTGGCAAGATGGTGATGCCCCGTTCGGCAGCCTCGTGGCAAAAGGAGATGTACTTATTGCTGAAGGTTTGAATGATGCCGCTAACAAAGTATCCGAGCATGCTGAAGTTATCGCATTACATAACGCCCACAACGAAACGGGAAGCTCCAACTTAAGTGGATACACCTTATACACCAGTTGCGAACCTTGCCCGATGTGTTCGTTCATGATACGAGAATATAAGATCAGTAGAGTCGTGTTCGCATTGCCCTCCCCTTTTATGGGTGGCTTCACCAAATGGGACATATTACAGGATGAAGAAATTGAACAGTTCGAACCATTCTTCAGCAAACCGCCTGAAGTGGTCGGCGGTTTTCTCGAATCTGAGTCTAAAGAAGCCATGAAAGACACCCCTTTTTGGATGTTTGGCTCTGACGTAAAAAAACAATAACTACATACTTCTGGTTGAAGTATAGAAATACAAAAACATACATTTGCCTTCCTAAAACAGACAAGATGCGTAAAAAGAGTAAAGACTTTCTAAAACAATATATCAATACCAACTCACCTGTTGGGTTCGAGACAGCTGGACAAAAAGTTTGGCTAGACTATTTAAAACCATATATCGATGAGTATGAGGTGGACGTTTATGGGACCACATATGGTGTAATAAACCCTGGCCAAGACTACAAAGTTGTTATCGAGGCACATGCTGATGAAATAGCCTGGTTTGTAAATTACATTGACGATAACGGATATATTTATGTTGTGCGAAATGGAGGAAGTGACCACCAGATTGCTCCAAGTATGCGGGTTAAGTTACATACGAAAAAAGGCAAGGTTGACGGCATTTTTGGTTGGCCAGCGATACATGTCCGTGACCGAGCAAAGGAAGAGCAACCAACTGTAAAGAATTTAACGATAGACGTTGGGGCAAGCAGCAAAGATGAAGTAGAAAAAATGGGAATCCATGTGGGTACTGTAGCGACGTTTGATGCAGACGCCATGGAACTCAACAAAAAATATATTGTGGGTCGTGCGTTAGACAATCGCGCTGGTGGATTTATGATTGCTGAAGTAGCTCGATTGCTTCACGAAAACAAAAAGAAGTTACCTTATACGCTTTACGTTGTGAATGCTGTTCAAGAAGAAATCGGTTTACGGGGAGCAGAAATGGTAAGTCGACGCATCAAACCTGACTTAGCCATTGTTACAGATGTGTGCCACGACACACATTCACCAATGTATAACAAGAAACAACAAGGCGACACAAAATGTGGAAATGGCCCTTGCTTAACCGTCGGACCTGCTGTTCAAAACAACTTGCTGGAGATGGTTATTGATGTTGCAGAAAAAAAGAAAATCAGTTTTCAACGCATGGCAGCAAGCAGGACTACAGGTACAGACACAGATGCCTTTGCCTTTAGTGATATTGGACGTGCATCTGCTTTGATATCTCTTCCATTAAAATACATGCACACAACTGTTGAAATGGTAGACTACGCCGATATAGAAGGTTGTATCAAACTGATGTATGAATTCTTAATTCAGTTAAAAGCGGGTCACGATTTTAGGTATTTTACGTAGAGCAACGACTTTACACCAATTATTTGTCAGACAACAAAACTGACGACGACCAATCAGAACTAATAAGTATGAATATGATTAACAGAGGACTAGCATTATTGGCCGTTTCCGCATTTCTATTTACAAGTTGCGGAGATCAAAACAAACAGACTGGAACTTCAGGAGATAAGCCGAACAGTGTTGAACAAACGGAATCTACGGCAAATGAAGCACATGCTGAAATTGTCGATATGAGTGTTGCAGATTTCAACAGCTTGGTTTCATCACAACCTTTTGTGGTGGTTGATTTTTATGCCACATGGTGCAGACCGTGTATAAAGATGGCGCCTCATTTGAAAAAGATTGCTGACGAATATGACGACAACCAGTTGACTCTTGTCAAGATTGACGCTGAAAAGAACGTGAGTTTGTCTACTGCTCATAACATAAAAGGTTACCCAACTTTAAAACTGTTCAAAGACGGCAAAGAAGTTAAAACTAAAATGGGTGGGCTCAATGAAGCACAGCTGCGAGCTCTTTTTGCTGAGTATATGTAGGTTTCCCAAATTAATAATTGATAATTGATAATCCTTAATTGACAATTGATAGTTGATAATTGATAATTGATAATCCTTAATTGTTAATGGCATTGTCTTAGATTTGACCTAAACTTTAACAGGGGGATTAGCTCAGTTGGCTAGAGCGTTTGACTGGCAGTCAAAAGGCCACCGGTTCGAATCCGGTATTCTCCACAAGAACAGACCACGAAGTGGTTAATCATTCATAAAGGGCAGGTCAAGCTCGCTTGTAAGTGAACTTGATAATGATTAATGGCCCGATAGGGCTTTGGACTTGGGCTGGGGATCATTTGGATCGCATAGCAACCCGGTATTCTCCACCATTTTTCTTTCTTAGTTTTTCGACCTTTTTCAAAGTCTTTCATTGTCAATAAGTTACATCATTTATAGTTGCAATAACTTTTAAACCAAATCAATTTTTATCTTTTGTAATATTTATCTGGACTACACAGTATATTATATGTTTTAGAATTATACTCCAATATCTGTCACTCTTTAAATTAAACCTCTGACAAAATTTTACGTCATTAAAAGAAAGATAAAATCTATTAGTGTATTATTGAACGTGAATTTTAAGCCAGCAGATCAGATACAAGACTTACAATATTTTGGAGAATTTGGTGGAGTTAACCCATCTATTTCTGATTCTTCAACCTATACTTTTTTATCTGCAAAGACAATGTTTGATACTTTTGAGGGTAATGCCGATGGGTGCTATTTATACTCGCGTCATTCAAGTCCCTCTAACCTATATCTCGGAAAAGCTTTAGCAGCCATGGAAGGCACGGAAGCCGCCCATGTAACGGCGAGTGGAATGGGGGCTATTACGGCTACGTTAATGCAATTATGCAAATGTGGGGATCATGTTGTCTGTAGCAGAACAATATATGGAGGCACCTACGCCCTTTTAAAGAATTTTACTTCTGGCTTTGGGATAAAAACTTCCTTTGTCAATATACTTGATATAAATGCTGTTGAGGCTGCCATTACAGTCAAAACTAAGGTGCTCTATTGTGAGAGTATTAGCAATCCACTTCTCGAAGTAGCAGATATTAAGGCCCTAGCTGAATTAGCGAAAAAACACAAATTAAAATTAGTTATAGATAATACATTTTCACCTCTTTCTATCTCTCCAACTGTTTTTGGAGCTGATATTATAATACATAGTCTTACTAAATTCATCAATGGTTCAAGTGACACCTTGGGAGGAGTGATCTGTGGTAGTCAAGATTTTATTGACGCTATCCGCGATGTAAATACTGGTGCAGCCATGCTTTTAGGGTCTACATTAGATAGTGTCAGGGCTTCCAGCATTCTTAAAAATCTTAGGACACTTCATATACGTATGCAAAAGCATAGTTCAAATGCATTGTTCTTAGCAACAGAATTTCAGAAAAGAGGTATAATTACCGTGTATCCTGGCTTGCAAACTCATCCTTCACATGACGTGCTTATCGGCATAATGAATAAAGAATATGGTTTCGGAGGTATGTTAACGATCGATGTAGGTTCACTCGAAAAAGCTAATAATCTCATGGAGTTAATGCAGGATAAAAATCTTGGATATTTAGCTGTAAGCTTAGGGTTTTACAAAACCCTTTTTAGCGCTCCGGGTACATCTACGTCGTCAGAAATTCCCGAGCAAGAACAAATAGATATGGGCTTAAGTCCGGGGTTGATTCGATTTTCTATTGGCTTAGATGCAAATATTGAAAGAACCTGTTCTATTATGTTGAGGTGTATGCAAGAATTAGAAATTTTAGAAATATAATCAGTAGTCAAACTTTTCCACACCGGAGACTAATTCGAACTCTATTAAAAAATATTTCACCTGTATTTTTAATTAGTCAATAATTAACTGATAATGAGTTAGTTGCAAAGTAATAAAGGGGGCTGTTATTCTCCACAAAAAAGCGTAGTAAGATTTATATGAAGAAGATACTGACAAGTGTATTTGCACTTATATTGTGTGGTCAAGGACTAGCACAGACAATCCAAACCGACCGTCCAGACCAAACCGAGGCATCCTCCACTGTTCCAGCAAAAAGTCTACAGATAGAATCTGGTTTTCAACTCACTTCTACCGTCAGCAACTCTGCTTTTCGTGGAGTAAGATACAACGGCCTAGATCGGCAGCTTTTGGCCCCAACCAACTTATTCCGGTTAGGAATTACTAAACAGATTGAGCTTCGTGTACTCAATCAAATTGAATTAAACAGCACGTTCAATCCACGTGTAGACAAATCGCCTTACAAGTCGGCGGTGAGTGACTTAGAAGTTGGCACAAAAGTGCAATTGTATAGAAAAGAAGGAGCTAAAACGGAAGCAGCCTTTATGACCCACGTTGGCCTTCCAACTGGTTCGGAGTCGGTATCTGTTGGCGGATTGTATTCGATACTCAAATTGTGCGTTTCTCATACAATCACTGAAGACTTCAGTATTGGGTATAACATTGGATTTAATACTATTGCTGGTGTTGACGACCTAAGCTATTCTTTAGCCTTTGGTTTTGCTATAACAGAAAAGCTTGGGGTGTACTGTGAGCCATACGGCTTAATCAATGTAAACGAGATAACACCTGTTCGTGGAAATGAATACAACT
>ERZ1048872.160-NODE-160-length-80839-cov-9.421730_pt1 | contig 80839 bp, 64 predicted proteins | sample MGYA00383100_ERZ1048872 | MGnify/ENA primary metagenome ERZ1048872 (study PRJEB29581, sample SAMEA5548370) | metagenome | biome: marine; feature: coastal; material: water | depth 50 m | study: Short-term variability in the microbial, nano- and picoplankton...
ACTACTAAATATGCAATATGAACTGTGAACTAGCAGGAAGGAGGAAACACTCAATCACGATGACTGACAAAATTGCTCGAATCATTAAGACCTGCACCTTCACACTCGCGATTATCTTTGCGCCGATGGTCCCTGGAGCGCAAAACATGAAACACGTGGAGATCACTACAGGTCGGATTATCAAGATCGACAAGTTTGGAAGCAGAGTAAAAATCGCACATGGAGAAATAAAGCAATTCGAGATGGCGCCGATGACCATGTATTTTGGTGTCACAGGTCTCATTGACTTAACAGCATTTCAGGAAAACGATCAAATTCAGTTTGAGCTGAAGCGCGGAAGAGACAAAAACCTTCGGATCATGGCGATGTGCACGCTCGAACAAGAGCAGGATGCTTGCCTAAATTAGCCAATGTCCGAGGCGTAAATATACGTCAGCGGAAATCGATCGATTGGCAGCCATGGTATTTTTCAGATACATTTAAAAACATTGCCAGCAATACCGCTTTAAACACAAAGAGTAAAATTACGAACCATGTCCAATTTTGCAACTAGAACAGACGCGATTGCACACCTAACCGGCCCTGACCAACCCTACGAACTTCAAGAGGTTGAACTCTACGGAGAGACCTGTCGCGCCTTTGTTCACGCACCGCTTACCCTTGCCGACTTGTATCGGGATAATCGCAGCGATGAAACCTTTATTGTCTACGAGGAGGAGCGCTACACCTTTGATGAGACTTACCAGAGTGCAGCAAAAATTGGCTATTTGCTGGTCAATGACTATGGCGTAAAACAGGGTGATCGGGTCGCTATTTCAATGCGCAACTATCCTGAATGGATCATGGCCTTCACCGCAGTCACCTCTATCGGTGCTATCGCGGTGACGCTGAACGCGCTTTGGTCCACCGAAGAAATTGAATATGGATTAAGTCACAGCGGCGCAAAAATTTTGCTGGCGGATCAGGAAAGAATCGACAGAGTACTACCGGTCTATCAAAAAGCAGGTGTCAGCGTCATCGCCATTCGCCCCGACAAACGCCTACCCGAAGATGTTCCAATACTAACGAACCTACTGTCAAACATCGCACCATGCGAGATGCCTGAGGCGACGGTCGGACCGAATGACGATGCAACGATACTGTTCACATCAGGATCGACTGGGCACCCCAAAGGTGCCGTGTCTTGCCATAGAAACATCATTACTGCCCTGATGTCTTGGGAATTAGATCAGCGCGCAGGCATGCTGGTTAGCGGTATCGAGCCGCCGGAAACCAATTATCAAATCGCCACGCTATTGGCCGTGCCATTATTTCATGCGACTGGCTCTCATGCGGTTTATCTCTCCTGTTACAGATCGCAACGCAAATTAGTCTCAATGTATCGTTGGAACCCGGCACTTGCAGCTGAACTTATTGAACAGGAAAAAATAGTTTCTTTTGTCGCCCCTGCTGCAATGACTGGCGATCTGGTCGAAGTTGCAAAGCAAACCAACCGCGACCTAAGCACCCTAGCGACTGTGGGCGGCGGCGGTGCACCGAGAGCACCGGAGCAGGTGAAAGGCATCGCAGCAACATTTGAGAAAGCGATGCCGAATACTGGATGGGGAATGACAGAAACAAATGCGATTGGGGCAGGCATTGGCGGCGAAGACTATTTAGCTCATCCGGGAAGCTCTGGCAGATGTTCCGCTGTTTTGGAGTTAAAAATCATTGATGAATCCGGCCTAGAAATGCCAACAAACACGCGCGGAGAGCTACTCGTCAAGGGCACATCGGTGATTAAAGGCTATTGGAATCGCGCCGATGCTAATGAGGAAGCCTTTAGCGATCGATGGCTGCATACGGGTGACGTTGCTTATATCGACGAGGAAGGTTATCTCTACATCGTGGACCGAATCAAAGATTTAGTAATCAGAGGAGGTGAGAATATTGGATGTGCTGAAGTTGAAGCCGCCCTGCTTTCCCACCCGGCAATCATTGAGGCGAGCGTGTATGCGGTACCAGACGAACGACTAGGCGAGGAAGTGGGTGCAACCGTCTATGCCGAAAACCCAATTGACAACGATGCGCTTAGTCATTATCTCGCTGAACATATCGCAAAATTCAAAATTCCTAGATACATTGAATTCGTCTCCGCACCTTTATTGAGAATCGCTTCCGGCAAAATTGACAAAAGACGCATAAGGGAAGCAACCGTCGCAAATATGGAACGCTAATGGATGGTATACATGATCTCGGTGGCAAACAGGGCCACGGCAAGGTAGACAAAGGGCAGCCAAATGCTAAAAATTTTGCTGAGCGCTGGCAGGCAGCGGTGTTTACCATGTCAAACGTTGGTCCAAAATGTGGGGCGTGGACTAACACTGACACTTTTCGACATGGCGTGGAACGAATATCCCCAACGGCTTATCTCACGCATGGTTATTACGGGCGATGGCTCGGCGGCATAGAAACCCTGTTAGTTGAAGCCGGCATACTGTCTCAAAGCGAAATTACGACACGAGCGCTGGCCATCGGCGCTAAAGAGAGCGACCTGATTGCCGCTCAACCGAATGAAAAAGCCGCGACACCATTCGAACAACCCCTAGCAAACGGTGCTCAGCGTGCATTAAAACAGGCACCGGCGTTTGAAATACACGCACAAATAACAACATCTCATCAAAGTGTACCGGGCCACACCCGATTACCTGCATACGCACGAGGTAAAACAGGCACAGTGATTAAACATCACGGCGTCTGGGTATTTCCTGATTCGAATGCCCACGGCGAGGGCGAACAGCCTCAACATTTGTATACTATCGCTTTCCGTGCAAGCGACCTCTGGGATAACGGAGAGCCTGACGTTCAGGTAAGCCTTGATCTCTTCGAGCCCTACCTCCGTGCGAGCAATAACGCCAACGATTGACATTAATAGTATGACCGGAGAAGAAATTGACTGACAAAACAGACGGTATAGAGAGTGACCACCATCAACATGGTCACGACCACGAAAGGTCCCCACAAGCAATCAGAGCAGAGGCCCTAGAATCACTGCTAATTGAAAGAGGACTGCTCAAGGCGAGTGATGTAGATCATGTCATCGTACAATATGAAGAACGCGTTGGTCCCATGAACGGTGCAAGAGTTGTCGCTCGGGCATGGAAAGACCCCGCTTTCAAGTCACGGCTTCTTGACGACGGTACAGAGGCCATCGAAGATTTCAAATTTGAAGGCGGACAAACAGAAAAGCTCGTCGTGGTCGCCAATGAGCCCAACATCCACAATGTTGTTGTTTGCACGCTCTGCTCTTGCTATCCATGGGCCGTCCTTGGTCTACCACCTAAATGGTACAAAGATCCTGCCTACCGGTCACGGATCGTCAGGGAGCCCCGAAAAGTTCTCCAAGAAATGGGACTCGTGTTGCCATCAACGACAGAAATTAGAGTTTGGGACTCCAGTGCGGAAGTGCGTTACATGGTGCTACCGGAACAACCCGCGGGTACAGAAAACTTAAGTGAGACGGAACTCGCTAATCGAGTATCTAGAGACGCGATGATAGGAGTGGCACATGCATGAGAAAGAAACAACACTGGACCACGAACTGCTGGGTCGAGGGGCACCGCCATTGATCAACGGCGAGTTGCTCTTCGACGAACCCTGGCAAAGTCGTGTATTTGGTATGGCGCGCCTGCTAAGTGAGAATGGTGCATTCGAATGGGACGAGTTCAGAGATGCATTGATATCAAGAATAGATCATTGGGAACAACAAAACTCAACTGAGGAATACCAGTACTACCCCCTCTTCCTTGCTGCGCTTACCGACACACTGGAAGCAAAAGGTGTTGTGGACCCAGCAGAACTCGCGGCTATACAACAAATATTTTTAGACCGACCTGCGGGGCACGATCATTAGGTTAATCGCCGAGTTGCCTTATTACTATTTAGCTTTCATGCCGATAACACGGCCAATTTCCAGTCCAGTACCTGCACATTGCCCGTCTCGCTGTCAGGTCTCACCGCATAAGTCTGTACTGAAAGGTTGACGACTCCCGCACCTTTTGCTTCGCTTAAATTATCAATAGTCACGCGTGAATGAAGGACGTCTTCCTCAAAAACAGGAGCAAGATGGTCGCACTTGTACCATGCAAGAACCGATAACACGTTGGGCATCACCCGTAACAATTGAGCGGCGGCCATTGTGATCGTATGCCCGCCATAAACCAGACGTTTGCCATATACACTTTGCCCTGCGTCTGTGTGAGTCATCGCTAAGTTAAGCGTCATCCTAACCAGTTCAGGTGCCAGCGTAACGGTATCTTTCGCTTCGATATTTAACGTAGTGCCAACCACCAGGTCGCGAAAATAAGAGCCATCCGTCATTTCACGGTATTTGTCGTAATCCCAATCGGGCACGGCAGCAAACAGCGCTGATGCTTCGATCTTCTCAGGCATAAAACTAAAATCATCAACTTTCCCTGTGTCGATCGATTCATCACGACAGGGAATCATTGGGCAACGCCAAAAATGCATGACCGTCGAGCGCCGTTGATTTTTCACTTCTATTTCTAGTGCAACCATGCCTGACGCAGCTCTTCCCGCTCGAATTTTGTTTTGCTTCAGACCAACAACTTTTGTTGTCACGGAAAGCGTATCGCCAACAAATACAGGTTCAAGCAACACCAACCCTCGGTAAAACAGATTACCCATAACTCTCTGTGAGGGAATGGTGCTAAGCCCAATGGCAATATTACATACCAGCGAAGAACTCACCAACGCCTGATCATGGCCGGTGACGGCCAATGAAAGGGGATGATCCAGGGCCATCTTGAGCCTGTCACCAAATATCGCCTGGTGTATAGCAACATGTCCAGAGGTGATAGTTACTGCCGGTACATCACTGAGATTATCGCCAACGGCGAAATCCTCGAAGTAGGGAACGAACTGGTCCATTTATGATTCCATTTGTTGCGTTATTTTTCGTACACGGCGATATCGCTAGCAACTATTGGGATTTACCCCTTGCTGCAATCGGCCAAATCTCGGAAACAACCCCATCTCGATGAGGAAAATAATAATCATATAAGTTAACCGTTGGATCGCAGTGAGGCGTGACAACGGGTAATTTATCCCCCAACCGGATTTCGACCGATGGGTTGTTTAGCAAAATAATCCCGTGTTCATCTCCTCCCCAGTTAAAATCGACGCCTTCAATATCTTTGAACTGGGGCTTGACGGTGTCCGAGGCAAAAGATTTGTAGCCGGCATCAACCGTAATCAATTTCTTTTGGGGTTTGCTGATAGCGGTGACTAGCACATGTAGCGAAGGCTCAAAGTCAGTAAAAAGCTCAGTTTTTTCACCGCCAATTTCCCGATATTCCACGTCCATAAAAATATAAGAGCCGGCCTGAACTTCAGTCAGTACACCAATATCAGATTCCATATTGTATGAGCCCGTTCCTCCACCGGACACCACGGGCACCTCAATGCCAGCTTGAATAAACAGGTCCCGGGTCGAGGCAGCGAGTTCCATCATGCGTGCATATCGATCACGCCGTTTTTCAAACCCGTGAACATGCATGCAACTGCCGATATAGATCTGCAGACCATCGAAAGAAAGATTGTTGCATTCTTCAGTGATGTGTTGACCGAGCGCAAGCGCCGGCAGACCCTGCTCTACGCCAGTTCTTCCCATGGGTGGATCGAGGTCGATATAGACCGAAAGTGTGATACCAGCATCACATGCAGCGTTATTCAACGCTGTTGCATTTCCGACGTCATCCACAACGATGTGTAGCTTGTCCGTCACCATCCCCATCTCAATCACGCGCGCTATTTTGTCTGTTGTCGCAATTGGCGAAGTGATCAGGATATCTTTAATGCCCGCACGCACCATCATCTCGGCTTCGCTAACGGTTGCGGTACATATTCCCAACGCGCCATGTTCAATCTGCTTTTTAGCAATGATTGGACACTTGTGCATTTTACCGTGACTTCTTAAGCCAAGCTTATGGTCGTTCAGGTAACTCTGCATGTTTTCGAGATTTCGCTCGAAAACGTTGAGATCAATTGTTAGTGCCGGTGTATGAAGTTCCTCTAACCCTATTGGCTGATCCAATATGATTGGATCAAGCGGCGTTTGCTCGACGGTATTTTTCAGGAACTGGTTGAATGACGGCATGATAAAAATTTCCTTCGAATAAGCTTTCTATAGACCCCGATAAGAAACGAATATGGATTTAGAGTCAACAGGCTGCAGCGTGTAAGGGCGGGCCACCGGGCACTTTGACAGCAGATGATTGTCTCAGAATCCTCCGCTGGCACCGCACGCGGTGCGATCCAGGCTCAGTATTCTTAAGTCCTCGGATCAGTGCTCTCTCGGCAGAAACAATAAAGAACTGCCTTCGAGCTTCGAAAAAAACTGTCATCGACACACTAACTCCACCTTGCCGTTAAAGCAGGGAGTAAAGTTAATACTGTAAAACGACATCCATTTTCTAAAAGGATCGGTAAAACATGATCAGAATCACAACGGGGCAAACAAACCGGATGTACCAAGGCCATATCATCCAGAACAAGCTGGTACTTACACTTTCATCACCTTTTTCCAGCTCCTGTAAAATGTTATCCCGATGCCACACCCAACCCGCAAAAATGCACAACACAAAACCCAGCAGCGGTTGACTGTATTGAGTGGTAAGTGAAATCACCAAGCCAAAAAGCTGACCAAAGTTAAACGCTATAATCGTGCTAATGGAAAAGATAACCGCTGTGAGAATCCATACGGCTTTGGTACGGGAAAATCCCTTGCTTTCGACAACGTAGGCGACGGGCACCTCCAGCATAGAAATCGACGAAGTTAGCGCCGCAATGATCATCAAGGCAAAAAAGATAAAAGCGACTAAACTGCCGGCAGCGCCCATCGTGTCAAATAGCGCGGGTAAGACGGTAAAGATCAGTGAATCTCCAGCAATGAGCTCTCCAGCCTCGGTGTAGATTTCCACACCGTTAGCCAAGGCGACATACATGGCGGGAATAATCAGCAAACCGGCAATCACCGCGATGCCTATATCGACCATCGCAACCGAGGCGCCGAGTGTTGATAGTTTTTCGCTATTTTGAATGTACGATCCATAAACCAGCATTGTTCCTACACCAAGAGACATCGAGAAAAACGCTTGTCCCATCGCACTCACCAACAACCCGGGATTGAGCACCTTACTGAAATCGGGCAGAAGATATGCCTTGAAACCGGCAGAGGCGCCATCGAGCGTAGCGACATAAATAATGAGCATAACAATCAGCAAAATAAGTGTCGGCATCAACCTCACAGACCACTTCTCTATTCCGTTGCTTACCCCGCCAAGAACAATCCCGGCCGTAGCAATCATGAAAAGACCGCAAAACAATACATCTCGCGCCACTGTTTGCGAGGTTAACCAGGCTGACAAAGGTTCTAAACCGACTAGACTAGACAATGTTTCAAGGAAGAAAGCGATCATCCAGCCCGCGACTAAAGCGTAAAACGCAAGAATAAACGAGACAGTGACAAATCCCCAAACGCCGGTCATTTTACCAATGGGACTTCCTGTCACTATGCCTAGTGCGTCAACCATATTTGAGCGCGTCGCGCGACCGATAATCAATTCAGCCATCAAAACGGGGTAAGCTAAAGCGAAGGCTAAAATGACATACACCAGGACAAAAGCGGCACCGCCATTCCCTGCCACCTGAGTGGGAAAGCCCCATATGTTACCAAGGCCTACGGCCGAGCCCGCCGCCGCAAAAATGAATCCCAGGCGTGATGAAAATTCTCCCCGTGCACTCATGCTAAGTCCCTGTTGTTGTTTTTATTTTGGTGACATGATCTTCTCATACATCAACGCCAAATGTCCTGCTGCGAGCAATTCTCAGCCCTAGGTCTTACTGCTTTGCTTTTCAGGGCTTTTTGTTAGAATCGGGTGGAATTGAATCTCGTCAAAGCACGCATTTTGAGCAGAGAGAGGAACCGATTGTGAGATTTTCCAGAATATATCCACCGCACTATTTAGCAATCTCCGTCATCATCATATTAGCGCTGGATGTGTCAGTGACAGATGACATATTTACCGGATGGATACCCTACCTTGGTTTGGTACCCGTGTTACTCGGTTTATGTATGACAGGATATGCAGCTCTACAGTTTAAACGGGCAAAAACCAATCTGGTTCCTTTTTCCGAATCAACCACGCTGGTTATCAAAGGCTTGTACCGATATACAAGAAACCCGATGTATGTTGGCATGACGCTCCTCCTCATCGGCCTTGCGTTTCTCACGAACACACCCTACGGCTGGCTGGTTGTCATCGTTTTCCCGATTATCATTCACAGGCTATTTATCATTAAGGAAGAGCAGCAAATGATAGATACGTTCGGTAACGAGTATCTCGATTATCGAGAACGGGTCAGGCGTTGGATTTAACCGCACCTGACCTGCCCACCATTAACAAGTCGCTGGCTTAAACGTTCATTTTCGCACGCAATATCGACAGTCAATATTGCACGCGCATGTATTGCTGTTAGCTCGGCACCGTATTTCGCTCTTCAAACGCGACATTAAACTCGTATTTGCTCACGGGCAGTTCTCTTACTCGAGTGCCTGTTGCCGCGTATATCGCATTAGCCAAAGCAGGAGCAATTCCGGGTGTGCCGGGTTCGCCTGCACCACCCCACGGCTCGTAACTATTGATAATGTGGGTTTCAATAACCGGCGAATCGGCCATCCGTACCATTGGATAAGAGTCAAAATTGGATTGCTGCACTCTGCCATTCTCAATGGAGACTTCACCATACAAAGCAGCCGTTAAGCCGAATATGACACCCGACTCCATCTGGGCTTTCAAACCATCTGGCGCAACGGCAAACCCGGGATCAACAGCGATAACGACACGATCGACACTGATGCTGCCCTTATCCACACTAACCTCTACCACTTCTGCAACGATTGAACCAAAAGAATCCTGTAATGCGATACCACGACCTCGGTTTTTACCGAGCGGTGTTTCCCAGTTAGATTCCTTCGCAACCCTATCCAGCACGTTTAAAAGTCTGGGCTCCTGGCTCAATAACTTTCTTCTGTACTGATATGGATCTTGTCCTGCTTCTATCGCCAACTCGTCAATAAACGATTCAACAAAAAATCCGTGCTGGGAATGGTCCACGCTGCGCCAAGCTCCGAACGGAACATGTGTCGGGCTGTCAGTGTAAAAAATATTTTGATTAGCGATCGCATAAGGAATATGAGTAGCCTCAGCGGGTTCGTGCTTATCGACGAACTGATTTTCCCACGCGACTGGCATGCCATCTTGGCCCAAGGCCGCTCTAAAATTTGATGCAACCGCAGGTCGGTAATGATCATGCTGAACATCTTCCTCGCGGGACCATATCAGCTTCACGGGTAAACCCACCGCCTTCGAAATCTGCGCAGCTTGTATTGCAGCATCCGGAGTTGCTCTTCTGCCAAATCCGCCGCCCATGAAATAATTTGTGACATTGACATTAGCGGGTTCTATCTCAAGTGCCTTGGCAACCTCATGCTTGAATCCAAGTGGATTTTGGGTGCCAGTCCATAGATCGCATGCACCCTCGTTGTAGTGTGCAACCGCATTCATTGGCTCCATACAAGCATGGGCAAGATACGGTACTTTGTACTTACGCTCGATTACACGATCTGCTGCTTCGAAGCTTTTATCCGCATCACCAATTTGCATATCGCCATGAACATCACCGGATTCACGACTCGACGCCATATCAGATTCAAACTGGTCAAAAAATTGTGTCGAGCTAGTGCTGTCATGCTTCGTCGTATTCCACTCAACATTTACCCTTGCGAGCGCCTTGTCAGCTTGCCAATAACCATCAGCTACAACAGCGACAGCATCCTCTAATTTGACGACTTTTATCACGCCCGGCATCTTTTCGGCAGCGGCCGAGTCCATGCTTTTTAGCGTTGCACCAAATACAGGTGCAGCTTTGACGGATGCATACTTCATGCCCTCGACTACAACATCAATCCCGAACATCGCTGTGCCATCAACCTTGGCGGGAATATCGAATCTCGGTTTGTGTTTCCCCATGATCGTGAATTGATCCGGCGTCTTAAGCACAGGAGCAACTGGGGGTGTCTTTTCTGCTGCCTGACTCGCAAAGTCAGCAAAAGGGGCCTTGTTACTACTTGCCGAATGAATCAGCATGCCTTCTTGTGCAACCACCTCTTCAGGATTAACGCCCCATGTCTCAGCGGCTGCTTCACGCAGCATGACTTTAGCGGCCGCACCAGCAACACGCATGCCATGCACACCCGTTGCACGGACACTTGAGCTACCTCCGGTAATTTGCAGGTGCAAAGATTTCGTGACGGCAAGAAAAACGCCGTCTACTGTTCCACCTAACATCTTCGGAATAGGCGTTGATCCAAGCACAAAACCTTTGCCTAACGGATAATTTGCGTATTCGTCTTCTGCCGGCGCTTCCAAAAATGAAACGTCCTCCCAGCGTGCATCCAATTCGTCAGCGAGCATTTGGGTCAAGGCTGTTTGCGCGCCCTGCCCCATCTCCGAATGAGGCACAATAGCCGTGACTTTATTGTTGCGGTCGATTTTAACCCATGCATTGACTAGGGATTCGTTCTCTTCTGCAACGTATTTTGCCAGCCCCGGTGCACGGTGACCCGGGCGAATCGCGACCCCGACAACCAGCGCTCCACCAGTGACAATACCTGCGCCTATAAAACCTCGTCTGGTCCACTTACCCATTTTGCATCTCCTGACTCGCTGGATCGAATATCTGTACGCCAGAATCAGCTACTCGCTTGATGGCAGACCTGATACGTGAATACATACCGCATCGACAAATGTTTCCTGTCATCGCCTTATCAATTTCATCATCCGTGGGATTGGGTGAATTCTCTAGCAAAGCGACCGCTGACATAATTTGCCCAGACTGACAGTAACCACACTGAGGAACCTGCTCCGCGATCCAGGCCTGCTGGACAGGATGCATTCCATCGTCATTGGCAATACCTTCTATTGTTGTGATCTCGGCGCCGCTCACCGCACTCACGGGTGTGACACAAGATCGCATCGGCACACCGTTGATATGCACTGTACAAGCACCACACTGAGCGATACCACACCCGAATTTGGTTCCAGAAAGATTAAGGTTTTCTCGAATAACCCATAACAGGGGCGTTTCCGGGTCAACATCGACCTCACGCGCTTCGCCATTTACGACAAGTTGTAACATGTATTACCTCAAGGAATTGTTGAGTTTGTAGATGAATTCTATACCTATATTTTGAATGACGTTGGAGCATTTAGCCAGACGGGATTGCTCTTTACTTTCATAATAATTAATCAAGTGAATCAATTGAGAGCCCACCAGAGAAGCCGCGCTCTTTTTACAACCTTTAGCGTCGAAGTCACCAGATGTATTGCTTGAGACATTAACGGCGCAATCAACAATCGTTCGTTGAACAACTAAAATCCTTTTCTACTTGGAGCGTGATGTGATGAATATTGTAGTCTTTTCTCATGACTCGACCGATTTCCTCGTAGCTGGACTCTGATTCCCAAAGCGTATTTTCGGGCATAACAAGATGAGCAGTCATACAGTTTTCAAACGTACTCATAGCCCAAATATGTAAATCATGAACTTCAGAGACGCCTGATATTCCCTCGAGATATGCTTTAACACCTTGACGACTGCAACCCTCAGGCACGGCATCGAGAATCAAATTAATAGAATCCCGCAAAAGTCCCCAGGTACCCCACAATATCACCCCCACGATGAGCAAACCCAGCAGCGGATCTATTAGATGCCAACCGGTGAAATAGCTAACGCATGCACCGATAACCACTGCCGCTGAGATGCCTGCATCATAAGCAAGGTGCAAGTAGGCACCCTTTATATTGAGATCTTCTTTACTACCCTTCATAAATATCATCGCGGTACCTGCATTAACCAAGATACCTATCCCAGCGACAATCATGACGACGACTTCATCCATTGGGGACGGAGTAAAAAATTTTTCAATAGATTCCACAGCAATAAAACCCGCAGCGAAGACAAGAGTCATTGCATTAATGATTGCTGCAAGGATTGTCGTTTTTCTGTATCCATAAGAATACAACTCGGTGCTTTTTCTTGTGGCCAAATAGGCAGCCCCCCAAGCCAGCAATAACCCAAGCACATCTGACAAGTTATGGCCTGCGTCACCCAGAAGGCTGACCGAGTTAGATAAAAACCCAAAGACGGCTTCAAGCGCTGTAAATGCAAGATTCACGGTAATTGCAATAATGAAACCAGCATTAACTTTGCTGAAATCGAAGCTGTGGTCATGGCCATGACTGTGACCGTGATGACCATGGCTATGACCGCCTTCAGCAAGCGAATGTTGATGATCGTTCTTTTCCGAATGATTCTTCTGCATTCGTGAACTCTTTTGATGGGGATTTATAATTAAGTAAGCTTTATTTTGTCGTTTTATAGGTGTCCGCTTGGACAACAGATAGCCGGTCGCCTCAAGGCGCCAACCGGTTTATCTCCCACTGTTGCTCGGTTTCAACTTTCACGTACCTGAATCGATCATGCAGCCGGTTTTCGCCACCCTGCCAAAATTCCCATTGCTGCGGCACAATTTTGAAGCCACCCCAAAAATCAGGGACTGGAATCTTACCCTTTAGAAATTTTGATTTCATGCTTTGAAATTGGGCATCCAAAAATTGTCGGGATTTAATTGACCGGCTTTGTTGAGAGGACCAAGCAGCCAGTTGACTTTCACGGGGTCTGGAAAGGAAATAGGCGGCACTCTCAGCGACACTTAACGGCTTTACCACACCCGCAACAATCACCTGCCGGTCCATCTGCAGCCATGGAAACAGCGCACTGACTTTGTTGTGAAATTTGATTTCTTGCGCCTTCTGACTGTCCAGATTCGTGTAAAAAACCAAACCTTCCTCACTAAACCCTTTGAGCAACACAATCCTCTGCCAAGGCATGCCATCACGTCCCAACGTGCCTATACTCATCGCAGTTGGGTCTTGTATCTTCGCCTCAAGCGCCTGGGACATCCAGAATTCAAATTGCGCTGACGGCGTGTCCAGTAATGATTTTTTTGTCAGCTTGCCGTAACTGTATTCCCGACGTTCTTCTTCAAGACTCATATTTCCAATCCATTTTAGCGTTGTTACGTGTTTATGTTGCGAGCGCCAAATTCACTCTCTCCGCAAGCGCAAGCGAAGAAGTTAAGCCGGGCGACTCGATACCGAATAGTTGAACCAACCCTTCAATGCCGTGCTCCCTCGGTCCGTGAATCACGAAATCCATCACGGGTTCGCCTGGACCCTGGAGCTTCGGTCTGATTCCTGCATAACCAGGTACCAGCAAACCTTTTTTCAGTCCTGGATAATAGCGACTAATAGACGAATGATAAGCTTCCGCAAGTTCAGGTGTGACCTCGTAATCTTCGTCTTCGATATATTCAACGTTCGGCCCAAATTTGACTTGACCACCTAGATCAATCGTCGAATGAACGCCAAGACCCGCGCCGGATTTTTCAGGTACCGGATAAATGAGTTTTGTAAATGGACTCTTTCCTGGAAGCGTAAAATAACTGCCTTTACACAAATGCAAGGGCGGCACATTCGCGCCATAAGCGAAATCTAATGTCTCATGAACATCCTGCGCACCCAGCCCTGCGGCATTTATCAGCGTCTCGCAGGTAAACTTGTAACTATCAATACCAATGCGACAGGTGATGATAAAACCTCTTCCACCCCGCTCTACTCTCGCAATCTCTGTGTGACCAACAAAGCTACCGCCACAACTTTCAATATCGCCAAGATAAGCTGTCATCAACTCGTGCGCACTGACAATACCTGTTGAAGGTGAAAATAACGCTGCAACGGCTTGCACGTTTGGCTCTGCCTCTTTTATCTTTTTTACGTCCCAGTATTCGAGATCAAAAACGCCATTTTCCTCTGCTTTGAGTTTTATGCTGTCGAGTACTTCCTTCTCGTCCTCGCACGTAGCAACGATGAGCTTGCCAATTTTTTTAAAATTGACATGATGGCTTTCGCAGTATTGGTACAGTCTTTCTTTACCCTCAACACAGAGTTGCGCTTTCAGGGAGCCGGCCGTGTAGTAGATACCCGCATGAATCACTTCGCTGTTTCGACTGCTGATACCCTGACCAAAATGAGACGCTTTATCAAGCACGGCCAACGAGCCATCTTTTTTGGCTAACGAGCGAGCGATGGCTAGGCCGACAACACCCGCACCAATAACGCAATTCTTAATAAAATCCACGTAGTTCCGGCTTCCAAATCATCTGAATCACTATTGTTGCTGATCAAGTAGACGATTCCAATCAATCCAGATATTTATTTCGTACGTGAGATAAATACTGGTGGCCAGACCGGGAGGCATTTCCGTCTGGTTGCGCTAAATGAGACACATCGCTTTTAAGCCACAATCTACGTATTTGTCTACGTCAATCATCGCTGCATAGATCTACCCGCTCAAACCCAATACAATTGAACACCGCGCAAGTAAAGATAGTATTTTTCACCCTCCAAATGATGAACAAACCTGTTTTATCGACGATGACATTAAACATTCTTAATTAATGACCACGACCCTGTTATCCTTTGTACACACAGACACGCCGTTGACCAGCCAGAGCGATAATCTCGACGCATGACCACCCCGATCACGACAGACACCCGTAAAAGCAACAGACAGGCAACTCAGCGATTACTGATTCTGAGCGGCATTGTTGATGCCGCACTAGGCTTCCTCAAGGTAGGCGTTGGTGTTATCGCAAACTCTCACGCACTAATCGCAGATGGCATCCATTCATTTTCTGATCTTGCGACCGACATCATGGTCTGGATATTTAATAAAATTGGCGCTTCCGAGGCCGATGAAGATCACCCCTATGGTCACGCGAAATTTGAGACTTTCGGTACGCTCATACTCGGTGTTTTGCTAATTCTAGTTGCCGCTGGTCTGATTTTCGACAGCATGCAGCGGTTGCTAGATGTATCGGAAGTGACTATTCCCGCCTGGCCAGCAATGATCGCTGCTTTAGTTTCCATCGCAGGGAAAGAATGGTTGTATCGAATCACACACGCCCTTGGAAACAAAACCAATTCGCGCTTGCTCGTTGCTAACGCCTGGCATCACCGAAGCGACGCGTTGTCTTCGGTCATCGTACTCTTAGGAGTAGGCGGCGCCATCGCAGGCTTTGTTTGGCTTGAGATGCTGGCAGCCATGGCGGTTGCATTGATGATCGCACAGATAGGCTGGAAATTATCGAAACAAAGCGTCGAAGAGCTGGTTGACACAGCGCTCGCGGATTCCTACGTTGGTCAGATCAAAGAAAAAATCGAGGGCGTTGAGGGTGTCAATGGCGTGCACAGTATCCGAACAAGAAGGATGGGGAACGACGTCCTTGTGGACGTTCACCTGCAGGTCGAACCGCTCATCAGCGTATCAGAGGGACACCACATTGGCGAATGGGCGACCCGTGAACTCACGAGCACATTTAGCGAGCTCAATGACGTTGTCGTTCACATCGACGCTGAGGACGATGAACTACTGGAAATCAACGCCCGTCAAAGCCTGCCTCCGCTGAGGCGCGAGGCGAGAGAACAACTGATGGCGTTGTGGGCAAGTGAATTTGAGCAAGAGCACGTCTACAAACTCACCTTGCATTATTTAAATTCAGGCATCCATGCTGAAATATTTCTTGACCGAGAAGCGCATATCAGCGCGGCTGGCGAAAGCGTTAAGCCACTAAGCGGGAGAGAGTTGACTAGCGAGCTGAAAGAAAAGGCTGCAGATATACCTTGGTTGCACAAGGTGTCAGTCTGGTTTGATTGAGGCTAACGTCTACACGTATTTTCCGCTACCTAGTTAGCATCTTCCTAAAGGCAAAAAAAAAGCGCTCAATTTTGAACGCTCCTGGGAGAACAAATCATCAATCTCGAGCAAAAATAACTAGTCTGGCGCTATCAAATAGAAAGTGAAAACTGCTTTTCTTGCTGTGCCATCACCTGATCGGAAACGATTGAAAGATGACCTTGCGAGCGCTTGTCGTTTTCAGTTGAATATGACGGTTCAAATGTAGACTGTGGCGCTAACTCAAAATCGCTTTGATTCACGGCCACTGGCTTATCACTCGCCAGCATTTGAAGCAAATGGTGACAAACAACTCTGCCAATCTGCTCTTTTTTACGCGCCCGAGGCATTCTCTTGGCTGCAACCATTGCAAGTTGCGAGTGCCTTAACGGCGCACTCTCTAGTCTGTTGTGTGTCTCTTTTTCCGCTTTAGCCTGAATGTTTCGATTCATTTTACCGGCCCCCGTTTACTGGATAAATGCACAGTATCAGCCTACTGGGTTTATGTACAGTACTTTTTGCGATTACCAGCTATCGGAAGACAACCTGTTCCGATTCATGCGCTAATGTCACACAATCTCCCGCCTTAAACCTGCCAGCGAGCAGTTCTTGAGCGAGCGGATTCTCAATATAACGCTGAATCGCCCGTTTCAACGGTCTTGCCCCGTATATTGGGTCGTAGCCCACCTCCGCTAGAAAATTCAACGTATCGGCACCAACTTTCAAATGAATGTCGTTATTCTCTAATCGAGTTTTGAGTATCTCGAGCTGTATTTCAGCAATACCCAAAATCTGATCCTGAGCCAGAGGATGAAAAACAACAGCATCATCAACGCGATTGAGGAACTCTGGACGAAAGTGCTGCGAAACAATCCCCATCACAGCTTCTTTCATTACCGCGTATCCGCTTTCGGCTTCTGCGTCCGCGGCCATTGTCTGAATAACGTCAGAGCCCAGATTGGATGTCATTACCAGCACCGTATTTTTAAAATCAACGGTTCTGCCATGCCCATCTGTCAACCGACCGTCATCTAGCACCTGGAGAAGGATATTGAATACATCAGGGTGTGCTTTCTCAACTTCGTCAAGCAAAATCACTGAGTAGGGTTTTCGCCTGATCTTTTCTGTCAAGTATCCGCCCTCCTCATAGCCAACATATCCCGGCGGAGCACCGATCAGGCGGGCAACGGAGTGTTTTTCCATAAACTCGGACATGTCGATGCGCACCAATGCGTCTTCCGTGTCAAACAGAAAAGTCGCGAGTGCTTTGCAAAGTTCTGTCTTACCGACACCGGTTGGACCGAGAAAAAGAAATGAGCCGTTGGGCCGATTGGGATCAGCAATACCGGAACGAGACCTTCTGACAGCATTCGAAACAGCGCTGACAGCCTCCGCTTGTCCCACAACCTGCTTATGCAGTTCAATTTCGAGCTCGAGTAGTTTCTCTTTTTCACCTTCAAGCATTTTTGCGACAGGTATGCCTGTCCATTTTGAAATCACCTCAGCGATCTCTTCCTCCGTCACTTTGTTTCGTAACAGTTTCATGTCCATCATTTCGGCTTGAGAGGCCATATCCAGTTGCTTCTCGAGCTCAGGAATAGTGCCATACTGTAATTCCGACATTTTTGTTAAGTCACTTGCACGTTTTGCCGATTCTAAATGTTGCCGAGCGACCTCGAGCTCTTCTTTAATATGCTGCGTGCCGCTTAGGGCTGCTTTCTCAGTATTCCAAATTTCTTCGAGATCCGCGTATTCCTTTTCGAGCGTCGCGACATTCTCCTCAATCGATTTCAGTCGAGCGATCGATCCTTCGTCGCTTTCCTTCTTGAGTGCCTCACGCTCGATCTTCAGCTGTATCAGTCGACGTTCCAAGCGATCCATATCTTCCGGCTTTGAATCAATCTCCATACGGATTAGACTTCCGGCTTCATCAATCAGATCGATAGCCTTGTCCGGTAATTGTCGATCTGAAATGTAGCGATGTGACAATCGTGCGGCCGCAATAATCGCTGGGTCAGTGATATCTACCCCATGATGAATTTCATACCGCTCTTTCAAGCCTCGTAATATCGCAATGGTGTCTTCTACGTTGGGTTCGTCAACCTGCACCTTTTGAAACCGGCGCTCCAACGCGGCATCCGCTTCAATATATTCACGGTATTCATCAAGTGTTGTGGCGCCAACGCAGTGCAGCTCTCCTCGAGCCAACGCCGGTTTCAGCATGTTGCCAGCGTCCATTGAACCTTCCGCCTTGCCCGCACCCACCATCGTATGTAATTCATCAATAAAGAGGATAACGCTACCTTCCTCCTTTGACAGTTCACTGAGCACTGCCTTGAGTCTTTCCTCAAACTCACCCCTAAATTTTGCCCCCGCGATAAGCGCACCCATATCAAGCGATAATATTTTCTTGCCCCGAAGTGTTTCGGGCACCTCGCCATTGACGATTCTCTGAGCCAACCCTTCCACTATTGCGGTTTTACCCACTCCAGGCTCACCGATTAATACTGGGTTATTCTTCGTGCGCCGCTGCAATACCTGTACCGTTCGACGGATTTCGTCGTCGCGGCCTATTACCGGATCCAGTTTCCCGCTTTCCGCCAACTCGGTTAGATTCACCGTGAATTTATCCAGCGCTTGTCGCGTGTCCTCTGCATTCGCATCATTGACGCTTTCGCCGCCGCGAACCTGATCGACGACACGCTCGAGCGCATCTTTCTTGATATTGAATGTCGAGAAGAGTTTTCCCAGATCACCGCGATCCTCTATCGCAGCCAACATGACTAACTCGCTGGAAATAAATTGATCAGACCTCTCCTGCGCAAGCTTATCTGCCATGTTTAACATCCGCCCAAGTTCGGGTGACATTTGGACATCTCCGAGGTTATCGGATATTTTCGGAAGCCGCCCAATCATATTTTCCAGCTCAGATTGGAAGGCATCAATATCGATACCCATTTGGGCCATCAGAGGCCGGGTCGAACCGCCTTTTTGAGCTAATAATGCTGACACGAGGTGAACCGGTGCGATCTGATTGTTGTCCTTGCCTACGGCAGCGGATTGCGCATCAGCCAACGCTTCCTGTAATTTGCTCGTAAATCTATCGATTCTCATAAAACTTATCCCGTAACCAGTCTGTTATCATGCTCACTATAGTGGGGATGGTGATAACTTAATCAAGAAGATGACGTAACAATTTTCTTAGACAATCATACACGTTGCAACCGAGCTAGCTCACTCTCCCGAAGGGGCTAATTTCATTGGCTTTGCGCCTTTTACCTAAGATGCCTGACGTCTCATTGCTGAGTATTTGAAAGATGATGGAGTGGATTAAATCAATATTGTTACCTCCTCTACTGGGCGGCTATTTTGTTGTCCAGCCTGAGTTGGAAACCAGCGCGTCGCCCTACCCCGGGGATTCCATCGACGACATCGCGATATGGGTAAACCAGACGGATCCCTCCAAATCGTTAATCGTAGCAACCTTAAAAGCGAGCAATCAGAAACCTGTCAAAGAAACCGGCCTTCTGCTCTACAACCTCAGTGGAGAGCAGATTCAATTTTTGCCCGGTGGCACACCCAACAACGTTGACATCAGGTACATCAACCACAAGCAAGCTGAAATAATTGCCGTCAGCCACTGGTTCAGCGGTGACATTACACTCCACACTATTGATCATGCCCGGTTACAACTAGATGCCGAGATTCTAAGCACAAATGCCAGTGGCGTGCCAAGACTAGCCGGTATATGCATGTATCAGCAATCGCTGACAGGCGACTTGCATTACATCGTTACAGGAAAAGACGGTGACCTCGCCCTATTCCAGATTACCGACCTTGATGGCAAACACACGCTGCAAAGTCGATTCAAGCTTGATTCAGCAACTGAGGGTTGCGCTGTCGATGATGCACAGCAAATATTGTACGTTGCAGAGGAAGCAGAGGGCGTTTGGAAATTTGATCTATCAAAAAACATGCTGGAAGCACCTGAATTGATCGTTCGGACCGGGCTGTTAGAGCCGCTGAAACCCGATGTAGAAGGCATTACTCTACTTGAAACAAACGATAACGAGGAATACCTCATTATCTCTTCTCAAGGGAATGACGAATACGCGATAATCGACCGCGCCAGCTATCGGCACATTGCTAATTTCTCGATTGTCGAAGCTAATGAAGCGAGACAGGTCAAGAAGGTTGATGGCACCAGTCATACCGATGGAATTGACCTGACGAGCGCTCATCTTGGACAAGCGTTGCCCAGTGGTATTTTCGTCGCGCAAGATGATAACAACACGTCTAATGGAGAAACCCGGAATCAGAACTTGAAAGTTGTGCCGCTTGAGAGAATTTTGAACCAGATCAGACTAATTTCTAATGACTAACAAAGTTTACATAACGCCCGCTGGCGCAAGATCTCTCCGAGATGAACTTCGAAACATCTGGAGCGTTACTCGCCCGGAGGTAACACAAAAAGTATCTGATGCTGCAGCCCTGGGCGACCGATCGGAAAATGCCGACTACATTTATGGTAAAAAACAGCTACGAGAAATCGACAAACGCATCCGATACCTAACAAAACGACTCGATAATCTCGAAATCGTCGACAGACCTCCGCCCGAACTCGATAAGATATTTTTTGGTGCGTGGGTGCGACTGGAGGATGAAGAGGGCGAAATAAGCGAACTACGTATTGTCGGTGTAGACGAGTTTGATTTAAAGAAACGCTGGATAAGCCTCAATTCTCCAGTGGCAAAAACCCTGTTGGGCAAACGCAAGGGAATGGACGTCATTCTGAAGCGCCCCATGGGCGATCAGGAAATGTACATTAGCGAAGTAAGTTACGATGGCTTTGGACAGTTCTCTCTACCGGATCCGAACGACATCACCGCACGCCCTCCGATGAATCCCAGCGAACAATAAAGAGAATTATTTTCAATGTCCTATGAAAGATCAAACATCCAAGCAATGGAGGGGTACAGCTCAGGTGAGCAACCTCTTGACGATCGCGTCATCAAATTAAACACGAACGAGAACCCCTATCCGCCCGCGCCCGGTGTACAGGACGTGATATCGGGCTTCGATGGATCAAAACTCAGGCGCTATCCTCCTCCCACTGCCGATGAATTCAGAAGTCTTGCTGCCAAGATCCATGGTGTGGACAAAAATCAGATTATTGCTACTCGCGGCGGAGACGAGCTACTTAGGCTACTGTTAACCACCTTCGTCGACCCACTTGCACCCATCGGAACAACTTCACCAACCTACTCACTCTACCCCGTTTTGGCACAAATCCAGAATTGCCCCGTGGTCGAGGTTGAACTTGAACAGGATTGGTCGCTACCCGCTGATTTCGCGACCCGAATGAACGCCGCGGGTGTGAAGCTCACGCTCATTGTGAACCCTCATGCACCAACAGGAAAATTATTTTCGAAGGAGCGAGTGCGGGAACTGGCTAGCGAACTCGATTCTGTACTACTGATTGATGAGGCATACATCGATTTCGTCGACCCTGATCTCAATCATGATTGTCTCAGCATGATCAACGAATTCGATAATCTGGTATTTCTTCGCACGCTAAGCAAGGGCTATTCACTTGCTGGTTTGCGATTCGGCTATGGTATTGGAGCTGAATCGCTGATCGGGCCCATGATTGAAAAAACGCGTGACAGCTATAATCTCGACCTTTTGAGCCAAAAAGTTGCTGTGGCTGGCATCGCTGACCAAACCTACGCCGCTGGTACCTGGCTGAAAACACGCGCCGAGCGCGGCCATCTGACGGATGCACTAAACAATCTCGGCTATCGTGTTTTACCTAGCCAAACCAATTTTCTACTCATCACGCCACCGCCAGGTCTCAGCGCACTTAAAATTCAAGAAATTTTGAAACAGAACGATATTCTCGTCCGATATTTTAGTACATCGAGGCTCAGTGATCGTATACGTATTACAATTGGTACGTCGGAAGAGAATTTGCAACTTATCGAAACACTGCGTTCGATTAATCAGTAAACTTTCGCAAACTCTGTTTGTGACGACGATTTTCATCAAAATTTAATGCGACGGTTTAACCCCTGATTTTTATATGGTTTTAGCAGACATAAACGAACAATCCATGACTGGACAAATCGTCCTGACACCAAATTTTTCGTGGAGCTGGAAAGCGAATCTGTATTTGCTTTACACACTCATGGGCATTTCGTTGGTCGTAGGCTTGGGTTTTATGATCCACGGTGCATGGCTTGTCCTTCCATTTTCGATACTCGAAATGCTTTTTCTTGGCGCTTGCATCTATCTGTGCTTGCTAAAGTGCGACCGACAAGAAGTCATTACCATCTCTGAACACGAGGTGCTCATTGAATCTGGGCGAAGAAAGCCCGAACAATCTCGCCATTTCAATCGTTCTTGGTCGCAGTTCCTTATCTCAACACCAAAACATCCTTGGGACCCGAAGATCGTCTGCATCCGATCACATGGCAAAGAGCTAGAAATAGGGAGTTTTTTAAACCAAAGAGACAAATCGGAGCTTGTCAGCATGCTAAAACGCGTCGTCTATGGGTAATCCGACCTAACAACTCATCATCTTGCTTTGACGTGACCTTGGGTCGGAAAGCGGGTGATTAAGATCCAGCGCGAGGTAAAGACCCATCAAAATCAGATCCGGTATGATTTCATCAAACAAACCCTCTTCTTCAAACAAATGAGCAAAGCCACCAGTGCCAATGACCATGGGTTTGTCTCCCGCAAACATCTCATTCGAAATCTGGTGGGTAAGCTCCCGAATCGTGCCAACGTTGCTCCAATATAATCCAGACTGAATACTTTCGATTGTTGTTCTACCAACCGACGTACCGGGCCTCCTGATTTCAACTGTTGGCAATTTCGCCGCTTTAGCCTCCAATGCCTCCATCGAGAGTCGTACACCGGCAATAATATTTCCACCAAGAAACTCCCGATTAGAAGACACTGCACAGACGGTTGTGGCTGTACCGAAGTCAACAATAATCAAGTTTCTGTTCGGATACAGGTGCGCAGCAGCAATCGCGTCGGCAATACGGTCAGAGCCAACTTCGAGCGGGTTTTTGTACTTGACCTTAAGCCCAGTCTTTACGCCCGCCTCGAGAACAAAAGGATCAATATTGAAGTATTTTGTACAAGCACTACGAAGAGAATAAAGCACATCTGGCACAACACAGCAGATTGCGATTTTGTCAATTTCTTCTGGATTAAGACCGTTTTCGCGCAAAACCGATCTCAGAAATATAGCGGACTCATCCGAAGAAGATCCGGCTTGCGAGGTCTTGCGAAACTGCAGAAGCAATTTTTGGTCTTGGTCAAATACACCACCATAAATTTGACTGTTTCCCACGTCCAGACAAAGAATCATTGTTTTTACCCCTTCGAAAATTTAGGTTGATTCCACAGAATCCTTATTCGCTAACGATGTTGTTCAGGGCGATTGCCATATCGGTTTTCGTCTCGCCTGAACTAACAAGATCAGCACCTCTATACACGTTAAACGTATGGACATTGTCTTTTTCAGCGATCTCCTGAAGATCATTGTGAACGACAAAATCAATGCCTGCCGACCCTGTAAGCTTTGCTACTGCCTCATCCCGCGCTTTCTGATCATTGGTATGGGTGAGTTTGAAGGCGATTACTTTAACCGCTTTGTTCACACTAAAACTTTTTATCAGGTCGATAATCTTATGATTCTTACTCAGTACAATTTTGAATTCGGATTGAGATGACATTTTTGCTTGATGGCTGGGAGGCGTTATCTTCCCATCAATTTCAATGCCCGATACCGAGAAATCGCTCACCGCCGCAAGTTGCACAACAGCGTCAAAGCTGGAATCAGCGAGTAGTATCTTTATTTCTCTCTCAAGATCCGCGAAACTTTTAAACTCTCGCAAATTCCGCGTGTCACTGGGTCTTGCAGCCCGGTGACTGCTCAGCGCGACAACTTCGTGACCCTGTTGGCGAAACCAATCGACTAGATGTGCACCTGTCTGGCCCGTGCTAAAATTACTGATCGTGCGGACAGCATCAATTTTCTCCTCGGTACCGCCAAAGACAACCAGTATCTTTTTGCCCTCTGGCAGGTAATCTGTGACAGCTGCAATCCTGTTCACTAACAATTCATCTACGGTAGTGAGAATTTGATCTATTTCAGCTAACCGACCAGCGCCCTCTTCACCACACGCCAGCATGCCTGACTCAGGATCCTGGAATAAGACCCCCCAATCTTTTAATTTTTTAACTGCGTGTTTTACCGCAGGATGTGCCCACATTGTGTGATTCATAGCAGGCACAATGAGATATGGTTTCTCGAAGTGGTGCGCCAGAAACAGAGTGCCTATCGCGTCAGAAGCGGTGCCGTTTGCCAACGCAGTAATTTGGTTGGCGGTTGCGGGACACAACAAAATCAGATCGGCCCAACGTTCCAGGTTTATATGTTCCATCGCATCACCGGATGAAAAAACATCATCAAACACCTGATTTCCAGTCAGACCCTCGAGCGTAGACCTGCCGATAAAATGAAAAACCGAACTACTCGCAACGACCTTCACCTCGCATCCCGCTTTGACGAGACTGGAGATCACCCCACAAGCCTTATAAGCGGCGATTGAACCACTCATTTGGAAAAGTATTCTGGGTTGTGCCGCAGAGATGGAATTACTCATGGATTAACTACTCCGGTTACCAACGATAATTGAGGCATCGCCACGAGACAATGCGCTGATTTGAGTTAACACGGAAACTCTGCTCAGGCTGAAAAACTTGTGCGGCCAAAAACTAATTAAGTATTTGTCGATATATCGAAGATTGTGCAATTTACTGGTACCTGTCAGCAAAGATCAGGTCCTTTTTCGTTATTTGAGCGCAATGTAGAAGATTCAGCCCTCAATGTCCAATTCCCGTCAACGAACGTTAATAGACACCAATTACAACGCATCCAACTCCAGTTTTACGGACTTATAACCTTTTGGTCGCCAAATACCGGCAGAATGCTGTCTCGCATACGAAATCTGCGGAATATTATCCGTGGTAATCGTGATTGCACCTGTTTCTGCCGTATTCAAGCTATTGATACCTCTTGCACGATAGCGATTCATCACGCCCTTATCAGGGTGGCCAAATTTGTTGTTGTAACCCGCAGAAACCAGCACAAGGTCCGGCGCCAAACGGTTAAGAAAAGCCGGACCGGAAGATGTTGCGCTTCCGTGATGCGGTGAAATCAGCAAATTGACATCTTTAATCCGTCGCATACTCGCTTGCTCTTCTACTTTTGAGCTAATGTCACCGGGGAGCAAGATGGTGTAACGCTTGGTTTTCACCAGCAAAATGCACGAAAGATCGTTGCTGCTTTGATTCTGCGCAATGCCAGTTCGCTTAATCAGTGAGTAGTTAACACCGTCCATTCGCCAGCCATTAACTCGATCACAATGGATATCTTCGGCATTGACTGGCCGACTTCGAAGCGTTTGATCAATCTCGAAATTTCGATACAGCGCTTCAGCACCACCTGCGTGGTCGTTATCATTGTGACTAACGATTAACTTATCAATTTTTCCTATACCCTGATTGCGCAGAAAAGGCGTGACGATTTGCTGACCCGTGTCGAACGACGCCCCATATTTTGGCCCAGCATCGTAGACAATCGTATGATTAGCCCCCTTAATCACAATACTGAGCCCTTGTCCGACATCTAGCACTGTCAGTTGCACCTCACCCTGCGGCACAGAGAAAGGAACCTGCGCGGCAAACAGGGGTAACAAGCACACTACACCGGTCCATTTAGGCACAACCCGACCTGGCGAAAAAAAAATCAAAACGGCGAGCGTTGCCAATAAACCCGCCTCAAAGGGGAACGCACGAGGATAAAACATCAAATTGTAATCGCTTAGAAACGTCAGGTATCGCCATAACCAGGACAGCAAATCAATGACCAATGTCAACAACCAAGCGCCTGAAGCGTCGTATAACAGCAGCAACGGTAAACTAAAAAATATCAGCGGGACGATAACCAAGGAAACAAGCGGAATCGCGACAAGATTCGCAAAAAAACCAACAAGCGACATCTGTGAAACAGTCATTAACATTAACGGTGCCATGCCGGCGAAGACAACCCATTGCGAATAGAGCATTTGATTTACGCTGTGTTTCCAGAGACTAAATCTACGAAAAAGCACGCTTTTCCAGCCCTCTAGTACCTCGAATGGCACTAACCTTTCACCGATATCAGCAGACGTTTTCACACTCCATTCATCTCGAGACAGCGCAAAAACAAACAGCAATAGGAAGACTGCGCCAAAGGAAAGCCAAAAACCTGTCGACAGAGAAGCAAAGGGGTCCATCAGCACCACGCAAAAGAGTGCAAGCGCACACATCGTCGAAATAGAAGAAGATCGTCTTAGGATCAATGCCAGATATACGACGAGGACCATTGTCAACGCCCGCTGAACCGGCAATCCGCTGCCAGCCAACAAGCCGTAAAGTAATGTTACGACTCCGGACAATATGCACGCGAGAAACCGGGTATTGCGCAATCGCTTTAAAACATAGTTGAACATGGTCAAAGACAACGCTGCAATCAAACCCACATGTAATCCAGAGATGATGAGCAGATGATTGGTCCCTGTCGATGACAAAACCTCCCACATATCAGGTGGTATTTCCTGGTTCGCCCCCACGCTCAAAGCCAACAACAATGGTAAGAATGTTTGGTTGTCGGTCAAAGATCTTATTTGACGGATCAGATTCTGCCTGAATTGATGCGCGAGTGTGTTCAGCTGGGGAAGGTCCAATCCAGGCATAGCCTCTCCGGATCGCACGTAACCCGTCGCAATAATTTGGCGACTAAACAGCCATGCTTCATAGTCAAATAGCCCAAAATTGACGGACCCTCTTGGTCTATTCAGCCTCACGTTAAGACGCAACCTTTGCCCTGCTTTCACTTCTGCATCTGTATACCAGGACAACTGAACAAGACCGCTGCGCCATCGCTTGTCTGTCTTTTCAACCTGAAACTGAAATTTGTTGTGTCCATTTTTTAACCTTACATCTGAGACAGTGTGCTGATCATCTGCTGCAGGCGTGTAAACAGGCAGAGAGCTTACATATCCCTCAATCGTCAGATCCGTTTGTTCCAATCCAACTGGCAAAACAGCATCAAGCCACTGATGTGTATTGAATAAGACATAGAGAATGCCGAGATAGAAAGCACCGAAAAACTGGCAACGCACTTTAGTAAGCGCAAAAAGAGCTACCGGTGTGAAAAGAAATAACAACCCAAGAATGGATGCTGAAATTACGATGGGTAATCGAACGGCTATTATCGTTCCACAGACAAAGGCAATAAAAATCACGTTCATGAATTGACTCAGGGGTGTAATTCCTCCCATAAATCCAACTCTAAGATGCGAACGTAGAAATTTATGTGCGAGATATCTGTAATTGATGGAGACGATCTCTCGACGCGGCTATAATTCCCCCCAAGCTTGCATATCAGAAATAGTGAACGTTGAAAAAGTACCTCCCGACCAGAGATGACCTCCGAAAGCAAAAAGTGCTGCATTTTTTTGGCGAGGTCATATTCGAAAATAATCTATGGCACTTCAATCGTCATTCAGTGTCGGTCGCTTTTTTTGTCGGCTTTTTTTGTTGTTTCTTGCCGATACCTTTTCAAATGATTCCAGGCATATTCCTATGCTTGTGGCTGAAAGCAAATGTACCCATATCAATTGCACTCATTTGGATAAGCAATCCGTTCACGATGCCACCAATGTTTTATGCAACTTATAAAGTTGGTACATGGATTCTTAATGAACCGAACCGCGTAATTACTATCGAGCTTTCCTTTGATTGGCTTTCTCAGCAGTTAGCATTAGTTTGGCAACCACTGTTGTTAGGATCGCTAATTACAGGATTAACCTTTGGTATCTTGGCATTTATTACCGCCAGGCTTTACTGGCGGTGGCGAGTTTCTAAGAATTGGAGTACGAGAAGACAGCGGAAGATCCAGCAAAGACTGGCAAAGCTTCGCGGCAAACATGAAGAAAAGTGATTCATGGTGCCAGTCATTTTATTCTCGTCTGAGGACTTCAGCAGGATCTAGACGTGAGGCACTATAAGCCGGATAAAGCGTTGCCGAGAGAGTGATCAAGATAGACACAGCAACAACAACGCCGATATCGCCATACCTGACATCGCTGGGCACCTCACTGAAATAAGTGCCAGCGAGCATTCTGCCGCCAACAATTTGTTCAATAAAGCCAACAATTTCTGGTACAAAATAGGCCATCGGCAAACCGACAGCTAATCCGATTAAAACGCCCATCAGACCTACCACTGCACCTTGAATGACGAAAACCAACATCACGCCGTTCGAAGATAAGCCAAGGGTAGTTAGTATTGCGATATCACTGGCTTTATCTTTCACCATCATGCTAAGACCCGACACGATGTTAAACGCGGCGATCATCACAACAAAAGACAGCAGAACAAACATCATGATTTTTTCCATTTTTACCGTTTCGAAAAAATCACCGTACAACTCAGTCCAACTCGAGGTCTCGACCTGTTGACCATGTTTCACTGCCATCTGATGTACATAAGCGTCTGCAGCGAAAATGTCATTTAATCTAATTCTATAACCCGCCCGAGTGTCACCAGATATTTTTTGTAAGTCACGCAGCGAAACTAACATCAAACCATAATCAAGTTCCGACTTTAGCTCAAAAAAGCCTTCGATTGTTACCTTAGCAAGTACTGGCTTAATGGTTCGCCCGCTTGCATTCGGCCTTGGCAACACGATCGCCAGCTCATCACCTGTCCTCAATCCCAGTTGGTAGCCAAGCGTTCGACCGATCACGACCGAATTCGAACCGGGCGTCAGTGCTGCAATGCTTCCTTCAACCATATGATTAGTGATGACTGAGACTGACGCCTCAGAAGCTGCATCAATGCCATAGATGGTAATCAACTTACTTGCATTCCTGCCAACCACCATACCCTGACGTTGTTGAAACGGGGCAACAAAGGCGACGTCGGGACTTGACATCAAAACATCACGATCAAGGCTTGCCCCCTTATCGACTAACACGACATGTGGCACTGCACCGAGTATTCGGTGTTTAAGCTCAGTATCAAAACCATTCATGACTGAGACGATCACCGTGAGCACAATCACACCGAGACTCATACCTATCAGCGAAACTTTGGAAATAAAGGAAAGATAACCTACCTCTTTCCTGCTGCGAGCGTACCTGACCGCAATCTCGAGGGGGATTCGAAATTTCAATCGATTACTCCATTGTGCAATTCGAGTTTACGATCCATGCGTGCGGCCAGCGCAAGATTATGCGTTACGATCACAAAGCTAATATTGAACTCATCGCTAAGTTCAATCATTAACTCATCAATTTCGAGTGCTGTGCCTTCGTCCAAATTACCTGTTGGTTCGTCTGCGAGCACGCATTGCGGTCGCGTAACAAGTGCCCTAGCAATCGCGACCCGTTGCCTTTCGCCTCCGGAAAGCTGTCCCGGCCGATGATCCAGACGATCAGCTAAACCCACGCGATCAAGCATTTTACTCGCCAGCTCAGTTGACTCAGCAATGGCCAAGCCACCAATTCTAAGTGGCATCATGACGTTTTCAAGCGCGGTGAAATCCATCATCAAATGATGAAATTGATAGATAAAACCCAGCGTGCCGTTTCGCAATCGGCAAAGTTCATCTTCGTTCAAGTTACCGAGGTTCTTGCCATTAATTTGTACGCTTCCCTCTTCGCATGTGTCTAGACCTCCCAACAGGTGAAGCAATGTACTTTTGCCACTTCCGGACAAACCGACAATTGCAATTCTCTCACCCTGATTCACCGTCAGATTGATACCACGCAAAATGTGAAGATCTTGTTCACCCTGAACAAAATGTTTGTGGATGTCTGTTGCTTTTATCACGGGATCAGGCGTCATACTGCAAACACTCCACGGGATCGGACTTGGCGGCAGAAATAGCTGGATAAATTGATGAACACAAACAAATCACCATAGAGACGAAGGCAACCAGAAAAACATCACCTGGTAGTATTTCCGAGGGTAAGTAGTGAACAAAATATTCGTCCATCAAACCAAGAGAAAATTGTTTTTCAATCAACAAATAAAGGTCGCTCACGTTCGACGAAACCAGCGTACCGAGCAACACACCCAATGTTACCCCAAGAGCGCCCACAAGCGCGCCATGGAGCATGAATATTCTGAGAATCATACTCGGATGTGCCCCCATCGTTCTAAGAATCGCAATATCCGAGCGTTTATCATTCACAACCATTACCAGGTTCGACACAACATTAAACGCAGCAACCGCGATTAGCATTGAGAGGAGCAGAAACATCGTCGACTTTTGAACACTGATTGCGTTGTAGAGATTGCCGTAACGTCGCACCCAGCTGGAGAAAAACACATCGGAACGATTCAACCCGGCAGCTAATTCAGGCAATACACTTTGCACCTCAAAGAGGTCGTTTAAGGAAACACGAATACCGCTTACGTTTTGCAAACGCAGCAGCCGTTGCGCATCGATGTGGTGCATAAGCACATTTGATTTATCCGCATCCGTCCCAGCACTAAACTCACCGACAATCGTAAATCGTTTGCTTCTAGGCACAGGACCCGCAAGCGTGAGCTGGGCATCCGGCAGTATCAGCGTCACCTTGTCACCCATCGTGACACCTAATTGCCTAGCCAAACGTGAACCAATGATTAGACCAAACTCACCTGCAGCCAGTGCATTAAGCGATCCAGTTCGAGTAAATTGACCAACACCAAACATTTTGGATTCAGCTCGCGGTTCAACCCCTGTAAAGGACACACCGAGCAACTTTTCTTGTCCAATGATCAAGCCAGCACCTTCGACAAAGGGGGCCGCTGAGACGACACTCGGGTGCGCCACGAAACTTTCTGTCACCGTCTCCCAGTCTGCAAAACCGTCTTCAGCAAAAACAACACCGTGGGGTAACACAGAAAGCACACGCTCCCTCAACTCCCTCTCAAAGCCGTTCATGACAGAGAGCACAATGACGAGTACTGCGACACCAAGAATTAGCCCCGCGACTGAAACCAGCGACATGAAAGAAACTAGCTGATCAGCTGCGCTCGAATACGTGTAGCGGAGCGCAATTCCCATGCGCCAATTGTCAAACAAAATACTCAAAATTACGCTGCCAAAACCGTAAAGACCGTATTGAAGCACATAAGCACAGGCGCTTCATCCTTCACGGTGTTAATCTTGTTATCGATTATGCAGCGCCTTCTGAACGTTCGTGAAATGGGTTACAATTTTGTTTGCATTCGTGGCGTAGCCAAGGCGCAGCAACAGGCGATTCGGTTTCGCGCAAAAAGTGGTGTAAAGACCGACCGTTAGGTTGTGACTGACGCTGGCGTGAAAACGCTAACTCAGATAGTTGCTGTAAATTCGAAACTGTCTGTCCGACAATGATCGAAGCGTAGAATCGCGGGTTGTGCGAGCTAACGAGACTGACCAGCACCAGAAGCATTGCAAAGTTTTCACGCTGCAAATATTTTTAGATTGATTGAACGACATGTTGTTCAAAAATTGTCAGTAGGCAGACACAATAGGTGAAGAATCAAACTGGCGGGTAAAGATTCAACGCGCCGTAAAACTTTTATCACGAGACAATAATAAAATGATTGTAATTTTACACCCCAATATCGACGAGAATGGCGAGGCTTTTAAGAAAACCATGCGTTATCTTAACAATCTCCCGGACATCACATTGCAACAACATGCTGTACAAGGCTCGGGGCAGAAACTAACAGAAATATACTTGTTGGGAGATACTCACAAGCTTGATCAGGAATCGATTGAAACTCTGGACGGTGTCGAAAGAGTTGTGCGCATCTCTGAAGAGTATCGAATTCTCGGACGCCACAAGGACGTCGATAGAATTTCAAACTTCGAATATAACGGGGTAACGTTCAGCCAAGATAATTGTCATGTCTTCGCAGGTTTGTGTGCAGTCGACACCAAAGAGCACGTCGAGATGATGATGAAAGCGCTTCAGGAGCACGGTCAGGTGTGCACCAGAATGGGTGCTTATAAGCCGAGAACCAACCCGTACTCTTTTCAGGGGCATGGTAAAGACTGTTTACCTTGGGTATTCGAGCTCGCGGGTAAATACGGTATCAAAGTCGTGGCGATGGAAGTCACTCATGAAAGTCAAATCACCGAGATCGATGATGCGCTCAGGGCAACGGGTAACCCCACCGGGGTCATGTTGCAAATTGGTACGAGAAACACACAGAACTTTGAATTACTTAAAGCGGTCGGTCGTCAGCAAATCTATCCTGTTCTTTTCAAACGCGGTTACGGCGTGACATTAAATGAGTCCCTCAACGCCGCTGAGTATCTTGCAAGCGAAGGCACTTCTAACGTCGTCTTTTGCCTCCGAGGGATGAAGAGCTCTGCAAGCAGTCCACACCGCAATATGGTCGATTTCGGGCATGTGCCGGTTATCAAACGACTCACCCGAATGCCTGTGTGCGTCGACCCTTCTCACTCAGTCGGCACGCGAGATACATCCTCAGACGGCATACTCGATGTTGCGCATGTCGCATCTCAGGGCATTGTTTCTGGCGCGAATATGGTGCTGGTTGATTTTCATCCAAAACCCTCGGCAGCACTAGTGGACGGACCACAGGCACTACTCATGGATGAATTACCAAAATTCCTCGAAGACATGTCAGAAAGTGAGGCTTTCTATCAACGCAGACGAGAAATTTGGCGTTAGAACCTCACAATCAAACTCAAGATCAAAATCAAGGCGAGTGAAACTAATTTACGTTTCGCTCACCATCTTTCCAGAAGGGTTTTCGGAGTTCTGTTTTCAGTATTTTACCAGCGCCGGAAAGTGGCAGAGGCTCTGACTGATAACTCACTGATCGCGGACACTTAAAACCTGCGATCAACGCTTTGCAATGAGTGATAAGTTCCTCTTCAGACACGCTCATTCCATCTTTGGGAACAACGATGACGTGAACCTGTTCACCCCATTTCTCGCTTGGAATACCTATCACTGCACATTGCGCAACCGCATCATGTTGATAAATCGCATTCTCGACTTCAGCCGAATAGACGTTTTCACCTCCTGACACAATCATGTCCTTTACACGGTCTACGATAAACAGAAAACCATCTTCATCGAGGTAACCACCATCACCCGTGTGAAGCCAGCCATCAACGATGGTGTTACTGGTTTGCTCTTCCATATTTCGATAACCGAGCATCACGTTGGGGCCCTTCATGCAGACTTCACCAACGGTGCCAGTTTCTACTGGCGCGCCGTCTTCATCGAGAACGGCGAGCTCTACACCGGCAATGGCCTGTCCTGCAGATTTCATTTTACCAGCAAGAGGCCCTTCAAACGTGTGTCGAGCGGCATCTAATAACGTGATGCAAGGGGCAGCCTCTGTTTGCCCATAGGCTTGGTAGAAATGTGTCTGGGGGAGAATTTGCATCGCTTTTTTAATCACTGGTTCGGGCATTGGCGACGCGCCGTAAAGAATCTGACTCAGAGAACTCAGATCATGGTTCTCCACCTCGGGGTGATTGACAAACATATTTATCATCGTCGGGACTAACAACATTCGATCGATGTTGTATTCCTCGACGCCTTTCATGGTACTCACCGGATCGAACGCGGGCTGGAAAAAGTTAGAACCTGCTGTTGCTGCGGTCATCAAGCACACAAATGCATCTGCAATGTGAAACATTGGTGCGACATGCAACACTTTGTCAGTAGGTGACATGTCAAATACAGAAAAGGCCTGTAACGCATTAACTACGAGGTTTGCGTGGCTGAGCATGACACCTTTTGATCTGCCGGTGGTACCGCCGGTGTAAAACAAACCGGCAACGTCATCGCCTTGCCTACCAGCATCGGGAATCGAATCCGCCGAGACAAGATCTGCGTACGAACTATAACCCGCCGGAACATCACCATCATCGATAAAAACAAAGTGTTCAACATGGGGTAAATCACCGCGAATCTTTTCTATCAGAGGAACAAAGCTGGTATCTACAAAAACCACTTTGGCCTCGGAATCAGTCAGCCAATAGGTCACTTCAGGACCAGCAAGCCGCGTATTGACGGGCTGAAACACACCACCTGCCCAGGGTACGGCAAACATAAATTCAAAATAGCGATCACTATTGAGCGCAAGAATAGCCGCACAATCTCCCTTCTCTAAGCCGAGCTTCTGCAATCCGCCAGCAAAGGCTGCAATACTCGTCGCGAATTCTCTCCAAGTCTGACTTCGATCACCATCTAGGGTTGCAATAGCATTGCCATTGGTTTGGGCAGCGCGGCGAACGAGTTGAGTCATTGAATACATTGGGAACGCTCCTGATTGTTGATTTTATTAATATTTTCTTTTCAGCGAATGATGCGCTATTCCTGCTTTACTTATCAAGAACAGGATAGCAATACCTAAGCCTGTACAAGCCTTGACCAGGGTAGAGTTTGCAAACCAGATCGACCCATTTGATTGAAAGCAGATACAAAAATCGCAAACTTTTAGGCGGATCAAGTTTGTTTTGCACAGACAGAGCGCTAAAGCGAAATGGCTATCTAAGCGACACGAAAATCATTAAACGCGATCTTGGGAAGCGCTGGCGTCAACAAACATCGACGTACCAGCCCTGTTTTTGACCGAGGGTGCATCAGTTGCATCAACTTCAGCATCGCACTTGCTCATATCACCGCCGCAAATCTCACACGGCCCGCCGACACCGGCATTTGCCAGGCCCCCACAGCTACCACTTATAGGCTTGCGGCCCATCAATACGCCAACAGACATGGCACCGACAATCATCAGCAAAATTATAAAAGTTATCAGTATCTCAGCCATTACTATGCCTCATCAGTGCCTTTACGCTATTCAAATTGATGTCATTTACCAGCACTCGTCATACTCGCCTGCAACAATAGCAAACAACGACAGCTCGATATTTCATTGAGCAGAAACGTAACGATCAAATGCCTCTGAAGTTTGTGCGACAAACCCCTCACGCTCTTTCATTATAACCATTATCGGAATGTTTTGGGCATTCGCTAATGCAATACCTTTTTCAGCGCCCATGACATTGATCGCTGTTGCCAGCCCATCAGCTAGCGCAGTGGAGCGGTCCAATACCGTAACGGAAGCAAGGTTATGCGTGATTGGCATGCCCGTCTTTGGATCTATCGTATGAGAGTAACGCTTGCCATCAACCTCAAAGTAATTTCGGTAGTCGCCTGAGGTTGCCATGCCTAGGTTCCTCAGTTCAATTACCGAATGCATTTCCCGCTTGGTTGCATCCGGCAACTCAATTGCAATGCGCCAAGATTTTCCAGCTTGATTGACTCCCCTGCCCTTAAGTTCTCCACCAATCTCAACGAGATAATCTGTATGCCCCTGCCTGTCAAGCAAGCGAGCAACCTGATCAACCGCATAACCTTTTGCAATCGCTGAGAGATCAATAGAGATATCTTTTGTACGTTGAACGTAAACATCACCCAATATCAGTCCGTCGGTACCAGTTCGGCTTAGCGCTTCAGCGATAACCTCGGTCGACGGTATCTTTGAATCCGTCATTGTTGGACCGAAACCCCACAATTCGACAACAGGTGCTAGTGAAATATCAAAAGCACCATCGCTCAGCGCATGTATTTCAGCTGATAACGCCAAAACTTCCCGTGTTTCACCAGAGACAGGAAAGCGTTCATCGAGTTCACTCCGATTGAGCAAAGACAACTCGGAGTCATCCTTGTAGTTCGACATCAGCTGGTTAATCCTGTCCACTGACATTTGAACCTGGCTCTGCAGCTCCTCCCGACCGACGTTTGGACCTACAACCTTGACGCTGTAGGTCGTGCCCATGGTATTTCCGGTAACTGTCACCATTGGCGGAGGGGCGGATTCGCACCCGCCAAGAAACAATATCGTGACGGACAGAGATAGGATTAATCTTAATTCTATTATCGCGATGTTTTTAAGCGTCTTTTTCACTAAACCTCTTTGCTACTCATCCGAAACGATCGGCGCTAATCTCTCACGCAGTTCGTTTTTGGCTATTTTTTCTAGTGTTGATCGGGGTAACGTGTCTACGATGTGAACGGCTCGCACCACCTTGAAATCGGCAAGGTTACTGACGCAGTGGTCGATAATCCTGCGCTCAATATCCTTGAGTTCAGTTTCATCGGCACGCGTGATAGTTGACTCACTGAGAATCACAAAAGCAACAGGTACCTCATCCAGCATGTGATGCTTTTGGGCAACCACAGCGCACTCTGACACAAGTCCTGATGACATAATGACGGTTTCAATTTCTGATGCCGCAACATTTTCTGCGCCCACTTTAAGCATGTCTTTCTCCCGGTCGCAGAAAAACATGTTGCCACTTTCATCAAACCTCACCACATCACCAGTGACAAACCAGCCTTGCTGATCGAAGCTCTCACGATTCGCCTCTGGATTCTTGAAATACTCTTTAAATAAACTCACGCCGCGTATGCCGCGGATCGTGAGCAGCCCTTTTTCACCCACCCCGCAAAGCTCATTCGCTTCGTTTGTTACGCGTACGTCGTAGGCAAAACTTGATCTTCCCATCGACAACCTCGGCCCGGGATGGTCAAGATCCCCGATAATCCCCTGCGTGATCGTCTCTGTCATACCCCACCAACCGATTGTTTGGATATCGTAGCGTTTCTGAACCTCCGGCAGATGTGCCCCCAAACCCCAAAACCGATACTCGTTTTTCTCGGGCACTGGCTGAGAAGCTAGTGCTTTGACGCAAAAGGGGATGAGTGAGGCCCAACTGCACGCGTATCTGGCGGAGACAGACCAAAACCGGGACGCAGAAAATCGCGGTTGCAAGACCATCGTACCGCCAGCCCAGAGCGTCGACAGCATGGAGTACGATTGCGCGTTGGTATGAAACAGCGGCAAAACAATCAGCGTGCAGTCTTCGTGTCGCAACCTCATTTGAGTTGCATTTACTTGCGCTCCCCAGATCGCATTGGCATGCGTCCAAAGCACTGCTTTTGGGCGCGAGGTGGTACCAGATGTAAACTGGATCCCTAAGTCAGCCCAAGGATCGACAGTTCTTTGCATAACATCTGTGCCCACAACCTCTTCTAGCAATTCGGAAAAGGGTCTGAATTCGTTTCCCTCCAGACCGGCAACTTCACCATCTGTGACAAAAAATGACTCGACATCGGGTGCAGAACTCCGCAAAAGTTGAGCAAGAGAGGGCTGCGTAATGGCACAACTTACTTCCGCAAAATCTACAAAATAGGTCAAATCTCTAGCGACAGACCTCGTGTTCGTTGAAACGGCTGTAGCACCTAGGTGCGCACAGGCAAACCAGCTAAGCAGGAACTCCGGACAATTATCCAGATGAATGAGCACCTTATCTCCGGCAACAACACCAGATTTCGCAAGATTATTTGCGACCAGAATGACTTCACGCTGAAACTCTGCATAAGTCCAACTCGCATCTTCCGAGTCAAAAGGTACCCAATGCAAGAAGACCTTGTCGGGCGTGCGCTCTGCCCACTGATTCAACAGCCAGGGAACATCCCGGCCTTCAATCTGCAATTGCTGTGTATGGGTGAGCGTGGTCAAAAGTGATTGTTCCGAACCCATCAATATTCTCGCGACGCCTTATTATTCTGAAAAAAAGCCTGTGCACCCCCGACCTAACCCGTCAAGTCATGCGACTCAACGGATTATTCTAGTTCGCATCAGATCTTTTCGATTAAGTTTTTGAATGCGTCACAGTTTCTGACCCGTTCCTCTGATGTCGTGCCCTGAAAGCTCACATTAAGGTTAGTCACACCGGCTTCCTTAAAGACTTGCAGACGTTCTTTCACGAACCCCTCTGAGCCAATAAGTGAGGTTGAATCGAGATAACTTTGAGGAATCGCAGCTTCTGCTTCTGACTTTCGACCTGATAGATACAAGTTCTGGATTAGTTCAGCTTCCTCTTCATATCCGTACTTTCTAAAAATCTGATTGTAGAAGTTCTTTTCCTTCGCTCCCATACCGCCAACGTACAAAGCAATACCGGGGCGAGACATATCACGATAGCTCTCCAAACCCTCGCCAATCGCCACAGAACCGCCTGCATAAACCTCCAGCGGCGGCAATGCGGGGTCACGTTTAGCGTTACCACGCCGTAATGCGTCACCCCAGACAGCATCGGCACCCTCCGCCATGAAAAATGCTGGCAACCAAGCTTCAGCTATTTCTGCAGTCATCTCGACGCTTTTCTCTCCTAGTGTTGCGAGTGCTATTGGAATATCGCTGCGATATGGATGATTAATTATTTTTAGCGGTATACCAAGTCCAGTGCCTTGATCAGCGGATAACGGGATCTGGTATTTCTTTCCTTGATAATCAAGTTTTTCGTCTCTGCGCCAAACCTCGCGGCAAATATCAACGATCTCACGAATTCTGGTCATTGGAGCATCGTAGGGTACGCCGTGGAAGCCTTCAATCACCTGAGGACCCGAAGCGCCTAACCCCAGCATGCAACGTCCCTCGGACAGAGCATCAATTCCAGCAGCAGTCATCGCCAGCAACGTCGGTGTTCGGCTGTATATATTTAAAATCCCAGAGGCGATTGTTATCCGCTCTGTTTTAGCAGCAACGTAACCCATGGCGCTTACCGCATCGAAAGAATAGGCTTCAGCCAGCCAAACACAATCAAGCCCGGCTTTTTCCATCTCCACGATTTCCTTGGTTGCGCCAATATAGCTTTGACCATAGTGCATTGATGTTGAAATTTTCACGTGTCCACCTCTGGTTAGTTTTCGTTTGTATTGAGTCTACTGGTAACTAAACGCTGAGTTCAATAGAGACATCATCACGATGGCCCGCCGTGTTACCATGCGAGGCACGCCAATCCTAACATCACATGACTTTTAGAGAGACCACCCTTGAGCAGGCAAAATCTTGTTTTTACCATTATCTGCGCGTGGTGCTTGTTAGCATCTTGCTCCCACTCACTATCAACACTTCCCGCTGTGGAGCAATCGAATGAACAGTTGCCCGGAGAAACAGCCCTGGCTTCTGAAGCACCTAAGCGGTTGTTTCTTCAACAGGTGTCATCATCAAGTGCCATCATAAAGTGGCGCGGAGAGCAGAACGCGGTCTGGTATGGCACAAAAAAACAAGATCTGAGCAGACGCAAAAATGCAGAGCAAGAACGCAGTCACAAGCTGGTTTTTTTGGACAAGTTGAGGCCTGACACTCGCTATTACTATAGTTTCGAGCGCGCTGCTTTAGCTGAAGCAGTGATGTCATTCACCACGGCTCCGCTCAAAGGCGCCCTGCCCTCTGATGGCAATACGCACATTTGGCTGTTGGGGGATTCAGGTACAGCGACGGAAAAATCGCACGGACAATTACCCCACCAAGGTAAAGCTATCGATGTGATGAACGGCTTTCTCAAATACAATGAGGCGCAAGCAAACAACGAACCGTTAGACCTGTTATTACTGCTTGGCGATAACGCTTATCTGGAGGGAACTGACGCTCAGTGGCAGGGAGCGTTCTTTGATATATACAAAGATATCATCCACTCCGTCGGCACCTGGCCTACGATTGGCAACCACGAGATGGGCGTCGGAGCGCCTTTCGATGTTTGCATGTTTCGCAGGTTGCCCGCCTGTGAAAAAGGCCCGCTCATGCTTCACATGGGAGGCATCAGTACCTCTGCTGATCCTGATTCCTATGACAGCGACGGCGACGGACCTGATGCCTACGGTTTGCCGTATCTAGATATATTCAGTCTACCCTCGCGCGGTGAACTTGGCGGAGTGCCGAGCGGGACCGAACAATACTACGCGTTAGATTACGGTAACGTGCACATTATTAGCCTCGATTCCCAGCTCTCCAACAGAGATAAAGATCAACGTGCTGCGATGAGGGACTGGCTCATCGATGACCTGAGCGCAAATCAGCAAGACTGGACCATCGTCATTTTTCATCACCCGCCTTACAGCAAGGGAAGCAATCACGATTCAGACCGAGAACAGAACGAAATAGACATGCGGGAGCATTTCAACTCTGTGTTTGAAGATTACGGCGTAGATGCTGTCTACAGTGGCCACGCACACTCCTACGAACGTTCCTGGTATGTCAAAGGTCATCATGGAAAATCTGAAACCTTCGACCCGACCAGCCAGACACTGCTGAATGCACAAGGTGAACCATCGATGGGGCAAGCCGGGGAAACATACCCTCAGTTGAACAATAACGGGGCAGATGACCGCGCGGTTTACACTGTGGCGGGCAATGCCGGCAAGGCTGATAAACACTCCCCTTGCAAGGCGGGTCAATATTTGGGGTGCACTTTGCCAGACTGGCTGGAGCACCCTGTGCACAGAACCTTTGACGAAACAAAACCTGGCTACAGAAAAAACGGGTTAGCAATGAAAGGGTCAGTTGTCATTGATGCGGGGAGATCCGAGCTGACCTCGCGCTTTATCGATGAGCATGGCAATGTACTCGATTATTTTACCATTACGAGAGAAGCTCGATGAGACTTCTCTCGCGAGCTATGTTGGCAGCAATGTCTCTGCATATTACCGCATTGATGGCGCATTCAGGAGATCACAGCAGCATCAACGAACTTAATGCACTGCTCGCCACGACTCCCGATGCACCTTCGCTACTGTTGATCCGAGGAGCGACCTTCACTCGCATGGGCCAATGGGACAAAGCTGAGCAAGATTTTCTTCGCGCCAAGCAGATAGACAAACATATCAATATCGATTTTGAGCTTGCGCAACTCTATTTCCAGCGCAATTTATTTACTTATTCTCTGCTTCACGTTAATCGATATATCAACATAAACCCTGAATACGCACCCGCTTACCTGTTAAAAGCTCGTTCTGCCCAAGCATCTGGACAAACAGGAATTGCGCAACAGAGTTGGGTTGACTATCTGACAATAGCGCCTGATGCACACCCCGGGGACTATCTCGCCGCAGCAAGGCTCCATGCGTCAACAGGTTCCATAGGCGTCGAAAAAGCGCTCGAACTGCTTGATCAAGGCATCAAGCGCATCGGTCTGACGGCACAATTGCAAGGCTATGCCATGCAACTCGAACTCGACAGAGACCAACCCACGCTTGCCTATCGCCGCTGGCGAAGTCTTGAGAACCAGCTCGGAGCAACACCAAAATATAAGATCACGCTCGCTCAACTGCTTGTTCTCACCGACCGATTAAGTGAGGCGAGGATCACGCTCGAAGACGCAAAAACACAGCTGTTAAAACAAAGAAAAACACCGGCGCGCAAAACCCTCGAGCGTAAGCTCATGCGCATTGAAGAACAGCTCGGATAATTGTTTAGACCTCAATCGAATCAAAGAGGAAATTATGAATCAGTCGTTAACACCGCCAAGAGTAAAACTCGCAAGATTGCCGACACCTCTCGCAAAACTAGAGAGGTTGTCAGAAGCCGTCGGCGGACCAGAAATCTGGCTTAAAAGAGATGACCTGACGGATACCACTGCATCAGGCAACAAGCTTAGAAAGCTGGAATTCAGTGCGGCACAAGCGCTAAAAGAAGGCGCCACGCGTTTGATAACAGCCGGAGGCTTACAATCCAATCACTGTCGCGCAACTGCCGTTGTCGCGAGGCAGCTAGGCATAGAATGCCATCTACTGTTGCGAGGTAGAGAACCCAGCGAAGCAGACGGGAACCTGTTCATCGACCAAGTCTTAGGCACCACTATTTCCTATCTTGACCAAGCTGAGTTTGATTCTCTCGATCGTTATGCTGAGGATTTGGTTGCTCAGTACGCTACGCAAGGCGAAAAAGCCTTCTTTATCCCTGTTGGCGCCAGCGACGAAATTGGACTCTGGGGATATATTGAAGCATCGAAGGAACTTAAAGACGATTTTACCGCCAACAATATTTCACCGGACTATCTTGTCTCTGCTACCGGTTCAGGCGGCACTTTGGGCGGCTTAATTTTAGGTTGTGAAAAGTATCAGCTAACGACTAAACCTATCGCTTTTAATGTCAGCAACGATGCTGACTATTTTCGGCAAAAGATTTCGGCAGATATTGCTCGCTGGAACCAACGTTATGGCCAGCAACAGGCGATTAGTACCTCAATGATTGATATTATTGATGGATATGTTGGTCCCGGTTACGCTCGTGCTGAACCCGTCATTTTTGATACAATCAAGTGGCTGGCACAACTTGAGGGCGTGTTACTCGATCCGGTATACACCGGCAAGGCGTTTCACGGCATGATTCAAGAAATCAAGCACGGCAGGTTTCAGAACGCGAGGTGTCTAGTGTTTATACATACGGGTGGCATCTTCGGTTTGTTTCCACAAAAATCGCAGTTTTAGCAGGTTAAACAAACTCTACTCTTACACGGAATTCTTCCTTCATGAAGTTACGCTTTGCTCTAACATGCCTACTTGGCTTAACCTTTCTTTCAGGTTGTTCGACGGTCAACAGCACCTTCGATTCTATTGGGGGCTTTTTTAACAAAAAGGGCGACAAATGCAGTGGTCCTGACTGTGATAACCCGTCCCTCATTGATAATCAGCAAACCGCAAAAAAGTGGCACTGTTACGGACAGCAGAACACGGAAGACTGGCAATGCCAAACGGATGCTGATGATTCAAAAATCACTTCAATTCAACCCAAGTCACGTGCCCCCGCACAGACAACTTCTTCGCAAGAAGTCATGCAGCAAGAGGTCATGCCGCAAGAAACACAATACACAGCTGAATCACTCGCTCCAGAACTGGCTCCAGAACTGGCTTCAAAGCCGCTGCCCGAGGCAGAATTTGAAGACAGCACCGCGCCAGAAAAAACGACTGGCTTGCTAGATCATCCGGCTAATTACTACACCGTTCAACTGATCGCTTTACCACAGCAACCCGAGGTGCTGGAGTATGCCGCTGCCAACGGCATAACAACGCCGCTGACCGCTCTTATCAACAGTCAGGGCATGCCATGGCACGTGCTGTTGCTTGGTATCTATCCAGACATCTCTGCGGCCGAGGAAGCAGCCGCAGAGTGGACGGCCACTAAAGATCTGAAAGTAAAACCCTGGATCAGACCATTAGGTCCATTACAGGAAGCCATTCGAGAAGCGGTCAAAGGCTAACTTTGATTATGTACGTTACGTTGCAGGAAGGACTGTGTTGTGAATTCTGGCAAAACTAATCCACTCGCAAACATACCGGGTGTGGATACTATTCTTGGTGCAGATGAAGCTGCGCCACTGGTTAATAAATATGGCCATGCCGAGCTCGTTCAGTGCATTCGCGCGCAGCTCTCGACTATTCGCGCCTATTTGAAAAGCGCTCCGGGCTCATCGATTCCGACGGTTGCCGATCTTCTCTCCGAGGCAGAAGCCACGCTGGACAGCCAGAACCGGGGCAGCCTTCAACAGGTCCTGAATCTTACGGGAACAGTTATACATACTAACCTTGGTCGTTCACAGTTACCGCAAGCTGCCATCGATCAAATTAACGCGGTGGCAACAGCAGCATCGAATCTTGAATATGACATTTCCACCGGAAAACGCGGAGACAGAGACTCTCACACTGAACAATTATTGGCAGAACTTACTGGGGCCGAAGCGGCAACGATAGTCAACAATAATGCTGCTGCTGTCTTGTTGGTATTAAACACCCTAGGAAAAAACCTAGAGGTGCCAGTATCCAGAGGCGAGCTGGTCGAAATCGGCGGCTCCTTTAGAATTCCTGACATCATGTCAGGCTCTGGTTGTACCTTGGTAGAAGTTGGCACAACTAACAGAACACATCTGGCTGACTACCAAAACGCCATTGGTGCCGAAACTGCCATGCTGATGAAAGTTCACACCAGCAACTACGAGATTCAGGGCTTCACCAAATCGGTCGACGAGGCAGCCCTCGCTGACCTTGCCCATGAACACAACATACCTTTCGTCACGGATCTTGGCAGCGGCACACTATTGGACTTCGGTCCGCATGGATTACCTCCCGAACCAACGGTACAACAAGCAGTATTAAATGGTGCCGACATTGTCACTTTTAGTGGTGACAAGCTCTTGGGCGGCCCGCAGGCAGGCATCATAGTTGGCACGCGGGAACTTATAAAACGCATTAAATCCAATCCACTCAAACGAGCGCTTAGAGTCGATAAAATGACGATAGCTGCGCTGTTTGAAGTGCTGAAAGCATACCGTAACCCTGAGACAGTCATTACAAAGCTGCCGACTTTGCGACACCTCACTAGGGACCAGGCAGATATCAAGCAAATGGCAGAGTTTTTGACACCAATGCTGCAAAAAGCTGTCGAGGCTTTTGCCACAGCGGAGACTGTCGAATGCAAATCTCAAATCGGTAGCGGCTCTTTACCTACGGCTTTGATACCAAGTTGGGGTATCAGAATCACCCCGGCACGATCTGACTCAGACACAAGTCACGAGCGATTATTGCAAGAAATTATCGTGGCTTTTCGCCAACTGCCGCAGCCAATGATTGGCAGGGTACAGGATAGTGCCTTAATTTTTGATGTTCGCACCTTGGATGATGCAAACGCCGTCACCGACCAACTTACCCTTCTGACATTATGATTATCGCAACTTCTGGCCATGTCGATCATGGAAAAACCAGCCTTGTAAAAAGACTCACAGGCACAGACACTGATCGTTTAGATGAAGAAAAAAAACGAGGTCTGACCATAGACCTTGGCTACGCTTACTGCAGTCGGGGTGACGACCAGCTTGGTTTTATCGATGTTCCCGGACATATAAGGTTCATCAATAATATGGTCGCCGGCGTTGGAGAAATTGATTTCGGGTTGCTTGTTATCGCTGCTGACGACGGCCCCATGCCGCAAACAAGAGAACATCTCGCCATTCTAAACCTTATTGGCGTTACCCAAGGTGCCGTAGCCCTAACCAAGACAGACAGGGTGGATGCTCACCGAATCGCCGAGGTAAAAGAACAGATAAATCTGATGACAGCAGATACATTTCTGTCTCAAGGCAACTGCGAAATTTTCGAGGTCTCAAACGAAACAGGCGAAGGTATTGAGTCGCTGGCTGACTATCTGTTCGGGGCTTCAGCTCGCATTGAATCGAAATCGGCGACAGGTTTTTTTAGACTCTCTATCGACCGATGTTTTAGTATTAAAGGTTCTGGACTCGTCGTTACCGGGTCCGTGCTATCTGGGCAAGCATCTGTGGGTGACCAAGTGCTCATCAATCCGGGACAGCACATCGCACGAATCAGAGGCATCCACCGACAAAACAAACAGGCCGAAACAAGTCGTGCAGGCGACAGGTGCGCAATCAATCTCAGCGCCCAAGGACTGGAAAAAACTGACATACACCGGGGCAGCCACCTATCGACGAATCTCGCTAGGGGTGAAACTGAACGATGCGACATTGCCCTTAGTATTTTACCAGATGAGAGCAAATCGCTAAAACACTGGACCTCAGTGCATGTACATTTCGCAGCCAGTCATACCCGAGGCCGCGTTGCGACTTTAGATTCAACCGCTATCGCTCCCGGCAAAAACGGGCTTGCACAACTCGTGCTGACCGAACCGCTGAGCCTTTGCGTGGGTGACAGTATCATCATCAGAGATCAGGCAGCCGAACGAACACTCGGCGGAGGTATTGTTCTTGATCCGGTTTCGGTGATACGCGGCAGAGCGAAACCTGATCGTGTTACGCTGCTAAGCGAAATAAGAAGCGCTTGGAATACAGGTCTCACAGATATCACACTTAAAAGCACGATTAACACTCGCCCTTTTGGTGTTTTTGCATCAACTCTTGAGCATGCTTTTAACTTCACGAGAACGGAACTCGAAGCGCACCTTCAACTTATCAATCAGGCAATAGACAAAGATCCGAGCAGTAAAATCCTCAAGTCAGAAGACGATCAATTGATCAGCGAGGTGAATCTGAAGACGTTATCCGCATCGATGTCGGAAAAGCTTGAGTCGCTCTTGAAAAACGATCGGCAAAAGAATGGTGCCACCCTTAATCAGATTATTGCGACGGTAAGCAGCAAACTCACGACTGGTATCGCGACGTTAGCGGCAAATAGTCTGGTTGCGACAAAAAAGTGGTCCTTTATCAATGGCCAGTACAGTCTGTATGGTCATCGCGCTGAATTGTCCGGCGCTGCCTCAAAACTTTGGGAAAAAGTCGAACCAATACTCAAAACAGATCCTATTCGCCCTCCAGTCGTTCATGACTTGGCGAAGACCCTCAATCTGCCACCGCGTGCGCTTGAAAAATTATTGAGTGAACTTACAAAACTAGGATATCTGGTCAAACCAGCATCAAATCGGTATTTCCTGCCAGAGGGCATTAGTCAATTGGAACATCACGTATATGAAACGGCTGGTCTAAATGCTGATGGTAAATTTTCAGTCAAGGAATACCGAGATGTAACGCAAATTGGTCGCAACCTGTGTATTGAGATACTTGAATATTTTGACATCAAGAGGATTACTCAACGTATCGGAGATCAACGCATCACCATTGCACAAAAGCCATGATACAGCTTGAAGCACACCGTTCAGCAAAAGGTCGCATATCACGATGAAATCATTCAACAACAAAGTAGCTGCTATCACGGGCGCTGGATCTGGCATGGGCGAAGCGCTGGCTAAATCCCTTGCAAGCAGGGGCTGCCACCTTGCTCTGGCTGACATCAACGAGTCTGCAGTTGAAGAGACTGCGAATATTTGCCAAAACTACGGCGTAGACGTGACCACCTACATAGTCGATACCTCAGATAAGGATGCAGTATACGCCTTCGCTGATGACGCGGTTCGGGATCATAGACAAGTGAACCTGGTGTTTAACAATGCCGGCGTTTCACTTACTGATAATGTTGAACACATGAACTACGAAGATTTTAATTGGTTAATGGATATCAATTTCTGGGGCGTAGTCTATGGGTCAAAAGCTTTTTTACCGCATATGCAGAAAGTCGAGGAAGCACATATTGTTAATACCTCAAGTATTTTCGGTACGATTGCTGTCCCGTCACAGTCAGCATACAACGCTTCAAAATTTGCAGTCAGGGGTTTTACATATGCCCTGAGAATGGAGCTTGAAAACAGCCATATTAACGTCAGTTGTGTACAACCCGGTGGCGTAAAAACTAACATCGTTAGAGATTCACGCTATGTCACTCAGGACAACACAGCGCCGACAAAAGAGGAATTTGCAGCGACATTCGAAACGATGGCGAATCTCACATCAGAGCAAGCTGCGGAAAAGATCCTCAGAGGCGTTATGAAAAACAAGGCACAAATACTCGTGGGTCGAGATGCCCTGTTTATTGCTATTCTGGAACGTCTCGCGCCTGTGCTGTATCAAAAAATAATCAGCAGAACTTTTCAGGACGGACAATAGGGCACCGCCAATTGACTTCCAAACACAAATAATGCCCACTATGGGTCATCAAATGGATATCGCACTGGCCGATCAACAGGAGGTTGATTGACATGAATGATAGAAAATCGAGGCGCATTGGATGGGCTTTATTCTGTGCGCTCCTTGCGTTTCAGGTGACTCATCATGGTTATGCCGCGATGAACGCCAATCTCACTAAATCAAACTTCAGAGCATCAGTTTGCAACATCGCTGATATGACTGTTACGTTTAAAATTGACGAGTCATTCGGCGAACCTCTAATCACCTCTAACATGAGCTGGCGCGCAGGACCCAACACAAACGCGGACTGTCTTTCTAAAATTACCCATATTTGGCTTCAAGCACGAACACAAACTGACAGCCTTACTTACATCAAATTGAGTCCAACTATTTCTGCCGCCGGCATCAAGGCGGACACATCGACTACCGAATCACCGCACTGGTCGACGCTGTTCTGTGCAAGTCCAAGAGATAACAGTCCATGTGAAACTGTAGACAACGCAAAACGCTTATTAACATCTAATCTACGCTTTGAAACATTTGAGGTCACCACAGATACGCTTGCTTTATCCAACATCGGATCTGCCTCGCAATTAGAAATTCCCGCTCAGCAAGCTTCAAAAACACAGCCGAGCCTCTCTCTTGACTCTCTACTAGCCGAGGCCATAGATGCAGTTGTTCAACCACAAGTTAAGAAAAACGCTGAGCCTGTTGTTGCCGATACCATTGTGGAAACAACCCCCACCCTGACGGCTGAGGAAACTGAAAAAATACTTGCTGACCAAAGAGCTGAGCAGGCAAGCGATGCACTCAACAACGTTGTCACACTCATTGCTTCGTCATTGGCGCAATACACAACCCCCGCGCACAATTGCGAGAGCAACCGTAAAGTAGCTAATTGGGTTCAGGCACGGGGTACTTGCCAACTGAATTTTAGAAGTGAATCCAGCCATAACTTTCTCTGTGGCGATAGCGGCAAACCTCAATCGGTTAAATCTACGAATGCCGCATCACTTAATCTTGCCGCTGATTTGTCTTCCGTCTCCGACATTCGTGTTTCCTCTGAAGGTTGGGCATCGATGTCGCTCGAATTAAGCGATGAATTTCATAGCCAGTCTGAAGGCAACTACAAGTCTAACCGTTGGTACTTCACGACAGATGTCGCACAACTGGAAGACCTGCAACTGCTGGCCGGCAGTATCCTCACACTGAAAGGCTACTGTGAATCTGAGAGCTAAGCATCTTCGGCTACTCCGGGTGTACTTTGTGCCACTTTTCAGTACTATTATGACGAAACGAAAACTAGATCTCTTAGCACTCGGTAACGGACACTGCGGGCGAATTTGATGGCGTTTGATTTTATTTGAGGTAGGTGAGTGAAAAACAACATTGGGCGTAAAATAATATTTGTAGTGATCTTTGTCTTTCTCGGCCACTTTCAAGTAGCTAACGCAGAATCGAATACTATCTCCGAGAACTTACCCCTCGATGTCCAAGTCGATTTGTTGATGACTGAACTCTCAACCCTGCTTAAAGTAGACGATAACCAAGGCATTATTAACCTGATACCCAGAATCCGGTCATTGGACATAGAAATTCCCGACTCACTGTCTTTCCTAGAGGCCAGAGCTCTTTATCGAACCGGTCAGGCGCTGGCAGCCAGAGACCGACTGGTTGTGTACCTCGCGAATACGGGGCGCAAGGGTAGATACTATGACCAAGCCACAGAATTGTTGCTCTCTGTAAAAGAAGAAGCCGAGGTACAGGAAAAGCGTCGAAGAGAACAGGAGCGTATGCGTCAGGAGGAACTGGCTCGGTCGGCAGAAAAAGCACGAACACTGCGCATTCGGGAAGCGCAAACTCATCTTCAGCAACTGGGGTTTAGAAATGCCGTGGTGAATGGTGAGTTCTCTAAAGCGACCCGGGAAGCCGTTGCCGTGTACCAGATTCGCCGAGATCTTGACGTCAACGGCCGAGTCACAGACGAGACGCTGGAGAGTCTGAAGGCTGAAGTGCCTGAAAAACATAATTGTGATGCCCTTGCCAGGTACGCTCGGGGAAACGAGGAATGGTCAATTCCTATAAAAGATATTGCTAGTCAAGCGGCCATTCCAGCATGTAACGAAGCACTGCGTCTGAATCCTGATGTTATTCGATTCCAAATTCAGTACACCAGAGCACTTCTTAGTGCAGGGCGCTACGGCGACGCAATGAATGCCATACAACTTGCAGCACGCCTTGGTTATCCAGCAGGGCAATACGTGATGGGAGAAACATATGAGCGCGGCAAGGGTGTCAAAAGAAACAAGGAGACCGCACGTTCATGGTACCGGCGTGCCGGCAATCAGGGTCACACGCCATCAGCGATCAAGCTTAAGAAATTAGGAGGCTGAGGAAAAGAAACAGAATAGTGACTTGGGTTAGTCCTGCCAAAGTGCTTCGACACCCGAATTTTCCTGCTGTTTACCGAGAAAAGCCTTGTGTCGCTCGAGCTCTGTTTCTGCAGCCTTGATCACCTTGAGCTTGCCCCGTTCTGAACTGACCCTACCGATGCCGGCACCCTCGTCGGCACTACTTGACTCAACCTCACCTAGACTCAGTGTCACTTGGCCACCCGTCATCAGCAAATAAACATCAGCCAGAATTTCAGAGTCGAGCAACGCGCCATGCAAGTCCCGTTGGGAATTATCAACCAAGTATCTTTTGCACAACGCATCTAGATTGTTTTTTTGCCCGGGATGTTTGTTTCTGGCGAGTTCCAAGCTATCAACAATTGAACAGTAATCAGTTATCTTGCCTAGTTGCGGTGACATGAGCGCCATTTCACGATTAATAAAAGCTACATCGAAAGGTGCGTTGTGAATAATCAACTCCGCTCCCTTGACGTATTCTAGAAACGGATTAAAGATATCTTTGAACACCGGTTTATCTTTGAGGAATTCCTGTGTAATTCCGTGGACCTCCAGCGCACCATCGTCAATTTCACGTTTGGGATTGATGTACTGGTGGTAATGCCTTCTGGTCAGTTTCCTGTCTATGATTTCCACACAACCGATTTCCAGAATACGATGACCAAGCTCAGGAGACAGTCCCGTTGTCTCTGTGTCTAGTACAACTTGTCTCATACATTTTTCCTAATTAAGTTCATCAATACCGCGATTCGCAAGGCTATCCGCTATTTCGTTCTCTCTGTGTCCGCTATGACCTTTTACCCAGTGCCAGCTAATTTCGTGCTGCCCCGCTAGCTTGTCTAAACGTCGCCAAAGATCCTCATTTTTAACGGGTTGCTTACTTGCCGTTTTCCAACCGCGCGCCTTCCAATTTCCTATCCACTCAGTGATTCCTTTTCGCACATATTGCGAATCTGTGGTCAATTCAACTCGGCTCTGACGCTTCAGTGCTTCAAGCCCCTTGATTGCAGCCGTCAACTCCATCCGATTGTTAGTGGTGTTATGGTCGCCACCCCAAAGTTCCTTTTCTGTGACACCAAAACGAAGTAAAGCCCCCCAACCACCCGGTCCGGGGTTTCCTCTGCAGGCGCCGTCCGTAAAAATTAAAACCGTACTCATCATTGCCTCATTACGTAAAAAGCGATTTATTTTTTACTTTCCGGCGGGCCCACGCGATTTGTCCGTGGAGAAGAATTTCTTCCAGCCAAGGGGCGGACGGCCGCTAAACGCCCGAAAGATGCTTGCGTTTTCCATATCGGCTTAATGGGCGTAAGCGTGCCAACCTGCTTTCTGGCGACAATCACATACACCGCGCCAAAAGGTAAATTGGCATTCCGGCTTAAGCCGTTAGAGTAATCCGCTTTCTGGCTGCTGTAACCCGACAACGGTAACCCATAAGTACAGTACTGTGCCCGGTCGATCTTAAAATTCAGCAGATTTAGCCAGTCCATCACGCGTCCAGGCCGGATAAAATTGCCTGACCAAAGCGGGTGTTTCCTCAAACGCCCGAGCGGCTTACAGAGGCCCCATAGGCTATGCGGATTAAAACCAACGATGACAACGTGCCCCATCGGCAAGGATACTCTCGAGACCTCTCTAAGCAGTTGCTGAGGATTGCTAGAGTATTCAAGCAAATGATGCATAAGAACAACATCGACCGAATCGTTCGCAAAGGGAAGTGCTGCTGGAGACGCGGCGCAATAAGCAGAGTCGGCAGGATGGATATCAAGCTTAAATTTATGCCTGATTGGACTCGAATCAAACAACGCCCCCGACTGTATGCTCATTTGCAGCAGGTGATAACCAAAGTATCCTGGTAAAAGCTGCTCCAAAATCGCGCCCTGAGTTTCACAAACTTGGACACCCAGCGGACTTTCAAACCACTCTCGCAATGCCTCTATCAGTTCATCTTGTTTCAAGGGATACCTTTTAAAAGCTGAGTTCACAACATATGCCTTCCACTAAGTGCGCCATCCATCCATCAGATTAGCAGTCACGGTATAACCAGATTATACTCACCGATTTCTCGCACTTGTATCGTAATATTTTAGACTGCTGAGTTATTTTTAATGGGCATCAAGAATTTTAGCACTATCCTCACGCTGATTGTTACTTTGGGTGGGTGCCAGACAATAATACCCGAATCATTCCTCGGCAGGTCCAGTAACCCTGATTTTGCCGGTGCAGAGATAGATCAGACGACGGACGAAAACGTTTCCTCTGACGACCTGTTGAGCAACGACCAGGTGATGCTTGCGGTAGAGGAACAACTCCCGCTTTTATCAGACACGGCCGAGACACCTGACGATGCAGTTACGATACCCGCAAGCATTGATAATGTTGACGTTCCATCCAATGTGATTTCTGCGAGCACCGACGGTGAGGCTAGCGAGGACCTAGCACCAATAGAGGCCCTTGCCGCCGATCAACTAAATCTCTGGACTCGCATAAGGAGCGGTCTGAACCTCGAACACCACCTCGACCAGAAAAGGGTCAAGGCTGAAATCAATTGGTATAGCAGACACCCCGCCTACCTTGATCGCGTTACTGATCGCGCTTCACGGTACTTGCACTATATTGTTGAAGAAATTGAACAACGAGGTATGCCTATGGAGCTTGCCCTACTGCCGATTGTCGAGAGCGCCTACGACCCGTTTGCCTATTCCCATGGTCGGGCATCTGGGTTGTGGCAGTTCATTCCTGCCACGGGGCGAATGTATGGACTCCACGTTGACTATTGGCATGATGGCAGACGAGATATTCGCCTTGCGACCCAGGGTGCACTCGATTACCTCAATGCCTTGCACCGTAATCTCGATGAAGACTGGTATCTTGCCTTGGCTTCGTACAATTCAGGTGAGGGGAATGTAAAACGCTCGATCAGGAAAAACAAAAAAGCTGGAAAACCCATCGACTTCTTCTCCTTAAAGCTATTTCGAGAAACCAGCGCCTATGTGCCCCGATTGCTGGCCATCAGTGCGATCATAAAAGACCCAGAAAAATACGGCGTGAAACTTAAACCAATAGCTAACAAACCCTATTGGGAAGCAGTTGATATCGGCTCACAAATGGACTTGAGTAAAGCCGCCGAAGGTGCCGAAATCAGCATCGAAGAGCTTTACCTGCTCAACCCTGCATTTAACAAATGGTCCACGCACCCTGAGGGCCCACATGAGGTTCTGGTGCCCATCGAACACGCAGACACTTTGAGGGAAAACCTGTTAACGCTATCTGAAAGCGAAAGGCTCTCTTGGACTCGTCACAAGATCAAATCAGGCGAGAGCCTTAGCGTGATCGCCGACCGTTATCACACAACAATCACCGCGATTCGTAACGCAAACAAAATTCGAAGCAATCTTATAGTGGCAGGCCAGTCATTGATGGTTCCTGTCGCGAGCGCCGCGAGCAACACGTATCAACTGAGCGACACGGCTAGACTATCGAATAAGCAAAACTCTGTAGCAAGTCAGTTGGGTGCTGACGCAATCCGCTACACTGTCTTGCCAGGTGATACCTTTTGGGATTTATCGCGTAAATTCTCAGTCGGAACACGCTCACTGGCTAAATGGAATGGCATGGCGCCGACGGACATTCTGCGTCCCGGCAAGGAGCTTATGATATTTGGTAAGCGGAAAGATACCGGCGCCCTCGCACTGGCAAGTACACCGAGTCGTAAAGAAGTGATCAGAAAAGTAAACTATCGCGTTCGTAAGGGAGAATCGCTCGGACTTATCGCAAACAAGTTTAACCTTTCTATTAGCAGCATTAAGGAATGGAACGCCAAGCTGGGAAATAAAAAGTATATCCAGCCCGGCGACAAGATAACGCTTTACGTAGACGTCACCCAAACCGAATAGCGCTATCGAATAAACGAACCTATCAATCTAGTTGGTAATAAAAGGTCCGTCTTCAAACGAGCGGTTCATGTGATGTTAAGCCTCGTCCCCTCGCTTAACCAATGATGAAGACTAGTTTACGGTATCAATTGAACCGTCTTCGCCCAAGGTTTCACGAAACTCGAAATAGTCATGAGTGCCCTGCTGAACCGCAAGCACTCTTGCTAAACTGGTGAGTTCTGTCTCAGCCATGCCTGTTTTGGGCTTGTTGGTCACGTTCGTAACACTAAGCACGACTGCATCGCCATCGGCTAATATGGCGCTACCTACTGTCTTGCTGCCCTCAGCAGGTCTTGGCAAGCTAAATGCCTCAACTACAATCTCCCTATCGAGTCCTAGCTGGTTACGCCCAGCCTGTCCAACAACTACCCATTCCAGACCAAATTTATCAGCGACAAACCTTGTAATAGAACCCGTATTGAGCAAATCAACGATTTCTGCGCTTTGCTCTCTCGCTAATTGAGCCGATTTCTCCTCAACTAAAGCATTTTGAATATCTGCGGAAACGTCAACCAAAGGACGTACTTCGCGCGGTTGATGCGCTTCGACGCGAACAACGACATGGTGATTAGGGTTAATTTCGATCAAATCGCTATTAACACGATCAAGTAGCACATCGGACGAAAATGCGGCATCCAAAACTCTGGCATTCGCTGCGATACCTTCGTTTGTGGAACGATCCACTTTGCCAGTCTGTTTAATTTCTAATCCAAGTTCTTCCGAAAGCTCAAAAAGATCAGCGCTTTCATAAGCCAACTCACTTAGTCGAGCTGATCGATTAACGAAAATCTCCTCCGCTTCTGATTCGCGGTAAGACTTTTCGAGCGTATCTTTTATATCAAGAAAATCAGGTGTCTGAGCAAGCTCAACACCCAACAGCTTTATCAGGTGGTAACCGAACTCCGTCAGAACCGGCTCTGAAAGCTGATTTAACTCAAGATTATTTGAAACCTCCTCGAACTCAGCTACGAAAGTGCCAGCTCCGTTATAACCCAAATCACCGCCAACCTCTGCCGAGCCTGGGTCTTGAGAGTATTGCTTCGCGAGCTCAGCGAAATTCCCGCCGGACTGCAGCTTCTCGTATACCTCTTGGATAGTGCCTAACGCTTCTTCCTGACTCACTTCGTCGTTAACTTCAATTAGAATATGGGCCACTTGTCGGCGCTCGTCTTCAGCATAGATTGCTTTAGTATCTTCATAAAAAACCATCAGAGCGTCGTCAGACACATCGATTTCGCCTAATAAATCATCTCTCTTTATCTCGACAAAACTTAATTCGACGCTTTCTTCCGTCATATAAAGATTGGTATTGGAGTTGTAGTACAAATCGACTTCTTCTTCGCTAACTTCTATGTCGTCAATTAACGTTTCTGTGTCGATTCTCAGATATGCAATATCCCTTGTCTGTTGGGCGAGACTGCTAGATTTTAATACCTCGCCTTCTGTGTAAAAAGCAGTAGCGCTGATTGCGGCGCCAAGTTGCTGAAAAGTTTTGTCTCGTCGCATTTCCTGGCGATATAAAAGAGGAGAAAATCCAGCACTACCGATGACCAATTGGAATTGTCCCGGATCAAAAACACCGTCTAACTGAAAGGCAGGTGTTGCGCGTATTTCGTCATCGAGCGCGGCATCGCTGAAACCAAGCCCAAGTTCTTCAGCCGCATCAATTAAAAGCGCCCTATTGATTAAATCTTTCAACACATTCTGACGCAGCATATCTTCATCAATGTCATCCAGAGACATCTCCTGCGCGAGCATCATGCGTCGATTTCTTTCTACCGCCAACTCCATTTCTTGTTGAGTGATATCGGTCCCGTTGACCGTAGCCACCTTAGGAACCGGCGCCAAAAATGTTGTAATTGAGCCCATGCCGAAGAGCGCAAATACGATGATGATCATAAAAACAATAATTTTTGCAACCAGCCCTTCTGACTTGTCACGCATGTTCTGGATGGACATTAACTACCTCAATCTTCCAATATACGGGGGAATCGAATCCCGCATTCTACATAAATCCGAGTATTAATTCCCGGACGCACAAAAAATGGCGCATCAAAGATGCGCCATCTCTATAAGAAGTTTAACGACTCTTCTTTTTGTAACTTTAAAACCGCTGTTTGAACAGTTGTTGCATTCTCACAGCTTACGCTTGGGACCACCGATGCAAAGAACAAAAGCTTTTGTTTAAGCTGTTTACATAAGGTTTAGTGCTCGCCCTACGCTACCCAACAAAAACAATAGACACCTAAGCAAGCTAACACCAAGCTACAGGTTAAATACCCCTGTTAGTTAACAGCATCCTTAAGCGCCTTACCTGCTTTAAAGGCTGGTACTTTCGCCGCTGCTATCTGTATTTCTTCGCCAGTTTGAGGATTTCGACCAGTTCGGGCCGCCCTATCTCTCACCGTAAATGTGCCAAAACCTACTAAGACGACAGAATCGCCTTCTTTCAATGCACCAGACACCGAATCAATCATCGAGTCAAGAGCCCGGCCTGCTGCCGCCTTAGTAATGTCGGCAGATTCCGCTATATTTTCTATTAATTCTTGTTTGTTCACACTCCACCCCTTTATTTTGAGAAACCAGGTATTGGAAATCCCTTTACAGATATTACATTTTTGAAGGACCAAATATCGTACGTTTTAAGCCCTGTTGACACCCTGTCAAACTGAAAATGATCGCGACATGCCTAAGACAAAAGTCATAGACTTATCATGACTCGATTGCACTGAAAGCCCCTACATACCTTTCGTAAGAAGGAGAGCGACAGCGTGCTACGAACTAAGCCACAACCACACTCAGGTTATACCAACTCGATAAAATAGCTGTCAAGACAAAGTTCCTAATGAGCGCTAATTCTGCCTTCTTGGTCGGAATCCTTCCTATTCTCTTGCTTTTTGACGTCTTCTTCAGCTAGGGGTTCGGGCATGCGTTGGAGCGCAACTTCGAGCACCTCGTCTATCCATTTCACCGGACGTATATCTAAATCTCCTTTGATATTTTCCGGAATTTCTTTCAGGTCGCGCTTGTTTTCGTCCGGAATAAGCACAGTCTTTATACCGCCACGATGTGCAGCGAGTAGCTTGTCTTTTAACCCACCAATAGGCAGCACTTGGCCACGCAACGTAATCTCTCCTGTCATCGCCACGTCTGATCTCGCCGGAATACCGGTAAGTACCGATACAAGCGCGGTGCAAAGTCCAATACCCGCGCTTGGGCCATCCTTGGGTGTCGCACCTTCAGGCATGTGCACGTGAAGATCGTATTTTTCGTAATAATCTTTCTGGATGCCCAAGACAGTCGCGCGACTTCTAACAACCGTCAAGGCTGCCTGAATTGACTCCTGCATCACATCACCCAGTGAACCAGTCTTGATGGTGGAACCTTTACCGGGCACCGCCATCGCCTCAATAGTCAGCAATTCGCCGCCGACACTTGTGACAGCCAAGCCAGTCACTTGACCAATCTGATCGCTTTCTTCCGCCTTGCCAAAACTGAATTTTCGTACACCGCTGTAATCTTCGAGGTCAGTCGGCGTAATGGCGAGCGTGTCGGGAATCTCACCTTTGTCAGATAAAGCTTTCTTCTTAACCACTTTCCGACAGATTCTTGCTACTTCACGCTCAAGTCCTCGGACACCCGCCTCGCGACTGTAATATCTAATGAGGTCTCGGAGCGTCTCATCGCCAATCTCGATTTCGCCATCTTTTAAACCGTTGTTACCAATCTGCTTTGGCACCAAATAACGAGAAGCGATATTCATCTTTTCGTCTTCGGTGTAACCCGGAATGCGAATGATTTCCATCCTATCCAACAGTGGCGCGGGTATGTTCATGGAGTTGGACGTGCAGATAAACATGACTTCTGACAGGTCGTAATCAACTTCCATATAGTGATCGTTAAATGAGTTGTTTTGCTCAGGATCAAGCACTTCCAATAATGCTGAGGCTGGATCGCCGCGATGATCCTGCCCCATTTTGTCGATTTCGTCTAACAAGAACAGCGGGTTCTTGACGCCAGACTTTGACAATTTCTGGATAATCTTTCCTGGCATAGAACCGATATATGTGCGCCTATGTCCACGAATTTCTGCTTCGTCCCGCACCCCGCCGAGCGCCATCCGGACAAATTTCCGATTAGTTGCTCTGGCGATAGATTCGCCCAGCGAAGTCTTACCGACACCGGGAGGGCCAACCAAACACAGTACCGGTCCTTTAATCTTTTTCACGCGACGTTGTACAGCCAGATATTCAAGTATACGGTCCTTAACCTCCTCAAGACCGAAGTGGTCAGCTTCCAGCACCGACTCAGCTTCAACGATGTCTGTTCTGACCCTTGAGCGTTTCTTCCACGGGGTATTCAACATCCAGTCAATGTAACTTCTGACAACCGCCGCCTCTGCTGACATCGGAGACATCATTTTCAACTTGTTGAGTTCCTGTGCGGTCTTGTCTTTGGCTTCCTTTGGCATGCCAGAGTCGTCGAGCCGCTTTTGTATATCCTCAACCTCGTTGGGCACATCGTCTAGGTCGCCTAACTCTTTTTGTATCGCCTTCATCTGCTCGTTGAGGTAGTACTCGCGTTGACTTTTTTCCATCTGCTTTTTAACGCGGCCGCGTATGCGCTTTTCGACATTAAACAAGTCGATTTCGTTCTCGAGCAGTTTCAACATGTGCTCAATGCGTTCGCTCAGATTCGACATCTCGAGTATTTGTTGCTTCTCGTCTAGCTTCAGACTCATTTGCGCAGCGATGGTGTCTACCAACCGACTGGGATCGTCTACGTTCGAGAGTGAGGTCAAGACTTCTGGGGGCACTTTCTTGCTCAGTTGAACGTACTGATCGAACGCCGACATCAACGAACGTACCAGCACCTCTGATTCAGCAGCGCTTACTGGCGCTTCTTCGATAACGTTCACTTCACTGACAAAAAATGCTTCTTCATCAGATATAGATAAAACCTCCGCTCGAGAGCCGCCCTCGACAAGGATCTTGACAGTCTTGTCTGGTAATCGAATCAGTTGAAGTATCGTTGCCACGGTACCAAAGTCAAAAAGGTCATCGGGGCCAGGGGCGTCGTTTTCGGGATCCCGCTTCGCTACCAACAGAACTTTCTTTCCTTTGTCGTTCTTTTGGGCAAAATCAAGCGCGCGAATGGACTTCTCAGTACCGATGAATAACGGTTGTACGCCATGTGGATATACCACCATGTCGCGTAAGGTAACGATCGGTATGTTTTTTAAAACGGGCATATCATCTCCTGGCACCCTAAATTTCAATTACGGCTCTGAAAACACGATACAGAGACCTAATACTGAAGTGTCGCTATCGAAAGTTAATGTCTCCGCGCCACTTCAAGGCTTTTTATCTTAATAGATTTCGTCGTTGTTAATAACCACTTTTTGGGGACGTCATTCGCCATCCGACTTACCCGATGACTAGCAAGCCGAACTGCATCACGCGTCCAGCTCATGGTTTTTTTCACTTTGCGATAGCGATCCTCAATTCAGGAACGAAAAAGGGGCTGACAAGCCCCTTTCGTTTCTTCTCGTCTGTCCTGATCGCAGTGAATATAAAAATCAGGTCTTTTATCGCGCTACTCGGACGAAGCCTTTTGCGGTTGATCCTGCGTTTCGTAAATCAGGATCGGATCAGAAGCGCCATTAATGACGTTTTCATCAATAATTACCTTAGTCACGCTGTTCTCAGAGGGAATCTCGTACATGATTTCGAGCAAAACTGCTTCCAGTATCGATCTCAACCCTCGTGCACCTGTTTTACGTTCCATTGCCTTGTTAGCTACTGCAACGAGCGCGTCATCTCTGAAGTCTATTTCGACGTCTTCCATTTCGAAAAGCTTCGAGTACTGCTTGGTGTAGGCGTTCTTTGGCTCACTCAAGATGCGCACCAAAGCGTCTGCATCAAGCTCATCAAGCGTAGCGATCACCGGTAACCGACCAACGAATTCAGGAATCAAGCCATAACGGACGAGATCTTCTGGCTCAACAGTGCGTAGCGTATCTCCCAGGTTTTTCTTGCTGCTCTCGGTCTCGACGCTTGCGCCGAATCCAATCCCGCTCTTTGAAGAACGGTCCATAATCACCTTGTCTAAACCGGCGAATGCTCCACCGCAAATGAACAGGATGTTTGATGTGTCTACTTGAAGAAATTCTTGCTGTGGGTGCTTACGTCCGCCCTGAGGAGGAACCGAAGCTACCGTGCCCTCGATCAATTTGAGCAAGGCCTGCTGAACACCTTCTCCAGAGACGTCTCGGGTAATCGATGGGTTATCAGACTTTCTTGAAATCTTATCGATTTCGTCGATATAAACGATGCCTACCTGCGCCTTATCTACATCGTAATCACATTTTTGCAGCAGTTTTTGGATGATGTTCTCGACATCCTCCCCCACATAACCAGCCTCAGTCAGCGTGGTTGCATCGGCGATGGTAAACGGGACATCCAGCAGCCTTGCAAGCGTTTCGGCAAGCAATGTTTTACCAACGCCGGTTGGGCCGACCAGCAAGATATTACTCTTTTGTAATTCTACCTCGTCCTTCTTTCCGCTGTAGTTCAGTCTCTTGTAATGGTTGTAGACAGCGACTGAAAGGACTTTTTTAGCCCACTTTTGTCCAATGACATATTCGTCAAGTATTTCTTTAATTTCCTGCGGCGTAGGAAGACTTTTTGACTCGCCTTCTTCAGCAGTTTCCTGAAGCTCCTCTCGAATGATGTCGTTGCAAAGTTCTACACATTCATCACAAACGTAAACAGAGGGTCCTGCGATTAGTTTGCGGACTTCATGCTGACTTTTCCCACAGAAGTTGCAATGAAGAAGCTTTCCATCCCCATTATTCCCGTCGTTTCCGTCGGACATAACATTACCTCACTCTCAATTTTATTCAGCATAACAAAAAAATCTTGTGCTTGTGACGACACGCCTTCATTTCTTGATGACTAGGCACCCGCCTTAAACGACATTCGCACAAAAGTATTATATATAAAGTTGACCGATTTAAAACACGGTATGCACGCCAAGATCGGTTATACCGATGAAAGTGCGGTGCGCGGCTCTTGCACGCGATCGACGAGGCCGTAATCGGCAGCTTCATTTGCTGTCATGAAGTTATCACGCTCAGTGTCGGCTGCTATTTGCTCTACGCTCTTGCCTGTATGGTCTGCCAAGATCTGGTTTAACCGGTCCCTGAGAAAGAGAATTTCTTTCGCTTGAATCTCGATGTCAGATGCTTGCCCCTGAGAACCACCATGGGGCTGGTGGATCATCACTCGGGAGTTGGGTAGGCAATAACGTTTGCCCTTAGCACCGCCCGCGAGCAGAAATGAGCCCATACTCGCAGCTTGTCCGATACACATGGTACTTACGTCGCAGTTGATAAACTGCATGGTGTCATAGATCGCAAGGCCGGCTGTGACTGAGCCGCCCGGCGAGTTGATGTATAACTGGATATCTTTGTCTGCGTTTTCAGACTCAGCAAACAACATTTGGGCAACAACGATGTTGGCTACTGCGTCATCGATAGGACCAACGATGAAGATAATACGTTCTTTAAGCAGCCGGGAGTAGATGTCGTATGAGCGCTCTCCCCTTGCCGTTTGTTCAACAACCATCGGCACGTAGCCAAGACCCTGGGTGACCGGACGAGTAGGATCGTAAATATTGCTCATTTAAACCTCATGCATACTTGGAAAATTCTTTTGGCAGAACCAAAAGTCTCAAATTCACTGTGGTGCTTTGCACTACACCACTAATATTGCGACATTTTCACAAAGTTTCAATGCCTGAGGGTGACTTATTTATCTCAATCTTCTTTTTCTGAGGATTCGGCGTCCTGTTCAGCCTCATCCAATTCGGATTCGTCGGCCTCAGCTTCAACTTCTGGGGGCTGGACGGGCTTGATTGCTTCCTCGTAACCCATTGCTTCCGTGGTCACCACAGCTTCAGCGATAACCGTGTCTATTACCTGTTCTTCGAGGACAAGATTTTGAATCTGGTTCAACTGCTCCTCATTACTGTAGTAATAATTAACCACCTGCTCGGGTTCTTCGTAGGAGCTGGCCATTTCTGTAATCTTTTCTTTCACAAGATCAGCGTCTGCAGATAGCGATTTCTCTTCGACAATGGCGTTAACCAGTAAACCCAGCACCACGCGCTTTGAGGCCTGGTCCTGAAACATTTCAGCAGGCAAAATTGATGGGTCTATCTGCTGCTGACCACCAAACTGTTGAATAGCTTCGCGTCGCATGCGATCAATTTCTGAGTCAATCAAAGCCTGCGGAACCAAAACATCATTAGTCTCAGCGAGTCCGTCGAGCACCTGATTCTTTACCTTAGTTGCGATCGCAGCTTTTAGCTCTTTCTCCATGTTTGCGGTGACTTCGGTCTTGAAGGCATCGAGACCGCCTTCGGTGACCCCAAACTGTTCGAACAGCGATTCATTGAGCTCCGGAAGCTTGGCTTCGAGTACGGAGTTCACCTTTACCTTGAACAAAGCGTCTTTACCGGCGAGATCGCTGGACTGGTAGTCCTCGGGAAAAGTGACGTTAAGCTCAGTATCTTCACCTGTTTTAGCCCCGATCAACCCATCTTCAAATCCAGGAATCATGCTTCCGCTGCCAATCACTAGATCAGAGCCTTCCGCCTTGCCACCCTCAAATGCTTCTCCGTCAATGAAACCTTCAAAATCAATGTTCAGTTTGTCGTCGTTCTGTGCCGCACGATCAACCGCTTCGAACTCCTTCCTTTGTTCACGCAGGGTTTCAATCATCTTTTCAATATCTGCTTCAGTCACACCCGCTTCAGGTTTTGTGACTTCAATACCAGAGAAATCTGCTAGCGTAATTTCGGGAAAGACCTCAAAGACAGCAGTAAACTCAAGGTCTTGGCCCGGCTCAATCTTTATATCTTCAATCTGAGGAGACCCAGCCGGAGATACCTCTTCCTTGATAATCGCTTCGCGATACGAGGACTCCATCATTTCGCTACTGACTTCTTGGCGAATACCAGCGCCGAATCGACGATTTACTTCCTTCATCGGCACTTTACCTGGTCTGAACCCTTTAAGACGGACCTGACCAGCAGTTTGCTTTAGCTTGGCCTCTACTTGACCCTCGAACTCATTCGAGGGCACTGTGATGTGCATTCGTCGTTCCAAGCCAGAAGTTGTTTCAAGGGATACTTGCATTGCCGTTACCTGTTTTTATCGTCGAACATCAATAGTCGAGCAAAATAGATGGTGCGAAAGGAGAGACTCGAACTCTCACATCTTGCGATACTGGAACCTAAATCCAGCGCGTCTACCAATTCCGCCACTTTCGCATGTATGTAGTTTGGTTCCACCGAGGGAACCGAAGGGCGCGGATTATAGAGGCAATTTGTCGCTAAGACAATCCTCTCGAACGATGCCGTTGCCCGAGCGGGTCTAAATCGCGAAATCTTAGCTAAGGCGTCTTTGCTCAACCGCCTTAAGTGAGACGGCCCGCATGCAAAAACATGCCGTTGAAGAAGCGATAAACAACATCATATCGACACCTTTTACCGAGCTCATCACCGTTAGATCGGCAAAACTTGACCGGCTCATACTCTAGAAATGTTATAGATAACACCCATAAGTAATTGATTTATAATGCATTATTTTGAATGTTTTTCAACTAGCTTTTAAACCGTTCATTTTTCTATCAGTTTCTTTTTTAATGTTTCGTATTCGTCTTCGGAAATCGCCCCGGTGTCCTGCAATCTTTTCAATTTTTCTAATTCTTCTGCTATGCCGCGATGGTCTGCCGATAATGGACCAGCGGCGAGGACGCCCTTCGCTTTGATGACTTTCTTCGGCTCAATGCCAGCGTTTTTTTGAGACGAGGCATCGACCCATCCAAGCAACTGGCCAAGCTTGTAAAAGATAAACTTGGCACCGGCCCATATTCTCGGCAGCAACCAAATTGCCAATAAAATGAAAACAAGCAGCAAACCAATGAAAATGACTGGGTGTGTCACAGCCGTCCAGATACCCCCTATCACTGCGACGTCTTCAGCGACGGATAATCCCCAATTTGAAAAGGGCTCTGGAGACGTGTTGACTGCGAGTCTTGTACCCGCTTTGGTTGCGTGGCTGGTTGTCGCTAAACCACCCCCCACTATCCCTGCGGCAATTTCCAAAGCTGGGCTAACGTCACCAATGGCGCCAGCGGCAAGCATTGCGCCGGCAGGGATCCTGATAAAGGTATGTAAAGCATCCCACGTTGTATCAACGCCGGGAATTTTGTCCGCAAAAAACTCAGTGGCGTACATGAGTCCTGCAGCGCCAATTACGAACGGATTTGTGAGCACTTCGAGGTCCGAGGGTAATTCGATGTTACCGGTTGCCCCGCCCAGACCAAGCACTAGTAGCGCTGCGTAGAGGTTCACCCCACTTGCCCAGGAAACACCCATCGTTAAGGAAAGCACGCCGAGCAGCGATTGATAATCGCCCACGGTACTAGATCCTCATCATCAAACGATATTTTGTGTCGATAAAAGCGCGGATATTAGGCCACCACTTTGCTACTTCTTAAACTCGATATTCGGTCACTACTGTAACCGAGATATTGCGAAAGAACATGATCCGTATGTTCGCCTAACGCCGGGGACTCACTGGATGTTGAAATATCGACGCTGGCAAACATATACGGTGCGTTCTGAATCTTAAACATGCCGTATTCATCATGCTGCTCAGTAAAAACGTTCCTGGAAAGCACTTGCGGGTGGTCAAACAAATCTTCCGCAGCATTGTAGACGCTGCAGGGAACACCGAATTCATTGAGTACCCGTTCGCACTCAAGCGCTGAAAGATTTAGCGACCAACGCTCAATCTCGGCAACAAATTCCTTCATGTGTCTGAAACGCTGACTGCTGCTGAATCTCTCGTCCTCGAACATGTCCTGCCGATCTATGGCTTTGCATAGCCCTTGCATGTTTTTTCCGGACAAAATACAGATCATTAGATGACCATCACTGGTTCGAACCGGGTGGAACCCACCGCCTGTGGGTGCATTTTCAATCTGCGCCCCTTGCACTTGTCCGGGTATCAACGAGATCATCGACTCTAGCATTGTGACATCAATATGCTCACCCTTGCCCGTCTGTTGACGCCCCAAAAGGGCCGTCTGAATGGCACCATAGGCATAAGAACCCGTCAGCATGTCGGCAATCATGATGCCCCAGATTGAGGGTTCGACTTCCTTTTCTCCCTGCGACCGCATGTGAGTAATATCAAATCCACCCGCGGCGTGAGCGATGGGAGCATAGGCTGCTCGCTGGGCAAAAGGACCGTTTTGGCCAAAACCGGATATGGAACAGTAAACGAGGTCAGGTTTAACATCAGAAAGCGATGCATAGTCTAGCCCGAATTGCTTCATGACCCCTGGGCGGAAATTCTCAACCACCACATCAGCATCTGCCACAAGCGCTTTAGCCATCGCCTGACCCTCAGCCGTCTTTAAATCAATGGCTACACTCTTTTTTCCAGCATTGAAATGAGAAAACACTCGACTGGTACCTTTAGGTCCACGAATGACATCGCCCAACCCAGGCGTCTCAATTTTTACCACATCGGCGCCACAATCTGACATCAATCGGGTGCAAATAGGTCCGGCGTATACAGCGGAAAAGTCTATTATCTTAAGGTGTGCCAGCGGTTTCGTTTGACTCATAATTTCGGTTTACTCGATTCGATAGATATAAAACGCTTGGATATTGCTAACAAGACTACAACAAATTCAATACCTGAGACCACTGCTGAATCATGGCACGCCCCCCCGGCAAAGCGATGCTTATGCGTTACGTCGACAAAAATATTTGCGCTATTCATCATGTCCATTCATTATCGATGACTTCAGAAGCACCCTGATGTTTCAACAAACTGGAGAGCATTATGTACGACTTGATTATCCGAAACGGCACCATCATCGATGGTTCAGGCAACCCACGTTATTTGGGTGACGTCGCGATGAAAGATGGCAAAATCGCAAAACTGGGCACAACCGAGTGTCCCGTCATTGAGGCGTCTGCTGATTCGGAAATCGATGCGAAAGGGAAGCTGGTGACGCCAGGTTGGGTAGACATACATACTCATTACGATGGCCAAGCTACCTGGGACCCACTGCTTGCGCCGTCAAGCTGGCATGGTGTGACCACGGTTGTTATGGGAAATTGTGGCGTAGGCTTTGCCCCCGTAAAACCCAAAGACAGAAACTTTCTCATTGAACTAATGGAAGGTGTAGAAGACATACCCGGTGCGGCGCTGTCCGAGGGTATCAACTGGCAATGGGAAAGTTTTCCTGAGTATCTTGATGCACTTGAGGCGATGCCACGCGCCATCGACGTCGCAACTCAGGTTCCCCACGGCGCAGTGCGTGCCTACGTTATGGGTGAAAGGTGTAATACAGATTATGCGCCAACACAGGCCGAAGTCGACGAAATGGCGGCACTGGTACGCGAAGGAGTCGAAGCAGGGGCGCTTGGATTTTCAAGCTCAAAAACGCTCTTACATAAAGATATCCACGGCGAGTATATGCCCGGCACTTTTTCTGGCAACGAAGAAATGCTGGCCTTGGGTCTGGGAATGAAATCCATGAACAACGCGGTGTTTGAGTTAGTGTCTGACCATCTCGGCGATGATAAAGAATGGGAATGGGTCACTGAGTTCCAAAAGCAAACCGGTCTCACCGTTACGCTAATTGCAACAACCGCGCCCGCTTATGAGAATGGAAAAATGTACAAGCTCGCGGAGCAAGCAAGAAAGGAAGGTCGGGAAATCAGACCGCAAGCCGCCGGCCGCCCAACCGGAGTGCTTCACGGCTTGCAGTCGAGCTTCCATGCCTTTGTTGGTCACCCAACATGGCGCTCGGAGCTTGCAGAACTTGACCACGACGCGCTGGTCGCACGATTAATTGATCCGGAGATCAAGGCACAAATTCTAGCTGAAGAATCAGTGATCACCTCAGGTCCTATGCGTGACCTCTCAGCACTGATGGGGCAAGTGTTTCCACTTGGAGAAAATCCAAACTACGAGCCAGGACCGGAGGATAGCATCGCGGGTATCGCCCAAGCTCGCGGAATGGATCCAATGGAGGTGATGTACGACCTCTTGGTCGCTAACGACGGAAAAGAACTTTTCTATCAGCCACTGGGTGGCTATCAGGGTTACTCTCTTGACGGACAAAAGCGACTATTGGAACACCCAAATGTGCTGTTTGGTTTAAGCGATGGTGGCGCGCACTGCGGTGTTATTGCAGACGCCGGTATGCCAACTTTCATCATGACCCACTGGGGCCGAGATCGAAGTAGAGGTCAAAAAATGACACTCGAATTTATTGTGCAGGCGCTCACATCGAAAACGGCGGAAGCCTTCGGTATGTTCGATCGCGGACTGATCCAAGAGGGTTTGATCGCTGATGTTAATATCATCGACTTTGAGCAACTCAAGCTGTTCAGACCCGAAGCGATTTTCGATCTACCTAAAGGTGGCCGGCGCCTGGTTCAACGCGCAGAGGGCTATGACATGACTATCAAGGCAGGAGAAGTGATATTTGACAAGGGTAATCACACCGGTGCACTCCCCGGCAAACTGGTCCGGAGATCAGACAGTCAACCAAAGCAACTCGCCGGCTAGACATGCTAAAAACTGTGGCCAACAGGCAGAGATTCACTAGTGATAGGAAAGCGAGATAAAGGAAGCGTATGACGGATGAAGCTTTAATATTTGAGGGCTTAAAGGTGCTCGACGTTGGAAGCTGGATTGCAGGTCCGGTTGCAGCAACGATGCTGGCGGACAGAGGCGCAGAAGTCATAAAGATCGAAGAGCCGGTCAATGGCGACGGTTACAGGCAATACGCCAACCTCCCGTTCACGCCTACCGCTGATGTTAACTACACTTGGGCGATGGATGCACGGAACAAACGATCGCTATCGCTCAATCTAAAAACTGAAGCGGCGATGGACATACTCAAACGCCTTATCGCTGAATGCGATATTTATCTTTCCAATCAACCGCTACCGCTTCGTCGTTTGCTTAAACTTAACTACGCAGACATTAAACATCTGAATCCGCGAATGATCTATGCTTCCCTCACTCCCTACGGCGAAGAAGGCCCGGACAGTGACAATGAAGCATTTGACCTAGTTGCCTACTGGAACAGATCGGGTTTGATGAACAAAATGCGACCAGATAATGTTGAACCCGTCCAGGCGCTGGCAGGCATGGGAGACCATCCTACTGCAGTAGCACTTTACGCAGGCATTGTCACGGCACTCCTACAACGCGAACGAACTGGCAAAGGCTCAATGGCGTATACGAGTCTGCTAGCAAACGGTCTTTGGTCTTCTTCTTGTTTCAGTCAAGCTCAATTCGCCAACGCAGATTTTTCTACTGTGGCAAATCAGCGCCTAACATCCGCGCTCTACGAAACTAATGATGGTCGTTGGCTGCAATTGAACATGGTACGCGGAGAGGATGAATTTGACCGTCTCCTGATTGCGATGGAGGCGTTCGATGTTCTGAGTGATGATCGATACACCTCCTTGGAATCGAGAATGATTCATGCAGACGAACTCACAGCAAGCCTTCGAGCGATTTTTAAGACGCGAACCAGCGACGAATGGCTAAAAATTCTGAGAACAGATAACGCACTGCCCATAGAAAGAGTTGCAACTTTTGCCGACGTTCAAGCAGACCCTCATCTACCGTTAAACGGCATGGTGGCACCTCCAGTGGAAGAGGACGTAGGCATTGATCTCATCATCAATGACCCGGTCAATGTTGAGGGTATAAAAAAGATAGGTGCAAAAAAAGCACCGAATAACGGCGAACATAGCTCTGAAATTCTCACCGAAATGGGTTTCTCTGACCCTGAAATTTCGGCTTTCCGTGAAAATGGCGTAATTTAGATACATCTATAATGGCTAAACCGTCCGTGATCAGCGGCGGTTTAAACGTCGTATCAGATGTGTTTATGACCCATCGCAAGACTCCCTTATATCACCGATCTCAGTGAATTAGCGTGCTAGACTGCTGCATCAAATAATGCAGGACTCATGAACGCATATGCACGAGGTAGTTGTAGAGGATAGATTTAAAGGTCCGCCTCAATCAGGAAATGGTGGCTACGTTGGCGGCCTGTTTTCACGCACTATTGACTCATCGGGGCAAGGAGATGTGGAAGTCACTCTGCGCTCTCCGATTCCACTAGATAAACCCATGCAAGTCAGTCACCTCGATGACGGGACAGCAACGATATCCGACGGCGATACGTTAATTGCTCAAGTAAAACCTGTCCAATGGGAAATGGAAATACCGGCACCACCCCCTTGGAAAGACATTGAGGCGGCCGCATCCCGATCACTTGCCTTCAAATCAAACATCAACGATCTGTTACCCGGTCGCAAGGGCTTTCATCCAATATGCTTTTGTTGTGGCGTGGAACATGCAACTGGGTTGCAAGTCTGTGTTGCGCCCGTCGGTGACCAAGTCGCCGCGGTCTGGGAAACGAAAGCGAGCTGGGGCTTGAGTGATGGGTTACTGCCTGTTGAGTTCCTATGGACAGCCATGGACTGCCCAGGACAGTTTGCCTATATGGAGCAAGGTATTCGTACGGGCATGCTTGGCAGAATCACCGCATCTGTAATCGAACGCCCAAGTGCAGGCGAAACTTTACTCGTCAGCGCCTGGACGATCATGATCGAAGGCAAAAAGCACTTCGCCGGGTCTGCAATTTTCGACAGATCAGGAAAACTTTACAGCAAGGCAAAAACTGTCTGGATTGGCCGCCAAGAAGTATAGCGATATCAGGCATTTAATTTTCGAGCAGCGATTCTTGCGGTCTTCTTTTCTATCCTCACACGGAGTCTTGCGTGCCTCTCTGGCGTTAATGGATAAGACCAGATGAAGATCATCGCAAGACCGAAAAAGAAAATTGGACCGCAACAATAGACCAATCGAAGACTTAGCACACCTAACTCAGTACTTGCAGCGACGCCCCCAGAGGGGTCGAAACCTAACAACCCAACAACGTTCAAGGATATGCCAGTACCGAGGGCAACCGCGAGTTTTTCTGTTAAACCCAGAATGGCGAAGTAAGTACCGGCGCGCCTGCCGCCACTTCTGGCTGTATCAACATCAACCACATCGGCTAACATCGCAACGGGTAAAAATTGCAGTCCGCCGAAACAAAAACCCTTGACGATAAATAAGAGGAAGAAAGGTAAAAAATCTCCGTGCGATAAAAAAAGATTCGCAAAGCTGACACTGGAAATGATGATCAGCGTGCCCATAAACGCTCGATGCTTGCCTATGCGTCTACCAAGCCAAAGCCAAAAAGGGATCGCGCCAAGGCCCGCGATAAAATAGAAAAAATAGGCGGCGCCGATAGTAGGAATACCAATGATGTCACGAATAAAAAACAGCGAAACCGCATTCCTGAATGCTTCACCAAAAATCACCAGTAATGCAATAATTAGCACCCTGCGCATCGGACCATTTTTCCATAGGTAGCGCATACCTTCTTTCAGTGGCACGCTATCTTTGGCGGTTGGTGGAGGCTCTTTCACGAAGGTCAGCACAACAAAAATGCAGACTGGCAAAACTAAAATGATCGTCCAAGCTAAACCCGCGAGGACCGGACCTGTCAGCGTAGACCGATTGACAACGACCTTGTTTGACAACTCACCGGTAAAAGCGCCAACGGCATCCTGCCAGATGATAGTGAAAACCTGCGCGACGGAACCACTTCCATCAGCGGTCACCTCGACCAACATGGGCACCAGTGCTGCCAACATAAGCCCCGAGAGCACAAAGAACTCTCTTGAGGCGGTCACCCGGCTGCGCTGATGATAATCAGTAGAAAGCTCAGCACCCCAAGCACGGTGCGGTAAAGCGATAATGGTACTACCTAAAAAAAACAGCGTGAGATGGATGAGGAAATACCAAATTCCCACGTCCTCGGGTGGAATAAACAAACGATAAACGCCATACATCATGATTGGCATACCAACTAACAACCATGGTTTACGCCGGCCAAATCTCGTTTGCCAGCGATCGGAAATTTCACCCATAAGCGGGTCAGTCAGCACGTCAGTGAACCTTGCAAGCATCAATATTGTGCCGACAGTCGCCAGGCTAATACCCAAACCACCTGAATAATGTGCAGGAATCCAAATCGCCAGCGGGTAACCAATCACCGCGAGAGGAATACCAATACTGCCATGCGCATAAATTGCGCCTCTGCTTAACGGTGCAACATCAGTTGCCGTTGACTCACTCATAAGTTATCTCCAGTGCTAAAGCCATCATGCCACCCACTCAGCTTTGTGAGTACCTAGAGGGGAAGATGGTAATCGCCAGCAAGGCGACGTTTCCGACATCGCTAAAATTGGACCAAGGTGTTTCATTTCACCATAGGGCGTATCTGTTATCAGTGTAATATCAGCTATGTGGTCGGAACTTACTTCCATACCCTCTCGTTGAAAGTCCACGCGGCGCTGGCGCTGCAGGAACATCGCTGATTGACACAGAGAGGCTTTCACATGATATGAGCCTCCGTCGCGAGCACGCATTCCCATCGCTAACAAGGTCCCATAGGCGGCAAGGTAGCCAGTGGTATAATCACACACTGCTGCCGGGAGCAACTGCGGCCTCTCATCGCCCTGTTCCGCTGCAATGCCGGTAACAGTTTGTGCAAGCTGCTCCCAACCGGCGCGTTCAGCCCAGGGGCCATGCGATCCATAACAATTCATTGAGGTGTAGATTAACCCTGGACGTAACTCGGCCAGCCCCTCTGGGGTTAATCCGAGCCTCGACATGACACCAGGGCGATAACCCTGAGAAAACACATCTGCATCTTTTACCAATTCGAGCAATTTTGTTTTCTGCTCAGAAACGTTGAGATCAAGGTAAGTCGTCCTTTTCCCATGGCTTGTGTCCATGACAAAGTACTCTGTCTGCGGCAGGTGTTCCGACGTCACCATAAGCACATCAGCGCCATGCTCTGCTAATGTTCTGGCACAGGTAGGACCAGCAAGTATTCGAGTCAGATCGAGGACTCGGACTGATGCCAATGGTGCAGACAACGCGCCTTGAGGCAGAGGCTCTGGATCACTGTCCGCAATTTTTTCTATTTCAATAACAGGTTGAAGTTGCAACACCTTTCCCTGTGGATGCGCTAACCACTCTGCCTCAGTCCTCACCATCGCACCGCAGCCCTGCACTTCAGCAACCGCATCTTCAAGCGCCTGTGCGTCCCATCTACTGACAGCTTCAACTATCGCGCTCAACTCATCGTCACAATTCAGTATTTTGAGAATGCGCTTCGCTAGATGGGTTAACCCCATGTGAGGCAGAAAATACCGACCGTCCTTTGTCAGATGAGGCGTAGAAATCGCCTGTCGACGCTTCTGCATTGCAAAAGCTTGATTAGCTTGCTCGAAAGGAACAGAGAGATACTGATAACTCTTTAATGCCGCTGCCGCGTACTCCGTTTTGGTACTGAGACCCTGTCTTCTGCCTGTGCTCATTTCCCATAGATCATTGACCGCAACGCCTATCGCAAGCTGTATGCAAGCAGCGGTGTCGCCCAGACTGAACCTGCTTGATAAAACAGGATCTTTGCCCGTCAGTGCGATGGGCTCAGTAGGTGCCGCTAGACCCCTGATACCCATGAGCTCTTTAAATGCTTCCATATTGCTATTCCACAAATGCTTTCGCTCATAGCAAACTACACGTATCGGGACCTTTGAGTCAAAAGCCGTTTGCACTTGACCTCTTACAAAAAGATCAATTACCTTAGCGCTATGTCAAATTAAACAAGGATAGACAATGAAAATTGGACTGTTTGCTACGTTTATGTCCCCGGTCGCCACGCCACAGATGATTGCGCGTTTTGCCAGAGATGCTGAATCAATCGGTGTCGAATCACTTTGGTTAGGTGAGCACGTTGTATTGTTTGACGAAATGGAATTTCCCTACCCTGGCAGTAAAGACGGCAAAATACCGGTTCCAACGGGCGGCGGCATGCTCGACACCGTTGCCAGCATCGGATACATGGCGAGTCAAACGGAGAAATTGAGATTTGGCACGGGGATCACACTCGTGCCCCAACGGAACCCGATCTATACAGCAAAAGAGTTTTCAACCCTCGACTGGTTAACCCACGGTAGAATTGATTTTGGTGTCGGTGTCGGTTGGTGCAAAGAGGAAGTTATCGCCTGCGGATATAGCTGGGAAGACCGTGGCGCACGCTGCGATGAGTTTCTGGAAGTGATCAAGAATCTTTGGACGCAGGAAATAGCCTCATACGAAGGCGAGCATATCTCGTTGCCACCCTGCCGTCTTGACCCCAAGCCCATTCAGAGCCCTCACATTCCGATGCTCATTGGCGGCCACAGCGTGCCCGGACTAAGAAGAGCGGCCAGGTTTGGCAGTGGCTGGTACGGTTTCAATTTGTCACCCTCCGCGACCGCGGTGATGTTAGACAGACTCGACGCCGAACTAGAAAAACAAAACAGATCAAGGGAAGATTTTGAAATCGTTATCACACCCTTGCCAAACGCGTCCCCGGCAACGATCAATGAATACCGCGTCCTAGGCGTAGACCGGCTCGTGTTGCATCTTGGCAATCAGAAACCCGAACGTGTCGAACAACGTTTGAGTGAAACGGCATTATTTATCGAACAGGCAGCGCAAGCTTAAAATTATAAACCGACCGGACTAAGCTCGATTTGGCAGCTTGATGACCAAGGTGACGAGTCCTGCGAGCAAGAAAGCCATCGCCCAAATTTGGAAAATAGTCTGGTAACCGTAATTGTCCGCAACGTAGCCCGCTATGACGGTCCAAAACGTGGCCGGCGCAAGAAAAAAGGCAAGCAACCCATTAACTCTTGAAAACTTATCTACGCCGAACAGTCGGGACAACACAACGGACCTCACGGGAATCATCGCGCCAAAAGCCATACCAAAGAGTCCGGAAGCCAGCAGCAAAGGTGGATAACTAACAGCAACAATAAGGATCAATTGCGATAAAAGATAGGAAACTACGGCCAGCATCACTGTGACCTTGGCGTCAAAGTGATCCATTAGCCAACCAAAAATTATTTTACCCATGATCGCAAAGCCACCGGCTACACCTAGCGCGTATGACGCATCATACAAAGTGAATCCAAGGTCCATCGTCAGATAACTGGGTAAGTGTGTAATCATCGCGCTATAAACGCCATTCATCATGCCAAATGTCAGTACCACACTCCAAAACTCTTTCGAGGTCAGAAACTCCTTGTAAACCTGAATGTTCGTTTGGGGGACGCGTGCATCGACCGCTTCCGACGCCGATTTATCACCATCTGGGTATTGCCCGATCATCGCCGGGGTCTGCTTTACTAGCATTATTGTCGCCGGCACGATAACTAAGGATATTGCCAAGGCATACAAACTGTATGTGTTTCGCCAACCGAAACTTTCAGCTAGAAATGTCGCGACCGTTGGCATGATGATGCCAGCGACAGAAATCCCCATAATCGCAAAGCCAATTGCGACCCCTCGATTTCTGGCAAACCAGTTCACCATCAATTTGGTTTGCACGAGGGGGCCAAGCGTACCCCACGCAACGCCCTGGAAACAGATAAGCACCGTTGCAAAAGCCAAGTAACTGTCAACCCACTGCAGTAAGAGATATCCCGCCGCCATCCAGCAAGCGCCAACAGTCGACACCAGCTTGATAGGAAAGCGATCTATGAGAAAACCGATGACAGGCGCTAAACAGCTACCGGTAAACAAGGTCAGCGTGATCACCAGAGATATCTCTGTTCTTCCGACGCCAAACTCTTCCATCCACATCGGAAAAAAAATGCCCCTCGAATGCAGAAAGAAACTTGAAGCCAGAAATCCAATCAGAAAAGAATAGCCGATTAAAATATAGCCATAAAAAATTGGCTTGTGTTTATCCGTGTCGATTACATCTGACATATTTTAATTATGATTCGTCGGCGAACCATGAGGATACCATAGTCGCTGAATCTAGCCGGGCGAAGTCTTCACAGACCTCGCCGGCAAAACTGACGTTTCACTTGCTACTCAAACAAATGCATCGCGGAGTGCTGACATAAAGCTGGCATTTAACCTTTGACTGACCTTTGCTGATGGTACAAACGATTCAGCCGCATGATAAACACCTGGAAAGACAGCCAACTCGACATCAACGTCGGCGGCATCAAGTCGTCGTGCATACTCGATGTCCTCGTCACAGAACAAATCCGCCGCGCCAACGCAAATGTATGCCGGCGGTAAGCCTGACAAATCTTTGGCGCGTGCGGCAGCAGCATAAGGACTCGCATCTACTCCCGGTGTACCATCCAGATACATTTCCCAAGCGTTAAACGAGGTCTGCTGCTTCCACACTGGGTGATTTTCATATTGTCCCGAGGCCGTGTCGTGCAAATTATCCAGCATGGGATAAAGCAGCAGCTGTAATTTCAATGGATAGTTCGCTTTGTCACGATTCATCAGTGCAACCCCAGCAGCCATACCCGCGCCTGCGCTTGCACCACCGATGACGATACGCTCACGGTCTATGCCCAGCGCCGCTGCTTGATTGTGCATCCACTCAAGTGCTGCATAGCAATCGTTTGGCCCCGCCGGGAACGGCGCCTCTGGAGCCAACCTGTAATCTACCGAAACAACCGTGCAATCACAGATATCCGCAATCACCCGCGCGCGCTCGTCTTCCGCATTTCCAAGAATATATCCGCCGCCGTGCACCCAGAGTAGTGCCGGCTGATTGTCTACACTCGTCTTACGATAGATAAAAACCTTGAGTTCGCCATCCTTTGTGCTGATCACCTGTTCTTCTTCGTACACTGAGACTGCCGAGGGTACCGTAGGTCGCTCTGCGAGCAGCGCTCTCATTTTGACAATGTTATCTCTATTCAGGTCAAGCGCAGGAAAATCCTCCAGCGCAGGTAGTAGTTGACGATCAATTCTTTTGTAGTCAAGTAACACGATGTAAATTCCCTATGCTTTGATGAGTTAAATATGTGATCCACATACGTACACATTGTGCGGCAAGTGTTGCGGCCATTACCAGTGCTCAAGTGAGCGGATTCTGATAGGCTCTTTTCTTTTTTACGAGAACATCAATGGGCAGATTAGATAACAAGGTAGCAATTATCACTGGAGGTTGTGGAGGCATTGGTCAGGCCGCTGCGACGAAGTTTGTATCAGAAGGTGCCAGAGTAATGCTGGTTGACCTTGACAAATCTGGTCTTGAGGAAGTGACGTCAAAACTCGGCAAAAATAACGCGAGTTATTGTGTCGCGGACGTTACTCAGAATGCCGATACCGAGCAATATATCGCAGCCACCGTTGAACAGTTTGGCCGCGTCGATATTTATCTGGCTAACGCAGGTATCGAAGGAGAGGTATCCTCGATTGTCGATTACGACGAACAGGTTTTTGACCGTGTGATGGCCGTCAATGTCAAAGGTGTGTGGCTTGGCATTAAGCACCTTTTTCCAATCATGGCAGACAGCGGCGGCGGCAGCATTGTTATTACATCGTCAACCCAGGGCGTTCGAGGCTCTGCTAGTCTATCGGCATACAATACAAGCAAGCACGCAGTGATTGGTTTAATGCGCTCAACCGCACTCGAGGGCGCCAACAACAATATCCGGGTAAATACTGTAAACCCTAGTCCGGTTGAAACTCGAATGATGAGAAGCCTGGAGGCAGGTTTCAACCCAACAGATACTGATGGTACACACGATCGGATCGCTGCATCGATTCCGCTTCAGCGTTACGCTGAACCCGAGGATATTGCTAACATCATGCTATTTCTTGCTTCAGACGAAAGTGCCTACATGACTGGCGGCGTTTACATGGCTGACGGCGGCACGACTGCGTAGCAGCTACGGATTCAATCTACCCTTCTATCTAAACTGCCTTTCGACGAGCCACGTCACAGAATTGCATTAATGTTTAGTTTGAGCGCGCGGCCCACAAATAGGCGGCCTGAGGGAAATGGGGTGGACGAGCGGGCTTGAACCGCCGACCGCCGGAATCACAATCCGGAGCTCTACCAACTGAGCTACGCCCACCATTTCGGGACTTTGGCATTAACTTGGCTGCAACAGTGTACACATCGACCACAGGTCTTAGCCAAGCGCGCGCATTATAGTCAAGTACAGCACGCATTTTCAATGGCTAAGACCAGTGTGCTTTGAGAAATGCTGTGCAGAGCGCATGAACATTGTGAATATCTCACCCCTCGCACCGATGAACGGAAAGCCAAAACCAAGCGTCTTCAAAAACCGATTAAGGCGCACAAGGGTCAACCCACCACTTCGGATACCTTCCCTGACGCCAATAATTACAAGTGCGGGTGGTGTCAATTAAGTTCAGCGCTCTCTGTCAAACAAAATCATGACCCTCACCAACCGCGTTACAAGGTCGCGACGGATCTCTACGCATCACGCGGCGAACGTAATCTCGATCGATCGTATCATTGTCTTAATGAAAATTAAGGACGGGGCCAATGCCACCTTGCGACTCTACGAGAAAGCGTACGACATTCTCAACTTTGTACTTCGAGATAAATCGATGTCTTCGGGTACCGGGCTGCTGAGCGATAAGCCTGCATCGTAAACAATTTAGCCCTCGGTCCGTTGCTTTCTCCAGCGACAAACCGCTTCGACAACCATCATTTCACCCACTAGCTGCCTTCGAGCTACGCTTGTGAGCGTCTGTGCAAGCTGCTCAACTTAACATCGCTAGATGAATAGTATAAAATGTGCGCCGCAATTAAGCCGGATTTTAAGCTTATTTAAGCAAAATATTATCCCAGTGCGAAACATCGATGTACTTCATCGATAGCCTCCTGAAGCGATCCTAAGCCGAGAGAGTAACCAACAATAAACGAGAGGATTGAATGAGCTTATATTCACAATATATGGATGAAATCGCGACCCGCAAGAACGACCTGGGTTTGAGTCCAAAGCCGATTGATGATGCCGAGCTATTATCGGAAATTATTGCCCAAATAAAAGATTCTGGTAATGAGCATCGCGAGGACTCTTTGCAGTTCTTCATCTACAACACCCTGCCAGGCACAACGAGTGCTGCTGACGTAAAAGCTCAATTTCTGAAAGAGATTATTCTGGGTAAAGAGACCGTTGCGGAGATTTCGACAGCGTTTGCTTTCGAGTTATTGTCACACATGAAAGGTGGACCCTCTGTTGCTGTCCTTCTGGATCTTGCACTATCCAATGATGACGACACAGCAAAACCCGCTGCCGAAGTTCTGAAAACACAAGTATTCCTCTACGAAGCAGATACTCACCGCCTTGAGGCTGCGCTAAGCGACGGTAACGCTATTGCTAAAGATATACTGGAAAGTTACGCGCGTGCCGACTTCTTCACCAAACTGCCGGAAATCGACGAGAAAATTGACGTTGTCACATACATTGCAGGCGAAGGTGATATTTCTACTGATCTTCTCTCTCCCGGCAATCAGGCACACTCTCGCTCAGACCGTGAACTGCACGGCCAGTGCATGATGACGCCTGAGGCTCAACAAGAGATTGTCGATTTACAAAAACAGCACCCGGGTGCAAAAGTGATGCTTATTGCCGAGAAAGGCACCATGGGGGTTGGCTCATCACGCATGTCAGGTGTCAACAACGTCGCATTATGGGCCGGTAAACAAGCGAGCCCGTACGTACCTTTTGTGAACTTCGCTCCCGTTGTTGCTGGCACTAACGGTATTTCTCCAATATTTCTCACAACCGTTGGCGTGACCGGTGGTATTGGTCTAGACCTCAAAAACTGGGTGAAGGCAACAGACGCGGAAGGAAACACGGTACTTGATGAAAATGGCGACCCCGTCTTGGAGGAAGCTTACTCTGTTGCCACTGGTACTGTTCTGACAATAGATACAAAAGAGAAAAAACTTTACAACGGCGACCAAGCACTCGTTGACGTATCGTCTGCATTTACGCCTCAAAAAGTCGAATTTATGAAAGCGGGAAGTTCATACGCAATCGTGTTCGGTAAAAAACTACAGACGATCGCTGCGGACGTCTTGGGTGTTAAAGCACCTCAAGTGTTTGCGCCTTCGAAAGAAATCTCCAACGAAGATCAGGGGCTTACAGCCGTCGAGAAAATCTTTAATAAAAATGCCGTAGGGGTTGCCTCTGACACGCCTCTACATGCCGGTTCTGACGTGCGTGTGCGCGTCAACATCGTTGGCTCGCAAGATACAACTGGCCTGATGACCTCTCAAGAACTTGAATCGATGGCTGCTACCGTTATATCTCCAACTGTTGACGGTGCCTACCAATCAGGCTGTCATACGGCCTCTGTTTGGGATAGTAAAGCGCAAACCAACATTCCCCGACTGATGTCATTTATGAACAGATTTGGGCTGATTACCGCGCGAGATCCGAAGGGCGTCTACCATGCAATGACCGATGTTATTCACAAGGTTCTGAACGACATTACAGTAGATGACTGGGCGATCATTATCGGCGGTGATTCCCACACCCGTATGTCCAAGGGTGTCGCCTTCGGAGCAGACTCAGGCACGGTTGCGGTTGCACTCGCGACGGGCGAGTCTGCGATGCCGATACCCGAGTCTGTTAAAGTCACTTTTAAAGGCAACATGAAGTCTTACATGGACTTCCGGGATGTAGTGCATGCAACGCAAGCACAGATGCTGAAACAATTTGGTGGCGAGAACGTTTTTCAGGGCCGAATCATAGAGGTACAAATCGGCACGCTGATGGCGGACCAAGCCTTCACGTTCACCGACTGGACAGCTGAAATGAAAGCAAAAGCGTCCATCTGTATCTCGAACGATGAAACCCTGATCAAGTCTCTGGAATTAGCCAAAAGTAGAATCCAGATCATGATCAACAAAGGTATGGACAATCAGGCAGATATGCTCCAAGGCCTGATTGACCTCGCTGATAAGCGTATAGCCGAGATTCAATCAGGAGAGAATCCAGCACTCGCGCCGGACAATAACGCGAAATACTATGCTGAGGTAATTGTTGATCTGGACGAAATTGATGAGCCAATGATCGCTGACCCAGATGTGAACAATGAAGATGTGTCTAAGCGTTACACGCACGACACCATTCGCCCAACTTCATACTATGGTGATGACAAAAAAGTTGATCTTGGTTTCGTGGGCTCGTGCATGGTTCACAAAGGCGATATGCAAATCATTGCACAAATGCTCCGTAACCTTGAATCTCAAGGTGAGGTTAATTTCAAAGCACCGCTGGTTATCGCGCCACCCACCTACAATATCGTCGATGAGCTAAAAGCCGAGGGTGACTGGGAAATACTACGAAAGTACGCTGGTTTTGAATTTGATGACACGGCACCGAAGGGCAAGGCTCGCACCGAGTACGACAACATTATGTACCTTGAACGCCCCGGCTGTAATCTGTGCATGGGTAATCAGGAAAAGGCAGCTAAAGGCGACACAGTACTCGCAACCTCTACTCGCCTGTTTCAGGGTCGCGTGGTTGAGGATACAGACGAGAAGAAAGGTGAGTCATTATTAGCCTCTACGCCGATGGTTGTTCTGGCGACAGTGCTTGGTCGAATTCCGACTCTCGAGGAGTACAAGGCTGCCGTTAAGGGTATCGATCTGACAGACTTTGCACCACCCTCTGATGATCTCAGTGTTGATCCTGCAGCAATTCAAGCAGTGAAAATTGTTGACGCCTAAGCTACTCGTGGGTTGCGCGTGACTATTTCACGGCTAGCGTGAACTAATTTACCTAAATTTATCCACTCAAGCGCCTCACATCTCTTCTGATGTGGGGCGTTTTTATCGTGCGTCAGTAAAAAAGGACGGTAGACTACTTTGATGGTGCTGGCGGCTTTCTTGTTCGACGCTGATGCCGGTCTCCCCTCGAACGAATATCCGGACAAGCCACTAGTGACGACGATACCGTTAGACAGGCTTTTACGAACTTAGGGGGGATATTGGTACGCCCGAGAGGAATCGAACCTCTAACCCTCGGCTTAGAAGGCCGAT
>ERZ1048872.161-NODE-161-length-80824-cov-41.506122_pt1 | contig 80824 bp, 76 predicted proteins | sample MGYA00383100_ERZ1048872 | MGnify/ENA primary metagenome ERZ1048872 (study PRJEB29581, sample SAMEA5548370) | metagenome | biome: marine; feature: coastal; material: water | depth 50 m | study: Short-term variability in the microbial, nano- and picoplankton...
CGTCGCCGGTGAAGGGCGTTCTAAAGTTACTAGACCAACCCTGCAAGTGCTTTTTTATAAAAATGTCATTTTTTTCATCTTTTTATAAATTTGTATTTTAAAACAGATGTTTAGTACAAAAAATTTTCAGGGCTAATGAAGGTTTATAAGAAAGTGTTATTCAATTTTGGCCATCAAAAACACACTTCTAATACTATCCACGAAATTGGGACTGATTTTGCTCTAGATCCTCACGCCGAGTCGAACAGAATCTCGACGATGTCAAATCAAACAGTAATTATCTGGCACTACCTCCATTGGAGTTTAAAACTACCGATTAATTTCTTTGAGCATCACAAATTAATTCCACGCCACCAAATGACGGTCCACAAAATCTTAAATCCGAACACGACGGTGGCGGGGGACAATGCGTAATGTTAATAAAGTCAAAACCAGCACCATGTAGATCAGTGGCTCAACCTGAAACCCTTTAACTAACATAACGAAATGCATCGCACCGAGAACTGCGGCCAAGTAGGCAAGCTTGTGCAATGAGTTCCAATGTCGCCCCAAGCGACGCACAGATAAATTGTTCGATGTTACGGCGAGCGGCACTAGCAGGCAAAAACCAACTATTCCAATTGTGATGTATGGGCGTTTCAAAATATCTGCCCATACTTGGGAAAAAATTTGAACATCCAATACTAGCCAAACCAGAAGGTGGAGGCATACAAAAGTGAACGCGATAAGACCAATAGCTCGGCGGAATTTAATCAAGTTTAATCCTGTTAAGCGGCGCAGAGGTGTGACGCTTAAACTGAGTATTAATACCTGCAGACTCCGGCGTCCTAGATTATGCTCGAGCGACTTCACTGGATCCACACCCAAAGCGCCTGAGACAGCCTGGTAAAGCATGAGCATGAGATACAACAACGTTACGACATAAAGCGGCCAATCCGGCAGTTTGCGTAACGCTCGGTTGACGGATTCAATTGTGCTTGTCACTTGCGACACTGCATTGAATGGGTCCAGTAGCACCGGTAAGCCGCTGTTTCAAAATAGCGACAGCATGCGTCACTTGCACATAGATCGCGCTGAAGAGATGCCCAAAATTAACCCAGAACATTTTAAATAACCAATTTCGACGCAAAGCATGTTTTTCATTCACGTCGAACCGAAAGGTTCCACCGATAAAATCGGTCATCTTGCTAGATTGAAACATAGAAAACTCCGGCGGTTACAACTACTATACTCAAAGGTTTAAAAGTTTTTTCTCAAGTCCATGCCTTCATAAAGTGACGCCACCTCCTTTTCATAGCCGTTGAACATCAATGTTGGCTTGCGTTTAGTAAACAAACCACCTCCTATTGGACGTTCCGACGATTGGCTCCAGCGTGGATGATCAACCGAAGGATTTACATTGCTGTAAAACTTATATTCCCGCGCGTTGGCCGTATTCCAGCTTGTCGTCGGCTCTTGGTCCGTCAAAGTGATTCGAACCACAGATTTGATCGACTTGAAACCGTATTTCCATGGCACGACTAGTCGCAACGGCGCGCCATTCTGGTTAGGAATGGTTTTGCCATAGATGCCACTCGCCATAATCGTCAATGGATGCATAGCTTCATCCAATCTCAAACCCTCAACGTAAGGCCACTTAATGGTTTGATACTTCTGGCCCGGCATTTCTTCAGGTCGGAAAAGTGTCTCCATCGCCACGTATTTGGCGTCAGCCTGAACGCCAACCAAATCCAACAAGTCCTTGAGCTCAAAACCGTTCCAAGGAACCACCATTGACCAAGCTTCAACGCAGCGAAATCGATAGATGCGCTCTTCAATCGTCATCTTCGATATAATGTCGGCCACGTTGTAATCACCCGGCCGGTCGACCATCCCATCAATGGTAATAGTCCAAGGACTCGTGGACAGCATATGGGCATGCTTAGCCGGGTCACTCTTGTCCGTGCCAAACTCGTAAAAGTTGTTGTATTGAGTGATTACTTCCCAATCTGACGGTACCAACTCGACCTTGGCCTTTGCGGGCGCCGCAAGCCCGGCGAGGCCGAGACCGGCTAGCCCCGCCATGATCTGGCGACGATTTAGAAATACCGACTTTGGTGTGATATCGGCGTGCGTAAGGTCATTAGTCCAGCGATGAGCCATCGAATTCTCCTTATGTTTGTCATTGTTTAGATCAAATTGGACCTAGCTGGCCAAACACGTCACCTCACGATGACGTGGCCAAAGTGAAATGTGGGAGGTTTTGTCCATTAACCGTGAACACGAATTTGGAACATTAACCTCAACCGGGCGTTTGCGCAGCTAGCATCAATCTAAAATGCCACGAGAGAATGAGATACCTTCCGCCTTCTTTATCATAGCCTCAATTTATCCCGCGTCACTTTTTGATTTTGACCTTTACGAAGAATTTTTTAAAATTCAGATCATGCACAGTGATTTCGTTGCGACCAATGGGCCGCAGAATTTTGATTTTTCGCTTACCAAGCTCGTGCCCCACAAAAACGCCCTCATCAACAATAAGTTCCCTGCATCAACAGTTTTCATTTAGATTATGTCTAGAATTTTGTACTAGATAACTTGTCAAGATCACGAGTAAGAACCGTTTTTGGAGGGATATGACGCTAATGCAACTGGTCGTAGACATAATCATTCGGTGTCCCTAGTCTCGCTTAAAGTTGAGCGCCGAGCGTAGTTGGTCACATGATAGAATCCAACTTTAAGAATGATCGCAGAGATCACCCAAAAGGGGTCGTGAGCCATGAATGACAAGTTCCCCCCGAGCCCTTTGTTGATCGTAGCACTTTCAGTCACTATCATGATAGCCTTTTGGGGTATTCTGGATCCGCAGGGGCTGGGTAGTCTCGCAGCATCTGCCGTCGCCACCCAGTTCAACAGCCGAGGCTGGTTTATTATGCTAGAGGTGAGTGGGTTACTTTTCGTTGCAATATTTCTCGCTTTTTCCCGATATGGCGATATCCGACTTGGCCCCGATGGTTCTGAACCTGAATTTTCGACATCAGCCTGGCTTGCTATGCTATTTGCGGCAGGAATGGGCGTAGGCCTGTTGTTCTACGGCGCCGCAGAACCGCTGACACACTTTTCTGAACTCCGAAAATTTTCATCAGATTCACGCGCAGCAGGTTATGCACTTTTCGTCACCTACCTAAACTGGGGGTTTCATGCTTGGGCAATTTACGGGGTGGTAGGTTTGATCATTGCCTATTTTGCGTATCGTCGCCGCAGTTCGCTGTTGTTGAGCGCGCCCGTGACGGAAGCTCTCGGTACAGCTAAGTGGGTACTCACCTTGGCATGGATTTTCGATCTATTTTCAATTGTCGCCATCGCGGTCGGCCTTGCTGGATCACTTGCAATGGGCGTGTTTCAAATACAAACGGGACTCGCGGGACTAATTGGGATAGAGCAGCCCGAAAGACTGACCATTCCCGTATTTATCGCAATGTGCATCGCGTTTGTGATACCACTCAGGCGAAATTTAGGCGACGGAATGGCCATTTTGTCTAATACCGCAATGACTATTGCTGTGGCCTTGCTGGCATATCTTCTCATTTTTGGGCCGACCTCCTACCTTATGAATGGCATTGTCACCGGCTTTGGGCGCTACGTTTTTGAAGTTCTGCCCGCAGGTTTCACCACAGCAGAATTTTTCAGCGAGGAAATCGTTGACTGGTTTCAAGCTTGGACCCTCAACTATATGATTTGGTGGCTGGCTTGGTCACCTTTTGTTGGTATTTTTATCGCACGCATTTCTCGTGGACGCACAATACGTGCTTTTTTGTTTGGTGTTATCGTCGCGCCAACGCTTTTCTCTATTCTATGGTTTGGCGTTTTCGGCGGCTTGGGTTTCTTCGACTCGTTTCGCAAGGACGGAGCTCTTACTTTGATCAATAACGAAAATCTGGATGCGACAACTTTCGCCTTGCTCGAAAGCTTTCCGCTGGACAGGGTCACGCGCACCGCAACAATTATAGCTGCGTTTTTGTTTGTCGTTACCAGTGTCGTCAGCGCCGGCTTTACTCTCGCCATGATTGGCACTGGCGGAGAAGAAAACCCATCACCCCGCATCCGCACAATCTGGGGTGGCATCCTTGGAGCCCTTGGCCTTGCGATGGTGTTAGTGGGAGACATCGAGCTCGTTCGCTCAATTATCGCCCTGTCAGCCATTGCTTTTGTTTTCATAGTCCCGGTTTTGGTAGTTTGCCTCTTTAAATCATTGCTTCAAGAGGAGCGAACGTGAGCGCGCAAGTCATTGATACACTTCTGAACCTCATCGTCTTCGTCTATATTGGATTTCTGATCTGGCTAAGCCGGCGCCCAGACCCCTGAAAAATGCAAAGCCCTGCGCATTGGCGCAGGGCCCTGCAAATGAAACAGTGCGCTTCAGTGCACTACGGCATCGTTTGGCTTGGGATGCTCAGATGTACCAAACCGATCGCCAATGATTAGGCCATCAGCGCTTGCCGTTATCGGGACGGTGTCCCCATCTCGTATATCACCAGCTAGAAGACCTTCAGCCATCGGATTCTGCACAGCACGCTGGATGACGCGCTTCAGGGGGCGGGCCCCGAAAACCGGATCGTAGCCTTCGTCCGCAAGCCATTTCTTAGCCGCGTCGTCCAGCTCAACCGTGATTTTGCGACCTGTTAAGCGTTTGCGCAGACGTGCTAGTTGAATGTCGACTATACCGTCCATGTCTGCGCGATTCAGCCGGTCAAAAATAATCGTCTCATCGAGTCGATTGAGGAACTCTGGCCGAAAATGGGCGCGCACCGCGTCCATTACATCGCGGCGGGCATCTGACGCATCTGACCCTTCAGGCAATTGCGACAGCGCCTGCGCACCCAAATTTGAAGTCAAGATGATAAGCGTTTGCTTAAAATCAACCGTACGACCCTGACCATCGGTTAACACACCATCGTCCAGTACTTGCAAAAGCACGTTAAAAACATCTGGATGTGCTTTTTCAACTTCGTCAAAGAGTACGACCTGATAAGGGCGACGACGCACCGCTTCTGTCAAAACACCACCTTCATCGTAACCAACATACCCGGGAGGTGCTCCAATTAAACGAGCCACAGCATGTTTTTCCATGAACTCAGACATATCAATACGGACCATGGCGTTATCGTCATCAAACAGGAATTCAGCGACCGCCTTGGTCAATTCAGTTTTACCTACCCCTGTCGGTCCTAGGAAAAGAAAAGACCCGAGTGGCCGGCTCTCATCGTTAAGACCAGCACGGGCCCGACGTACCGCATTCGACAAAGCGGTAACGGCCGTCCTCTGACCAATCACGCGACGATGCAGATCATTTTCCATCCGCAGCAACTTCTCGCGCTCACCTTCGAGCATTTTTGACGTTGGGATACCGGTCCAGCGCTCCACAACTAATGCTATCTGCTCAGGCCGCACGGCCTCTTCAATAGAAGCTTCTGCTCCGGCGGTCTCAGCATCTTTCAGTTTGTTCTCAAGGCTTGGAATCACGCCGTAGCTCAGCTCGCCTGCCTTTCCAAGGTTTCCTTCTCGCTTTGCAAGCTCTAGTTCGGCACGAGCCTGATCAAGCAGTTCTTTCAGGTCACGGGCAGCCGCCAATTTATCACGACTTGCCTGCCAAATGGCGGTCATCTCTGACGAACTTTCCTGAAGGTCTGCAAGATCTTTTTGTAATGTTTCCAGTCGGTCTTTTGAGGCTTGGTCGTCTTCAAGCCTCAGGGCCTCTTCTTCAATCTGAAATTGTAAAATCTGACGGTCAAGAGCATCAAGCTCTTCAGGCTTGGAGTCCACCTCCATTCGTAGACGGCTTGCCGCCTCATCCACCAGGTCAATCGCCTTATCGGGAAGGAAACGGTCAGTGATGTAGCGCTGCGATAGCGTCGAAGCTGCAACCAACGCTGAATCGGAAATTCGCACACCGTGATGCAGTTCGTACTTCTCTTTGATTCCACGAAGAATTGAGATTGTGTCTTCGACAGTCGGTTCGTCAATTAATACTGGCTGAAAACGACGAGCCAATGCGGCATCCTTTTCGACATATTTACGATATTCATCAAGAGTGGTCGCACCGATACAATGAAGTTCGCCGCGCGCTAAAGCTGGCTTAATCAAGTTGGCAGCGTCCATCGCGCCATCAGTTTTTCCAGCGCCCACCAAAGTGTGCATTTCGTCGATAAACAGGATGATCTCACCCGCCGCGTCGGTAACCTCGGTTAGCACCGCCTTGAGGCGCTCTTCAAATTCACCACGATACTTAGCTCCGGCGATTAATGCGCCCATGTCAAGAGCGAGCAGTTTTTTGTGTCCCAGCGATTCCGGCACATCACCATTCACGATACGAAGTGCCAAGCCTTCCGCTATCGCGGTTTTACCGACGCCAGGTTCACCGATCAGAACAGGGTTGTTCTTGGTCCTCCGAGACAAAACCTGCATAGCGCGACGAATTTCATCGTCGCGGCCAATTATTGGGTCAATTTTACCCTCATTAGCTGCCTCGGTTAGATCACGTGCATACTTTTTGAGCGCATCGTAACCCTCTTCCGCGCTGGCCGTATCAGCCGTGCGCCCTTTGCGGATGTGATTGATCGCCGTATTCAAATTGCTAGCTGTAACCGAACCGGCCACAAGCGCCTCTTTGGCGTTTGACTTAACCATCACCAAAGCCATCAGAATACGTTCAACGGGAACAAATGTATCCCCAGCTTTTTTCGCTACTTTCTCAGATTCTGTAAGGACTTGAGCTGTGGCGTTATCGAGGTACGGCTGTCCAGAGTCGCCACTTACTCTGGGTATTTTTTCCATCGCCAATTCAATCGCATCACGCACCAAATGCGGGGCGCCGTCAGCGCGCTGGATTAAGTTTGCAGCAAGACCTTGATCATCGTCCATAAACGCTTTGAGTAGATGCACTGGGGTCAATCGTTGGTGATTTTCCCGCGTAGCAATGGTTTGCGCAGCTTGAATAAAACCACGTGACCGCTCCGTGAACTTGCTTAAGTCCATCGCCAATCTCCTTATATTAGCACCCATAATGTTTTTACGCCCGCACTGCGGCACGTTTCCTTGGGCCTGCTGAACACATGGGGATTAACAACACAGGTTCAAGGGAACACACTTCGGTGGTGCGGGGAAACGTAAATTCAGCGGAGGGAAGCCAAATTCATGGAAAAACCGCTACACTTGCCCTCTTTTGCCACGATTTAATCATCTTGATTGCACGCGAGGTAGATTAAAGAGTAAAACCATGCATATAAAAGAAATTCAGATTTCAAATCCAACTTATCACCACTCTCTTGGTGAACTAAGCGCGCTTGTGTCCATGAGTAGCGAAGCTCGTGATATCCAGTTGTTTTGTAACGTACCGTTATCGCCTGAAAAGCAAAAATCGCACAGTAGGTTTGTGTTGATCCGGGAAGCTTTGCGTCAAATCCGCCGAATGCCAGAGGTCCGCACAGGCCGTGAACGAGTTTCATTTGCTCCAAGGCTATTGCGAGAATCACCTTGAGAAGACTTGACGTAGCCTCACTTCACAGCAAGATGGACCCTACTTTATGATCAGGAGCGCTGCCGCGTGGCTAACCAGTCAGACGATCGATTAATAGTGGCCCTTGACGTGCCAGACGCACTTCAAGGGCTCAAACTCGCCGAAAGCATCGGACACTCTGTGTCGTTTTACAAGATAGGCCTTGGTATGCTTACGGGTGGCGGTCTCGCACTGGCCAACGAGCTCAAGCAGGAACATGGAAAACGCATTTTTTTAGATATGAAGTTGTTCGACATCGGAAACACGGTAGAAAATGCCGTACGTGGGCTCGCACAATTCGAATTGGATTTCCTAACCGTGCACGGCGATCCGCATGTCATAGATGCCGCCAAACAAGGCGCCGCCGGTAAAAATCTCAAGATTCTGGGTGTAACAATTTTGACCTCACTGGACCGGAATGATTTAGATGCTTCCTGCATCAAAGCCGGCGACGTGCAGGAGCTTGTGGTGGAACGGGCGGCTCGAGCATTCGAAGCAGGGGCAGATGGCGTTATTGCCAGCCCTTGTGAGGCCTCCTTGATAAGGGCCCTTCCAGAAGCGGAAGGGGGCCTAATTGTCACCCCGGGGGTGCGTCCAGTCGGTGCCGCTGTCAATGATCAAAAACGCATAGCAACGCCAACCACCGCAATTTCCAATGGTGCGGATCATATCGTGGTAGGACGTCCGGTATATGCTTCTGCAAACCCGCACGCTGCCGCTGCCGCAATTGTTGGCGAGCTCTCATCGCTTTAATAAAAAAATTTTAATGATAACAACGTGTAAACTGCAGATACTCTGCTTCATGTTCGGAGCGTAACGCTCTCAGTGGTGACTTATGTTTGAGGGCGGATGCGATCCTTAACTTTCAACATGAAGTGATTGACCACTAATGTTTCAATCAGCAATTCGCCCCGAACCGTGTTGCGCGCAACTTAGGAAAACAGAAACACCATTTGGTACTGTCAGCTAGCCTCTCATTTAAATTCCTCTTTGCGAGAAGTGTAAATAAATTGGGTGTGGGAGACCCTTTTCATGCCACGCCTCTAACTGTTTAGAAATGATCCCGTAATTCTCCGCGGAAGAGTCAATTTGACAAGCAGCCTATCCACAAAAATTAGCTCGCTTGCTCTTCGTCTAGCATTGACCGCAGCGCATCCCGATAATCAGGATATTTCAGCACCACACCCAATTCATATTTTATGCGGTCATTGCGTACTTTTTTACTGTCTCCATAAAAACTTCGAGCCATTGGGCTCATTTCAGCTTGTTCAAACGGAACTTCTGGCGGTGGTTCTATACCAAGCAACCCAGCGGCGTATGCCAGTATGTCCTGCGGCGGCGCAGGCGTGTCATCACACACATTGTACACTCGCCCAGGCCTCGGCGCAGCCATCGAAGCTTCGAGGACATTTACTATGTCATCGACATGAGTTCGGGAAAAGATTTGGTTACGCTTGATAATCCGGCGTGCAGTCCCCGCGCGCAGTTTGGCGAAAGGACCACGTCCAGGTCCATAGATTCCCGCCAAACGGAAGATATGCAGCGGCAGCTTAGGAAGTTGTTGCCACTCTTCCTCCGCCTTCACCCTCATTTTTCCACGTGCACCCCCGGGCGACGTCGGCGTTTCCTCATCTACCCAGCCGCCGTCCATGTCGCCATAAACGCCAGTCGTTGACAGATAACCAACCCACTCCAAATATGGAGCCGCGTCAATTAGAGCCCGCCGGCCTATTTGAAGAACTGGGTCACCGTTGTTATCCGGGCGTATGGATGACAAGACATGCGTCACCCCTTCCAGCGCTTTAGTCAGGTCTAATGGCCACTGTCGAGCGATGACACCTTCAGACTCAATTAATGCAGCCTGTCCAAAGTCGCGTAGGGTACCGATCACTGTCCAGCCTTTGGGGACCAACTGCCGAGCGACAGCACGAGCCGTGTACCCGTGTCCAAGAGAAAGCAGTGTTTTTCGCATTTCGATAATTTGACTCCACTCTGCGTTCAAAACAAGTCCCACAAATAAATTAACTCAAAACAGACACTTCCAATGCCTTCATGGGTCCAAAAATCTTTCTTTTTGAAAATCTACACACGACCTAAACACATCTCAAGACAGCGTTCACAATTTTGCATAATTAGCTTGAAAGCATTTTTCTGTTGCAAATTATTGCTGGTTTTATGCCTGAAAAAAGAAACAATTTGATGCCTAACGAGGGAAGCCGCATGGAGCTTCCCGCCAACCTGCCGACAATTTTGATCGCAAGTCCGATTGACACCAGCACCTCATCAAAAATTTACAAAATTAACCACAATGATCAGCTGTACTAAAATCTCTCAAATGCCGGCCGAAGGATTTACTGCTAATTGATTGGGCTGGATCGGCCAAAAACGTCGCCAAAAGCATACTTATGAGCGAAAAAGCTTGGTTGAAACTTCTGCGATTGCTTCCAGAACCATCGAACCGTGCGAGTAGCTGGAACTATTTATCAATGCATTCCGCTTAATCCGCATTGTTAGTAATGCTTCCACCCCTTTCATATAGAGCCAATAAGCTCGAGATGGGTATACTCAAGCTACCTTCCCTGCCACACCGGATCTCGTTTTTCTGAAAAGGCTCGAGCGCCTTCAAGCTGATCTTGGCTGTCATACAGCACATCAACTGACCGCAGCTGGCGTTGCGTAATATGGTTCAGCGCATCCTGAAACTTTTTATCTTCTGCATCGCGCACGATTTCCTTGATTGCCGCATAAACCAGTGGTGGTCCGCTCGCCAGGAGGCGCGCCTGCTCCCAAGCCCGCGACATCAGCTGATCACCCGGTACAATTTCATTCACCAGCCCCCATCGATGCGCTTCTTCGGCGTCAAACCAACGCCCAGTCAACAAAAGTTCCATCGCAATATGATAGGGAATACGCTTGGGTAATTTAACGCTGGCTGCATCTGCAACTGTTCCAGACCGGATTTCTGGAAGGGCAAAGCGCGCATGGTCTGCGGCAATCAGGATATCTCCAGAAATGGCAAGCTCTAATCCACCGCCACATGCGATACCATTTATGGCTGAGATCACTGGTTTATTCATGTCCCGAAGTTCTTGTAACCCGCCAAAACCTCCAACACCATAATCACCGTCAACCGCGTCACCATCGGCTGCAGCCTTCAGATCCCAACCTGGGCAAAAAAATTTGTCCCCACCACCCGTCAGAATGGCTACTCGAAGCTGCTGACTATCTCGAAATTCCCGAAATACATCGCCCATGATCCGACTGGTTGCCAGATCAATTGCATTTGCCTTGGGCCTGTCCAAAGTCACTTCCAATATCGCGCCTTCGCGTCGCGTCTTGATCGGGCCTTCGTTCATGATATCTCTCCGCAAATTCTAAAAGAATAGTTTTTAAGTTCGATATATTTCAAATTCATGGCTCATTTACAGGCATCTTCGACCGCCTGACCTTCGATCAATCGCATGATGGCAACAAGGCTGACCTCAGTGCCTTCCAGCACGCCCACTTACCCACAACATCCAGTCAAGCATCATCAAATAAATTAACCTCGTTTCGAAACCCAGTTCTACTGAGCGCGAGCAGGAGAGCGTAGTCTTTGGCATCAAAAAACTTCATTTCGGCTCGACCTCTATCCCCTTCGTATCAGAACATCCGCAGCAACAGCACGCTCTTTCGTGCAAATCAGTGGGTTAATCTCGACCTCGACAAGCACGTCAACATTAGCAAGTACATAGCTTTGTAGCGCCTCGATTGCATCAAGGATTGCCTCCCAGTTCGCAGGATCACTTCCCCGGAAACCTGACAGAACCTTTGAAACTTTCAATCTGGAAAGTGCCAGATCAAGCACACTCCGATCTGCTGGCACAAGCACGGACACTTTGTCCTCCATCAGCTCTGTGAAAACACCACCCGCAGCGATCGTCAAAACAAAGCCATGTGCTGGATCTTGAGTTAGGCCAACCAACAATTCAGCTACAGCACCAGTCACCATTTCTTCCACCAAAAAGGTGTTGCATGGCATCTTTTTGGCCGCTGCGCTCAACAACTCTGGCGTAAGGTTCAACCGCACCGCACCAGCCTCAGACTTATGAGCGATACCCAGCCCTTTCAGAACCAACGGTGGTTTCAATTTAGACGCTGCGCTAGCCAGCGAATTATCTTCCAAAACCACAATTCCCACTGGAACATCCAATCCGTAGTGCGCCAGTTGAGCTTTGCCGGAAGCTTCTGTCAAAACTGCCGACGCTCTCACTTCCCCTGGCAACGCCACAGGCAAGCGGACAGGCGCCGAAATGCGCATAGATGCCGCAGCCGCAGCTACTGCCTCTCGCAGTCCAAAAAATGGCACCACACCAGCGCTGCTCAACTCTTCAACTACATCCAAAGGCATTAATTCCGGTAAGCTGGCGACTAGTCCCATCGGCCGCCCGGTTTCAAGATGCGCCTTAATCGCAGCCTGTGTTGCACACTCCCAGTCATGCCTGTTGACGTGAGGATAATCGACAATTGTAAAAGTCATCGCTACATCGGCGGTCATCATCACAGCCCACGCCCGCGCCATCTTATTTGCGTCTCGCCAGATGTAGGTGTGATAATCAAGGGGATTGGCAAGCGCCACCATTGGCCCAAGCACCTCAGATAATTCCCGTGTCTGATCCGAGGTCAATGGTGGGAAAGTAAGTCCTGATCCAAGCGCTGTATCGGCCATCAGACTTGCCTCTCCACCCGAACAGCTAATCGAAGCAATCTGACCCGACCCCAAAGGTCCTGCCATATGCAGTAACTTGAGAGTTTCCAAAAAAACAGACAAATCATGAACGCGAGTGAAGCCCAATCGGTCAATCAAAGCTTGAGCCCCTGCATCGCTTCCCGCAAGTGATGCTGTGTGCGACACTGTCGCAGATTGCGCATTTTTAGAAGCACCCACTTTCAATATAACCACAGGCACGCCTTTTTCATGAGCGACGCAAGCCATATCCTCCCAGCGCCGCAGATCTGAAAAACCTTCAACATGCAACCCGATCGCCGTAACTCGCGGATCGTCCAGCATAGCACGCGCAAGTGCCGCTTGGCTGAGCTGCGCCATGTTCCCACAGGTGGCGACATAGGCAATCGGCAGTCCACGCATCTGATTGCTCAAATTGATGGCAATATTGGAACTCTGGGTCAGGATAGCGACACCGCTGGTAACTTTCTTGCATCCATGCTGATCCGGCCAAAGCGCCACCCCATCAACCGCATTGATGAACCCATAGCAGTTTGGGCCGAGAATTGGCATCTCCGAAGCCGCCCTTACCAGTCTGGATTGCAAATCATTGCCAGATGTGTCCTTTCCCAATACTTCTGAAAATCCGGACGCAAAACACACCACACCACCAGCTCCCATGGCCGACAAGCATTGCACCGCATCTATGCTCGCATGTCGGTTGATCCCAACAAAGGCGGCGTCCGGCGCTGCTGGTAAATCCTCCAGCCGGGCGAATGCCGCACGTCCTGCCAAGTTAGATGCAGTACGGTGAACTGGCCAAATTTCACCATCAAACCCGAATGCTTCAAGCTGGACAATAACCTCAGCACACCAGACCCCACCGCCGATCACGGCGATTGTATTTGGGTGCAGTAATCTTTTAATCCTATCCGTCATAATCAGTCTTTGGGATCGCAACATTGATCGGAGACTCTGGCGAGAATAATTTTGGCAAAAAGAAACGAATTTTTTTGATGTGATTGTACAGATATTTCGATTTTTTAAAAAGTGGGAAGCGAATGACCGTGGAAGAGGTTGTGTCTTTGCTCTTTTTGTCACGGTAATCACCAAACGGCATCATTTCAGGCGTCCAGTGGCCGCAACATCTCGCGGCTAATGATATGGCGTTGAATTTCGGACGTACCTTCCCAAATCCGTTCCACCCGAGCATCTCGCCAAATCCGTTCCAAAGGCAGGGCTTCCATCAAGCCCATGCCACCATGAATCTGGATAGCCTCGTCCGCAACAAAAGCTAGCATTTCAGTGGCCTTTAGCTTCGCCATCGACATATCACTTTCCGTAACGGTACCCTGATCAAACTTCCAGCCAGCCTCCCATGTCATGAGTGTGGCCGCTTTTAAGTCAAGCGCCATGTCAGCAAGTTTAAAGGATATTCCCTGATACTTACCTATCTTTTGGCCAAACTGCTGCCTCTCGGCGGCATAGCTAAGCGCATGTTGCAAAGCCCTATCTGCCCGCCCAAGACAGGTCGCGGCGACCTGCAGCCGAGTGGCGCCAAGCCAGGTGTTGGCCAGATCAAACCCTTGATCAATCTCGCCCAACACGGCAGAAGCAGGAAGCCGACAATCGTCGAACTCTAGTATCGCATTTGTATAGCCTCGATGGCTGACATTTCGGTAACCGTCCCGTACCGAGAACCCCGGCGTGCCCTTGTCCACAAAGAAGGCAGTGATCTTTTTCTTAGTACCACGCGGCGTGTTTTCGACACCCGTCGCCATAAAACAAATCGCAAAATCGGCGATATCTGCATGGCTGATGAAGTGTTTGGTGCCGTTCAGCAACCAATCAGCCCCATCTCTACGAGCCGATGCTTTCATGCCGCGTAAGTCCGAACCCGCATCGGGCTCTGTCATTGCGAGACAATCCCATTTCTCGCCTTTAATGCAGGGGTAAAGGTATCGTTCTTTTTGGGCGTCTGTTCCAGCCAACAAAATATTTGAAGGGCGCGCAACCGCCGTCCAATGAAGCGCATAATTGGTACGACCTAGTTCTTTCTCGTAGAGTAACCATGTAAGCGTATCTAGACCTGCGCCCCCAATTTCCTCCGGCATATTGGCAGCGTAAAGACCCGCAGCCATTGCTTTTCCCTGCAACTCTCGCACAAGATCCATGTCCATACGACCACTTCGTTCAATTTCATCCTCATGCGGGTAAAGCTCAGTTTCAACAAAGGCACGTGTCGTGTTGACAATCATGGCCTGCTCTTCACTCATTCCAAACTGCATCGCGTACCTCTTGTTGACTACATAAAGTATCAAAAATCTTAACTGAATAAACCATGCTAAATTAGACAAAAATCATGCCAAATTGGTCAAAATCTCCCGCTGCTTCGCAGCATATTGGCGTATTGCTCTTTGACGGGTTCTCCAATCATTGCTTAGCCAATACTATCGAACCTTTGCGCGCAGCTAATTCTCTGTCCAGAAAGCAAGTCTTCAACTGGGAATTTCTGACCATCAATGGCGACAATGCGCAAAGTTCAAGCGGGCTCCAGGTTGCGCCACATAAGAGGCTGCACCATGCAGCCGGTGACATATTAGTGGTGATGCCGTCTTACGGGTTTCGGCAATACATTTCCCGGGAAACGCAAGTCGGGCTACGTAGAGCCACAAGACAGTTCAAAGCTCTAGCCGGTTTGGACACCGGCAGCTGGCTACTCGCCGAAGCCGGTTTACTTGAACATCGCTGCGCCACAATCCACTGGGAGGAGATGACGAGCTTTGCCGAACGGTTCCCCGAAATAGACGTGCAACGCGAAAGATTCGTAATCGACGGCAACCGTATCACATGTTCGGGGGCTATGGCTGCGTTCGATCTAGTCTTGCACCTCATCGGGCGTGACCATGGACAGGCGCTTGCTTTGGAAGTCTCACAATTGTTTATGAGTCACGGCTTCGGGCATTGCCTTAGAGGTGGTGCCGAGGCCAGCAGTCGTATAGTCAAAAATGCACTAGCTATCATGCAGGACAATCTTGAGAATCCAATAACTATTGCGGAGATCGCCCGTCAGGCCAAATGCACACAAAAAGTGTTAGAAGTCAGAATGAAATCCGATTTGGGCGCCACACCTCAACAAATCTATCGCCGGCAGCGCCTAAATCTGGCTCGAAAACTGGTAGTGGGAACAGATCTCCGCATCGCCGAAATCACGGTGCGCTGCGGCTATGCAGATGCCGCCGCTATGACCCGTGCATTTCGCAATGAATTTGGCGCAACACCAAGAGATCTTCGCCGAATTTAACAATTTATTTCAACTGGTTGAAGAACTTGTAAAGCTATTAATGGCGCCATCTTTAAGCGGTGATCTGCTCACTCTTGTGCACGCAGGCCTCAATAAGAAAATCACTAACTTTTTAAGTGGAGTATGCTGAGCCTTCCTCATCAAGAAGTGCCTTGATTTCCGCCAGGTGCCGAACATCCTGCTCGGGATACTCCTCAATTTCGCGAGCAGTTTTTTCTGCAACATCATCGGGCAAAACCCTCAGTTTTTGTCCAGTTTGTAGCGCTCGGATATAGGTCTCTGCAGCACGTTCAAAATAGTAAAGCCTGTTGAAAGTTTCAGCCACACTGTCACCAATCACCATGATGCCGTGGTTACCCATTATCATGACTTTTTGCTTTGGGTCGGACATTAAAGCAGCACATCGCGCACCTTCTTCTTCAAACGCAAGACCGCCATAAGACTCGTCAATCACGTAACGACCAAAGAACATGGCACAATTCTGATCAACAGGCAGCAAAGAACTGTCTGCGAGACTGGCCAGAACCGTAGCGAAGGTTGAATGCACATGCATAGCGCAACGCGCATGAGCACAATGACGATGCATGCCGCCATGCAAACCCCAAGCAGTCGGATCTGGCGCGCCCGGCTTGTTCAGCGTTTCCGGATCATTCGCATCCAACAACAGTAAATCGCTGGCCTTAATCCTGCTGAAATGTACCTGGTTGGGATTCATAAGGAACTTAGTGCCGTCATCATTCACCGAAAGGGAAAAATGATTGGCAACGCCCTCGTGCAGATTCAAACGTGCGGTCCATCGAAACGCAGCCGCCATGTCGACGCGGTCCTCCCAATGATCAAGGTTTGGGCGAAGGTCTGTAACTTTCATTCTGGGTCTCCCGAGTTTTATTCGCACTAGTGCCCAAGTTCAGCATCCTTTACCAACAAAAAATCTAAAGCTACCCCACTTGCGTGTTAAAAGCTTATGTTCATGACTCTACCATTGCTGAGTCAATTCTGGACTTCAAAAGAAACGGCTCACAAGCTTTTCTTGATCAAATCTGCAAGAAAGTTGAGCAATACACAAAATTCCGCAAGCGAACAGACTTAGGCATTGGAAATATTTACTGGGCAACTTTTGTTTCACCGCCGCAAAGGGACACCGGAAGTATCACACAGATTTGCGTTATGCCGACTGGTGGTACGAGACGCTTATCGCGCTTTGCGGCTCTAGCTGCCAGCGCAAAAGCTTGTGGATACTTAAAGTGCATTCGTTATGTAGTTGGTACACCCGATCACCGCAGTGGGTAATCGCGTTATCTGCAGTTGTCTGACGCGATTTCGTGTCGGACACACTGTCTATCATAACGCGAAGCGCCAGAACACACTTAACAGGAAATTGATACCGATGTCGTACCTTACTTTGTCAAATGTCGTCGCATTGGCTGTTTCAAAATCCATCTAAAACACCCATTCTTGGACCACCGCATCGGGTGATCTTGATCACTGCGTTTGGCCGTGTCAACTTGGGCCATGGAGAAAACAAAAATCAGAAGTTGGGCGGACGTAACCCCAAGACTAGTTAATGTCGCTGCTGGCCGCGATGCTGCAGACTCTGTGATCCGCCGGGGGCAGTGGGTAAATGTACACACCCGTGAAATCATAGCAGACATTGACATTGCTATCGCCGAGGGACGGATCGCCTATGTCGGACCGGACGCAGATCATTGCTTTGGACCAGACACAGAGATCATCGAAGCCGAGGGTCGATTTATGATCCCAGGGCTGTGCGATGGTCACATGCATATAGAATCTGGCATGCTCACCCCGGCCGAGTTTGCCCGTGCCGTCATTCCGCACGGCACCACAACGATGTTCACGGACCCACACGAGATTGCCAATGTGCTTGGGCTGGACGGAGTGCGCATGATGCATGATGAGGCCCTTTTACAACCGGTGAATATCTATACGCAGATGCCATCTTGCGCACCATCAGCACCCGGACTGGAAACCACTGGCTTTGAAATTGGGCCAGAAGATGTTGCAACAGCAATGCATTGGCCGGGCATCATTGGCCTCGGCGAAATGATGAATTTTCCTGGCGTAGTAAATGGCAGCCAGCAGATGTTAGCGGAGATAGCGGCTACCCTAAATGCTGGTAAAACAGTTGGTGGACATTACGCAAGTCCTGACCTCGGACCAGCGTTCCACGCGTACGTTGCCGGTGGACCTGCCGACGATCACGAAGGTATATGTGAGGCTGATGCAATTGCCCGAGTGCGCCAAGGAATGCGATCGATGATGCGGCTTGGTAGTGCCTGGTATGATATTGAGGCCCAAATTACAGCCATCACTGAAAAGGGGCTTGATCCACGCAATTTTATCCTTTGTACTGACGATAGCCACTCAGGCACACTGGTTAACGATGGGCATATGAACCGGGTTGTGCGCCACGCAATCGCCTGCGGCTGTGATCCAGTGATAGCTTTACAAATGGCGACGATCAACACCGCCTCACATTTTGGGCTTGAGCGAGAAATCGGCTCAATCGCTCCCGGACGGCTAGCTGATATCATCCTGACGAGCGATCTGACAACATTACCTGTCGAGCATGTAATTGCCCGCGGCGTAACTGTGGCAATGGATGGTAATATTGCTGTCCATTGCCCCCATTACAACTGGCCAGATCATGTTCGCGAGACTGTACATCTAGGGCGCGACCGAACTGCAGAAGACTTTGCTGTTCGCACGCGTGACGATGCTAGTACTGTGACCGCAAATGTGATTGGAGTGATAGAGAATCAGGCGCCTACCCAAGCTTTGACTGTTGTTTTGAAGGTAAAAAATGGCTTGGTTCAGGCAGATTCTGAAGCAGATGTCGCACAAATTGCCCTTGTCGAGCGGCACCGTGGGACAGGCGGTACCACCAATGGCTTTGTCTCAGGCTTTGGATATACTGGTAGAATGGCAATAGCCTCAACCGTGGCCCATGACAGCCATCAGATGATCGTTGTTGGGACATGCCGCAGAAACATGGCGATGGCTTCTAACCGACTGGGCACTGTGGGCGGTGGCGTGACAATTTTTAAAGACGGACAAGAAATCGCACTAGTGGAGTTACCAATCGCAGGTTTGATGTCCGACCGCCCCGCATACATCGTGGCCCAAAAAGTCGATGCGATGGTGGCGGCTATGGCAGTGTGTGGCTGTGCGCTCAACAACGCTTTCATGCAACACTCTTTGCTTGCTCTTGTTGTCATTCCAGAACTACGCATTTCGGACCTCGGATTAGTGGACGTCACCAAATTTAAATTCACTAAATTAATTGAAGGAACACAATGAAACCTTTGCCCTGCTCGATACAGACGCCGGAAGTTCCAGCGTCAGACAGTTTTACAGACGCCAAGGCAGCAGTCATTCGGCTGGAAGAAATCTACACGAAATCAACAGATTTCTTGCGCAAACATTTCAGCGACGCGTTAAGCAATGGCCCAACTGGGGATCGGATACGCGCTTTCTATCCTGAAATCAGGATTACTACGACTAGCTTCGCGCAAATTGACTCACGCCTGTCATTTGGCCATGTGTCGGAACCAGGCACCTATGCCGCGACCATAACAAGGCCAGATCTTTTTCGAAATTACCTGATTCAACAAATAGAATTGTTAACCGCCAACCATGGCGTATCCGTCCAGATTGGTACTTCTACAACTCCAATTCCGGTACACTTTGCCGTCGCGAATGACTCGACTATTGTGATACCTCAAGAGGGCGCATCAGACTTTACCTTGCGCGACATATTTGATGTACCGGACCTGTCGACCACGAATGATGATATTGTCAATGGATTGGACAACGGTGATGAAACCGGCTGCGGCCCACTTGCGCCTTTCACTGCGCAGCGCGTCGACTATTCTTTAGCCCGCCTCAGCCATTACACCGCTACCGACCCAGAACATTTTCAAAACCATGTATTATTCACTAACTACCAGTTTTACGTTACGGAGTTTGAAGTATACGCCCGCCAGATGCTTGCCAATCCGGAAAGTAATTACACAAGTTTTGTAAGCACCGGCAATGTTGAAATTACGTCACCGGACACGCTGATTGCGCCTGTCAGCAAACAACCACAAATGCCAACATATCACCTTAAAAAGGCTGATGGATCGGGCATCACACTGGTCAATATTGGTGTCGGCCCATCCAACGCCAAAACTGCAACGGATCATATCGCCGTACTGCGACCCCATGCCTGGGTCATGGTCGGCCATTGTGCTGGGTTGCGAAACTCGCAAAGCCTAGGCGATTTTGTTCTTGCCCACGCATACCTTCGGGACGACCACGTACTAGATGATGATCTGCCAGTTTGGATACCAATTCCAGCGCTGGCCGAAGTACAAATTGCGTTGGAGGATGCGGTGGCAGCCGTTACCAATCTTAAAGGATATGACCTAAAGCGGGTTATGCGCACTGGCACTGTCGCTACCATCGACAACCGCAACTGGGAGCTTAGGGAACACACTGGTCCAGTTCAGCGTCTGTCACAATCCCGGGCTGTAGCACTGGACATGGAAAGTGCCACAATCGCGGCAAACGGTTATCGTTTCCGCGTTCCTTATGGAACGCTTCTTTGCGTCAGCGATAAGCCGCTTCATGGCGAATTAAAGCTTCCCGGTATGGCGTCAGACTTCTATAAAACCCAAGTGGCGCGTCACTTACTGATCGGAATTCGGGCAATGGAGTCCCTAAGTGAAATGCCACTGGAACGGCTGCATTCTCGAAAATTACGGTCATTTGACGAGACAGCTTTCCTTTAATCCAGCAAAATATAACAAATTTCCGTTTAAAATACCGTTTTTTAGCATACTACTGATTGTGTTAGTTCACTATATCCAGTTAAATGCACGCCACGAGGCCCAACAATTCGGGCAGACCAAGGAGACCTATAATGGCGAAACCGATGACTAAGACCCAACTTGTTGCCGCTCTGGCCGAAGAGATGAACTCTGACAAGAAATCTGCAGGAACAGCTCTGGAAGCAGTATGCGCACTAATCACCCGCGAAGTTTCGGGGGGCGGTGCTGTAACCCTGCCCGGCGTTGGCAAAATCTATTGCCGCGAACGTCCAGAGCGCATGGTGCGCAACCCAGCCACGGGTGAGCAGATCAAAAAAGATGCCGACAAAGTGGTCAAGATGACCATAGCCAAGGCACTAAAAGACAGCGTTAACGGCTAAAAGTCTGCGTAGAGCGTTTGAGAAAGGGTTGTCTTCGGGCAACCTTTTTTCGTTTTACGATAACCTAAAGAACGAAGGCCTTGCCGTAATGCCTTTGGTTAAACTTGCGCGTTGCCAATCTCATTGAACCAAAGAAAGTCCCACAACCATAAATTTCTCATCCCAACGTTTACCATGGCCTACCAAAGCCCTCACACCAATGCGAAACGTCAACAAAAAAATTCTTCACCCAACTGCGTCAACGGATAAACTCTAACTTGCCATTCATGCATACAACTTGATAAACGAACGGACATTTTTTGGTAAAGGAGACGCAAAATGAAAACAGCGAACGACTATCTTGAGGAAGCAAATGCGGTTGTGCTTAAGATTTCAGCAGAAACAGGTATTGAAAAGCATAAAAACGGGCAATCCGTATTTATCGATGTCCGAGACAGCAACGACATTGCGAAGTCTGGAACAATATCCGGCGCCGTTTTAGTGGCACGCGGTATGCTGGAGTTCAGGGCCGACGAAACACATGCTCTGCATCACCCAAGCCTCAAGAAAGACGCTGACATCGTCTTAGTTTGTGGCGCCGGAGGACAGGCTGCACTGAGCGGGAAAACTTTGCTGGATATGGGGTTCCAGAATGTGTCGAATGTCGGCGGTTTTCCTGCCTGGAAAGACGCTGGCGGCCCGACGGAATAGGCATACCAAACAGATAAATCTTGGACGGCGTGTTTTGCCGTCTAATTCCCAGCCATTTTACAACGCGCCTACTAGGCGGCTAATAAGCCTAGCTCACCAATCACTTAGAGGCTGGATGGTAAACGCGTAAATTTACTGAATTTATCATTAAACAGGAAAAATTTGTGAAATTGTATTAGAAACTAGTATCCGAAGCGTCGCTTCATTAATGTTTCAAACCAGTTCAGTGAGTAATAATTCCTAAGTGGTACGCTTGCTAGTGCTTGGCGTGTTCGTAAGAAGGGACAATCCACTAAGCTTCGGGTTTACTACTATACCTCAGTTCTTGCGGAATATTGATGAACTAAAATTTGCTTAGTGGAATAATGTTCCTAACCCAAAGTACCAATGAGTGGAGGCGCGTTGGGGTGAAAAGTGAAAAATGCAAACTAGAGGAATTTTCTCACGAGCCGTAGCGTGTGAGCAATAATCTTCATATCCGCTTCTCTTCGTAGCATTGCGATCTCTCGGGCAGAGCATTGAACCATTACATCTACCAACGCGGGTAGTCGTTAAAAAAAGCAAACGATTATTTGACGTTTGGTGACCAAAACACAATCTTTGCGTTGGCAAAATTCACCCGTTGTCTCATAGGGTAAGTTATTGTTACATCGCTAACTGACATAAATTGAGAGGTTCAGAATGGACATCCGCGCAATAGCGATGGGTCTGCTCTTCGCATTCCTCTGGTCATCCGCATTTACATCAGCGCGTATCATCGTCGCAGACGCACCTCCGATTGCAATTTCGGCCATTCGCTTCTCGCTCGCTGGTCTAATCGGAATCGCTATTGCTCGCGCATTAGGACAAAGCTGGCGTCTAACCCCGGCACAATGGCGCGCAACACTGATATTCGGGCTTTGCCAGAACGCCATCTATCTGGGCTTGAATTTTCAGGCAATGACGACAGTGGAGGCTTCTCTGGCATCAATTATTGCATCATCCATGCCCTTAATCGTGGCGTTTTTAGGTTGGGCGGCATTGCGCGAAAAGCTCTCTCCACTCGCCACAATCGGACTGGTCTTGGGGTTTGGGGGGGTAATGGTAATTATGTGGGGAAAAATTAGTCATGGCGTTGATATTTTTGGAGTGATGTTATGCATTGTTGGAGCAATAGCCTTGGCTGTGGCCACCTTGATGGTCCGCGGGGCATCTTCGGGCGGCAATATTTTGATGGTCGTCGGGCTACAAATGTTCGTCGGAGCAGGCATCCTTTTGATTGTATCTCTCCTGTTTGAAAGCTGGGAATTTAACTGGAACGGGAAGATGGGAGCAGCTTTTGTTTACACTTTGTTTGGTCCAGGCTTGTTGGCAACATGGATTTGGTTTTCCTTGGTCAGTCGGATTGGCGTGGTCAAAGCGTCGACATTTCACTTTCTAAACCCTTTTTTTGGTGTCGCAGTTGCCGCGATCGTCCTGGGCGAGGGGTTTGGCCTAATTGATGTAATTGGCGTTGTAGTTATTGCTGCAGGTATTTTTGCGGTCCAAATTTCGAAACAATCCGACACGCTCAAGTGATCATTCGTCAAAGCGTCGTGTACTGACAAAATACGCCCAACTTGGCACAGTCAGTTGATGGTATTAATTTTAGCATACGCCGCAGGTTTACTAACACTGATCAACCCATGCGTTATCCCCGTTCTGCCCATTGTGCTAGCTAGCGCACTACAGGCCAGTCGGTATGGCCCAGTTGCGTTAGCGTTGGGTATGAGCCTTTCTTTTGTTGGACTGGGTATTTCAATAAATGCCCTCGGCTATTCCGTAGGCATTAATCCGGGCACCATCGCCAAGGTAGGTGCGTTTCTAATGATGGTATTTGGTACAGTCCTACTAGTTCCTATTCTGTCTCGCGCATTTTCAACCGCAACAGTAGGCGTTGCTTCACGCGCAAACAGCAGTATCGACAAAATGGACGGATCTTCAGTACGTGGCCAATTCCTCGGTGGTTTATTGCTGGGTGTAGTTTGGAGTCCCTGTGTTGGGCCGACATTGGGCGGCGCACTTGCCTTGGCAAGCCAAGGAGAAAATTTAATCGAAGCGGGCTCTATTATGATTGCGTTTGCGTTTGGTGTCTCAACGCTCATCCTTGGGATCGGCTACGTCGCACGCTCAAGTTTGACGTCACACCACGGCACTGTGCGCCGATTAACAATCGTCGCCCGCCCTGTCATGGGCCTCATCTTCGTTGTGACTGGCTTCGCACTTTTTTATAACCTTCACTACAAGCTCGAGGCGTGGCTAGTCGACGTTATGCCAGATTGGCTTTTATTTCTCTCAGTTTCCCTGTGACATCAAAGGAGTTTTAAATGAAGCGTCGTGATTTCCTAATCCTATCTGCTATGGCAACGGCGACGGTCGTGCCAATCAGTGCCGAAGCTAAACCAATAGATTACACTCCTGGCCTTGTTGAAAAGCATCTTGCTGAAGGTGATACGGTGTTTTTGGATTTTAAAGCCCACTGGTGTACGACCTGTGCTGCTCAGGAACGGCGAATTACGAGTTTTAAGGAGCAAAATCCTGCATACGAAGCTAATATTACCTTCATCAATGTTGATTGGGATGACTATCACGACTCCAGTATTGTGGAATTTCTGAAAATCCCACGTCGTTCTACACTCGTCGTTCTAAAAGGTAATCAAGAACTGGGGCGGATCGTCGCCAGCGCAAATAAAAACGAAATCAAAGCCCTTATGGACAAAGCACTAAACGCCGCCACGACGTAAAGTCGTAACCCAAAGTCGGAGTACTAGTTAAGAACCAACGTCAATCTTCTCCTAGTTTTCTACGACCGAACTAGCTTTTCGTAGGCCTCGGCTGTTTTGCGGGTAATTTCACCTACTTCAAAAGTATAATCACCTATCTGCCCAACGGGAGTGACTTCTGCGGCTGTGCCAGTAAGCCAACATTGCTCAAAACCTTCCATTTCGTCAGGAAGAATATGGCGCTCATGAACTGTTATGCCGCGATCCTTTAGCATCCCAACAACAGTTTGGCGCGTAATTCCATTCAAGAAGCAATCTGGCAGTGGCGTGTGTACCTCCCCATCTTTGACAAAGAATATGTTTGCGCCTGTGGCCTCAGCAACATAGCCACGGTAATCCATAAACAGTGCATCTGAACAACCTTTCGCTTCGGCTTTATGTTTGGAAATCGTACAAATCATGTATAGGCCCGCGGCCTTGGCATGAACTGGAATCGTGTCTGGCGATGGACGCTTGAATTCAGCGATATCGAGTTTCGCACCCTGCATTTTAGCGTCACCATAATATGCTCCCCAACCCCAAACCGCGATCGCCATTCGGACTGGGTTTTTCGCAGACGCAACACCCATATCTTCACCGGATCCCCGCCACACAACTGGCCGAACATAAGCATCCGTGAGCCCTGACTCCCGCAAGGTTGCTGCTTTTGCTGCTTCAATATCGTCAATTGAATAAGCCATTGGCATGTCCAACGCATTAGCTGATGCAATTAGGCGTTCAGAGTGCTCACGGCTTTTAAAAATCTTACCATTATACGCACGCTCACCTTCAAAAACTGAACTTGCATAATGCATGGCGTGGGTCAGAACATGTACCTTGGCATCCCGCCAATCTACAAACACACCATCCATCCAAATCTTGCCATCGCGATCTTCATAAGAGCCAGACATGGCACTTCCTCCAAAACAGTCAGTTTGCATATGTTGCGTAAAACACGTCCGATACGGTCATATTATTGCGCAAATTCTGGTGCTCGCTATCAGTATGAGCTTGGAATGTCAATAAAGCTGACGTATTGTATAGAATATTCAACATGGTCAGAAACAGGAGCGGTCATGGGAGATGCGTCCAGCAGCGAAAGCCTTCTATATCTGAAGGATGAACAGTTGCGGCAAGGTATCGAAGCCATGTATTTTGCGTATCGGGGTTTCACCGCAGACCCAGATCGGATTCTGGGAACCATGGCATATGGCCGAGCGCATCACCGTGCAATTCACTTTATTAAACGTGCCCCCGGAACTACGGTAACCAACCTTTTAGACATACTTGGTGTCACAAAACAATCTCTCAATCGCGTTCTGCGCACGCTGATCGAAGACGGCTTGGTCGAAAGTAAAGTGGGCACTGCTGACCGCCGCGAACGGAACCTATACCTGACCGAGGCGGGGGAAGGTTTGGAAAACCGGCTGTCTGACGCCCAGCGGATCAGGATGCGCTCCGCTTATCGAGACGCTGGACCAGAGGCTGTAGCTGGGTTTCGCAAGGTGCTTGAAGCCATGATGGATCGGAAACTTAAGTCCCAATATCTTTCGCTTCGCGAAACTGGACACTGAGGAATTGTCTTATGATTGACGTTGACTCACATCTCCTAATTATCGACGACGATGAACGCATTCGCGGCTTACTCCGAAAGTTTCTGATGCGAAATGGCTTTCTAGTAACTGCTGCGCGCGATGCAGCGCACGCCCGTCGCATTCTAACGGGACTGGATTTTGACCTGATCGTTCTTGACGTAATGATGCCGGGTGAAGATGGGATGTCACTAACGCGCGCCATCCGTGAAACATCAATGACCCCAATCCTCCTGCTGACAGCGAAAGGCGAAACTGACGACCGTATTGCCGGCCTTGAAGCCGGCGCTGACGATTATCTCGCAAAACCCTTCGAACCCAAGGAGCTACTCCTCAGGATCAATGCCATTCTCAGACGCATGCCAGAACTAGATGAGATGGAGGCCGTCCCAAAGATTTTGCATTTGGGGCCGGTTCGATATGACATCGACCGAGGTGAAATGTGGGAAGGTGAAAACTTAGTCAGACTAACTGCGACAGAAGCTCAACTAATGCGGATATTTTCAGCAAATCCAGGCGAGCCAATAAGCCGAACGAGGCTGGTAGAAGATCTTGGCCGTGACAAAGGACAAGCCCAGGAAAGGGCCGTCGACGTTCAGATCACACGCCTTCGCCGCAAACTAGAGGAAAATCCCAAGCAGCCCAAGTACCTCCAGACGGTACGGGGTGCCGGTTACATGCTCGCGCCTGACTGAACCTATTTTTGCCGTTCGGTAACTTTGATTGGTTGGATAAACGATAATCATTTTAAATTTTTTCCGAAAAGATGAGAAATGCGCATGTCCAAACAAATTTTGACAGCAGCCTTGATAGCAGGGCTGGCGTCAACGGTCACTAACGCCCAAAAACTAGAACAATGGGACACAGCTGGCGGTTGGGATGTCCTGATAGATTCAAACCTAGGGGAAGGTTGTCTGATTCAGGCAGCGTATCATGACGGATCGGCCATACGCATAGGTTTTGGTCGTTCCATTGGCGAGGGATATGTGGCGGTTTTTAACGAGGCTTGGGGTGATATCAACAGAGGTGAACCATATGGCATCCTGTTTGATCTTGATAGCCAAGAGTAAAACGCCACTGCGACTGAAATTTACCTAAATGACGAAACTAGTGCTAACATCTATGGTAACAAACCTGACTTCCTGTTCGACATCACGGCTAAATTTACGATGACTATTTATAATGAAAACGGCTTTGTAACAGCCATCGATTTGAGAAGAACCATGACCGGGCTGGCAGTTACAATCGAATGCCAAGATGAAATGGGGTAGCGCCTGCACTCTGCAGCATTCAAGTGAGCGCTCTCTGAGCGCTAGGCTATAGCCCAACAAAAAATTTTAGCCTCTTAAACGTTAAAGGACTGGCAATGGAATGCCTGCCATATATTTAGGCATTACTGACTGTCCCAGCGGTGCACTACTATTCGACAGTCGTGATGCACTACTCGAAAGGATTTCTGGTACAATGACCACCGCATATTTCTCTCATCCCAACTACCTAAATCACGTTACCCCGCCGCATCATCCAGAACAGGTAGCCAGAATTGAGCACATAGAGGCCGCGATGGCTACTCCAGCATTCAGCGCGTTGGTTCGGCTAGAAGCTCCTCTTTGCGATGATGACGACATCTTGCTGTGCCATCCAAAAGATCATCTAGATCGATTGACCAACGCACAGCCTTCAAACGGGCAAACAGCATTGGACGGTGACACATTTTTATCGTCTGGGTCTCTGAATGCCGCACGCCGCGCTGTTGGTGCAAATATCGCTGCCATTGATGGTTTGATAGACGGGCTTTTCACAAATGCCTTTGTAGCCTGTCGTCCACCAGGACACCATGCGGAGCAATCCACACCTATGGGCTTTTGCCTTTTTGGAAACGCCGCTATCGCTGCAAAGCATGCTATTAAACGTCACGGGTTAGAACGCGTCGTAGTGGTCGACTTTGATGTGCATCACGGAAACGGAACACAGGCGCTGTTGCAAGACGAGAGCCGCTCACTTTTCATTTCATCGCACCAAAGTCCACTTTGGCCTGGGACCGGGAACAAGCATGAAACTGGTATGCACAATAACGTGCGGAATTTTCCACTCCCGCCGAACAGTGACGGTCGCCTTATGCGCACTACATTCGAGACAGAGATACTTCCAAAAATTATGAACTTTGAACCAGAGCTCATAATAATTTCAGCTGGATTTGATGCCCACACGGATGATCCACTAGCGCAACTCAATTGGTCCACCGAAGATTACACTTGGCTAACCAGAAGGATATGTGACGTTGCCGATAGACATGCAAAAGGTCGCGTCGTCTCGACTTTGGAAGGCGGATATGATCTGACCGCACTAGCGGCCTCGGTCGCAGCCCACGTGACAGTATTGATGGAGAGAGCCGAATGACCAAAATGACCGTCGAAGAGTTAAGCTTTGAACAAGCCATGACCGAGCTGGAGCAGGTAGTCGGTCAACTCGAGCGTGGTGACGTGGCCCTAGAGGACTCAATTACATTATACGAGCGTGGTGCCAAATTGAAAAAGCGTTGTGAGGACAAGTTAAAAGAGGCTGAAGAAAAAGTGGCTGCTATTCAGCTGGATAACGGCGGAAATCCGACAGGATTAAAGCCCGTCGATGATCTCTGATGCAATCTTTACGCTTTGCAGAGGTTTGATCCGTGTTTGATACTCGTCTCAAAGAGGCCGCCCAGCTCGTCGAGCAAAATTTGGCTGAGATAATGAACCGTTTGGGTAATATTTCAGTGGTACACGCCATGCGATATGCAACTACCGGCGGCAAGCGGTTGCGAGCCTTCCTCGTACTCGAAAGCGCAAGACTACATGAGGTGCCTTGCGAACAGGCTATCTGGCCCGCAACGGCTATTGAGGCTATCCACGCATATAGCCTTGTTCATGACGACCTTCCGTGTATGGACGATGATGCGTTAAGACGCGGCCTTCCAGCAGTTCATGTTAGATGGGACGAGTGCACTGCGGTGTTAGCGGGGGATGCATTGCACTCGTTAGGGTTTGAATGCGTTGCCAACGCTGCATGTCATTCAAATCCGGCAGTGCGCACCGAATTGTGCTTGACGCTCGCACGCGCAGCAGGCGCTCGGGGCATGGTGCAGGGGCAGGCTTTGGATATCGCCGCTGAGACAGCTCCTAATCCACTCACACTCAGTGAGATCACGCATTTACAGGCAGGTAAGACAGGCGCTCTGTTTTCATGGTCAGCCACCGCTGGGGCCGTCATGGCGCAGGCCGATACCGCGCCTTTGCGACGATATGCAGAGGATTTAGGTCTTGCTTTTCAAATTGCTGATGACATCCTTGACATTGAAGGCAATGTCGAAAAGTTGGGCAAAGCAGTTAGGAAAGATGCCGACGCAGGAAAGGCCACATTCGTTTCACTTCTAGGTATGGAAGCAGCAAAATCTCGAGCGCGTGATCTAATTGAAAACGCCTGCGATGCTCTCACTCCATACGGAAATAATGCTGAAACCTTGCGAGAGGCCGCCCGTTTCGTTATTTCGCGGGATAACTAACAATGGGGCGCTGTTGATGTCAGACAGATCCGAAACACCACTACTAGATCGGGTTGCTAGCCCGGAAGATCTAAAGCAGTTAACCGACGCAGAATTGGTACAGGTCGCACATGAACTACGATCTGAAACTATCGCGGCGGTGTCGGAAACAGGCGGGCACCTAGGTGCGGGCTTGGGCGTGGTGGAACTCACGGTTGCGTTACACGCAGTATTCGAAACGCCGCGCGATAAATTAATCTGGGACGTCGGCCACCAATGTTATCCCCATAAAATTTTAACTGGCCGCCGCGATCGTATCCGCTCACTTCGGCAGAAGGGTGGCCTCTCCGGCTTCACTAAACGTTCTGAAAGCGTTTTTGACCCGTTTGGAGCAGCGCATAGTTCAACTTCAATTTCTGCGGCTCTTGGCTTTGCAGTAGCCCGTGATCTCGGAGGAGTATGCGATGGGGGTCTCGGTGATGCAATCGCCGTAATTGGAGATGGTTCCATATCGGCCGGCATGGCTTACGAGGCAATGAACAACGCAGGTCACCTTGATAAACGATTGTTTGTAGTCCTAAACGACAACGAGATGTCGATCGCCCCACCCGTCGGAGCGATGTCATCTTATCTTTCCCGACTTTATGCGGGTGAGCCCTTCCAAGAGTTTAGGGCAGCTGCAAAAGGTGCCGTTTCGCTCTTGCCTGAACCTTTCCGTGAAGGAGCCAAACGAGCAAAGGAAATGATAAAGGGTATGACGATTGGTGGCACAATGTTCGAAGAACTTGGGTTTTCCTATGTCGGCCCAATTGATGGCCACGACTTGGACCAACTACTCCCAGTCCTGCGTACGTTGCGGCAGCGTGCAACTGGGCCAGTGTTGCTGCACATCATCACAAAAAAAGGCAAGGGGTACGGACCCGCTGAGCAGGCGCGTGATCGCGGACATGCAACAGCAAAATTTGATGTTGTCACTGGCAAACAGTACAAATCACCCTCAAACGCACCAAGTTACACATCTATTTTTGGAAAAGCACTAGTCGATGAAGCTAGCCGGGATGATAAAGTTTGCGCCGTAACCGCAGCAATGCCCGACGGTACAGGACTTAATCTGTTTGCAGAGCGCTACCCCAGCCGCTGTTTTGATGTTGCCATCGCAGAGCAACACGGCGTGACTTTTTCCGCAGCGCTGGCCGCGGGCGGTATGAAGCCTTTTTGTGCGATATACTCCACGTTTTTGCAGCGAGGCTATGACCAGGTGGTGCACGACGTGGCTATCCAGCGCCTGCCTGTACGTTTTGCGATTGATCGAGCCGGATTGGTTGGAGCCGATGGGGCCACCCATGCAGGAAGTTTTGATATTTCTTTCTTGGCTAACCTTCCTGGTGTGGTCGTCATGGCCGCCGCTGACGAAGCCGAACTAATGCATATGGTCGCCACTGCGGTTGCGCATGATCAAGGTCCAATTGCATTTAGATACCCTCGTGGTGAAGGAGTTGGTGCCGATCTTCCTGATCGTGGCGAGGTCCTTGAAATTGGAAGGGGACGAATGATCCGCAGAGGCAAAAAAGTTGCGCTATTGTCGCTTGGAACGCGCCTAGAAGAGGTAATTAAAGCGGCGGAGGCACTTTCGACAAAAGGCATCACCCCAACAATCGCAGACGCCCGGTTTGCAAAACCTTTGGATGAAAAGCTAATCTTGAATCTCGCCACCGACCACGAAGCTTTGATCACGATAGAGGAAGGCGCTATTGGCGGCTTTGGCAGTCATGTTGCCCAGCTTTTAGCGGAAAACGGTGTCTTCGACCAAGGCCTGAAATACCGGTCAATGTTCTTACCTGACGTATTCATAGATCACGCAGATCCGACCGCAATGTATGACAGTGCTGCAATGAATGCTGAACACATCGAGGCCAAAGTGTTAGATGTCTTGGGGGTGACTGCTTTGGACTCACGTCGCGCCTGATCATGACGTCAAGAACTGCCCAAATCAGATAAACACCACCCAGCTTTGCTTGTTTTGAGAAGGTATGCCTCTGGCCGTAACAAGCTCTCACTGCTGCACCTCGGTATCGAGAAAAATCCGTTAATTGAGTAAATATAATTTAAGTAGCGAGATGTGTGCAGCATTCCGCAGAAAAGTAACGGCGCCAATCTGGCACCGTCAAACTTCTCTTAATTAGCGCTGTCTGCGACGTATCACCGTGGTACAGTCAGAAAAAACATTCTACCGTAAGTGACCCAATGCCAGCCCTTTGCCGCGATTGCCTTACCAAGTTAACCACAAAACAGCGGTGTTTTTCTTGTGGCAGCATACGCATTGTTCAGCATGATGAGCTCTTTGACCTGTCAATAGCACATATGGACTGTGATGCCTTCTATGCTAGCGTTGAGAAACGAGACAACCCTGATCTTGCAGATAAACCCGTCATAATAGGCGGGGGGCGACGTGGGGTTGTTTCCACTGCTTGTTATGTGGCTCGAATTCGAGGCGTCCACTCCGCAATGCCAATGTTCCAGGCGCTCAAACTCTGCCCTGACGCCATAGTCGTAAAACCACGCATGTCAGTCTATAATGAGGTCAGTCGTTATATCCGAAATATGATGGATGAACTGACACCCGACGTGGAGCCACTCTCATTGGACGAAGCTTTCATGGACTTAACCGGTACACTGAAACTGCACGGACAACCGCCGGCAGTTCTGTTGGCGCAGCTTACAAAACGAATGAAGTGTGAATTGGGCGTCACCGGATCGATTGGCCTTTCTCATAACAAATTTTTAGCCAAGGTGGCATCTGATCTCGACAAACCACAAGGGTTTTCGGTGATTGGTAAGGCAGAAACAAATGATTTCCTGCATGACAAATCTATAAGACTAATCTGGGGAATTGGCCCCACTGCGCAACAAAGCCTGAATGAGGCGGGTATCCGCAGCTTCAGTGACCTACTGAGGTGGGATCAGAAAGACCTAAGCGCACGATTTGGTTCTATGGGTTACCGGCTTTGGCATTTAGCACGTGGAAAAGACACACGTCGGGTTTCCGCAAACACGCCAGTCAAGAGTATCAGCAATGAAACGACTTTCCTCGAAGACACGGGAAACCCAGTTATTCTTGACGGCCATATTTGGCGAATGTCAGAAAAAGTTTCAGATCGAGCGAAAGCTAAGGGCAAAGCAGGACGTGTGGTAACCCTGAAACTGAAACGCGCTGACCATAGCTTAATCTCCCGCCGCCTTAGCATGCGAGAACCAACGCAACTGGCAGATACGCTTTATCGAACAGCGCGAGGTTTATTTGACCAAATTAAAAATCATGGGCCCTATCGGCTGATAGGTATCGGTTTATCTGATCTGGTACCAGCAGATCAGGCTGATCTTTCGGGTGATCTGTTGGACCCCCAAGCGGTGCAACGCAGCAGGGCCGAACGCGCCACCGATGAAATTCGCAAGCGCTTCGGTTCAGACGCAATACTCAAAGGGCGCGCAATTCGCTAATCCCGCCAATATCAAGTGTCGACCAAACAATCGGTTTAACCCACTCTGGGACAAGCATGGCTATGTCCGAAAAGAAAAAGGGACCGGCGTGAAGTTTATTCTGCGGCTAACGCTTGTTTTCCCGAGCGGCCAATTTTTGAAATTTTGGCAGTTACATCCCGCAATCGGGTTCGAAATTCCTCGAAACCTGAGTGTGGTTGTATCTTATCTTCGTCCATATAAAGTGATCTATCAATTTCTACCTGAATTGCGTGCTGTCGCCGCGACGGGCGCCCATAATGCTGAGTCACATAGGCCCCTGCAAAAGGCGTATTGCGCGACACCGAAAAATCACTTTCGACAAAGGCGGTTTCAACCTGTTCAACAATCTCTGAATGCGCCGCCGCACCAAATCGATCACCCAACACGATTTCGGGACGCCTTCCCGCTACCCGCGTCACATTTTCAACGGCTTCGCGCGGCATTGAGTGGCAATCAATCAAAATAGCACATCCGAACTCATCACGTGCCTGCGTTAGCAGTTCTTGCAAGGCTGCATGATAGGGTCTCCAATAGACATCAATTCGACGATTAGCTTCTTCAAGCGCCATTTTTCCACTGTAGATGGATCGCCCATTTGCAACGACACGCGGAATCACACCAAGCCCAGAGGCAATGCGGGGGCTGTGTCCTGCTTTTCTCACTCCCTGAATTAACGCTGGATCAAGCTCGTCTGATGCGCGGTTTAAATCAAGAAATGCTCGCGGCGCGCTAGCGGCCAGAAAAGGTGAACCAAATTCTGGAACAGAATTGAACAATAAATCCACAAAGGCATCTTCAGAGGATCGAATGGAGTGGGCATTCAACAGCGAACGGCGCAAGAACCACTCGGGGTAATCACAACCGCTATGCGGTGACGCAAAAACAACCGCAGAAGCGCGTATTTCGGGCCGTATGATGCGATAAGCTTCTTTGATCATATTTTCTCCTGTCCAGCACAACTATAACCAAAATAACCGCAGCACCGAAAGCCCTTGATCCCCCCGACGACTCCTTTTATAGACACGCTGTTGGCGCGGTTTACCGCGCCCGTTCTATTAGGAAATATGGTACTCAGCCAGTACTTGGGGCGATTAGCTCAGCGGTAGAGCACTTCGTTGACATCGAAGGGGTCACTGGTTCGATCCCAGTATCGCCCACCATTAATTCACTGCTCCGGAGTTCCGGAGTGTCCGCAACCACGAGGCGCACGCCGCGCCGCGAAATAAGGAGACGACCAATGAAGGTCAAAAACTCACTCCGCTCGCTCAAAAACCGGCACCGCGACTGTCGCGTCGTGCGCCGCAAGGGCCGCGTATACGTCATAAACAAAACCCAACGCCGTTTTAAAGCGCGCCAAGGCTGAAGCATTTAAAAGATCCTTAAAGGGCGGCCTCATCGGCGCCCTTTTTTTGTGTCTGATAACTGTTGCGAACTCGGTTACCACTTAGTCGGGCTACGTTTCACTATCCACGGCGTGCTTTCTTTCGATGGATTTTTATTCGTATTTGCGCTGATCCTCTATCACGATCCCATCGTTCGGTAGACTCCCTGGCGTTACAATTTCGACTACACCTTTAAGTTTAAGAGTCTCTGCGACTGTTTTACCATACCCGCCAAAATCTCCTGCGGTGCTTTCGATACGTACCGTCATTACGTCCATTTCACCATCACGCGTCGCCACAACACGAGCCTTACTAACTTCATCATGCCGAGCCACCAACGCCGCAACCTGCTCCGGGCGAACAAACATGCCTTTAATTTTGGCAGTTTGGTCAGCACGACCCATCCACCCTCTAATTCGAATGTTTGTCCGTCCACAAGGGCTTTGCCCCGGAAGCAAAGCAGATAGATCACCGGTAGCAAAGCGAATAAGCGGATAGTCCGGGTTCAATGTGGTAACGACCACCTCGCCTACATCACCGGGCGTAACAGGGTTACCGGTTCCAGGCGTAACAATTTCAACGATCACGCCTTCGTCTATGATCATGCCGTCCATTGCCTCAGATTCATAACCAATGGACCCTAGATCAGCCGTTCCATATCCTTGTAAACAAAGAATACCACGATCCGCGTACTCCTGCCGTAGCGAGGGGAAAAGGGCCCCACCCCCAACACTTGCTCTGGTTATCTTCAGATTTTCACCCATCTCTTCGGCTTTATCAAGAATGACTTTCAGATAATCCGGCGTGCCCGCATAGGCCGTTGTCCCTATGTCGACAGCTGCACGGACTTGCAATTCAGTCTGCCCAATCCCTGCTGGCAAAATCTTTGCACCTACCGCACGCGCACCACTCTCAAACATTATGCCAGCCGGTGTCAGATGATATGAAAAACAATTATGCAAAATGTCATTTTGACCGATTCCAGCGGCGTGCAGGACCCGCCCAAAACGAAACCAGTCGTTACAACTGCTACCAGGCTCATAGACTGGGCCAGGTGACTGAAAGACGTGAGTAATACCGGCGCGGGTAAGATCAGCGTATCCGCCCAATGGTGATAGATTTGCCTGCGCATTTCCGAGTAGTGATTTGCGTAGAACAGGCAAATTTTTTAAAGCAGCTACATTTTTCACAGTCATAGGGTCAATTTCCGCTAACGCGGCGGCATAACCCGGCAACGCTTTCGCGCGTGCAATCTGTTGAGGCAAGGCAACAGCAAGATCATGCGCCCGCTGATCTCCCGAACGAGTTTCAAGGGCATCAAAATACCGGCTCATAGTATCATCCTTTATAAATGTTCGGGCCGCGACGTATTGCGGAATTGATATATACGTGACGCTGAGGCACTTCTCGGTTGGTGTAGATTTCACCGTTCTTAAAGTTGAGAGGAGTGAAAAATTGACCAATCCGACGAAAGCCAAGTACAGCTCCAGTGTGAAAGATTTTAAACGTCACATTACATTTCATAACGCCGAGGAGTGTATGGAGGTTGATTTTTCGGGCTGCCATCTGGACTGTAGCGAAACTGTAAACCGGATATATGACGTTATTGAGTACGAGATTTCTGAGACCGGAGAAGACAAATGGTTCTTTTTGATCAACTATTCCGACTGTCGCATTGACCAACCCGCCTGGCTGGCCCACTCCCGAAGAGGGCGGGCATTGAATATGGCCCACAGTCAGGGGTCGGTCCGGTTTGAGGCCAGTGAAGCCACACGTCGTCAGATTGAGCGCAGCGCCAACACTGAAAGTTTTGATGCTAATTTGTTTGCGGATCGTGAGTCTGCAAAAAAGAGAATTGCTACGCTTCCAAGCCAACGGAAGGCACGTAAGATTAAACACGATCCAAATTACACGCAGCACGATTTCACGCGCCGCGTACGCTTTGATCATGATCTTGTGATTATGAACACTGACTTTTCTCATTTTACCTTTCACCACGCCCGCGATGTGGACGATTTTTACGACTTCCTCGAAGACCGGATAAAAGAAACCGATCGAAAGTGGTTCTTTTTGATCAACTACAACAAGTGTCAGATCATGCCCGCCGCGTGGGTGCGCTACGCGTTGCGCGGAAAATCCCTTAATAAAGCTGCATCGCTCGGTTCTGTTCGCTATGCCGCTGGCTCTGAAACCGAAGCTGACATCCGCTTGCGCGCCGAAACACAAGATTTTCGCCCAAATATCCGGAACACTCGCGAAGAGGCTCTCGAACGAATTGAAGATATACGCGCAGAGTTAACCAAAAGTTGGCCTAGTCAAAGTTAGCTCAGCCAGCGTTTGCGCCGTCGATAAGAACGTACATCGCGGAAAGACTTACGGCCCTCCTCAGACATACCAAGATAGAATTCTTTCACATCCGGATTCTCACGTAGCTCGTTTGCAGGCCCATCCATAACCACGCGGCCAGACTCCAGTATATAGCCATAGTGGGCGAAACGCAGTGCCACGTTAGTGTTCTGCTCAGCTAACAGGAATGTTGCACCTTCCTTCTCATTTAAATTTTTTACAATGGTGAAAATTTCTTCAACAAGCTGGGGAGCAAGGCCCATGCTAGGTTCGTCAAGCAAAATCGTTTCTGGACGGCTCATCAAAGCTCGTCCAATCGCAACCATTTGCTGTTCACCTCCTGAAGTATATCCCGCCTGCGACTTGCGCCGCTCTTTGAGGCGGGGAAAATATGTGTAGACCATCTCCAAATCGTCTGCGATCTCGCTTGTTCCCGACCGGGTGTATGCGCCTGTCAGAAGATTTTCCTCGACTGTTAAATGCTCAAAACAATGGCGACCTTCCATTACTTGGATGACGCCAGTTTTGACCATTTCTGCGGGGTCTAGACCTTTTATGTTGTTGCCGCGGTAGGCTATGTTGCCCTTTGTTACTTCGCCTCGCTCTGAATGAAGCAGGTTCGAAATTGCTTTAAGAGTGGTAGTTTTACCCGCACCATTGCCACCCAAAAGAGCCGTGATTCCACCTTTAGGCACGCTGAGACTGACGCCTTTCAACACAAGGATCACGTGGTTGTAGATCACCTCGATATTGTTAACCTCGAGAAGTGTCTCGTCGGTACGCGCAGTATCAAGCATTGCTTTGCCTTTCTTGAACGTGGGGTTTGCCCCGGCCAATCATCTGGCCGGAGCGATTTACTTTATCTAACTGCAGCCCTCTGAGATGCTGTTTTCAGCAGCATAGGCGCCAGAGTCTTCCATAATTAGCGAACCAATCACTTCCGCATCAGTCGGCTTAAAGCCCGATATCATGGACCATGTCTGCGATCCTGCATCCCACTGGGTTACGCCAACCAAACCTGGCCCACCATGATTTTCACAAGATACATTAAAAGCTGGGCCAAAGTTCGGCATGCCGAGCTCGGTCATTTTTGCTTCGTCCATGGACAGCGCTTCCATGCCATCACGCATTTGACTGGCTGTGATGTCGCCTGTTCCATGGATTTCCTGTGCAGTCTTGGCCGCTTCGGCAGCAAGCATCGCAGCATACATACCGCGGTTATACAAAACGTTACCAACCTGATCACCCGCTCCAGCAGCTTTGCCTAAGTCGACAACATGCTTCTGAATATCTTCAAAGATCGGGAAGTCACGGCCCACATTGTGGAAAGTAAGTGCTTTGTAGCCATTAGCCTTGTCACCAGCAGGCAAAACGTCATGTTCTGCACCTGACCACCAGATACCGATGAAGTTTTCCATCGGGAACCGGATATTCGCCGCTTCCTGAATGGCGACCTGGTTCATCACACCCCAGCCCCACATCAAAACATAGTCTGGCTTTTCCCGGCGGATTTGCAGCCACTGGGATTTCTGCTCCTGACCTGGGTGATCTACAGGCAGCAAAGTCAGTTCGAAGCCATGTTTCTTTGTAAGTTCTTCAAGCGTACGGATTGGCTCCTTGCCATAAGCCGAATTGTGGTAGACTAAAGCAACTTTCTTGCCTTTGATGTCGTCACCATTCGTTTCCAGCAAATAGTTGATAGCACCAGAAGCACCATTCCAATAATTGCCCGGATAGTTGAACACATGGCTGAATATTTTGCCGTTTGCTGCAGAGGTCCGACCGTAACCCATCGAGTGGATAGGAATGTCGTCGGCAGTAGCTTTCGGGATCAACTGATACGTGATTCCAGTCGATAGCGGCTGGTACACCAGTGCGCCTTCGCCCTTCGTTGCCTCATAGCATTCTACACCCTTCTGAGTGTTATAGCCAGTCTCGCATTCCATTAGCTTCACAGGAACGCCGCCAATTCCACCATCGCGTTCGTTCAGAAGCGTGAAATAGTCAGCATATCCATCAGCGAATGGGATACCGCCAGCAGCATAGGGTCCAGTACGATAGCTGAGCGATGGGAACACTAGGTCCGCCATTGCCGGTGCGGCAGCCATCACGGCCCCGACTACCAGTGTTGCAATTTTCGTTTTCATTGGGTTCTTTCTCCCTTGGTTTTTTTCAATTTGTCCTTCTTTGGTGCCTCCCCGCCCCAAAGAAGTCGGACATGGCCCCGCCTAGTGTGGGAAGGGCCATAACCTGAGCTTTTCCTTGGCCACGCGCCACAACTGAGCGAGACCGTGTGGTTCCAAGATCAGGAAGGTCACAATTAGAGCCCCCACGATCAAGAATTCCAAATGAGCGGCCAAATCTGTCGGCCACCCTAGAACGCCCACTAGGACGTTTTTTAAAAGAACCGGCATCATTACTAAGAACGCCGCTCCCGCAAAACTACCAAAGATAGAGCCCAAGCCACCAATAATAATCATAAACAGTACTAAAAATGACTGGGAAATACCGAATGCCTCCCCGACCTCAACTGCGCCAAGATAGACCGAGAAAAATAGCGCGCCAGCTACCCCGACAAAAAATGAACTGACTGCAAAGGCCGAAAGCTTAGCTTTTAGTGGGCTCACTCCGATGATCTCTGCAGCAATGTCCATGTCACGGATTGCCATCCACTGTCGCCCTTGCATGCCACGCGTTAGGTTGCGCGCAACTATGGCCGACAGTGTCAGAATTACTAGACAAAACAAATAGGGCGCCCAAGCGGTAGTGTTGGCACCAGTAACCTCAATACCAAACAATGTTCTTTCAGGCGCCGAAATCTGGCCTGAAGCGGAATAATTGTAGAACCATGGGACCCGGTTGAACAACCACACTAAGAAAAATTGGGCGGCTAACGTGGCTACCGCCAGATAGAATCCTTTGATCCGCAATGATGGCAGTCCAAACAAGACCCCAACAACGGCAGTAATACCCCCAGCAATGAGCACGTGGAAAAAAATGTTCACTTCGGGAAACGAGGTCATTAGTTTGTAGCACGCATATGCACCAACAGCCATAAAGCCTCCTGTGCCAAGCGAAACCTGCCCACAATAGCCAACCAATATGTTCAGCCCAATCGCTGCGATTGAATAAATCAGAAACGGGAGGAAGATCGCATTGACCCAATAGTCGTTTATCAAAAAAGGGATTACCGCAAAACCAATTAGCAGAATGAGATAGTATCTGTAGCGATCAAATTTTATGGGAAAGGTCTGGCTGTCTCCAGCGTAAGTAGTTTTATAATCTCCAGCCTCACGATAAAACATTGAGCGCCCTCCCTACAGTAGTATTCTTCAAGATTAGATCGGTTTGCTCGACTGTGACTCTTTGTAGAGCGCTCCGCTCCACATAATTCAGTGGTTGAAAATAGGCACAGAGACCAAGACCTGCACCTAAAGCTGCATAAATGGACATAGCGTCCAACTGATGGGACGAACTAACTGCGCTAAGCGTAAGACAACCAAAGGTGTATAAGCCTAACCATGCAATGACATTACGAACAGCAATAAATGTTTGCATACCGTCACACCCTTTCAATGATCTTTTCGCCAAACAAGCCCTGCGGCCGAAACACAAGGAAGAGCAAGGCAAGGACGTAAGCAAACCAATTCTCGGTTGCGCCACCGACCAGCGGGCCAATCGAAAATTCAAACAGCTTTTCGCCTACGCCAATGATTAATCCGCCCACGATTGCGCCAGGTATAGACGTAAATCCGCCAAGCATCAAAACCGGTAGCGCTTTGAGCGCAATCAGCGAAAGAGAAAACTGAACACCTGATTTTGCACCCCACATGATACCCGCGACCAGAGCCACAAACCCAGCCACAGACCAAACCATAACCCAAATGAAGTTTAAAGAAATCCCAACGGACAGCGCTGCCTGATGGTCATCCGCGACCGCGCGCATTGCGCGGCCCTGCTTAGTGTACTGACTGAACAAAACCAGCACGATAACTAAAATTGCAGCAATTACTGTTGCGATTAGGTCAAGCTGATCCAGAAAAAATCCGTAGAAGTTTTCGTTTCCAAATGCCAGCCATTGCGTATTTTCCTCGATCCAGAAACTGCCACCCTGTGGGATTCCAACATCAAGTTTCTTGATATCACTACCCCACATTAGGTCACCAAAACCTTCAAGGAAATATGCAAGACCAATCGTAGCCATAAATAGAATAATCGGCTCCTGATTAACCAGATGACGCATCACAAAGTGATTTACCGCCCAGGCAAGTACTATCATCACTCCCATCGTCAATACGATTGCGAGCACCGCCGGGACATGCCAGCCAAAATGATGAATTTCAGTGCCAAGCGCCGCATTGATCAGGTGGGCGAACGGTATCTGCCCATCCATAATCCCCACCAACGTCAGGGCAGCAAACAGAGCCATGACCCCTTGGGCATAATTGAAAATGCCAGAAGCTTTGTAAATTAGGACAAAACCCAACGCGACGAGTGCGTAGAGCACACCTGCCATCAAACCATTGAGAACGACTTCAGCACCAAATAAAAGGTTGTCAGACATCAAATGCGCCTCCGATTATCCACTCGATTTCAGGGAGATAGTCAGTCATGTGCGACCCCGAGATATGCATCGATCACCGCTTGGTTGCTGCGCACCTCATTAGGCGTGCCGTCACCTATCTTCCTGCCATAGTCCATCACAACCACACGGTCAGATAGATCCATTACCACGCCCATGTCGTGTTCAATCAGAGCAATGGTAGTGCCAAACTCATCGTTTACGTCAAGGATAAAGCGGCTCATGTCCTCCTTCTCCTCAACATTCATGCCTGCCATTGGCTCATCGAGCAAAAGAATTGATGGTTCCGCAGCGAGGGCACGAGCCAACTCGACCCGCTTCTTCAAACCATAAGGTAGACGCGCAACAGGCGTTTTTCGAATGTGTTGTATTTCGAGAAAGTCGATGATTTTTTCGACTTGCTCACGGTTTTTCACTTCTTCGGCCTCAGCTTTACCTTTCCAAAGAGCTTGAGCAAGTAGCCCCGAATTCATCATCCGTAAGCGTCCGGTCATCACGTTATCAAGAACGCTCATACCTTCAAACAACGCGATATTCTGGAAGGTCCGGGCGATACCCTGCTGCGCTACTTCGTACGGCTTCATCGGTGGGCGTTTTTTGTTTTTGTACCACACTTCTCCTTCCTGCGGGATGTAAAACCCTGAGATGACATTCAACATTGACGATTTGCCTGCACCATTCGGGCCGATGATAGCGCGGATCTCGCCTTCCCTAATATCAAATGAAATATCGGTGATCGCTTTGACACCTCCAAAGCGCAACGTGATGTGCTTCATTTCCATGACCGTTGGGCCAATAGTACGACCATCCTCAGTGAGGTAGCTCTCTTGGGTGCTCATTCTGCCGCAACCTTCTCAACGTTTGGAACCACGGCCGCATTGCGCAGCGCCAACGTTGCGCTGATGCTACCCCTGCGACCATCTTCATAGGTCACTTCTGTGGTTGTTGAAACGGCATCTACGTCGTCATAAAGGGCTTCGATCAAGTCCTTAAATTTGTCCTCCACAATCGCTCGGCGGACCTTTCGAGTTCGCGTCATTTCTCCATCATCTGCATCCAACTCCTTGTGCAAGATGAGGAACCGGTGAATTTGACACCCGACAAGCATCGGATCTGCAGCCACAGATTTATTCACTGTTTCTACATGCTCCTGAATAATATCGAGAACACGCGGATGCCCGGCCAGTTCCTGGTAGGATGCATAAGCGATGTTTGTTCGCTCAGCCCAATTACCGACCGCCGTCAAATCGATGTTGATGAAAGCAACGCAACGATCCTTGCCATTCCCAAATAGTACGGCTTCTAGGATATCCGGGTAAAATTTAAGTTTATTTTCGACATATTTTGGCGCAAACATATGTCCCCCAGCCGTTTTTCCAACGTCTTTGGCACGATCAATAATGCGCAGGTGACCCGTCGTCTCTTCAAAGAAACCAGCGTCACCAGTGGCAACCCAACCGTCCGCATCCTTGGTTGATGCTGTCGACTCAGGATTGTTGTAATATTCGACAAAAACACCTGGCGATCGATAGAAGATTTCGCCGTTTTCGGCGATTTTGATATCCACATCCGGGGCCGGAACGCCAACTGTATCAGCCCGCACCTCACCGTCAGGCTGCACTGTAATGAACACAGTCGCTTCAGTCTGGCCATAAAGTTGCTTCAGGTTGATGCCTAACGAGCGGTAGAAATCAAAAATCTCCGGTCCAATAGCCTCACCGGCGGTATAGCCAACTCGTACACGCCCAAGCCCAAGAGTGTCCTTGAGCGGCCCATAAACCAAGAGATTTCCCACAGCGTATTTAAGGCGGTCACCAAAAGAGACCTCATTACCATCCAGAATGTCACCGCCTACTTTTTTGGCATGTGACATAAAATGGTGAAAAACTTTGTATTTAAAGGATCCAGCATCCTCCATTCGTATCATGACATTGGTTAGCTGTGTTTCAAACACGCGTGGGGGAGCGAAATAATACGTAGGTCCGATCTCGCGCAAATCAGTCATCATGGTATCAGGTGATTCTGGACAATTTACGCAGAAGCCAGTCCAGTAAGCTTGGCCCACCGAAAAAATAAAATCTCCCACCCACGCCATTGGCAGATAAGCAAGGACTTCTTCTCCCACTCCCAGATTATCGAATTCGGCACTGTTCTTGGCAGTTTCGATCACGTTTCGATTGGATAAAACTACACCCTTAGGTTTTCCTGTAGTCCCTGACGTGTAGAGCATCACGCAAATACTATCGTAATTCAGCTTACTTCTGCGGGCGTTAAGATCATCGATACATTCAAAATAGGACGCACGGCCCTGTTTCTGAATATCAGCAAAACGGTGAAGCTGATGGTGATCATATTTTCGCATGCCCCGTGGGTCTACGTAAATCATGTGTTCGAATTGATGCAAATGGCCCTGAATATCGATAATTTTGTCGACTTGCTCTTGGTCTTCTACAATCGCATAGCGCGCACCACAGTGACTGAGAATATATTCCATCTCTTCGGCAGCACTATCCTGGTAAACTGGAACTGGTACCGCGCCAACCGACTGTACAGCCACCATTGCCCAGTAAAAATATGGACGATTACGACCGATGATAGCAATGAAGTCACCCTCGGCGACACCCAAATTCACGAGACCCAGCGCGAGTGCCTCGATCTCTTTTTCTGTGCTCGACCAAGTCCAGCGCTGCCAGATTCCGAACGCTTTCTCCCGATACGCGTCCTTGTCTGCGTACAAGGTGGCATTACGATGCAACAGAGCCGGAATAGACAACAGACCTTCGGCGGTCCCTGACGTCTTTGCCAAATTCTCTTCCTCCCATACGGCCCACTCCCACAGGCCCAATCCACCGAAGCGAATCTTCACCTACAAAGGTGAGTATTTTAGAGTGAAGGTCAACTTTTTCCCAAAGGTTTCCCAATCCTTACGAATTGTAACAAGAGGAGATTTCAGCTTTGCGCCTCTTGTCAGCAATGCTAGCGATAGAAGAGAGGAGACAACAATGCAGCGGGCTTCGAGCACCACGCAAACAATGACAATCGCTGGGTTGAACCTGATCAAGCAGGCTTTGTCGATCTATGACAGCGAACTCAACCTTGTGGTAGCGAACAACCGATTCCGCGAAATGTTTTCAACACCAGAACATCTAGTGCAACCTGGTACCGCTTTTGCCGACACAATCCGCTACCTATTCGCCAATGGCGAATACGGTATAATATCTCAGGATAATATCGACAGCTTTGTGCAGGATCGGGTCAACCTGGCCCTTGCGTTTGAACCACATTATTTCGAACGTCAAAGAGCAGATGGACGTTGGATTAGCGTCGAGGGGTCTCCTTTACCTGAGGGCGGCTGGGTAGCAGTTTATACCGACATTACTTCGGCCAAGCGACAAGAAGCTTTGCTCAGGTCAAGATCAGAAGAGTTATCGGATCAAGTGTTGCAGCATGCTGAGGAACTATCTGCCACCAACCGAAAACTAGAGGCTACGGTCAATGCTCTTGAGGAAGTGAAACGCCAGCTGACAGACTCGGAAGCCCGCATGCGTTTGACAGCAGAAATGATGCCTGCCCACATTGCCCACGTTGGTCCAGACCGGCATTACACATATTCTAATCGTCGGCTGTCGGCCGTTATTCCCGAAAGACCGAGCAATATAGTCGGCATGCATATCCGCGAAGCGTTAGGCGAAAATGCATTTATTTCGATCCGACCGCACCTAAATGCAGCCTTCCAAGGCAAACCCTCAGTTTTTGAATTCAATGAACACCTCAGCACACGTCGCATTCGCGCTGCGTTCACACCAGATGCAAATGATGCTGAAAATCGTGGTGTATATATTTTATCGATGGATATTACCGAGGAGACCCAGACACGAGTTGCTCTTCAACAGACTAGGCGACGGGAAATAGCTGCACAGATGACCAGCGGTGTAGCTCATGACTTTTCCAATCTGCTGACCATAATACTGGGAACGCAAGGTAAGCTACAGCGAATGACACTCCCAAAAAATGCGCGCTTGTTAGTTGAAGCTACGCTAGGTGCGGCCCGCCGCGGAGGAACCCTGCTCAACCGACTAGCTGATATGACGGCGCAACGCGCTCCTAAGCTTTTGCCAACAGATATGGGCACTTTCATTGCAGATCTCGAAACATTGGCCAGCCCCACGTTAGAGGGCAAGGTAACCTTAATCATTGAAAACAACATTCCACAAAGCCCCCTTTTACTTGATCCAGCGATGCTTCAGGACTCACTGGTCAACTTACTTTTAAATGCTCGCGACGCCTGTAGAGGCTCCGGTTCAATTTTTCTTACTGCAGAATTAATTCAGGATACCTGGGTTCAGTTTACTATAAGCGATACTGGACCTGGGTTTTCTGTGGAAGCTTTGCGGCACGCTCTGGAGCCATTTTTTACGACCAAGGGGGCCGAAGGTTCAGGACTGGGCCTTGCTATGGTTTATGACATGACCAAAATTTCCGGTGGTCATGTGCGTATTTGCAACGGTGATGCAGGCGGTCAGGTGATATTGCGACTGCCATTGCGCAAGGCGGCCCATCCGCTCACCCCCGGTTTGGCGCTTCTAGTCGAAGATAACACTGATTTACGTGGGCTTATCCGCGATATGCTAACGGAGATGAAGCATACGGTCATCGAGGCGGCCAGTGTGGAAGAGGCGCGTAAATTGCTAGAGCAACTGCCTGATATAAAATTGTTATTGTCCGATATTTCTCTGGAGGGCGACGCTACCGGCGTTGATCTTATACGCAATCTTCCAAATGATGCGATCCCGTCGTTCTTAATGACATCGTTACCCCATACTGACCCTCTATACATCGAGGGCGCTGCCCGTGCTCCTATATTGCCCAAACCCTTCACGGCAGAGCAACTGGATCTGTTTTTGCACCCGAGGTAAATTAAATGACTGTTCCACTTGTCACGATTCTAGACGACGAGCCTCAAATCCGTACCATTCTGGCAGATGCGCTTGAGGATGCGGGCTTTCGTACTATGGGGTTTTCAAGAGCGACTGAATTCGAAGCCGCGTTACAGTCGACAACACCAGATGTTTGCCTCGTTGATCTTGGCCTTCCTGACAAGGATGGCTTGACACTTGTTCACCGCCTTGCCTTGGAGCTCGGCGCAGCAGTGATCATAATTTCTGGGCGAGCACATGTTCAGGATCGTGTAACCGGGCTCAACTTGGGGGCTGACGATTATATCATTAAGCCTTTTGACCCAGCAGAGGTTGTCGCCCGAGTTCGTGCTAGGCTCCGCAAAGACAAGGCGTTACCAACAGGCGTTGCAAATACCGCACGTTTTAACGGTTGGACTGCGTATTTCGATCGCTACATCCTTCAGGATGAGAAGGCTCAAGAAATCACATTTAGCCATGCTGAAGGCGAAGTATTACGGCTATTTTTAAACAGCCCAAAACGCCTGATCAGCCGAACCTTCATGCAGGAAACGCTTGGCGGGGCCGCGGGCGAAAGCTTTGACCGAGCGATGGATGTTCGAATTTCACGCCTGCGTACGAAACTTCGCGAAGATCCAAAAAATCCACAATTAATTAAAACAATCTACGGCGCCGGTTACATTTTTCTTGGAGATGTAAGCTGGGAATAATAAAATTTATATGCCACAATTTGTAGCGTTTTAAAAAAAATCCACAAAATGTAGCTAAAACTAACAAAATGGTGTATACAGAAAGAAGTCGAAGCAATTCAAGGCTGAGCGAGTACCTAATAGTTAGGGGGAACCACGCATGAGCACTTTGGAATTTTATACGACCCTGACCGCCCTTTGGCTTTCATTGGCTTGGGTACCATACATACTAGACCGAATTCTGGTTCGAGGATTTATGGAAACACTAGCCAATCCAAACTCTGATCAGGTGCCTCAGTCAGCATGGGCTCAACGCGCAAAGCGAGCGCACTACGTGTCCGTCGAAACCTTTGTAGTCTTTGCTCCATTGGCAGTGATCGCGATGATACGCATGCCAGATGATGCATACGCTGGCACTCTGGCCATGACGTATTTCATTGGCATCTTTGCGCATTACATTGTGTACATGCTCGGCATCATCTTGATCAGAACGCTGGCCTTTGCGTTAGCGGCTTTGTCCGCTACAGGGCTCGCTCTACATTTACTTGGCATTACATAGCGTCAAGTATTAGAAACACTCCCAACTCCCCGCAGGCCAAACTCAAGGCTGCGGGGACTTTTTATATCTTAAACCGTGGTTTGCGTGGTTTTGCTTGAGGCACTAGGAAATACAAATACCATTAATTTGATGGACAGCCAGGTACTCAAGACTGCAAATTTCGCTTTTGACAACGACGCACTCTGGCGACGCTTGAAATCTCTTAAACAATCTCAGCCTGCTTTACACATAGAAATAGTGCCTGAGGCAACGCACAATTCACCATATTTGCCGCAGGAAAATAGAATAAAGCGGATCAGGCTGCCTTGTCCTCATGATCTCTGTGTATAAATTTACAATCGCAATAAGGACACTCAACCCAGCCATGTTCACTGGGAATTTGCAACCAAACCCGCGGATGTCCAAGTGCTCCTTCACCGCCGTCACAGGCGATACGGTAGCTATCAACAATCTTGGTTTCAGGCGCTTGAATGGTCATCTTTGATGGGTCCTCTGTTTTGAAACGATAACTCGTCCAGTTGCTGTTCCGAGCCAATGTAACTAAGTGCGAATATGAGGGATTGATCAACTGGGAGCAATAGCGGCCATGACGCAGCAAGCTATCGAGATTAAAGGGCTGGAAAAGATCTATCGCCAAAGTGTTCATGAGTCAGACAAACACGCGCTCAAAGGCATTGATTTGGAGATACCTGCGGGATCAATCTTTGGTCTGCTTGGTCCAAATGGTGCGGGCAAATCCACCATAATAAACATATTGGCCGGCTTGGTAAAAAAGTCCGCCGGTAGCATCAAAATTTGGGGGTTTGACCAAGATACAAATCCACGACAATCAAGAGCTGCGATTGGCGTGATGCCTCAAGAATTGAACCTGGATCCGTTCTTCACACCGCGCGGCGCATTAGAACTGCAGGCTGGACTGTACGGCGTCCCAAAATCCCAACGCCAAAGCGATGAAATTCTTGAAATGATTGGCCTGAGCGATCAAGCAGAGGCCTACGCCCGCACCCTAAGTGGTGGAATGCGACGCAGGCTACTTTTAGGCAAGGCCTTGGTACACACGCCCCAGGTTTTGGTGCTGGATGAACCCACAGCCGGTGTAGACATTGAGCTTCGGCAAATGCTGTGGACTAATATTCGAAAACTTAATGCAGACCGCGGTATGACTATTATTTTGACCACCCATTACCTTGAGGAGGCCGAAGAAATGTGCAGCGAGATTGCCATCATCAACCACGGTGAACTAGTTGCCAAAGACACCACTTCAAACCTTCTCAGTAAAATGGATGCCAAATGCATGGTTATCTATCCAACCACGCCTCCACTTATCTTACCAACTGCGCCAGGAATTGAAGTAGAAAAACGCGCTGATGGATCGCTAGCTTTTACTTATCCTGCCAGTAAAATAACCGCAGAAGACGTGTTTGGGCTACTTCGAAGTGCGGGGATTGTGATCCGGGATGTCAAAACTGAGCAGGCGGATTTAGAGGATGTTTTTCTGAGTCTCACCGGGGCAAACCAATAACATAATATTTCGTAGGTTTGAGGATTGAATATGCTTAGGAAAGATCAGCAAAAACTACTGGTAAGAATTGAAAATTGAGCACCTGGTGGCGTTAGACTTCAATCATCAAACAGTTGTTCCATTCCTGCAATGAGGTTGGCAGTGGGCTCAGGTACGGCAAGAAATTGTTGAACCGCAGCGACCTGCCCTTCGAAGTCTTGCCCCTCCGCCATTATGCTGACATTCAAAAATCCAGCATCCAAAATGTGGTCACTTTCGTTCAGAATATCACTCCGAATTGTTGGAATTAACCGTTCCAGAGTCTCTTGAGGCGTTTGGCCGCCAGCTAATCCTATTCGCATCGCATGTCCGATTAAGTAATGATCGGTAAAATTGCACTTTAACTCCAGCATTCGAGTCACAGAACGATCACTGAAAAAGTCATGCATCAAATCCATTGCCGACGGATCGAGACAAATGACAAGGCGATTTGTATCATAATGGTCAAACAGCATCCTCATCAGAGCCCGCCTGTGTCTGGTCCTTTTTTCAACGGTCGACTGAATACCCCCAAGATCTGGTAATGGCGTATCATCTTCGCTGAACAAATAGGCAACGGCCGGGATATCCGTTTCTTGATCAATCTTTTGGATCATTCGCTTGGCGACATGCCATTTTTTGCAAACCAATATCATCAGCTCACGATCTCGGCCCAAAGTTGACTCAGTTTCCCAAAAACGGCTGGAGAACAGTTTTCCAACGCGGCCACGGCCAGTGAGAAATTTGAATAAGCTCGGTCCTTCTGCAGAAATCAGAAACTTTACCCGTTCCTCTGCATAGAGCTTTCCCAACCGATCCTTCAGTTCAAACGCTTCCGGACTGATCTTGCGAGCAAATAGGTAATCTTGGGATAGCAGCAGGTCGTAATGGTCATTATAAAATGTAATTGGCATTCCATAGTCTGAAAACATCAGCAACGTTAGCGTGCGAGACCGAATTTCTTTGTCTGGGATAAGGTGGCGAACTATCGTCTGAAAGAACGTTTCATCAGGTATCCACGTCGAACGAAAAAACCGGACTATATCTCTTCTTTTTTGACTAAAATGTAGTATTGCCTCAATTGTTTGGCGCCGCAGGCACCACCATTGACTGCCGATCATTACCTGCAAGTCCGAGGGAATATCGCGTATCAGGCCAACATGACGTTGAACACTCATGGATGCATAAAAGCGACGTTTCTGCGTGCGCTCGTTGAACCAATGGCGGTATATCAGACGTTCAGCTTTCATCCCAGTCTTGATCCAATTACTGTCGAAGAAATCAAAACTCTCGATAAAATCGGCGTCATTGTTATCCAGAAATTCATGGATGTATTCAGACGACTTAATGACCATACAGTCGCCAGACACCATGTAAAAGTGCGTAGCGCGTGGAAACTTCTCAATGGCCGCTTCGAGCGCGTATATGGTCGCCTGAACCAAAGACCACTCTCCCCAACCACACTTTATTCGTTTCCGCGTAAAAGTTACTTTTGGATTGTCGGCGAGCGCATCTTGAATTTGGGCAAATTGGTCAGCGTCAGCGCAGGCGTCAAAGTGAATCGAGAGACAGTCCCCGGTAGCGGTGAGTCTCTCCGCCTGCAAGATAATCGACGCCGGGTCCTTGTGGCACAACAAAATGTAAGCAATTTCTGCCATTCCCGAAACCGCAACTCCATCTAGCCAATTATCTTTTATCCATTTAATGGTAATTACACATTGAATAAACAATCATTGTTTAGTTTTTTTAGTTTTTGGCGAAAGTGACCCGCAAGAGTCGCACCATAGATGGAGACAAAGAATGGGCTTTCCCGGAACATGGATGACTGAAAGTGAAAGTGTCATGTATCGCGTGGTTCCAAAATGTGCGTGCTCAACGATCGGACAGATCATGTTTTACTCGGATCATGGTGAATTCTTTGATGGTGACATTCATGACGCGAAGTCTGGCATGCACAAATGGGCATTAGAGGAAAGCCAGCAGCCAATCACTGACAATATACGCGAACACAAGTCATACGCATTTACATGTGTACGTAACCCGTACACTCGAATTTTGTCATCGTTCTTTGACAAAATCTGCGGCGTTCAGCGAAATGGGAAACGTTATCGAGGGAATCTCGTACCGATGCTGATTCAAAAATACGGCATTGATGTAGGTGGAGAAGACGGTAAGCAAGATTTTGATCAGATTAAAAGCTTCCGTCGATTTTTGTTATTTGCACGCGATACCATCCGCTGGCGTCGACCTATGGACCCTGATATCCACTGGTCGGCTGTATCGGGACATATTTCGACGTTCATTGTAAACGGCGGGAACTACGACAAGATATTTTGGACAGAAAAGTTCAACGTTGGCATGCAAGAGGTACTCGACTGCATAGAAACCCACCATGTGGTTGATCTTAAAGACATTCCGCGTTTCAACGAGTCTGAAGGTCACGGGCCCAAGCGCACCCATCCGGTAGAAGAGTATTTCGACGACTTATCCATGCATCTCGTCTACGAAATTTATAAAAGTGATTTTCAGCTCTTTAAGTACGACTTTGAAAACCCCGGAAACAAAATGCCGATCGGCGATATTGACCTTGATGAAGTACACGCGAAGCTAGGCGATTGACAGAGGACAACGCTGGCGGAAACTGGGCTTTTGAATAAGTTGAAATCTGAAGATTTTTTGCATGCGAGACAAAGTTAGGCAAAGCCACTACGCGCAACTTCGAGCTGTCGCTGGATACACTCAATAAAAACCGTAAGGACGTCAGGTCGCACCTTTAAGTGGTTATCAGTAGGAAGCCACGATGACACAGAGGGTTTTATTCGAGGAGTCCACCCTCATGAAAAAGTGCTTTCACGTCCTTTTCCGGCCGCGCACCATAATGACTGATGACCTCACTAGCTGCAATACATCCCATATGCCCCGAAGTCTCCAAGCTCTGCCCTGTGGCGACGCCGTACAGAAAACCAGCCGCAAACTGATCGCCCGCACCAGTTGCGTCAACCGGCACAATCTCTCTCACGGGTACAACGACATTTTCCTCACCCTGAACTAGCATCACGTCTTGCCCCGAACGGGTGCAAACGATCAGGCCACTGTCAATCGCAGCTTGTTCCAGAGCGGAAGAAAGATCCGATTGGTAAAGCGCTTTCCACTCGTGCTCATTACCAATCACAAAGTCCAATTCCCGTGCTAACCGCCGGAAATCGTCCCGGTGGCGTTCAACGCAAAAAGGGTCGCTCAACGCAATACCGGCCTTACCGCCACCAGCTCGGCAAAGTTTAGCTGCACGTTCAAAGGCTTGCTTCCCTTTTGGCTTGTCATAGAGGTACCCCTCAAGAAACAGCAAAGATGCATTTCCCGCTACGCCGTCAGACACATCATCTGGTCCGAGCTCTGAAGAGATTCCAAGGTACGTGTTCATTGACCGTTCGCCATCTGGCGAGACAAAGATCATTGAACGCGATGTTGGCAGTTCACCACCGACCACCGGCGGGTTTACAAAATCCGTACCTTCTGACTGCATGGCGTTAGCGTAAAAACTGCCCAATACATCATCGTGCACACGGCCAATAAACGCAGTCGACAACCCCATCGAGCCTAAACCAGCTAAAGTATTCGCAACCGACCCACCCGGTGCCTGAGTGCGATTGGTCATTCCCTCATAAAGCATCTCGCCTCGTTCTCGCTCCACGAGTTGCATAATGCCCTTTTGGATTTCCAGCATTTTAAGAAAACTGTCATCCGACTGAGAAATTACGTCTACGATGGCGTTGCCTATACCAACAACCTGATATGTTTTTCTCACAAGCTTTTTTCCTCAAATATGCAAAGATCCCGGATGAGGCAATTGCTGCATATCGGCTTACGCGCCTTGCAGACATAGCGACCATGAAGGATCATCCAGTGATGGGCGTGATGCTGAAAATCTACAGGTATGTTGTCTTCAATCGCACGCTCCACCGCACCAACATCCTTGCCCGGGCAAACACCAGAGCGATTTCCAAAACGAAAAATATGTGTATCGACTGCTTGTGACGGGTGGCCCCACCACATGTTCAAAACAACATTCGCAGTTTTGCGCCCAACGCCGGGTAATCCTTCCAGCGCCGCGCGTGAATTAGGCACCTCACCGCCATAATCATCAACAAGAATTTGGCTAAGCTTAATAACATTCTTGGCTTTGTTGCGATAAAGGCCAATGCTTTTGATGTACTCAATCAATTTCTCTTCGCCCAAGTCCAACATCTTTTGAGGCGTATCTACGATCGTAAAGAGCGTGTTGGTCGCCTTGTTTACCCCTACATCTGTCGCTTGCGCAGACAGAGCGACTGCAACGACAAGGGTATATGCATTGCTATGAGCCAGTTCACCTTTTGGTTCGGCGTCTGCTTCTTTAAAGCGAGAAAAGATCTCACGGATTGTTGCGTAGTCAAGTTGCTTTACCATAGCGTTGGTATGCCTTTTGGGAACTTGGCAGACAAGAGTGTATTGAACGGCGCCACCTCTTCGTCCTCGCATTTTTTAAGTTTGCACAAGAATCGGGTCGCCCTAATTTGCAACGCCGCCTATTCTGCACGCAAGGCATCGCGGGGGACCTCCAATGACCGACGTGGAAAAAGGGTATCATTTTAACGTGATGCGTCGCGCGATCACGCTGATTGACGAAAGCGGCGAAACTCTAACGCTCGAAGAACTAGCCCGCGCAATGGGAATGAGTTCTGCACATTTTCAGAGACTTTTCACAAAATGGGCTGGGGTTTCGCCGAAGAAATACCAACAATACCTGACACTTGGACATGCCAAAGCTTTACTGCACAATCAATTCACCACCCTATCGACTTCGAACGCAGTTGGGCTATCCGGATCTGGCCGGCTACATGATCTGTTTCTGCGTTGGGAAGCAATGAGCCCAGGGGAATACGCGAGACGGGGTGAAGGTCTAACTATCTATTGGGGATGGTTTGATAGCCCCTTCGGTCCGTCTTTGGTTATGGGCACCGAAAAGGGTATCTGTGGCATTGGGTTTGCAGCGGAGATGGGCGAAAAGGAGGCGATGTTGGATCTGGCATCTCGCTGGCCAAAAGCCATATTGTGCGAAAACCCAAGCTTTCTGCGCCCATGGGTCCTGTCCGCTTACAGCGCTCAAATTAGCAAATCGGGCAAAGTGCCGATATACATGATAGGCTCTGCGCTTCAGATCAAAGTATGGGAGGCACTTATGCGTATTCCTTCCGGCAAAATCTCAACTTATTCAGAAATTGCCACTTCCATAGGCAACCCACGCGCAGTTCGCGCGGTGGGAACTGCGGTAGGGCGCAACCCGGTAAGCTGGCTTATTCCATGTCATCGGGCAATGCGAAAATCTGGTGGACTAGGCGGTTATCACTGGGGACTTACTGTCAAACGGGTCCTGCTCGCTTACGAATCCGCTCGAAACACTGATTAATCCATTGGCTCTGAATGGAGCGTTCCATTCACAACTTTAGCTAGCTTACGTACTCTCATGGTCTTTCAAACCGCTTTCGCCTCTCAATTAACCATCCAAAGTGCGAATCCCAGCCTCAGGACAAACTCCGAACATCTGCGTACGCAAGGTTTTCGAAATTCACCAACACTCGCGAAACCGCAGTACGCATAATCAACAGCGCCCACTTCGGCCCATATTTGACGATACGTAACGTTTTGACTGTGCGCTTCATTCATAGCTAGGTGCTTTTTACGAAATTACTTTAAAAATTTAAACGGCGAAGCCACTAGGGAATGAAGTCAGCTTAGTCTATAATAAGGTATAAGCTGCTGAAGTAGCAAAAAGCTGAGGCCTCGAGATGACAAACTTACCACTGACTCTTTGTGCGATTTCCGCTCTCGCTTTGACCGCATGTACTGATCCCGGCTATGTCGCAGGAACTAGCGCAGAGCGACAGGAATATCGTAAAACAAAATCTGGCGCCGTCATTGGCGGCCTACTCGGAGCCGGAGTTGCCGCAGCCACCAGCAACAATGCACTTGCAGGTGCAGCAGTTGGTGCAGGAGTTGGTGCTATCATTGGTAACACTCTAGACAAGCAAGAGGCAGAGCTGCGTCGGGAATTAAACGATGACGTACAGATTGAAAACACGGGCGACCGACTGATTGTTACAATGTCACAAGATATTTTGTTCGACATCAACAGTTCGATTGTAAATGTCAGTCTGCACGATGATCTGGGCAAAGTTGCGGTCAGCCTTAACAAACATCCTGAGACAGTGGTGCAAGTTCTCGGGCATACTGACAACACTGGTTCGGCTGTCCAAAACCAGACACTGTCGGAACAGCGTGCTAACGCAGTTGCGGACGTTCTCATGAACGGCGGCGTACAGTTCGAACGTATTCAGGCTATTGGCCGCGGAGAAGATCAGCCTGTTGCATCAAATCTGAGCGAAGAGGGCCGTCAGCAAAACCGGCGGGTTGAAATTGTGATTTTACCGAAAGAAGCCTAATCAAACATTGAAAGTGTTGAAATATGTGCGCATAGGCTTCTCAAGCGGGCCTGTAAAAGCCGAATTTCTAATCACGCTTCAATATCTCATTCTCAAGTTCGCCGTATGGCTTAATCCGCAAAAGCCAAAACGAGAAAATTTTTGCAAGAGTTGTCCCTTTTAAGCAAAAATAGAATTACTCCCACACCAAAGGATATGAAAATGCTCAAGGGCAACATTCGGCAAGTGACTGCTTTCACCTGACCAAATTGCCAATTTCCAGTAAATTACCATCCGGGTCGCGAAGATAAAGTGAGTTTAAAGGTCCTACGGCTCCCGTTCGAGCAACAGGGCCTTCAATCACTTTGACACCTTTGTCCATCAAGTGAACCTGCCAGTCTGCTAAAGGCATATCACTCAGAAAACACAAATCTGCGGTCCCCGGCAAAGACTGAGCAGCTTTGGGTTCAAACTCCTCGCCCGCCTGATGCAAATTAATCTTTTGATTGTTAAACCGCAGTGCCCAACGCGTTGTTCCATCCACCGCTTTAAAGGACACAGATGTCATGCCAAGTGCTTTTTCATAAAACCTAATCGTCAACTCGATATCCGTAACCGTCAGCACTAGATGGTCTATTGCGCTGAGCGTCGGTTTATCTTTCTTGCTCAAGTTGAATGCCCCCTTTAGCGTAAGTATCATGCAGAATGCCGTGCAAAAGCCCCATCGTCAAAGTGATCTCCTGGATCCGGACCGTGCTAATGCGTTCCTCGTTTCGTTGGACGTTGCGCACGAGATTGGTCAAGGCGACCCTCTCCCACCGTTTTTTCACCAATTATATTTTTGGCAGGCATACCCCCCGGCCCATTTGGGACGAGATGGACACCGCAAGGTTGGGGGCATAATCCCAGACATGGGTCTACCACGCCGGATGTGGGCAGGCGGTCGTCTTGAATTTCTTGTCCCGATGCGAGCCGGGAAAATGGCAACCAAGACGACAACAATCAGTGAAAAGGCGCATAAAAAAGGCCGCACTGGTCCACTAGGATTTGTAACTTTGTGCCACGAATTCACTCAAGACGGTCGGGTCGCTGTAAGAGAGTTTCAGGATTTGGTATACCGACAGGACGCAAACCGCAACGGGCCTGTACAAGTAGCGGCACAAGCACCATGTGACGAAGACACCTGCGTTAACCGAAATTTCGATAGCACATTACTTTTCCGTTATTCTGCACTGACTTTCAACGGTCACCGTATTCATTACGATCAAGATTACACTCGTGATGTTGAAGGCTACCAAGGTTTGGTTGTTCACGGTCCACTGCTGGCCCAGCTACTTATGCTGATGGCGAAAGAAAAGTTGGGGCAATTGAAGCAGTTTTCATTTCGAGCAACTTCGCCCCTAATGCATTTTGAAAAAGCCGCTTTCTGCTGGAGAAACGATGGAATGTGCTGGGTACGCGGTCCAGATGGACGTCAATGCATGATAGCTGAAGCCGCCTAATCAAACTTTTGGCCTTCAGACGAGCGTAGGTCGCCTTCTGAAAATTCCATCAGCAGTGCACTTTCATCTATAGCAAAGTTGTAAGTTTAAAATCACTCGGAATTTCATCACGATCTTCCAGCACAAGATCAGCCATGACCTGTCCAACTTTCGGGGCCATTCCAAACCCAATCTTAAACCCCCCATTGGCGATAAATTCGTCATTGCGTAATGGGTGTACACCTAAAATTGGTGCCCGGTTTTTAGCCCTCGGGCGCACCCCTGCCCAGCGCTCAATAACCATGGAGCTTTCAAGAGACGGCACTGCAGCAACGGCACGCGCAAGCACCATGTCCAACTGATCATCGGTCGCAGACGGGTCCTCAAACTCGCGTTCGCTGGTGGAACCAATAGCCACCGTACCATCTTCATGCGGAACAATATGGACTGTATCGGCAAAAATTTGGGGAAGATTCGCACGAGGCAATCGCAACAAAGCGGACTGACCCTTCACGCCATTACCAATCAAGCGCCCCATATCCTTCGACAGTGACATAAGGCCCTGCCAACCCGTTGCCCACACAATTTTGCCTTCGCGCAAACCAGAAATAACAATTTCCCCCCCGCGCGCCTTCACTGCCGCCGCGAGTGCTGCAGCCGCGCCGCGAGGTCGCATACGGGCGGAGAGCGTATCATGAATCAAATACCCTGTTGGCGACAGCGGTGCCCAAGCTCCAGCTTCCGCCACATCAATCACGCGCCATGAAGCTTTGCTTTGCCAAAGTGGTACCGCGGTGACCGCGCGCGCGCGCGCTCTATCAAGGCTCCGCGCTGTTGGGATTGGTTGCAATCGCCCTGTGCGTGCGTAGCCAGGTGATACACCTCCTACCAATTCAACCTCAGCCCAGAAAGCTTCCGCCATAATCAAACTTTCAAACTGAAATGCCTTTTTTTCGTTCCAATTTTCTGGCGTGTGCGGCGCCAGAGCCCCTACGAGCCCGCCACTGGATCCAGCACCAACACCATTGGGATCGATCACCCTAACTTTCGCACCACGTGCGGCGCAAGCCCATGCCACACTGAGGCCGAACACCCCAGCTCCCATGACAGTCACATCCACCATTGCCAAATCACCCTAGCTGGTCCAAGTCTTTAGTTTAACAGGTCATAAGGCATCCTAAGATGATCGACCAGAATGTAAATTTGGATTGGCGTGACGGAAACACCCCTGTTTCAACTCAGTTCGATGACCCATATTTCAGCCTAGAGGATGGACTTGAAGAAACACGTCATGTGTTTTTAGCAGGGAACATGTTGCCTGATCGGTTCAGACCAGAATTTCACATAGCCGAACTCGGGTTTGGGACTGGACTCAACCTATTGACCTCTTGGATGGCATGGGACGCTTCTGGTCAGAACACACCACTGCAATTTACCAGCTTTGAGGCTTTTCCCATGTCGGCGCCAGACATGCGGCAAGCGCTAGTCGCCTTTCCCGAACTATACAACTACGCAGAGCGTCTTGTTCAAGCTTGGTCAGAAGACCCAAGTCTGTCGACATTGGCTGGGATCGATGCACGCGTCATCCTGGGAGATGCCCGTAAAACTTTAGTCCAGCAAGGCTTTAAGGCGGATGCTTGGTTTCTTGACGGATTTTCACCAGCCAAGAACCCCGAGCTCTGGGGCGCAAACTTGATGTTACAAGTCTCTGAACACACAAAGTTTGACGGCACGGCGGCGACCTATACCTCTGCCGGTTTAGTTCGGCGCAACCTTGCTGAAGCAGGTTTCAACATTACCCGTGTGGCGGGATATGGACGCAAACGACACATGATCGTAGCGCAGAAGCGTGCCTCATGACGAGCGACAGCGCCCGACTTGGCATATTGCTAATGTGCGCAACATCCTTTGTATTTGCAGCGCAAGACGGTCTTTCACGCCATCTTGCCGGTGAGTATAACACGATCCTTATTGTAATGATCCGCTATTGGTTTCTCGCCACATTTGTGCTTGCCCTATCCGCACGCCGTTCCGGAGGCGTTCGCCAAGCAATACACAGCAAGATGCCTTTGCTGCAGATTTTCCGCGGCGTCCTTCTTGTCGCAGAAATGTGCGTGACAATCTATGCTTTCACCTTGTTGGGGCTCACTGAAAGTCATGCGATTTTTGTATGTTACCCATTGATAATTGCAGCTCTCAGTGGTCCAGTTTTGAATGAATCTGTGGGATGGCGACGCTGGTCTGCTATCTGTATCGGTGCGGTTGGCGTCTTAATCATTCTGCGTCCAGGATCTGGCATGTTTTCGCCACTAGCGATCGTACCTTTAATTGGAGCCGGTTTATTTGCCTTCTATGGAATTTTGACCCGTTATGTTGCGCGTGCAGACAGCGCCCACGTCAGTTTTTTTTACACTGGTACAGTTGGCTGCATCGTAATCACCTGTATCGGTGTGTTTTATTGGGAGCCCATTTCTGAGCGAGACTGGTTTTGGATGCTCTTGTTATGTTGCACAGGCGCCCTCGCACACTGGTTGCTCATCAAAACTTACGAGGTTGCTGAAGCCAGCACAGTGCAGCCATTCGCATATTTGCAGTTGCCTTTCGCCGCCGCCTTCGGACTGATATTTTTTGATGAAGTGTTGCGCCTGAACGTTGCTATAGGCGCAGCGATCGTGGTCGGTGCAGGCCTGTTTACATTTTGGCGGGAGCGCAGACGCTATTAAACACTCCTAATAACGATAGCGGAAGATGGATGGTTAGCGCATCTTTCAAGACCCTAAGTCTAAAAACCTTGTCACGCCATTTATGCTTTCAAGATTGGTCTAGGGCTGACGTGCTTTCCCCTCATTCGAGCAGGTGGCATGGCGCCACCCGCAAGAGAATGGGTATCGTTTTAAGCAGTGGCCTTTTTCTTCAAAAGTTTGCGAAGTCACCAATTTACGTTTTTGACCACTTACCAAAAAAGCAGGTGTTAGATCGCTGTGGTACCAAAAAACCGACTTAAGCAAGACAAGAAATCTCTTCGAATACTGTTATGTAATTAGCCTTTGGCGATGAGGCTGGCAGTCTTTATTTTGCATGCTATCAGCATTTGGCTTGATAAATCGACCCAATCCCCACGAAACAATCAAAGCTACTATTCCCTAAATCGAAATGTACCACCCACGATTTCCTGCCCAAAAGACATCGGATGAGGATTCTTTCCCAACCGCGCACGATAAACTGGAAGGCTTTCAGATACCCGCATTACGTAGTTACGTGTTTCATTAAATGGGATCATTTCAATCCAATCCACCATAACCTCAACAGCTCTCCCACGAGGATCACCAGCGCGTTCCATCCAGCTCTTTGGGCGATGCGGTCCAGCGTTATATCCTGCTGCCATCATAATAATATTACCATCAAACTGTTTGCTTAAGCCGGCAAGATAGGCACTACCAAGCCTGGCGTTATATGCGGGATTTGTGGTCAACCAGGCGAATGAATAAGCCTCACCAAGCTCAGTCGCCACTTGTTGAGCGGTCGTCGGCATCAGCTGCATTAGCCCTTGGGCACCCGCATGGCTCACAACGACTGGGTCGAATTCACTTTCCCTACGCGCAATTGCAAGTGACAGCTCGGCTGGCACCGGCAATTTTGTGTCCTTCAGGGAATGCAACGCGTAATATGGCCCCGGCAATGTTACTCCACGCCGCACCATTTTTTTCCCAAGCATGACTGCGATGTGGGGTTCGTCAAACTCACCCAGCATTGATCCCATCTGCCCCAAGGCTTCCCTGCCCTGACTTTCACTTAAATGCACCCAGAAGAGTTCCGCAAGGTTTCGTTCGTCCGCATCCAAAAGCAGTTTTGCAGCTTCGTGAACACTGCTCATGGCCCAACCACTCTCGCGCCAGTCTGAAAATACCTCGTCGCCCCGGAGACTTTTGTCCCACGACATCTCAGCCTTTTCTGCAGCCAGCAAACCGTAAAAACTTGTTTGATGCTCGCCCCCGGCCAGATAAGCCAACTTTGCTGTTTTAGCATCACCCAAAGCTTCATAAGCCCGCCCCATCCAATACCCCGCTCGCCCAAGCGAAATTGGTGTTTTGACCGACTGCGCAAACCTCACAAAATGTGCCGCAGCCTGTTCTGGCTTGTCTAAAAAACGCAGGGCCAAATAGCCAGCTAGCCACTCACAGTCCGAAAATCCGTAACCGGAGTCAGATGCCATGCCGTGCACAGAAGCCAAGTCGTAAGCAATTTGATAATTTCCAGCACGCATCTGGCTACGGATTAGCGACCGGCGCCGAGACGCCCAATTTGCTGGCTCTCCAAGTGTACCAGCCTTACTCCGTTCTAATAAAAGCTCTATCGCCCTTTCATCCAACCCTTTCCGGTGTCGCCAAACAAATCGCTCGTAAGCCATGCCAGCATCATTTTTCAATATGTCAGGCACCGCGAGGATTAATCCATCAACACCATTGACCTGGCCGCGCAAACCCAAACGGGCCTTCGCCAGCTTGACCCAACCATCGGGTACCAAAGGATACATCCGTTCGGTGTTGCCTTGCCAGTTTCTCCAAAGCATTGCGTCCAACCGTGCTATATGATGCGGTTTCAAAAGGTCTTCGTATTGTTTTAAAAACGTTGCCTGAGTATTCGCATCCATCGACATTGTACGCCAGGCAAGCACGATCTCAGCGTCTGCCGCACCCTGCTCTCCTTCTCCGGCAAGCACTTCAGCCCAAGCCAACACGCCAGCAGCAGTTTGCGCATTCCCCATTGCAAAAAAGGACAACTTTTCTCGATAGGTCGCGCTGGAAAACGTGGCTTCGGATCGCTTTCGTAATAATTTTAGTCCCGGCCAATCATCCCGGCGCTGCAAAAATGCAATAATCTGGCCGGGACTTCCCTCTCCCGCACGCAGTTGGTGCCATTCAACGATGTCCATCGCGACCTGATCCGAATTTTCCACAGCCTCTCGCGCACGATCCCAGTCTTTAACTCGAATTGCATCCATAGCATTTGTAAGCTGCGAAACATCTGCCCATGCAGGTGAGACAAGCGAGGTTAACACAGAGAGCGTCATTAAAAAACGGAACATGACTTGCAATTTCCAATACAAAAACGGATAGAGTCGATACGCTAAACCGCTTTCTAACGTGTCTTCAATTCACAATCTTGGCAAGGCGGCGGCTTCCCGCTAGTGTCTCTGCGATTTTATACCGGGCAATTCCGCCCAGCACAGCAAAAAAGGAGCGTGTTATGTTCAATGGGTCTTTCCCCGCACTCGTTACGCCGTTCACAAACGGCGAGGTGAATCTGGACACGCTCAAAAAGCTAGTAGAATGGCATATTCGCGAAGGTTCAAACGGTATTGTGCCAGTAGGAACAACCGGCGAAAGCCCTACCTTGAGCCATGACGAACACGAAGCGGTTGTGGAAACCGTTGTTCAGTCTTCTGCAGGGCGGGTACCAGTTATAGCAGGCGCGGGATCAAACAACACCCTCGAGGCCATCCACCTCGCCCAACATGCAGGAAAGGTGGGTGCCGATGCGATCCTAGTTGTCACTCCCTACTACAACAAGCCAACTCAGAGAGGTTTGATTGCGCATTTCACCGCCATCCACGACAGCTGTGATTTACCGATCATCATCTACAACATTCCGGGACGGTCAGTTGTCGATATGACACCGGAGACAATGGGTAGGCTGGCTAATTTACCACGCATAATTGGGGTCAAAGATGCCACAGGCGATCTGGCGAGAGTTAGCCAGCAGCGCGCCAGCTGCGGCACTGAGTTTGTGCAATTATCGGGTGAAGACGCTACTGCACTTGGTTTCAATGCCCATGGAGGGGTTGGATGTATTTCTGTCACAGCCAATGTGGCGCCGCGTTTGTGCGCTGAATTTCAGGCCACAACTCTGGCGGGTGACTATAGCAAAGCGCTAAAATATCAGGATCTTCTGATGCCATTGCATGAAGCAATCTTTGTCGAACCTGGGCTCATTGGGGCAAAATACGGTATGTCCAAACTTGGCCTGTGCCGCGATGAGGTCCGTTTACCACTTACTGGTCTCGCTGAAAGTACAAAAGCACAGATCGATAACGCAATGCGTCACGCGGGCCTTTTGGACTGACCATCAGCCCGCTCACTTCATCGCTTACCACGCCCGAAGTCAGCGCTATCTGTTTTCGATGCAGCTTGGAGGGGTGGTCGGAAAATTTGTGCGACGCGCCAAAATCCTTATCAACGAAAGTGGTACAAAAGATCGTCTTACAAGAAGTACTTGTCCGTTGGTTTAAAGGAACATTAGGGTCCCAAAAACGGCTCCAGCCCCCAAAAGTGCGCCGATTATACCACCTAGTGCAAGCTTCGGCCAAATACTTGGCTGAGGGTCGTCAACCGCAGTTGCTTGTCGAATCAGAATATCCTCGACTAGGCCAGGCAAGCGGGGACCAAAGCGAGCCAACACGCGCGCGGTTTTGAGCAAATCGCGACCCAGAGCGCGTGGTCCAATGCTTTGTTCGATGTAGCTAGCCACAACGGGCTTTGCTACGTCCCAAATATTAACTTCTGGATCCAAAGAACGAGCCACGCCCTCGACCACCACCATCGTGCGCTGTAGCAATATTAGTTCAGTGCGCGTTTCCATTCCAAATCGCTCAGTGACTTCAAAAAGATATGACAATAAACGACCCATGGAAATACGGGTCGCATCCATACCGAAAATTGGCTCACCGACCGCGCGCAGAGCGCGCGCAAATTCATCCACGTCACGGTCTCCAGGCACATAACCTGCTTCAAAATGCACTTCCGCAACTCTTCGATAGTCACGCTGGATAAAACCGAACAGGATTTCCGCGTAAACCCTGCGGGTGTATTCATCAATATAGCCCATGATCCCAAAATCATAAGCGATAATGTCACCATTCGCGGCAACCTTCAGATTGCCCTGATGCATGTCAGCATGAAAGTAACCGTCACGAAGAGCATGGCTGAGGAACAGTTCCAAAACCCGGTCACCTAACGCATGGCGATTGTGTCCCGCCGAGTCGAGCGCCTCATTGTCACCCAAGGCAACACCTTCAGCCCAATCCAAGGTCATCACACGTCGCCCAGAATACTCCCATTTGACGGCTGGTACGCGGAACCCAGCATCTTGGCCCGTATTCGCGGCAAATTCGCTTGCAGAGGCCGATTCCAATCTTAGGTCAAGCTCTCCAGTCACCACACCATCAAAATGTTCAATCACATCACGCGGTCGCAATCGGCGCGACGACGGAGACAGAAATTCAATAACGTCAGCGGCAAAATAGAACGCGTCTACATCCCTCTTAAATGCTCGCTCAATACCCGGGCGCAGCACTTTGACTGCGACTTCCTCTCCCGTGCTCGATAATCGTGCCCGATGCACCTGCGCAATCGATGCAGCTGCAACCGGCTCAGAGAACTCCAGAAACGCTGTGTCGACACTAACGCCCAATTCCTTTTCAACCGAATTTTTTGCCACTTCCATAGAAAACGCCGGCAGCTTGTCCTGCAACACACGCAACTGCGTGGCCAAGTCTTCTCCAGCAATATCAGGTCGAGTAGATAGAACCTGCCCAAATTTAATATAAGCCGGGCCCAGCGCTGTCAGCGCCCGAGTCACCGGCGGCATTTCTGGATTTCCACGATAACCCAACCATTGAAACGGCCAGACAAGCCCCCTCACTGAAATCCGGATCAAACGAGGGGTCTCAAACGCATCCATCACTACTTTCATGGCGCCAGTACGTTCGAGCGTTGCACCAGTCCGGATCAGGCGCAGAATGTTATGTGGCCCTCTCAAAGTTTCCAACCCGAATGCAGAGCCGCTATTCCTAGCGACAAATTACGGTACTTTGCATTCCCGAATCCAGCGTTTTGCACCATGGTCAAAAAAGAGTCCTGATTTGGAAATTTGCGGATCGACTCTACGAGGTATTGATAGCTGTCTCGATCATTTGCAATCGCTTGACCCATTCGTGGAATAATGTTGAAGCTATATAGGTCATAAGCTTTTTGCATCATGTCATTTGGAATTTGGCTAAATTCCAATACCATTAGACGCCCACCCGGTCGAAGCACACGATAGGCCTCATTGAGTGCCTCCTGCGGTCGCGTCACATTTCTAATCCCGAAGCTGATAGTATAGACATCAAAACTACTGTCCTCGAATGGTAGAGCCATCGCGTCGCCAACCACCCACTGAAGGCTTTCTGTCATCTGGTCCGCCTCTGCCCGTTTGCGACCCTCGACGAGCATCGGCTCCGTAAGGTCTAAAACCGTCGCATGTCCATGTCCCGCCCGTTTCAAAAATCGAAATGAGATGTCACCAGTACCACCTGCCACATCCAGAAGGCTTTGACCGCTGCGCGGCGCTAACCAGTCCAGCATCGCATCTTTCCAAACCCGGTGAATTCCCAACGACATCACATCGTTCATCACGTCATACTTGGACGCGACGGAATCGAACACTCTTTGTACTTTGCTTGCTTTTTCAGACTCGGGTACTGTCTGAAATCCGAAATGCGTGGTTTTCTCACTCATCGCTTGCACCTTCGGCCTTGCCTATCTGGTTTCGCTCCCTCTCTATAATGGGGAGCGGGGTCATACAATGCACCCCTTAGTCGACGGAGAACGTCATGCCAGAACTGCCCGAAGTCGAAACTGTCCGCCGCGGCTTACAACCAGCCATGCAAAACGCCATGATCGCTCGTGTACAAGTGAACCGCCCAAATCTACGCTGGCCGTTTCCCGAAAATATGGCTTCTCGGCTAAACGGTGCAACCGTCCAGCAGTTGCGACGCCGGTCTAAGTATATTCTTGTAGATTTATCTACGGACGAAACGCTGCTTATCCATCTGGGTATGTCAGGTCGCATGACCATATCAGGCGACCAGATGGGGCAATTCGCCCACAATCACCCCAAAGCCGAAAAACACGATCATGTTGTCTTTGACATGGATAATGGCGCACGTATCACCTTCAATGACCCGCGCCGTTTCGGAGCGATGGATTTACGTCCAACAGGACAGATCAACAGCCATTCTCTCCTTGCAAAACTTGGGCCAGAACCTCTTAGCAACGCATTTGACGAAACTTATATGATTGCCCGGCTTTCCGGGCGTAACACACCAATCAAGTCAGCTTTGCTCGATCAGCGAATCGTTGCAGGACTTGGCAATATTTACGTTTGCGAAGTGCTTTTTCGTACCAAAATTTCGCCAAAACGCAAAGCTGGGGCACTTTCACACCTACGCGCAGCATCATTAGTTCCAACCATCCGAAAGGTTCTGTCTGACGCGATTGAAGTCGGTGGTTCTTCATTGCGGGATTTTCGCCAGACAGATGGTGAATTAGGTTATTTTCAACACTCTTTCGATGTTTATGGCCGTGAAGGTAGACCCTGTCATACTCCAAAGTGCAAAGCCAAAATTACGCGAATCACACAGGCTGGGCGCTCATCTTTCTATTGTATGCAATGCCAAAGATAGCTTGATCGCCACGCCGCAAATGTTAAGCAACGGTTCTAGAATGGAACAATGAAAGGCATGACCGATGGCTTTTGAGACGATCACCGTCGAAACTGAAGACCACGTTGCCCTTATCAAACTCAACCGGCCCGACGCTCTAAACGCTCTTAACCAGCAGTTACTCTGTGAGTTGATGCAAGCCCTTGAGGAAGCTGATGCGAACGACAAAGTGCGTTGCATTGTTTTGACTGGATCGGAGAAAGCTTTTGCAGCCGGCGCTGACATAAAGGAAATGTCATCAATGTCATTTGCAGAGGTAAACGCAGCAAATCTGTTTGCAGCCTTTGGTGACGGCATACAGCGCATACGGAAACCCGTAATCGCCGCCGTATCGGGATATGCCCTAGGCGGCGGGTGTGAGCTTGCCATGGCATGTGATTTCATTGTTGCCTCAGAGACAGCAAAATTTGGACAGCCCGAAATTAACCTTGGTGTGATCGCCGGGATGGGTGGCAGCCAGCGCCTGACACGAGCAATTGGCAAGTCCAAGTCTATGGATATGAATTTGACTGGGCGCTTCATGGACGCAGAGGAGGCTGAGCGCGCAGGACTTGTAAGTCGCATTGTCCCAAGTAAGAAACTTCTTGATGAAGCGCTGGGAGCGGCACAAAAAATTGCCGAGAAATCGTTGGTGACGGCGCGCACTGCAAAAGAAGCAGTCAATCGCAGTTTTGAAAGTTCTTTGACCGAGGGCCTGCTCTATGAGCGCAGGGTGTTCCACGCGCTTTTCGCCACTGAAGACCAGAAAGAGGGCATGGCCGCCTTTATGGAAAAACGCGAAGCCCAGTTTAGAGACAAGTGAGTTGCACAAGAGCAATACAAAGTCTGCGACACAGACCTTTTGCAACGCTGGCAAGGTCAGTTGCTCAGAAGCAAACGATAGACCTCTCAACCTTTAAGCGGTAATTTTTATCGACACAGTTCGCTGACGCAACCGTTCTACACCACTGCCCGCAGCAGGTCTAAACAGTGAAAATCTAGCTTGCCAAATTAAGTCATTTGGGAAACTCTTAGCGGGCTCTCAAATGGTGTGTAAGGAGATTCATATGGCGAATTTGGGCGCAAAGCCAATTCGTACCTTTAACGACCTCAAACAGTTTGAAGCTGAAATGCCATTACGGGATCGATTGCCGGAAACGAGCATTCTTGACGTATTCATCAATAGCGCAGAGCGAGCACCTAACGCCACAGCTATGACAATGTTGATGACAGGAGCAGCAGATGAAAACCCACATGATATCAGCTACCGAGACCTCCTGGGTCAGATTCGTCGAGCTGCAAATTTGTTCGCTCACATTGGAGGAGAAGCGCCAGGTGTCGCTTTTATGCTACCTGCCCTGATCGAAACACACGTTACCTTGTGGGGCGCGGAAACCGCAGGTTACGCGATACCCATCAACTTTTTATTGCAACCAGAAAGCATAACCGAGTTACTCAAAGCCTCCGGTGCAAAGATACTGGTGGCCCTTGGACCGCATCCGCAGTTAGACATTTGGGAGAAGGCCCTCAAGATATGTGAACAAATTCCCGGGCTCATTCTGGTTCGCGTTTCACCACCGGGTTCGCCCAAAGTAGAAGAGGTGATCGACTTTGCTTCAGCGGTAATGGGCCAACCCAATGATCATCTAACGTTTGGACCACCGCGCTCAGGCGATGATCTTGCCGCATATTTTCATACCGGGGGTACAACTGGTGTGCCTAAGCTCGTTGCCCACACGCACCACAGTCAGCTGGTGGCGGCGTTTGGTGGCGCCACGATGTGTGGATATACATCTGAGGACGTGTTAACTGCCACTTTCCCCTTGTTTCATGTAGCGGGTACGATTGTGGCTGGCCTAAGCGGATTTATGGCCGGAATTAAACTATTGGTTATGACGCCTGCAGGGCTCCGCAATCCGGCCGCCATAAAAGGCTTTTGGCGACTAGTTTCAGATCACAAAGTAACTTTGGTGGCGGGGGTTCCGACAGCGATTAGTGCAGTTTTGCAAACACCTGTGGAGCACTACGACATAAGCAATGTGCGCGCTGGTTTGACAGGGGCATCACTTCTACCACCGGCTGTTGGACAGAAATTCAAGAATGTCTCCGGAAAACCTCTTTTTGAAATCTTGGGAATGACAGAGGCCTCCGGATTAATCAGCATTGATCCCCCATCTGGACAGGGCACAACAGGATCAGTGGGCTGGGCTTTGCCCTATACTCAAGTGGATATTCTAAAGTTCAATGCTGCAGGCAAGCTCGGAGAGGAATGTAGCGTCGGCGAAATTGGAATCATCGCTATTAGAGGTGAACATCTATCACCCGGTTACAGCGACGCGGCGTACAACGAAGGCGTATTTTTGGAAGGTATGCTAAATTCAGGAGACCTTGGATACAAGGATGCAAAAGGGTGCCTCTATGTTGCCGGACGTTCAAAAGACCTGATTATTCGGAGTGGCCACAATATTGATCCCACTATGATAGAGAATGCAATGACAGCACACCCCGCTGTGGCAGTTGCCGCGGCGGTTGGCATGCCTGATGCTTACGCAGGCGAGCTTCCCATGTGCTTCGTACAGCTTCATCCGGCTTCGGACGTGTGCGTAAATGATCTTATTGATCACGCTCAAAAAGCAATTGATGAACGTCCAGCCTGGCCCAAGATCATTGAGGTTATTGAGGAAATTCCCTTGACCTCCGTTGGTAAGATTTTCAAGCCGAAGCTTCGGTGTGATGCCGCCAAACTAGTGATTTCAAAATTACTTTCTGAGGAACTTGGACTGACTGGCTCAAAAGTCATAGTAACTACAGGTGGGCCCCGTGGACTATCCGTAAACGTACTGCTTTTACCAAAATACCAATCGTCCACCACCGCAGTTGAAAAGGCACTCTCATCATTCCTTTTTGAGTTTCGCATTCAGGTAAGGAAGGTGGTAGATTTTTAACTCAGAATTGCGGGAATTCTCCTACTAAATGTGTCTACGCAAAAAGTGGCACAATGTGTCAGGGTAATTAACTGAAATAACTGCCCCTAACTCAACTCGTAAATCCTGACAAAAATTTCTATTGAAGTTTCGGAAAAATGTTATGACGTTGAACCGCCTCAATCTTGAGAACGTCTTCCGCCAAAACTTGACTTAACTTTATGTGTGGCTCGCGCGGGATCAGTCCTCGCAGCTGCAAATCTAGGAACCTCAAGCAGCAAACGCGCAAAAATGAGGTAAAATTTCCAACATCGTGCCCTGCATCTAAACTCTCATTGTAGAGCCCATGAAGAAGTTGAGGGATCGAGAGATCATCACGTTCCCCGATTGTTTCAAGGACGCGCCAAAACATGTCCTCAAGACGAACACTCGTCACCATTCCGTCCATTCGAAACGATTTTGTATGAGACATCCAGAGCGCAGGATCTGAATCTATAAACAGCTGACACATCGGGACAATAACCCTTCCTATCGACCGATTCGTTCTTTAACGTCTTCTGCAAAATCTTCATAGCGACGCAGAGATTTGACATCTACTTGGACCAGGTGTCCCATTTTTTGCATAATCGGAAGATCAAAAAGAATTCGATCAAGGTCGTCTGGCGTCTCAACATCAGCAATGACAAGAACTTTACGCTCACCCACCACTTTCCAAAGATCAACGACAACGCCTGCACTTTTTGCTCCTAGAGCAGCGTTTGCCTCCTCAGCCCAAACACCGAGCAAGCCCTGTTGGGCCATGTTTTCATTATATTCAACCGTAAAATCGAGTCTGTATAACATTCTTAAATTCTCCTGTTAATTGCATTATAAAATTTATTTAAAACGTCCGCCCCTCTCAATGACCTCAATCTGATAACCGTCAGGGTCTGCCACAAAAAAGAAACGAGCTACGCGTTCACCATCCGGTGCAAAATCAACGATTTCGCGCGGGTGAGCGCCACTTTCAGCAATTGTCTCTCTCGCGGCTGTTAGATCGTCCTCCCCTGCAGTCATGATATCAGTTAGGGAATGATTTTGGGTATTATGCAGTTACTACATCCAAAAAAATTCTCTTTTATGGGAGTGTCGCATACTGCGAAATTTTCATTGTTTCCCGTGCCACCTCCAATAAAACAAATGCGTGGGCGTGTTTACGCACCCGTTGCAACATTTTGAAACGCAACGAGTGAAAATTAGGTTGGCAATTTTGATTAAAAGGGATAGGGGGAAAGCAATTGATGCGTGTGCAGCCCGCTTAGGCTTGAATTTTTTCTCCCGGTTAGGGAGAGGCCGCTTGGTGTGCAGCACGCGATACTAACACAACGTACCAAGTAAGGGTCACAGATTCATGGCAAATTCACCCCAAGCAAAGAAACGTGCACGCCAAAACGCGCGCCGCCTAGAAGTAAATAAAGCGCGGCGATCACGCATTCGTACACATCTGCGAAAAGTTGAAGAAGCAATTACTTCGGGCGATAAAGACGCCGCAATTGCAGCTCTGCGTACCGCTCAGCCAGAACTGATGCGTGGTGTAACGAAGGGCGTCTACCATAAAAACACCGCTTCCAGGAAAATGTCTCGCCTTTCATCCCGCGTAAAAGCGCTGGGTTAATTTCCGGTCAAACCATTGATATAAAAGGCGTCGAACGTACCGGCGCCTTTTTGCTTTTTTGACCAATGTTAAATCCCAAGAGATTCTTTTTGCCAAAAAAGCGAGTCAAGTTCGAAGATCAGTTGCTCGACCATACGTGACCTTGCTACTTTGTAGGTGCGATTCACATCGCCTTGGGGGGGGACAGACGCCGATATCTATTGGCCGCTCGTTTTTTAAGATGCCTCATTAGAGGAAACTAAAATTGTAGCGGAGTTCGATTGGTATCGGTGCAGTGTACTGCAACTGTTCCACTGCTGTCGCGCTTCAGCGCAATTGGCAAATGATCCGACAGGGGTGGGGACCTCCTGAGGGGTTTCTTTAGTTTTGTCAAAGGACGTCTTGTCCTTGCTACCTCAAAGCGGCACGAATCCCAAAAATTACAGGGGTGACTGGGCGCGGCCCAGCTCGGCAGGGCTGAAGGAAAACAGGTACACATGACACAGGAACAATGGGGCGCGCTGCAGCAGCATTTGTTAAAAACCGTTGGGCAAAACAACTACAAAACTTGGATTGAGCCAATCAGATTTGACGCCGTTTCAGATGGTGTTGCAACATTTCACGTTCCCACCAATTTCATTGGTAATTATGTATCACAAAACTATGGCGACCTGATTTTGTATCAATTGACAAAATCGGGTTCAAAAGTTCAGCGAATAAGTTTCAAAGTTCCTGCAAATTTGTCGGGTCACCCACCAAAATCTGAGGACTCCGGTCCGCCGGCACACAAGGAAGACGTTCGCGCAGGAAGTATGACAGGTGCGCCGATAGATGCGCGCTTCACGTTCGAAAGCTTTGTCGTCGGAAAACCAAACGAGCTGGCAAACGCCGCCGCACGCCGTGTTGGCGAAGGTGGTCCCGTAACGTTCAACCCCCTCTTTCTTTATGGCGGTGTTGGCTTGGGTAAGACCCATCTCATGCATGCAATCGCGTGGGAACTCAGGGCCCGCCGTCCGGACCTCAACGTCCTATATCTATCGGCGGAGCAGTTCATGTATCGATTTGTACAAGCGCTGCGGGACCGGAAAATGATGGACTTCAAAGAGCTGTTTCGTTCCGTCGATGTGTTGATGGTGGATGACGTTCAATTCATTGCTGGTAAAGACAGCACACAAGAAGAGTTTTTTCATACTTTCAACGCCCTTGTCGATCAAAACAAGCAGATAATAATTTCAGCAGATCGAGCGCCCGGGGAGATCAAGGGCCTCGAAGACCGAATTAAGAGTCGGCTGCAGTGTGGCTTGGTTGTGGACTTGCATCCGACGGACTACGAACTTCGACTAGGTATCCTTCAGTCCAAAGTAGAAAATTTTCGCGCGCAATATCCAGAGCTGCAACTTCAAGATGGAGTGCTAGAGTTTCTTGCCCACCGAATCTCAACAAACGTTCGTGTTCTCGAGGGCGCCCTGACCCGTTTGTTTGCATTTGCGTCGCTAGTGGGTCGAGAAATCACAATGGAATTGACGCAAGATTGTCTAAGCGATGTTCTGCGCGCATCTGAAAGAAAGATTTCTGTTGAAGAGATTCAGCGTAGAGTGGCAGAACATTACAATATTCGCCTAAGCGATATGATCGGACCAAAGCGCGTTCGAACTTTTGCCCGACCTCGACAGGTTGCCATGTATTTATGTAAGCAACTTACATCTCGCAGCCTTCCTGAAATTGGACGCCGATTTGGGGGGCGCGATCATACAACGGTCATGCATGGTGTTCGACGCATTGAGGAACTGCGCGGCCTAGATGGGCAAATTGCCGAAGATCTGGAACTTCTCAGACGTTCTCTCGAAGCATAACTCCAGCCTCTGATTATCTATCGTCAATATGGCCTTTCGAACTTTCGCAGGGCATCAATGGCTAACCTCGCTTGGCTTCCTCATCGGCTAAAGAGACCTGTGACAATACAGCTCATTTCGCGAGCATGAATAGGATGTGGTTAAGTTCAGGCGTAGCCTTACATTCTAGAATATCCAGAGTCGCGAAACATGACGATTAAGGCGAGACAGCGCTCAATTGTATTCTGGTTTGCGACTTGGCACACTTATTAATCAGACTGGATGATAACTTTCGCCAGACTAGCTATGCACCCAAGTGATCCAGTGTAATTCAGGCAGTATTTCCACACTTTTGAAAAACAAATTCTATTGAACATAGAAAAAGGACATTTTAGGCGGCGCAAGTACTGGCAACACCTTGACGCTCCCTTCAAAGCGTCAGAAAACAATTTAGAGGTTGAGCCGACGAGAGATTACGTTAATTTAATGCTCCGCGGTGTGAATGAGGGAAATGGATATGAAACTCAGTATCGAACGCGCCATGCTTCTTAAGGCCGTCTCTCAAGCGCAATCAGTGGTCGAACGGCGCAATACTATACCGATCCTTGCCAATGTCCTTATCGAAGCCGAGGGAGACACAGTGCAGTTTCGCGCAACTGATCTCGATATTGAAGTCGTCGACAAAGCCACAGCTCAGGTTGAGCGCTCAGGCGCAACTACTGTCGCGGCCACGACACTGCACGAAATCGTAAGGAAATTGCCGGATGGTGCTTTAGTAACATTGGCAGATGACGGCACTTCTGGGCGGCTGACAGTTGAAGCTGGACGTTCAAACTTTTCACTTGCTACTTTGCCGCGGGAAGATTTTCCCGTGATGGCAACATCCGAATACTCCAGTAACTTTTCAGCGCGCGCCGCGATTTTGCGTCGCCTATTTGACAAGTCCAAATTTGCGATCTCGACGGAAGAAACTCGTTATTATCTAAACGGTGTTTATATGCATGTATCCGAGGCAGATAATGGTCGAGTACTCCGCTGTGTTGCAACCGATGGACACCGGCTCGCTCGCATAGATGCAGATTTGCCAGATGGCGCTTCGGAGATGCCTGGCGTTATCGTTCCACGCAAAACGGTCGGTGAGTTGCGGAAGCTACTGGATGATGACGATATGTCGATCGCCGTGTCCGTTTCAGAGACAAAAGTGCGCTTTGCCACGCCTGACATTACGCTGACATCTAAAGTCATCGACGGAACATTCCCTGATTATACCAGAGTAATTCCGGTTGGTAACACGCGAAAGTTAGAAGTCGATGCGACCGAATTCGCTCAGGCCGTTGACCGTGTCGCAACGGTTTCTTCCGAACGATCCCGGGCCGTAAAGCTGCAACTCGAGGAAGATCGTCTCATTTTATCTGTTAATGCGCCTGATAGCGGCGCCGCGGAGGAAGAGCTGGCCGTGGCCTATGACGACGAGCGTCTCGAGATCGGTTTCAATGCAAAATATCTGCTAGAAATTGCTAGTCAGGTTGACCGGGAAAATGCAGTATTCATGTTTAATTCTGCGGGTGATCCAACGCTGATGCGTGAGGGGAATGATACCAGCGCGGTTTATGTCGTCATGCCAATGCGAGTTTAACCGGCTCACGGCAATGCCCTATCTACTTTCAATTTTCAGAGTTTGAGGAGGCAAGAGTATTTCCAGCCTCTTTCTAGAAACGCTCACCCTGTCGCATTTCAGGTCCCACAAGAAAGGTGCAATCACTTGTGATGGGCAGCCATTGGCTATCTTTGGTCCCAACGGTGCAGGCAAAACCAACATCCTCGAGGCAGTGTCCCTATTTTCGCCGGGCCGCGGTCTTCGAAGAGCCAGCGCAGAAGACATGGCCCGGCGTCCTGAGGCTTTAGGTTGGAAATTGACCGGAATGCTGAAATCAGGTGGACACACGCATGAAATAGATATCAGGTCAGATTCAGGCGCTGCACGACAGGTTCGGATCGATCAAAAAGCAAGTCTGCAAACAGCACTCGCACGTATTACTAAGGTTTTATGGTTAATTCCAACGATGGACCGCCTATGGATCGAAGGTGCAGAGGGCCGTCGTCGATTTTTAGACCGTATGACCCTTAGTTTTTTTCCAGACCATGCCGAGGCAACAGTTTCCTACGAAAAGTCTATGCGCGAGCGCAACCGGTTGTTGAAAGACCAAGTCAGCGATCCTCATTGGTATATAGCCCTAGAACGTCAAATGGCAGAATCGGGTCATCGCATACATGACGCCCGCATGGAGGCTCTGGCTCGGCTCAGCACAGCACAAACTGCCGCACAAACCGCTTTTCCTGCTGCTCATTTAGAGCTGATACAACTTGAGGGTGATATGCCCAACACCGCCGCTGACCTATGCGGAGCACTGGCAGATAGCAGACGCCGAGATATGGTTGCCGCCCGGTCGCTCGTGGGGCCCCATCGCTCCGATCTTCACGGAGTATATAAAGACAAAGGGATACCAGCACGCAATTGCTCTACGGGTGAACAAAAGGCCCTTTTAGTGTCCTTGATTCTGGCGAACGCAAGAGCGCTACTGAAAGATTTTGGTGCACCGCCACTTTTGTTACTCGACGAAGTCGCTGCGCACCTTGACGCCAATCGTCGTGCTGCCCTTTACGATGAGATTTGCTCATTGGGTGCACAAGCATGGATGACCGGAACGGAGCGCGAACTATTTCAGACACTAGGGTCTCGTGCGCAATATCTGGAGGTCACGGAGGAGGGCGGCATTTCGTCTATTCTCACGCCGCAATAAATACCGAAATAAATTCGGATCAAGAAGGCCAGAAAATTCCTGCTATCACGTGACAATTCACCTTGGAAAAGGTATAAATTTTTAAAACTTATAAGGACGACATGAATGTCTGACGTCGCGCAGAATCCCGAGCAATATGGGGCGGACTCTATCAAGGTTCTCAGAGGCTTAGAGGCGGTTCGCAAAAGACCCGGTATGTATATCGGTGACACTGACGATGGGTCAGGCCTGCACCACATGGTGTACGAGGTAGTAGACAATGGCATTGATGAAGCATTAGCGGGCCATGCAGACGCAGTCACTGTGAAAATTCACACCGACAGTTCAGTTTCCGTTGCCGATAATGGACGTGGCATACCCGTAGATATTCACCCCGAAGAGGGCGTGAGTGCAGCCGAAGTAATCATGACCCAGTTGCACGCGGGCGGCAAATTTGACAGCAATTCCTACAAAGTTTCCGGCGGCCTGCACGGAGTCGGTGTATCTGTCGTGAATGCACTCTCGGTTTGGCTCGAGTTGCGGATCTGGAGAGATGGAAAAGAACATTTCGCTAAGTTTGAGCACGGTGAGACCACCGAGCATTTGCGCGTAGTTGGGGAGGCCAAAGGTAGAAAGGGCACAGAAGTGCGCTTTCTTGGATCGACCGATACATTCAGCAATTTGGACTTTTCTTTTGAAACTTTGGAAAAACGTCTAAGAGAGCTAGCTTTTCTGAATTCAGGCGTCCGCATCATCTTGGAAGACGAACGCCCAGCCGAACCACTTCGAACTGAATTGTTTTATGACGGTGGAGTTAAGGAGTTCGTCAAGTACATTGACCGCCATAAAACGCCAATGATGGAACAGCCCATATATGTCACGGGTGAACGCGACGATATCGGGGTTGAAGTCGCAATGTGGTGGAACGACAGCTATCACGAAACTGTGCTACCATTTACCAACAACATTCCTCAGCGCGACGGCGGCGCACATATGGCGGGGTTCCGTGGTGCCCTTACGCGTACTCTTCAAAAATACGCGCAAGAGAGCGGGATTACCAAAAAAGAAAAGGTCAATTTTACTGGAGATGACGCCAGAGAAGGTCTAAGTTGCGTCCTCTCAGTGAAAGTTCCGGATCCAAAATTCTCGTCCCAAACAAAGGATAAATTGGTTAGTTCTGAGGTCCGTCCAGCGGTTGAAGGCCTGATGAATGAAAAACTGGGCGAATGGTTTGAAGAAAATCCGGCCACAGCTAAGATCATTGTAACCAAGATTGTGGAAGCCGCGCATGCACGGGAAGCTGCACGAAAAGCGCGAGAACTTACCCGGCGCAAGACGGCGATGGACGTAAACTTCCTTGCTGGAAAACTCAAAGACTGCTCTGAAAAAGATCCTTCAAAGACTGAAGTGTTTCTTGTTGAGGGTGATTCTGCGGGCGGTTCAGCTCAAACTGGACGCGATAGAATGACCCAAGCTATCCTGCCGCTTCGGGGTAAAATCCTGAATGTCGAGCGAGCTAGGTTTGATCGGATGCTTTCCAGCCAAGAAATTGGAAATCTTGTAATGGCTTTAGGCACTGGTATTGGACGTGATGAATTCAATCTTGATAAGTTGCGCTACCACAAGATCGTCATAATGACTGACGCAGACGTCGACGGCGCGCATATCCGAACATTACTGCTGACTTTCTTCTATCGGCAGATGCCAGCGCTTATTGAGAGTGGGCACCTCTACATTGCACAACCTCCCCTTTACAAGGTGGCTCGGGGAAAGTCTGAAGTCTACCTCAAGGATCAGGCTGCACTTGATGATTACCTAGTCGAACAGGGCATTGATGGCGCAGGGCTGCGCCTCGGCTCTGGCGAAGAAATCATTGGTCAAGACCTTAGTCGCGTTGTTGGTGAAGCGAGGCAGCTCAAGCGCGTGGTAGATGCGTTCCCAACGCATTATCCACGCCACATCCTCGAGCAGACGGCAATTGCAGGTGGCTTTGTCCCCGGTGCAGTGGACGCTGACCTACAAGGCATTGCGGATAAAGTGGCGGCTCGGCTTAATCTGATCGCTTTAGAGTACGAGCGTGGATGGCAAGGCCGAATCACACAGGATCATGGCATTAAACTAGCCCGTATTCTGCGCGGCGTGGAAGAGGTGCGTACACTGGACGGTCAAATGTTGCGATCAGGTGAGGCTCGCCGAACAGGTAGCTTTACGCAAAGTTTGCAAGAGGTTTACGGGACGTCAGCAACATTAGTCCGTAAAGAGCAGTCACAGATCATCCATGGCCCACTAGACTTACTTGACGCTGTTTTGAGCGAGGGCGAAAAGGGATTGACCCTGCAGCGCTACAAAGGGCTTGGTGAAATGAATCCTGATCAGCTCTGGGAGACCACATTAGATCCTGATGCCCGCACTTTACTGCAGGTCAAGGTAGAAGATATGGCAGATGCAGACGACCTGTTCACCAAGTTGATGGGCGATGTAGTCGAACCCCGCCGCGAATTTATTCAAAAAAATGCGCTCAGTGTAGAAAACTTAGATTTCTAAAGGTGTTGTGGGTCTGATAGGAGGATTTCAGTTTGCTTGAAATCAAAGTAATTCTTTCCATTATGGCTACCTTCCACACTACGTCCTGCTAGAGGGAACACCTAATTCGGTAGTGTCGCCGGGGATGAAGGCAGTTTCAAACCAACGGTTTGCCTGACGGATTATGCAATGGAGGATGGATTGTTCATTGATGGGATCCTACTCTTTTGGCTGGATCAGTCAGACGAAAGCCCTAAATCGCGACCGGCTAGATGGGCAGGTCGATGTTCTTTGCCAGATGGCTCTGACGCAAAGCAACGATCGACTCGATTGGAACAGGGGTTGTGTTCAATCAATTGTCATAGCAGCCTTTGACACAGCTGCAGCGAAAGCCCAGTTTGTCCGCAAAGCCGACCTTTTTTAAGTGCGCAGCAAATAGCTGCTTTGGCCGATTCTGAGTGGTGTTCAAACTAAAGTGAAGCACCCAAAGCCGCTTATCGCCAAGGCAACTTCGGCCTTGCAGACGCAATAAACCTCGTCAAACTACCGGGGCATAATGCCCGCATACGGGCTTCGTGTTATTACCCTATGTGGTATTTCGGCAAGCGTGATAATGTCAAACACTTAGAGCTTCAGGACCTACTGAATGTTAGCGGCGAATGGGGGTAGGCCAGTGCATTCCGGGCTATGCGGTGGCGACTCCCTCCGTTGCCCGCACTGCGAAACGATCTGAAATGCAACAAATGCAATGGCTGAAAACATGTGTAAAACTCTAGACGCCAGACAACAGCCTATTTAAAGCAGGGATCGGACATGTCGCAGCAAGAGATCAAGAGCGAGAACGACTACCGCCACATCAATGAGCGGTTAAAAGAGATGCTGCCGCAGTTGCCAAGTGCGCTGCAAGTGGCCTCGACCTACATGCTGGAACATCCGGGCGATATCGCAACACTTTCGATGCGCAAGGTTGCTAGCAATGCGGGGGTTTCGCTGCCCAATTTCGCCCGACTCGCGAAGATGATAGGCTACCACACATATAGTGAACTGCGCGAGGTTTATCGTAGGCGGGTTCAGCAAAGGGATATCAACAAATACCACTTACGAGCCAAAAATTTACAAAAATCTGGCTGTTACTGGGATGAGAAGGAATTGTGGGAGCAGTTCTGCGAAGCGACAGTCAGCAACATAACCACTCTATTTAAATCAATCGATCCAGATTACTTTGCCGATGTCGCCAAAGTTCTGACTGAAAGCCGGACGGTCTTTCTTGCTGGTATGCAGGCCTCAGCCAGTTTCTCTGCCTATGCCCACTATCTTGGCGGTATGGCGAGCAGCAAGTTCCAGTTGATCCGGGGCGATGGCGGAGTTTTTGCCGATCCCATTGCCGAGATTAGTGAAAGCGACGCCATGATCGTGATCAGCCATCAACCGTCGTCGCGGGCTGCAGTGGAACTGGCTCAGATAGCAAAAGAGAGGGGAGCATCGGTGATTGCGATCACCGACAGCCCAGCCTCGCCCACTGCAATCGAAGCCGACTATGTCCTTCTCGCCCCAAACCACGGACCAATGTTCTTTGAAAGCTATGTAAGTAGCACGATCCTGATAGAGGCGCTGATTGGCTTTTTCAGCGTCGCCCAACCTAGTGGAATGATCGAACGGATTGAGCGCATCGAGGCAGATCGCGCTCGAATGAATGAGTACTGGAACGATAGGAAATCTTGACCCATGGCAAATGAAAAGACCCTCACCTTGCTGGCGTGCCAGATCGACATTCCCCCAATGACAAGCGCAAAGGAGAGGGACGAGCATCTCACTACATCAGTCGCCAAAGTGCGCAACGAAATTACAAACGCTGACAGAGGAATCGAACTTGTCGTTCTCCCAGAATTATCGAGCATCGACTACTCCCGAGAAACCTTTTCCAAACTGGACGAAATCGCCGAACCACTTGACGGTGTATCGTTCGAAGCTTGGCGTGAACTGGCGATGGACCTTGGGGTTCATGTCTCCTACAGCTTTGCTCGTGCCGACAAGGACGGCCCCTATATCTGTGCCGCCGTTGTTGGTCCCAATGGAAAACTTGTTGGGTATTATGATAAGCTGCACCTTGCCCAATATGGCGCTTCGATGGAAAAGGAATATTTCAACCGCGGAAATCATCTTTTTGTATTCGAAATCAACGGGTTTCGACTAGCCCCGATCATCTGCTATGATATTCGCATTCCAGAATTGTCACGCACGCTAGTCATTGATCAGAATGTGGATGTAATCTTGCACTGTGGGGCCTATTACCGGGATGCAAGCTTTCATACTTGGCATCCGTTCGCTGTCGCCCGCGCCTTAGAAAACCAAGTATTCTTCTTGTCCCTAAATCGTGCGGGTCAGACCTACGGCAACTCCTTATTCTGCCTTCCGTGGCAAGACGAAACCACACAGCCACTGAATTTCGCCCCGACCGAGGAGGACTTTCGTGTCATTACAATTGAGCGCGAGACCCAAGCCAAAGCACGAGAGGATTACACCTTTTTAAAAGACCGGTTAGAGGATTATCGCATCGAATTAATTTCAAGCGATACATCTTAATAATGTTTTTGCAGTGTCGGCAAAATGGGCGTAGCTGTCATTGATGCTCCACACAGTATCTGAAAGATTTGGCTTTATTCCCTTTAGAGCATCGCCATCCCTATTGTCTACTTGAGTCTTAAGCGACCCAAGAGATGTGGCATAATCCAAAGCCAGCAGTAGCTACTTGACGCTATTCAGACCAAGGTTTGTTTCTTACTCTTTGAGCAAGCAA